>Ga0179593_1355394_pt1 | contig 26162 bp, 37 predicted proteins | sample CZODoug2_1_08_16_FD_185931 | JGI IMG/M metagenome (GOLD analysis project Ga0179593, IMG submission 185931) | Vadose zone soil fungal communities from Angelo Coast Range Reserve, California, USA - CZODoug2_1_08_16fungal (PacBio error correction) | ecosystem: Environmental > Terrestrial > Soil >...
TTCAATCTGAACCTTTTTGACAAACATTTGAGCTTAACCCTGAACTAAAAGGGGAAAGAGTTCAGGACCACGGAAACATAGAAAGGGAAAGAGGGGTGGATGAACCCACCCAGATAATGGGTGCCCATGAGGGGGCAACCCAGGGGGAGGATGAGGTTGCGTTCTAGCAAGAGTCCAGCCGCCACTGGGCTAATATCAAGAAGAGTTAATTAGGACCTTAAGGACAATGAGAGGTTGAACTGCACACAGCTTTAAATGGGGGTGAGAAAGAAGAACAAGGTCACCGTTCAGAGAAATGCTCTTTTCTGACAACAACAAAAAACCCCTTCACCATAGCGTGTGACGAAGGTTGGCTCAGGTAGCGCGCGGGAAAGAGAAGAAAACCCAGGAATGTCGTGTGTCGAGGATGGGATTATAAATGCTCACTCAAGGGGATAACTTGACATCGGGAAGCAAGTCAGGGTTGGAAACTGTGAAAAAAAGAGGCTGTCACGTTTGAGGATTCCAAACGCCATTCGGGGAAAAATATCTGGAACGAGGGGTAATCCGGACGTGCGAGGAGAAAAAAAAACGTTACTTTCACGTCAAGAGACATTCAGTGCAAAACTAAAAGCCGGGAACTTTGTGGGCGAAAAAACAGAGGAATTAAAAGCAATATCCAGAAAGCAATCAAAATGGGAGGCTCAGACTGGTGGAGGGGACGGGGTAGTACCGCTCGGAGGTGAGAGATACTCAATAAAAGGACTAGGTTGGGGCGAAGGAGGGGGATATAGAGTTTCATGAATGCAGAAGAAATTGTCGAGGCACAAGAAGAGCTCCGGGTCTAAACCTCAAATCGAGGCACGATGCCAATTATAACTGCACTGCGCCAGTCGGGGGTCCCCTTTCAAAAAAAGGTGTTTTACGGGTAATAGTAGACAATGTGAGGGATCATGGAAAGAGCCTTAGTGGAAACAAAGAGAAGAGGTCTCAAGCTTTCCTCGATCCACAAGTTGCACGTCCTTACTTGAAGTAAAAAGGACTACAAAAAAACAAAGACTGTCTTGGTAGGACATTCCAAGAAGAAGGACAAGAAGAAAACAAAGCCGCCATCGCGAAAATTACAAAAATTATGAATCAGCCAATTCTGAAAACGAAAAAGGGAAAAAAAACCATTGTTATGGGGGACCCTTCGAATTGCTTTAGATGGCACGGCGCTCCACGACATTTAATACACCTGATGAATAAAGGGAACTCTAAATCGGAAACAGCCGCCGGTGCGAAAGACCAAAGTACCCACTCCAGAAGGTTCTGGGACGGAGGGGAGTGTCGATTGACCCCGACTATCCTACGAACTTAAAGACTTTACCCGCCGAACTAATGTTGCTATTTTGGTTACCAGGGGGGGAATGGTCGCTTGCACCGACGCGGGAACACGAAAAAACTGAGTAACTAGAAAATAAGACCCCATGGTTCCTAACGGAAGGCCATCTGAGAATCTTGTGCCTTTCGTCCACGATTCCAGGGAAAGGAAAAGGGAGGGGCCACGAGAGTGAGGACTAGCAATACGTTAGGAAAGATTCTAGAGGGTGAGCAGGGGGGGCCAGATAGAGGGACTTTAAACCGGAGTAATTTTTTGACAGGCAAAGGACTGGGGAGGGGTACAAGGGGGGGGCATCAAACGGAACGAACAGCCGAAGCCTCCGGAAATAGGAACTGTTTGGTAACGAAACGGGGGAGATTAGTTAAATGCATGGGTCAATAATGGGTGACCCGCAGGGGGCAAGGACGGTACTCTTCGAGACCTCTCGGGAAAAAAATGGTCTAGGTCAGATAAAAAGGCAACAACTGACGGGACTTTTGCGACAACTGGGGAAAGTTCAACATAAAGAAATGGGGAAAAAAGTCTCTTCGTCATATGTGTTGTGGCTCAGGTAAACAAGAAAACAACAACTTGCTCACCGAAAGTCTTGACAGGGAGGGATCTCAAACATGACTAACCTGATTCGGGGCTCGTGGTGGGACGGAGAGCTAGGGGAGCCTATTAAAGGCCTGGTAGGGGAATGGGGGGTAGGGAAGTGGGGCTTTCAAATGACTGTAAGGGCGATTATGTCTGGAGGGAAAATTGGGGGTTGAAGAACAACCATGCAAACTACAGGAATTGGTGAAGAAACGCAGTACGTCGGGAACTTCTAAAAACACTAAGAAGAGAATAGCGAGGGGCGCTATTAGACGTACGACAAAAAAAGGGGACGGGAATAAAAATCCTTGGCCCCAACCTTTCCCATATCTCTAAAATGGTCGTCCGGAGGTGGACGGTCAGTACGCACGATGTGATAGTAGAGGCTGGGCGGGTTCTAGCTAGATCTCTAAAGGTGGAGGTACAGTACCAAGGGGACCCCATCAAAAAAATATTGGGTGATGCCCTAGACCAACACACAATTAAGTTCGCAGATTTTAGCTCGACGACGCTGGTCAACCAGGAGAGTTTGTGCGTAACCTTTTGTTGTCAGTGCCCCGAATTTGTAATCCGACTCGCCCGACATAAGCAGAAAGCGGAAGGGAGCAATGGCCAGAGGGAATGATTCGATTCGACGGGAGCTGAAAAAAATAATGCGATGTACGTGGACGGACTACCGATGTCGACCTCGAACCGCCGGGGAAACTTTGAGGAACTGGTCGCTTCTCTGGGAAACTGGTTAGGTGTCTGGATCACCTCGGAATCTGGGGTGTTTCGATTAAACGCCGTTTCAGGAAACCGACTCTCCGGACTTAAGAAGAGCACTCCAAAGGCTAACCCTTCCATCTGACGCGGCCCCGCAGGAGAGACCAGCTCACAAGTGCTTACGAAGATCTATCTCGGGCCGGCGTTACTTGGTCATGGGAAGCGGAGGTGAGGGGATTCCCATCAAAGAGAAGAATCGTGGGAGGGTAGGGGGAGGGGTGAGACTTGCCTTAATCGTAAGGCTGAAGGGAAACTTCAGAAGAAGTTCGCGCTGCCTTAACAAAATTAAGCGTACGGTCAAGAGTACACTAATCTATACCCGAAGGGAAGGGGAGAAGTAGTTTTTTGCCCGGCGGGGCGTCCTTAAGAAGCGGAACGAAGGGGGGGAAGGTCTATGGGCGAGGGGCCGGGCGGACAGCGGCACTGATTCATGCTATGAAATAAGTTCCGCAAAAAAGGGGGCAAGCTAAAAAAAAAATTGGCGTGAATCGCTCGATGGGCCTGGGCGCAGAAGACTGACTTTGGAGGGAGCGACCGCGGGCCTTAGCAGCGAAGAGCGGCAAATCAAGCAAGAGGGGAGGGGGTTCATGAACGGGGGAAAGGCAAATAAGACACCCCTCACCAACAAAAAAGCGCGTATGTCGGGCGGACGCTAGCCCCTCTCTCCAAGAGAAGGTTAGCACGAGCCTCTTAGCTGATGCCTTTTTACAAAAGTGCGCGGGACTCTCGTCGACGAAAACCCAAAGGATTCTATAAAAAGGATAAGCGACCTGGGCATCGTAAGGTCATGTACCAGGAGAGTTGGACGAAAAAAATAGTCCCAGCACCCTCAGATCTCGGAAGTGTTTTTGATCACATGAAGCCGCAGAGAGTAAAAGAAAACCCGTATGGATCGACTCGATAAGACGCCGCGGGTCACTACAAGTATGCGCCCAGCAGGAGAAAGCTAGGACGAGGAACTTGGAGTCCACCAACTTGTGGGGGGGTGTCAAGGAATTTCCGGTGGATTCCTTCGCTAGAATGTGCGGAGAACCAGATTCCTTAGGAAGGTTCTTCACTCTGGACCAACAGAACTTTCAGACTGGAATTGCCGGGGGAATGTTACCTCATGACTAAAAGGGGGTCCCCCCCTCACTTCACCGGAAGACACATTATTTACCATTGCAGGATGCCGGTTTCTGAGCCTCGGGTTACTCGAGAGCCAGGAGTCCCAGGCGGAGGATCGAATATGCTTAGTGCAGTTGTATTAGGGTCTAGGCTGGACTGTACCCTCTCCGAACAACTTCTCACAGATACTCCGCAGAGGTTCACGATCTAACGTATTAGAGAATCATCAAAAACAAAGAAGTCCTCTCCATGCAGGAAAACTCGAACCGGCCCTCAGGGGGGTATCGACCTCGATGTTCGATGTGGGGAGCGACACCTTCTGGGCTAAAAAGAGTCAGTGTCCGTCGTCCGTGGGGCGCTTCTCGTCTGAGAGGGTAGGGGGGTCGCAAGGCGCACACCCCGATGTTTCAAGAAAAAATGCAGTACACGCGTCTACATTTTAGGAGACGAGAGAGAGGACAAGTCCAGCGGGGATGGGATGGAGGTTGAAGCGAGGTTAAGGGAGGGAAAAGAAAGGACCAGAGTGTCCCGGGGAGTAGAATAATGTCTATTCCCTCTGAACCAATAGAACTGATTTCGTGGGGGGTCTAGGCGGAAGAGAGAGAAGTGTTCTTCTGTAAAGTCGTCTCAAGAGTCTTGTAGAACCTCGCTCAAATGGCGAGGGGCACACCCGTACAGCGCGTATACAAGAGGCCTTTGGCGGGGGGGGGGAGTTGGTGAGGAACATCTTTGTGGTAAGGTTCTTTATGTTTTAACGACAGGAGAAACAAGCCAGTTCGAAAGCCAACTTAAAACCGGGAACGAGCCAATCAAGGAGGAAAAGTAAACGAAAGGAGGAAATTGGGGGGAGCTGCACTTGAAGGGTTCTTTGGCCATGTGTTCGGTCCGATAAATGGGGGGCGGTAAAAGAATAGAAGCGCACTTCGTCTAAAAAAGAGATTAGGGTCGGACGGTGCGCCATCGGAACACTTGACATGAGGGGCTAGGGGGAAAAGTAGCCGAGCAATCACGAAATATGGGACGAAGTCCTTGGGGAAAAAAAAGGCCAATCCCCTTTTTGTGTGGTTTGGGGGTGAGTAGGGGGGGGGTTGCGAGGAGGGGTCATGCGGTGGGAATGGGGTGGGGGGGGGGGGGGGGGGGGGTGGTGGGTACGGGGCAGGTGGGGGGGGGGCTTGGGGGGGGGGGGGTGGTTCACTGACGCGGATGTGAGGGGGTGGGGGGGCAGGGCCGGGGGGGGGTTCCGTGTCGTGCCGTTGGTGGGGGGGGGGGGGGGGTCTAAGTGGGTGGCGTCCCCAGAATCAAGACACGCTTGGGGGTTGGGGTGGTGCGTTGGCAAGGAGGAAGAAACAAGGGAAAAGGGACGGAAAAGGTTGAAGAAAGGGCGAACGGAGAAGGAAGGAAGGGAAAAAGAAGAGCTGGGAGGTGGTAAAGGATGCTCGGATGGGAAGAGGGGGAGGGGATAGAGCGGTGGAGAGGGGGGATGGGAAGGGAGGGGTAATGGGGTGGAGGAGGGGGTGGAGGGGGGGTGTTAGGGAAGGGAAAAAGATGGAGGGGTGAAGGAGAAGAGAGAAGGGGGGGGAGGCAGGTGGTGGGAAAGGGGTGGGGGAGAGGGGGAGGAAGGAGGGAGGGGGGAAGGAATCGAAGAAAGTAATTGAAGGAGGTAAGGGGCGGGGGGTAGTAAGAAAAGAGAGGGGGAGGGGGGAGGGTGTGCGGGGCGAGGGGGGGGGGGGGTTGAAGGGGGGGTTGAGGGGAGAGGTGGGGCAGAAGGGAGAGAAAAGCGAGGGCGGGGGCGGGCAGAGAAGGGGGGGGGGGAGGGGAAATAGGAAAAGGGAGGGTGGGGAAAGGTTGGGAGAGGCGAGGGGAGGGTGAAGGGGAGAGGGGAGTTGAGGAAGTAGGAGAAGGAAGACGGACCAGTGACAATAAGTTAGGGAGGGGAAGGAGAGGGGAGAAGGGGAAGGAAAAAAGGGGGAGAAAAGAAAAGGGGGGCTTAAATGTAGAGGAGGGAGAAGGGAGAAGAGATAGAGATAGGAGGAAGAGTAATAGAGGAGCATAGGGAGGGGGTGGAGGTAGAGAGGAGGAGAAAGGGGAGGGAAGGGAGGGAAAGAGGGAAGGGACGGAAGAAGAAGGAGGCGGAGGCGGGGGATGGGTGAGAATGGTACGGTGGAGAGGACAGGGGAAGGGGGGAGGGGAGTGGAAGGAGAGAGGAGGGGGTAACGTGGAGGTAGGAATAAGGAGTAGGGAAGGGAGGAGGGGAATGAAGTGAGCTGGCGGGTGGGGGGAGGATGAGACGGGGTGGGGGAGGTAAGCGGAGTGAAAGGCGGGGGTGGGATGGGGGGGGGGGGGGTGCGGGGTCGGCGTAGGTAGGAGGGGGGGGGGGGGTATGGAAAGAGAAGGAAGGAAGGGAGAGCGAGTGAATAAGGGGAGAAGGGTAGGAGTGAAAAGGGAATGGAGGAGAGGAGGGAGGGGAGCGTAGGAGGACGGGGAGAGAGGGGATCAGGGGGGGAAAGGAGCGAGGGATGAAGAGTGAAGGGGGGGGCAGAGGGGGAGGGGGGGGATGGAGGGGAGAGAGAAGAGCGGGGGGTGGGTTGGGGAGGGGTGGAGGTTCGGAAGGGGGAAGAGGGGGTGGGGAGAGAAGAAGAGGATAAAATGGGAGGGGAAGGAATGGGAAGGACGGAGGGGGGGGGTGATAAAGGGGAAGGGTGGGGGGGGGGGCAAATGAAGGGCGAGATGGGGGGGGGGATTAAAGAAAGGTGAGCAGGGAGGTGTAGGGTGTGGAATGGGGCGGTAGGGGGGAACAGAGGGAGCGGGAGGGAGGAGGAAGGGGGGGTGGAGTGTGAGAGGGGAAGGATGGAACAGGGGGGGGGATAAGGGGCGGAGTGAGAAGGGTAAGGGTGAAGGGGGCGAAGGGAAGTGGAGGAAAGGGGGGAAGGAGGGGCAAGGCGTTGGAGGAGGGCTGGTCAAGTTGGGGGAGGAGGGGGGGGACGGGTGGGGAAAAAAGGAGGGGGAGGAGAGAAGTAACAAGAGAATATTTAGAGGGGAGAGGGAGGGGGGGGGTACAGCGGGGGAGAGATAGGGGGGGGGAGAGGGGGGAAGGAGCTAGGAGGGGGGCGGAGGGATAAGGTTAAGGAGGGGCAGGGGAAGGAGGACTGGGGGGGAGAAACAGGGAGGAGGGGGATAGGGAGGGCGGGAGGAGGAGGGAGTGGAGTGTGGGAATGTTGGGGGGGGGGGTCGGAAAAGAGAGGGGGGGCGGAGGGGGAGTGGGGGGAGGGGGGAGGGAACGGAGGGGCGGGAGACTCGGAAGGTGGGGGGATAGGGGAGGAGTGAAGGGGGGGAAGGGGAGGGGGGGGGGGGGGGGGGGGGGAGGGAGGGGTTATGGGGGGGGAGGAGGGTGGTTAAGAAGGAGAGAAGAAAGGCGGAAGGGCGAGAGATATGGCGATAAGGTGAGTAGAAGTAGGAGGGAGAAAAGGAGGAGGGGTGGAGGGGGGGAGGACAGGGCGGGGGGAGACGTGGTGAAGGGTGACTGGGGAACGGACGATGGGCAGGGAAAGGAGTAGTAGAGGGGGTAGGGAGGGAAAGGAGGAGGGTGTGCGGGGGAAGTGAGGTGGGGGGGAAGGGATGGAGGGAGAGAGGAGAAGGAGGGAGTAAGTGCAGACGAGTGTGAGGGAGGGCGAGGAGTGGGGGGTCGGGGGGGGTTGGGGGGAAGGGGTGGGAGTTGTGTAACGAAGGGGAGAGGAACGGTGGTGATAGAGGCGTGGATAGTATTGGGGTATTAGGAGGGGGAGTAAGGGGAGAGGAGGGGAGTCAGGGAGTGAAGGAGGTGGGGAGCAAGAAGGGAAGAATAGGATGGGCGGAGTCAGGGGGGAGGGGGGTAGGGGAGTTGCGGGGATAGGGGGAGGAGGGGAGCAGGGTGGAATGGGGGGAGAGTGAGGGGGGGAGGGTTGGGTACGGAGGGGGGGGGAGGGGGAATAGGAACTCGAGATTCAACGGGAGTGGGGCATAGGGTGTTGCACGGAGGAGGGACGGGAGAATTAAAGAAACTGAGCGGAATGGGGATGAATTAGTGTTTTTGGGGTGGGTGAAGAATTGGGAAAGGTGGGTGGGAGGGGAGAATGAGAAGAGAGAGGGGAGGGAGGTGAGGAGGGGGGGACCTTAGGGGGGGGGGGGAAAAGGGCAAGTTGGGGGGAGAGGGGAAGAAGTGTGGTGAGAAAGGAGGTGAGTGAGGGGAGAGGGGTGGGGGTGGAAAGAGAGAGAAGGGGGGAGAGAGGGGGGGGGGGGATAAGTAGGGGGGAGAAGGCGTAGGGAAAAGGGGGAAATGGAGGGCGTTTGGGAAAATAGGAAGGCGGAGGTTGGGGGGGAGGGGGGTGCGAGAGAAGAAGAGGAAGCGGGAATGAGGAGGTGGCTTGAAAGGAGGGGAGAAGGAGGTAGTGTATATGAGAGAGGGGAGGGGAGGGGGGGGAATGGGAGAAGGGGTGGGTAGTGGAAAGGGACAGGGAGGGGGAAGGAGAGTGCGTGGGGGGAATGTAGGGGAGGGGGGAATAAGGAGGGTGGGGGAAAGGGGGGGAAGGGTAGAGATAAAGGAAGGGAGAAAGGAGGGGGGGGGTGCGGGTGGGGGGGGAAGGTGGAGAGGGAGGGGGGAAGTGATGGAAGAGGGGGGGAGAAAGTAGGAAACAAAAGGAAAAACAAAAAGGTGGGGGGAGGTGAGAAGGAGGGGGGTAGGTGGAGGAGAGGGGTGGTGGGTGTGGGGAGGGGATAGGGAGAAAAGGGGGGAGAAGAGGGAGAGGGCGGAAAGGGGAGAATAATGAGGGGGGATAGTGGGGGAGGATGGGGGGAGGCGGGGAGCGAAAGGAGGGGAGAGGGGGGGAAGGTGAGTTAGGGTAGGGAAAGATAGGTGTGGGGGGGGGGGGGTGGGGGGATAGGAGAAGTGAGAAGGGGGGGTGTTAGGCGGTGGGAGGAAGAGGATGGGCGGGGGAGGGAGCGGCGGGAGGGGAGGAAGGGAAGAGAGGGAAGTGAAGGGGAAGGGTTGATGATAAAAAGATTCAGGGGATATGGGGGTATGAAGGAGCGTAAAAATAAAAGGGTGGATGGAGGAGAGAGGGGACGAGGGGGAGAGTAAGGAGAGGATAGGGAAAGGACAGCTGCAGGAGAGGGATGAAGGAGAGAAGGGTGATAGGAACGAGAGGAGAAAGGAAGACAGAGAGGGGGGGGAGGGACAGAGGGGGCAGGAAGGGGGACGGGGGGCGGGGGAGGGAGGAAGCAGTAAGAGGGTGTTGAGGGGAGTGGGTGAGGAAGGGGGGGGAGAGGGAAGTGTGAGTACGGAGGAAAGATGATTGAGAAATAAGGAATGAGGGGGCAAGGGAGGGTGGGTGGTAGGGGGGGTAGGGGAGGGAGAGGTGAAGGGGAGGGGGGGCGAAAGAAGATAAGCGATAGAATAGGTATGGGGGGCGGGCGGGGGAAGGAAAGAAGAAAGTGGGGGGCGGAAGAGGGAGAAGGGGGGGTGGAAAATAAAGAAGCCGGCGACGAGGGGTGGGGGAGGGTAAGGGCGAGAGGGGGGAGGAGGAGATGTTAGGGGGGTGAAGAGTGAAGGGGGGAGGGGGAGGATGGGGGAGGGGGGGGAGAAAGGGTGGAAGGGGGGCCGCGGGGAACTAGTGAACGGAGGGGGAGGGGGGGGGAGGGTGGAGGGGAGAGGGGGTCGAAAAGGAAGAAAGAGGAGGAGGTGAGGGGGGGGGGGTGGTGGGGGAGGGGGGGGGCAAGCAAGAGTGCGGAGGGGGGGGAAGGGGGGGCGGGGTGGAGGTGGAGGCGGGAGAGGGGCGGCAGAGAAAGCGGGTGGGGGGAGCAGGCTGGGGATCTGAAATTTGAGGGGATAAAAAGGGAGGGTGGGCGGGGGGGGGAAGGGGAGGGGGGGGGTGAGGTAGGTAGATAAGCGGTTAGCGCTGTAACGAGGGAGGTTAGGAATGCGAAGCCAAACAAAGGCGCAGCGAATTGTTTCGAGGAGGATCAAAAAAAAAAGGGCAGTATAAAAGACCCCGGAAGGGTTAAAGGGGAGGACTGGCTCATTGAGGGGGGATCAAAGACGTTCACCAAGGGTTCGGGCAAAAAGAGCCGTCACCAGAAGTCTTACATGCAGGACTCAGAAGTTGAAACCGTTTAGGAATCCACAGTTGACTCCGTAGCGACCGGCAGGGGGGGAACTGGGCCGGGTGGGGGACGTGACACAACTATCCCCTGGGGGACACTGGGCAGAAAACCCTTACGAAGGGTGACCGAAGGAAGAAGATCGGGCCGATAAACTCGGGGCAATAATGCAAGGTCACGTATTAAAAGATCCCTCGACGGGAGCTGCACTTGTCTCCTCTACATGAGAACGGAAAACCCCGATGTATTCAATGGGTCATGCTGGAACGTGCGGGGAATAGGGGGAAGGAGTGTTGGGGGCAGGCTAGCTGGGGGGGGCGATGGGAAGGACTGATGTAATAATGGGGGGATCAGATAGACAAATAGAGGGCTGGGGTAAGGCGTAAATTCTCGATGTGGGTGGCCCTCGAAAATAACTTACCCTGAACGTTCGCTTGGGGGGAAAGGGTACCCCAGCGGACCGTCGGTTCGGGGCTTCCTCGTACATCAGGAGGGACAGTCTATCGGAAATCAGAACATGTAAGAGGACATTGAACATCAGTAGAAAGTGCCGCTCCCTGTTTTAAATGTCGTTCTGGGATCTTCTTATTGTTGGGGAAGGACCTTGAATGAGGGGGGGGGGGGGGGAAAAGGTCCCCCAAGAAGAAGTGGGTTTGTTGCGGGGGGAGGTAGTCTTGCATGGTTGGGAGGGGGGAACTGGGGGGGGATGGAGAAAAGCTGCAAAACAAAGCTCGGAATTTGGTTTGGGGGGGTCCAAAGAAATAGGATCTCACATCCGCCAGCCGAAGGGTCCGGTTCGTAAGCCCAGGCCTTTTGTGGGGGCAAAGGTGACAGGCGGGTTCGGGGGGGGTAGCAGACGGGTCAGAACCATGTGGAGGGAGAGATGGGGTCGGGGGCTCGCTTCTTTCGAGAAAGCAATTGGCCGCGGAGCGGCCATGAGAGAAGGCCGAAACGATCTTTCCTATAAGAAAATGTGGGGGGAGGGGGGACGTCAAAACGACAGAGTGCGGATAGGACGAAACGAAGAAAAAGCAGCTGGGGAAAAAAGGGCGATTGCTCGAATGGGCGAACTGGGAATGTCAAGCGACGCCTGTCGGGTTCGTAAAAAAAAATTCTGTCCTCATATCGTGGGCGCCAACGTCTTCCAATTAATTAATAGCCAAGGGAACCCACGGCCGGGAACTAAAAAAGGCGTGGTAAGAAGGGGGCTCTTTTAAAGAACGTAACCAAAACTATGGGAGAAGTGGAAGCCGCTGCAAATGGCAAAAGAGGAATGTAGGAATGGGAGTCAAGACGCATACTTTCGCCCACGGAAAAAAGAGGCGTGGACTGTTTTTTCGGCTTACAAGGAAGACGGCCACTATTCGCGAAAAGATATGTAAAAAAGAAGCAAGGCAATGGAGACTTACATGCGTTGTCAAAAAAAAAGGGGATAACCGTTGGGGGGCGGTGTAAAACTCGAGTAGGAAGGGGAAAGAAAATAATGCTCCGGCAGAGGAGAAAACAAGGCTGCCTCTAAAAAGTAAGACAGATCCACATTTCACGTCACGGGGCAAAAAACTGGATTGTGGGGGGATGCAGGGAAAATATGTATTTTCCAGGGTTCGTTGGGGGAACTTCGGAGGAAAGGAATCCGGGGGGGAGAAATAGAACTATCTTAACATCTGGAAAGACCAAACCACACACGGAGGAGGTAGAAAAGATCTATGGCAAAAACCTTGTTTATGACAAGTTGACTTAAGAAAGAACTGTGCGGACTGGTTCTACTAGACCAACGAACATCTTGAGGGAAAGGGGTGTATGAACCAAAACCCTGGGCGCGTTTTGGGGCACAAGACTGGACGTAAGGGATTGAGGAAGTCCTCTCAAGAGGAGAGCCTACCGGGGATCCTTAGTATACTTGTGGGGAATGAGTCACTGATTACACATCGAGGGGGGGAAAGATTTCACACTCTTGAGAAATGGGGGGGGGGGAAACATTCTCTAACACTTGGGGGAACGGCGAGCACGAATAAAGGGGGGGAGGGGGACACCGTCAAATAGCGGGACACTCGAGTAGCGTGTAGGGACGGGGCGGGAAAAGAAAACACGGCCAGAGTTCCGGTGGTACGTAAAGGAGGTGAAACGAGCCATTAAAAAACCTGTAAGACAGTCAGCAGGGGGGTACCTGGATGCCAAGTGGAGAACAGAAAAGGGAGGGACGGTTTTGAGGAAAAAACAGCCATTACTGAAATAGATTTGAACTAAGGGGGCCGATGTCCGGCGTGGCGTAAAAGAAAAAGATATAGTTAAGTGAATGGCCTTCAAAAATTAAATGAGAGGAGGAAGAGGACCCTACTCTTCGAAGAAGAAGATAGAAAGAAAAAGGGCAGAAAGTCGCCAGAAACAGGTTTCGCCAGACGGTTTGGGATAGTAGGAAAGCAGGAAAAGTCTCCGGGTGGAGGCAGGATACCGGAAGAAGAATATCAGGATGGACTATCGAGGACTAGAGAAAAAAAATGGGAAGCGTGGCGTAAATTGCACTCCGAAGAGAACAGAGAAAGAATTCATCTAGTCAGAAAGGACAGTTCAAGGTTACACTTGCTGAGACGAAAAAAAAAACGAGGGTCAAGTCAAAAAAAAGGCGGGGTATCCCTCTTAGACCGAGGACTGGCAGGCAGGGAAGAGTACCCGTAAAGACACCAAAAGACAGATTAGGGACACTTCTGAAATCCAAGTTTCAAGATAGTCCTGGAAGGAAGTAGACTCAAACTAAAAAACTTCTTGGTAAGGAAAAAGAGAAGTGAGTGCGTCCAACCTGCACCGAAAGAAAGAGATTCGTTAGCAGGTAAATCTTACATAGGCTAAAAGTCCGAGTGGACAAGTGGGTAAGGCTTCGGAGCACTAAGAAGACCCAATATGTTCTACGGCGAAGAAAGAAAAAAACGGTACAACCGTGGGAACTAAGTTAACCACTCTCAAGTCCAGGTCAGTTTGGTGTCATGGGGGGGGCGATGGACAAAAAAAAGAAAAACTCAAAGGAAAAAGCCTCCAGAAGTTGTAATATTTGGTGTCATTGGAGAAGGGCATGAAAGGCAAAAAGCCCGGGGAAAAGAAATGGCGAGACAAGAGACACAGGAGCCCCGGTAAAGGGGATAGGAAGGCACTGACATCAAGCGGGTGTGCAAAAGGTAGGACCCGATGATTCCGAGGGAATGGAGCAAGAAGAGTGTGCTATTGTACGTCTAAGTGACGGGCAGGTAGCAAACTAAGTTGATCTTACACCTTCAGAGGGGAATTAGGGAAGGGGGGTGGCAACGGTGCAAGAGAGTTGAAAAGACCAGTTGGGTGGAAGTCATAAACCCTGTACGTTATCCAGACGGGAGAGAAAGAGACAAGTTGGGGGGTGGCTACCCTTGTTTAAGCCCTTCGGGAAATGCAGTGGGAAAGAATGGGTACAGCTCTTTTCCTGCTCAACTCAGAGGGAACGAGGAAGCGCCTGGAACATGGGGATTGGCTCGACCGACCAAAACTGGAGGGGGGTGGGGGGGGGAAAACTTTTTTAAATTTATCAGGGAAGGTCAACTCCCAGTCGATCTAACTTTGTGTCAGGCCTTAAGGAACTGACCCCTAAGAAGAAACAAATTTAAGGACCAATCTTTATTGGATTATATTATCAAAGACTGGACGACAGTGATTTCGGGACGTCTCATGGTGTGTACTTCTCTACCGGCGGAGACTGGGGGGATGACATTCCTGTGAGGGGAGGGCCATTTGTTTCAGGAACTGCAAACTTCGTAGTGGAAGTCGGGGGAGATTGGGGAAACATAGCAACTACCCGGTGCAAACTTCAGAAAGGGCGTTACACGGGAGAAGCAGGGGTACGGAAAGAAAGAGACGCTTAGAGGGAGCTGTACGCATTGAGGAAAAGAACCTGGGGTCCATTTCCGTAGAAAAGAAAAATGGGTCGGCCTGGTTGACTGGGAAGGAAGGTGCCGATGTCAAGGCGACGGGCCGGAATGGGTTGCACGTCGAAAAAAGGGATTTGACGAAATTTGAAACGACCGACACAGAGAAAGAGACGACGAAATTGTGTGAAGAAACCCTACACAAAGGGAAAAGTAGGGCCGCCGGGGTATCGGAGGAGTAAGGGGAGAGTGTTAGAGGCGCTTCTGGGGAGTGAAAATCTTTGAACCTATCTGGAAGGCACAGGACAGTAAAAGAAGATCGGAAAAGGGAAATGACCAGCATTCGGTGAGCGATGCTTGAGAGGATAAGGAACGAGAAAATTCATCAGATGGTTGGGGAAAACGACCGAGGGGGGGGGGGGCGAGACGGGCGTCAGAGGAACCCCATAAAGGTGAGGAGCTACGCGCGGACTACGCAAAAGTTCAAGAGAGGTAATCTGAAGAGTCAAAAATTTGGGGGGGAATTCAAGTGGAACGGTACTCTAAAGGAAGAAAGAATAGGTCAGAAGTGAAATCCAATAAGCGTAGAGCAAAGACCGAGGGGCGAGGAAATAGGAACCTCACAAGGAGGCTGCTGGGGAGGCTCAGAATTCTGATCTGGCGGGGGGATTTAATCTGGGAGTTAAGAGACTCAGCTCTAGGGCTGGAAATCTTAGCTCGATCTAAGAATGGCTGGTTGATACTTGAAAAGGGAGTCTGGTAATGGCTGGGAAGAAGCCCTGGAAATCAGACTAGAAAGATAATTAAAACGGGGAGCGGGACAGAGGATATAAACAAGCAAGGTCCCTAAGGGGGGAAGGAGACTTCTTGGGGGTACTGGAGGGGGAGGGGTAAAGGAACGAAAGGGGGCAAAGCTGGGGGGCGGACTGCGCGGAAGAAAAGAATGCGGGAGATTGGGAAAGATCCATGAGAGTGGAGGTAGCCCAAGAACGGGGACAATCGAAACAAGAAGTGTTATCAAGGGAGTCATCAGGTTCGCGGTAACGTGGTCGAACTACGGATGGGGGGTAGGGAACTTCTATGATCTCTAGATCTCACAGGCTTGTCGGTTAGGAAGGTGGCTTCTGACACATAACAAGGTCTGGAGGGAGAGAGACGTCTAACTATATACGAGACATAGGGAAAAAGTACCCTGGTGAAGGGGTAAGGGGATGAGGAAAAAAAAACAGCATGATGAGGAAAAGAGGGTATTGATCACGCGACAAGTTAAAAAATGCGGGCAAAGGAAGGATGGCCGTAGAGTTAATGGGATACCGCCACCCACTTATGGGTGGGTGGGACTTGTGCCAAAGCGAACCAAAAAAGCGGGAAAAACCATTGTAATGTTAGAGATCCCTCTACGCTAACGCGGGATAAGAAGGAATGTTTTCACCACTCAAAAAAGAATCTCTGCAAAGGTCTACAAAAAGTGTGGGGGGAAAAAGTTTAAACGGGTTGTTTATACTCTTAATCAATGGATATTAAATCGGACATCAGACAGGTGGATTTGCTGAGTAAAGGGCCAGCCAACAAGAAAACCACATGACTTGCCGCGGAGGCAGAGTGGTAAAGGGAAAGGGGAGTAGGACTAACAATAAGTCAAAACACCTTCGGGCCTTGAAAAGGGTGTGAAAGTTTGACCGTGAGCAGGACGGAATGTAGACGAACTGCGGGCTTCTTAGCCTACCGCGCTGGACATGATCAAAACTAAACAGAGAAAATCAGAAAGTCACATGAGAGAGGCGGGCTTCCTATCCACTCAAGTAAGCGTCCATGAAACCAAGAGCCTAGATAGAGGGAGGTGCAGTTTTAGATGGGAGCGACAGAGGCGGGCCGCGTAAACAGGTCCAGGGGGGAAGGGGATGCCGTAAGATCTCTTTTGGCGGCACGGCCGCAGAAAAAAAATCTTTAGGAGGAAGGAAAAGAGAGTCTAAAGGAAAAGAAAGCGAAAGAGCGAGGACAATGACTGTATTGGCTCGGTATAGATAGGGTCGCAGGGGGGTACACAACGTCCCCCGAGCCTCTTAGCGTATCTTCCGCAAAAAGAGGCACCGCCTGCTGTGCATTTCATGCCGCCATAGGTCGGACGGGTTTCGGACTAATATATGGTCAAAAAATTAGGGGTAGACAACAGCAATCGCGGACGTCATGCAAAAAAAGAACGCAGGTGTAGTAGAGAAGCAAAGTAGGGGGAAACGTGGGGATTAGTATTAATCCGGCTTCCGGATGGGCATTGCGGGGTTTCCAACGTGACAGTAGAGGTATCGAGACGAAGAAACCAGAGGCCAGGAAGACCTCGAATCGGAGGAAAAACCTGCAAAGCCCCTTCTCCAATTATGAGAGCGGGCACTGGCATAGCGTGGTTCAAATGGCTGTGAGGAAAAGAGAAATTTTGTAGGACAGCGTAGGAGAACGCTTCGAAGGGCTTCGCTTGTCCGTGAAAAGAAGGTTTGAAGGGTGGGCTGCAGAGAGAGTTTCGTGCAGGTTTCCCCTCTCGCGAAGCACTTAAATGGCAGAAATCTGACAGGCCCTGGTCAATCCGTTATTACCCTTAAGTGAAAAATTAAATAAGATAAGAGACCCTGTCTCCGAGGGGAAGGTCCTCACGGGATAAGGTTATCGGAAAAAGAGAACGCGTTGGTGGCGTCCACGGGCTTTGTTTGTAAGTTGTGTACCTGCTGGCCGACACTGACCAAGTAGAAGCGACTGGGTGGAATACGGAGGTCGAATCCCCAGTATCAACCTCAAAACGAAAGGGTTACGTGGTAGGTCGTTACGCAAAAGAGAAAGTTTGTAGAGCTTGCTCGCAAGCGGAAGTTAATCCTTCGAAAGAGCAGATGGGGGGGGGGGAAACATTCGGTACAGTAAGGGTTGGTTAAAAAGTTTTTGAGGACAAATCAAAAGGGGATACGTGATGAAAAAGTGGAGAAAGTGGGCATGGAACGGTTCCCAACAAATGGAAAACGCCTACTGTCAGGAAACACGCCAGGGTAAAAGAGCCGGGACGACTGGCAAAGGCGGGGCCGATCAATGACTGGAGAATAAAAGACATCAAAGGGCATAGGCCGAACCTATCTAGACATTCAAGTTGAGAGAACGCGGAATACCTAACCAAATTGTGGGCATTTAAGGACTATTCCGGGGGGAGTGGGGATATGTGGCTAGTAAATTACAGGCGTGGAGGCCGGTGGCGTCTTACGCATTGGGAAGAAAATAGGAAAAAAGAAGATTACGGCGGGGTGGTCTGGTTTTGAAGCTCCCCATCCTGAAGCCTCATGAACCGGATGTCCTTGTTATCAACCCAGACCCTTCGTTCTTACGTCGGGTCCGCGGAAAAATCAGTGCAGTATGAGCCGTCATCGGCCAAAGTACTAACTGAACTTGGACTCATGGGGCATAAAAGGACGAGAAAAGATTGGAATGCGTGTCAGAGGGGGGGAGGGGTGGTCTAACTCATTCGTGGAAGGTCCCGCAAAATGATAATTGGGTAAGGTTGTCTTCTGAAAAGAGATGGAAATGGGGGATTGAACGAACGCTCGGTCCCGTCATTTTGGGGGGGGTAACAAGTCAGGGTAATAAGACAGGCCGACGTCAGCAGAAGCAGACCGGACTTTTTTGCACGGTGACGCGGTTCAAAAGGTCCGGGCGGGTCATACATAACTTGGGCAAATCGAGAGAGGGAGGAGGGGGGAAAGGAAAAGCGGAGACGGGCAGCATAGCGGCCCATAGATAGGACAGATAGGAGAAATCTTAAGATATTGATGTAGTATACTCATACGAGGTATGGAGTCCGAAGCACTCAACAGCAAGGACGCGAAAAAAGGTGGGAGAATTTAGGGCCCTTTTCAGGTCGAACTCTCCTGTCGTTCTCACAAAACTTTCGGGCTTAATAGTAGTGAGTCCGGAGCAAGGAAATTCACTAGAGGACAGAAGAACTCCTGAATTCTACAATCAGGTCGTTTGGCCAAGGGAGGCGTTGGGGGTTCTCGAAACGGAACTATGGGGGCTGAAAGGGGGGGCCTCCTGGATGCCAGAGGCCATGGCTAGCCATGGCTACGGAGAAGAACGAGACATACGGGGAAGAAAACGGAAAGCACGGGGCCGGTGGGGATGATTGAACAGGGCGCCTCTGTATTCGGTCGCAAAAGGTGTGGTGTGGTGAGGTGGAAAGCAAAATGGGGGGGGCAGGGGTCTCGAGGCGGTTTTTTTATGGGGGGGGGGTTCGAGAATGGTGAAAAAAGGGCCTAAAAGCTGTGCAATTTTCAAACAGCGATGGGGGTAGGATAAAAAGTCCCACAGAAGGTCGAATGCTCCTTGACAGAGGAGGGACTCAGTGGCGAAAAAAAAGAATCTGCAACGGGGAAAGGGGGCCCAATGGGCGAGGGGAGTAAAACCTCGCTGGAAAGGTTGAGGGGGAGAGGTTTTGGTTGTGGTCCGGGGGGGGTGTGGGGTGTTTGGGGTGTGGCCTAGAAGGGGGCCGCCAGGGGAGTGAAGCGACAAATGTTTCACAGGGACTGAAATCAGAGAACCAAAAAGAGGAGGAGGAAAAGAGGTATGAAAAGGGGGGAACCATTGTTGAGGAGAAGATCCCTGGGGAACGGGATACGAATTATCAAAACAAAGGAAACATCGTGAGAATGACATAGGGGTAAGGAACCCAATCTCAGGTTGCCAAAGAAAAAGGCAGTGCAAGGGCTGGTTCTTTCGCGAAGTCAAAGGCCTCCCCTGGATAACTTGAAGCAAGAGAGTATTGGGGACTCACGTAAGGCCAACGGGTAATAGGACACCAATTTTAGCAATGGGGTGGATAAAATGGAAAATATAACCAATCCAGTCGAGCAATTCATCGGGCTTTGAAACAAAAGAAAAAAAAAAAAAAAAACAAAACCAAAGTCAAGAAACTAGCAGGCGAGGGATAGAGTTGGCGCGGGTAGGGCGCAGGGTGGAAATATAAACAAACGGAAAACGTAGTATGGGGAGTTACGGTTTTTTGGTCCGGGGGGTGATTAGCAAGGTCGCACACTGGATTATCACTTCATAGTACAAGAAGGGCGCCACTTTGAAAAGAGGCTTCTTTTGGGATGAAAATCCATGGAAAAATTATCTTGAAGGTTTGGTTCGAAGACAGGCGTGAGGGAGGTCCTAGGAAGTAATTGATCGGAAGGTGAGATGAGGGGGAGAAAACCCGAAGTTTGCGAGACATTCTCATAAGAGACATGAAAAAAGGGGCTAAGACATCACTCCCGCAATGTTTCGAGCCATCTGGTGCTGAGGGCTACATAGCAGCGATGGCGCAATACTGAAACACATCCTAATATGGCTCCGGAGAGGAATAGCGGGGCGTAGCGTGCTGAAATTTCGGCAAAAAAAAAGCGCGACTCTCCCGAATCCATTCACTCGAGGAGAGTAACACAGGTTAGGTTAGAAAAAAGCCACGGCTAAATAAAAGGGGGAAAAGGAAAAAAAAAAAGGGTGGGAGAAACTGCAGAGTCGACCGAGGGCGAGGCGGCATGTTGAGAGTGGACCCTGAAAGGAGAAGGGAACCAACCAAAATCCACGGGAACGGGAAGACACTCCACACAGGTGCAGCCCGGAGTGCACTTACAAGAAAAAACGCACCAAACTGTGGGGATTGTAGGTCCAAAGAAGAATGTCATCGCTGCAAAGAAAAAGCAGGATCAAATCGAAGAACACTAAGATACCAAGGCGGAAACGCGGCAACTAACGTGGAAAGGGCCAAGTAAAAAGCTTACCGGGGGGGGGGGACTTCGAAAACGACAGCAACTCACCTTGTTGGGTGCTAAGGCTGCGAAGAAGGTACAATCATCAGGGGGAGATCCTTACCAACTCAAGGGTGGCAGGGGGGGGACGTTTCCACCAAAAGCCTGAACGAACTTAAAGATTACCTCGATAAGTGATTGGGGAAAAGGGGAATAAAGGGTAGAAGGTCCGGGACCTCCCAGATGTAAACTCAAGCCACAAGAAGACACCCAGATCACCTGGCCGGAGAAGCCGGCAATTAAAGAAAGAGGGGTCCGTTAGAGAGTGAGTCCGGGGGAAATGGCTCTAGTCGGGGCAGACCTCTCAAGACGTGAAGGCAGATGTAAAGCAGGGAGGCGGTCTGGCTTTCATTCAGGGGTGAACGTGAAGTGGGGTGGCGCATACAATTAGGGGTTAAAGTTCAAATTCCGCAAACGCTCAAAAGGTCTTCCACGGGGGAAATAACCGGAGCAACTGGTGACGTAACATTTTTCCTGACTTTAAACCAGTGCACCATTGGTGTAAGAGAGAGTGGAAACACAACCTTAGGAAAGTGAAAAACGAATGGCACCAGATCGAAATGTCGTGCGCAATTACCGGAAAGACGCTTTCGGAGGGTACACGCGGGGGAGGTGAGCAAGGGAACCCTCTTCCCAACAGGCCGGCTTGCACGGGTCGGTCGAAGAATGGTCCAAGGTAAGGCACGACCCAAAAAAATCAGGGCCTGGGCTAGCAACCACGCCCGTGAGGCCGGGCACGGCGTGCAGTTTTTTAAGGGAGGAAGCGTAGTGATAGGAAGACCGTGTGGACCGGTTTAGGGGCAGGGGACATTGGTTAGTAATGGACGCAAGACGTAGGGATGGAGCGGAAGGGGTTGGGAAAAAAGCGGACTGCAAGTTGTTCAAAACCAAGAGCTTAGACAACAACCAACTAAAAGAGGAAGGGGGACGAAAACCGAGTTCCGCTTCTCTTCGCTTAAGACAGGGATAGGAAGACAGACGGACCAAGGAAACTAGAGAAAGAAGGAAATTTCGGAAGTGAGTGGAGGGGGGCATCCTGAACGCCTATGGGGAAATTTCAGACGGGCTTACGCGTGGGCTAGGCTAAAAAAAATGGGAAGCAAGACGAGATACCGACAAGACCCCATCTGAGGATTGTTAAGGAAAGAATCCAAAAAAGGCAAATTAGTCCGCGGGGTATCTAACCGTGCTAGGGGTTGTGAAACCCCGCGAGGGATTGGGGTTCTTGCCCGGGATGGTTTTGGGGGGGGGTTGGGGGGGAGGCTTGAACCGATCGTTCAAGACTACAGGACAGATTCTGACGTAAAGGGACTGACCCCAGCAGGCGGTTAAGAGGCGTAAGAGACGACTTAAACTACAAGGAAAGGGAAAAAAATGGGTTTAAACTGCGGACTAATCTGGCGAATCCGCACGCAGAAGGGAGCGATCGCTAGGGCAGCAAAGCTGGTGAAGCGAGTGTAAGATATTCAAGATTTGTGGGGGGGGAATACGGTTGAGGGACAACCTCCGAGAGGCGGAAGAAACGGGGAAGAAAGGGAAACGGACGCGGCATACCGGGAGCAGAAAAAGGAGGGGAGAAATCTGAATAAAGTTCGCCGGAGTGCTTGAATTTCCGAAAGGCGTGAGTGTTGAGAGAAGAATGGGGGAAGCTCGAGAGGCGTGACATAGGATGATCTGGGGATCATGTTCCGGGCGCGGTAAGGAGAAATGAATCATCCCTTGAAAGCATGACCCCCCCCCCGGGGCAGATAAGCATGCAAACTGGAAGATGAAGGTCAACATAGGAATACCTAAGGACTGGCAGTCCCCGAAGAAGGTGTTCGAGTGGTTTGTGTGACACAGTCGTGGGGATGTAAAAGCGACTAGGGGAATGTCCGAGGGGGGTGCTGATTCGTGGGGGAACAGAATCCGGAACATTGTCAGAAGTATCAGCGGGGACGACGGTATCACACCAGGTTCAAAAGCGAGAGCAGTTTGTGGATCGGGGTGAAAAAATCGCGACATGCTCGGACTTTTGAGTAAAGCATTAATGGGGAAATAGCATCGACTCGCCAAAGGCAAAGGGCTTTTCTGCGTGGACGTACGAGGGAGTTTTCTGGCGGGGGGGAACAAATCGACAATAGATTCTGGAAGGGATAGGACTCTCGCACAGCTGGGTACCTCGGAATCGAGGCAACGGGTCAACGGGGTGTCGCGTGTCGCTCAACCAAAAAACTTACTGGGGGACCATGAAGGGAAAGGAGTAAAAGAACAAGGGTGACAATGTACTGAGAAAAAGAGGTTCCCAGTATGTTGCGATATTGGGGAGTAGCCAGAAACGAAGAGGAATAAGTTGTGGGCCTCAATACCCTGGAAAGTAACCTCATCAGGGCCGTTGTATTGTCATCGCGCGAAAAATAAGCGTCCAGGGGTCGGGTAGGGACAAAGTAGTGTACAGCTCTCGCGATTCAATGCACCACGGTCGCTGGGTGGGGGGCGACCTGCATCGCAGGAGGGGGAACCGAAATGACGCCGTAGAAGTTTCTTCAAGGGACGTAGCAGACACATAGAAAATTGAAAATCGTCAAGCGGGGATACCTAAACCTTGTAACAACAAAGACTGAACTCAAGTTAACTGTCAGATTCGTGTCAGTCGTATCCTTCATCGGGAGGTCCAGGTATCTCGTACATGGCTTGAATGTCTGGGGAGTTCAGAATGAACAGGAGAAGGCCAGGATACCAAAAAAAAATGTATGAGGAGGAGAATTGATTCTCTACACGTCACTCCTCTGAAATCCAAGCAACGCCGTCGCAGAATAAGTCTCCCGCATTTGGAAAGATGTGGAGACTACACTCGGATGAAAGAGAAAAAGCTGTACTACTCCAACCGTCTCCTCCTTGATAGTCGGTTTTCTTCCGTCTTCAAAAAACCACATCGGAATAAGAGGACGTACACGCGAGTCCGAAATGCAGGGAAGTCATCAATTCTTCGGGGGCGGGATGGATGCTAGGACCAAGCTCTTAGGCGGCAACAACGTCCCAGGGCCTTCGAAAATAGACTGAAGGGAGTATCAGAAAACGCCTCTGGGAGATCTAGGGAAAGGCCCGATAGTTCTGGTTGCGGCGATCGTGTAAAGTGCACTAGCCAACTGCAGGTGCTTCGTCAGAACCCTATAGGATCGCGTCGATGTACACAGCGGCCGTAATAGGCGTTGGGGGCGGTATTGAAGGAAACTGGAGGGTTTCCGGGTCGGTAAGTGGGTCCTCCGAGAGAGAAAGACGCAGTAAAAAAGAGCAACCCGCGGAAAGGCCACAAGAATACAGTGGGCTTCAAGAAGCACTGGACCGTCAACTAGGACTTCGAAACGGGAATACGGATTCACGGGGCATAGGCGTGGGGCCAAGGAATGTGAGAGATAAATTGGGGGGGGTTCGGAAATCGAAATCGACCTCTTCTTGAAGGGCTTGACGCTTTCAGAGTGTACGCCGGGGCAGTTTTCTGGAAAAATTGAAGGAAGTGTGGAGGTCCAAATTCCATCCCCACGAGTATGGCGTCTCCGAAACCCAGAAACGTCACAGACCAGAATTAAAACAATTCAACGTTAGAAACTTCCGTTACGACCTCAAAACAACTGAGCACGGCCATCAAATCAAGGGGGGAAGGTTGCGCGATCCCAGAAGCACGCTTGGGCAGTCCCTTGGGGGAGGCGTGTGAAAAAGGGGGTACAGGGCCCTCAAAGCCAACGAAGCAGGCGACTGGGTGACTTTCACGCTAAAATCAAACAGCGTATAAAACAAGTGACCGGTTCCTAAGGCACGACATTTTCGGAGGCACTTGACAGCGTGACAAGCCGGGGAGGCCGGAACAAGAGACTGGAAAGAGGGGCATTCTTTCCCGAAGGTACAAAGGCGTTGACCATACAGTCTCCTTTATTAGAGCGCGGATCACTTGCCGGGGGTGGGGGGGACGGGGAACCAACGGGAAAACTTTGCAAGGACGCACAAGGAGGCCGCCTGGAAAAGACTGAAAGCGAATCAGGGCAGCTAACCTCGGAGAAGAAAGGAAGGGTGAAGAGGAAACAAACTACGGGGGAGCCCTTCCTTTCAGGGGGAATCGACGGACGCGAGACAAAAAGGAAGTTTCGGGCCTACTGGGGCAGCGAGCCGGCCGGGGAATAGTTATGGGGATTAAGCTGAAGTAGGAAGATCAAGGGTAATGCCCCTTGAAAAATCCACTGTACCAAATCGAAAAATCGAAGGGCAGGGAGGGCTTACCTTGGAGGAGAGGAGGTTGGGAAGCGGAAAACTAAAAGCAAGTAAGTGGGGGAAAAGGTTAGCCCCGGCGGTAACGTCTGGGAACGCTGCAATCTACCACACTAAATTGACTGCGGAGTGATAGTCCTTCATCGCAAAGTAGCGACGTGGGCAGAGATGTAAGGAAAACACCGAGCGTACAAAATGGGGAATTCTTGAGGGGGGAGGAGGGGGGGGAGAGGCGGAATAAAAGTTGCAGTTGGAGGGCGGTGAGGGGGAGTGAGTCGTGCGTGGTGGAGTGACGGGAGCGGAGGGCGGGAGGTAGAAGGGGAAGAAGGGGGTGGGAAGAAGGAAGTAGGGGAGGGGTTGGGGGGGGGGATGGGGATGAAGAGGAAGGGGGTGGTGGCAGAAAGATAGAGAGAAGGGACAAGTGGGGAGAGGGAGCTGATGAGGGAAATGGAAGGGGGGACAAGCGGGGGGGTAGGAGGAAGTGGGGAGGTAGGGATGGAGGAGAGGAGGGGGATGGTGGGGGGGAGTGTCAGGGGAAGTGCGATAGTAGGTCGGCTCAGCAAAAAGGGAAGGGCGGGGGAGGGGAAGGGGGGGGTGAGGGGGGGGGAGGCACGGAAAATAGGAAGGGAGGAGGAAAAGGGGTCGGGGAGGGGGGGAGCGAAGCGGTGGGGGGGACCAAGGGGGGGGGGAAGAGCATGGAGGAAAGGGGGGAGGGGGGGGAGGGGGTGGGGTGGGGGAGGGTAGGGCAAGGATGGGTTGATGTGGGATAGTAGGGAGTAGGAGGGAAAACGGAGCGGGGGAGAGGCAAGCGGAGACGTGAGGAGGTTGGAACAGGGAGGGGTGGGGATGGATAGAAAGAAATGGAAGGAGTGGGAGTGAAGAATTTTCGATGGAGGCTTTGTTGCGCTATGAGGAGGGGTTCTGAACGCCAGATCAAAAGTTGCTTTGGATGAGTAAGAAATAATTAGCTGCAGTATGTTTATTGACTGACCATCTGCGCCGCGAGTTTGGTTTCCAGTTCAGGGGGTCGGAACAACTCCGCAAAAAGCCGTGGCGACAGATGCAGACCCGCCGTTTGAGGGGGAAGAGGTTCGTAGAAAGTGACGGGTCGACAGATAAAGGGGGGGAGTGAGTATATTTCTGTAAGCTAAAAAGATATCGAAATTGCCGCATCGCCAACCAGAAAATTAGAACCGAGAGAAGGCCCAATAGGTGTGATTGGGAAGAACAAGACCAGCGCGCGGTCGTGGGTAGTGCCGCTGCAGCAACAGCAGGCGAAAATGAGTTAGAGTTGCGCTAAAACTTTGGGTCATTTCTCGTCTCATTTAGAGTAAAATTCTAGGGAGGGACCTAAGAACGTCGAGCCTTCTCTGCAAATGAAAAGCGATTCAGCAGGGACGGACGGCAAAAGGGGAAGGAAATGAAAAAGCAGGTTCACTCTAATTTGAAAAGAATGGCTGCGGTGTGCTGGGCAATAAGCACGAGAGTGGGCTCAAGTGGAAGCAAGGCTGCCCTTCAATCCGTGGGAGGAATGGATGAAAATACACCACATACGCGACCACTCCAAGCTAGACGGGTGCACTGGTTAGGGAATTGACCGAAAAACGCGAAACTCTATGTAGAGAAAAGTAGGTGACGGGAAAAGGGATTGAGAGAACAAAAGTGCGTAAAGGGTTCTCAAACCCCATTGAATAAAGAGGGGGGCAATCGTTCACATCAAGAGAGTGTTGAAATTAAGAGAGAAGAAACCCGACTGAGACGAGCAAAATTTCTCGTGGGGGATCGTGCGCGAAGCAATAACAATCCACTGTAACGGACCCGAATGGGCAAGAGGGGAGGGGGAACCAGCCTGTTCCACTATGTGAGTTGCTTGAAACCAGGGGCACCATGGGACTGTAAGATCAACTGTGTCAGAAACAAGGTGGAAACTTAACAGCTATCCTCAACAAACAACGGAGAGGGAGAAAGAGTTTTAAAAAGGGGAAGACACCTGTGAAACATTTTTCTCTGGAAAAAAGTCCATGGCATGGGCTAAACGAATGGTTCTCCCAACAAACATCGGGAAGGACTAGTTGTAATCGAAATTTTGGCAAGGGCGTGCCGTTAGTATGAGTGCTTTCTGCGGGGGAAGAGTGCCACGAAGCCCACATCGGCATGAAAATTGTATGGGAAGGATTAACTCCGAATTCCCATCGAGTTGAACGATCACAAGTTAACAATGGGTTAGAACCTTGCGAACAATTTCCGTGAACGAAACATCTTGGTGAACAA
>Ga0179593_1640125_pt1 | contig 26161 bp, 36 predicted proteins | sample CZODoug2_1_08_16_FD_185931 | JGI IMG/M metagenome (GOLD analysis project Ga0179593, IMG submission 185931) | Vadose zone soil fungal communities from Angelo Coast Range Reserve, California, USA - CZODoug2_1_08_16fungal (PacBio error correction) | ecosystem: Environmental > Terrestrial > Soil >...
AAAGGGGAACGACCAGAAAAAAGAAGGGTCCGCCCGTCGGAAAAAAATAGTCTCTCCCCCACCACTGAGTCCGTGGGAAAAAGTTTACGGAAGGGGGGCCAGGTTCATTTTACAAAGGGAAGAGAGGGACTGTATCCTTAAAAAGAGACCCCTCACAGAGAAAAAAAGGCCCCCTTCGGAAAGAAAAAAGGGGATCCCAGGGAAGACTAAGGGGGGTCTAATTAACACGTCTATAGGGGACAGGACCAAGCCCAGGGAAAAGAAAGGGTGTCCCTTTTCCTGCAGGGGAGGGGGAAAGGACTCCTAATCCCAGGGACCTCGGAAAAAAAAAAATCGGGAAATCCTCTTCCTGGGGGAAAACCTCTAGCAATGAGGCGAGGGAAAAAAAAGCGAACCGATTGAAAGGAAAAAGGCAAACGAGCAAACTGATCGGGGGGATGTCGACCTCCCGAGAAACCCCCGACACAGGAGTGGAACAAACCGGGTTGGAAAGAAGGGTGACAATCCAACTTCCAAAAAGGGGCAAAAAACGAGGCATCGGGTTCGAAGAAACCTCCACCGAGGTAGCCTTCAAAAGGGGGGACCCCCCTTAAAACCTAAAAAAAGCTAGAGAAAAACCTTCTCTTGAAGAGCCTACTGAGCGAGCAACAAGGAAAGAAAGAGCCAAAACAAAAAAGGTAGGCCCATCCCCCCGGTGAAGTGTTGGTCACGATCCGGCAAGGCCGTGTCGGAAAAGAGTGGCCCCCAAACAAATACACGGGCCGCCCGTCCTCTACCAGAAAGGGAAAGAAGACCGGGCGAAATGATCAAAAAAAGCAGACGGCCCCCTCAAAAATCGGCAAACAGCAAAGGGGGCCAGGGAAAATGCCTGTCACTGTGGGGAAAAAAAAAAAAGCTGTTGGAGGGGTTAGGAAAGGGAGGTTTCGGTGGGGAAAGGGGGGGGAATCTGTACGAAAAGAAAAAAAAAAAACTCGTCCCTCAAAAGGAAACGCCGGGCGAACGCCAGGAAACGGGAAGCCTCTGTTTAAAAGGGGGGGGGGGGGGGGACAATACCGGACAAAAGTATAAAATCATTCCCAAGGGGAGGTTTCGTTCTTATGAAGAACGGAAGGAGGGAATACCCGGCACAAGGAAGGGGGAAAGGGCAAGGACTCTAGAACGGTTGGGGGAGGGTGATGGGGAAAATCTTTTCTTTCAGGAATCACCTTACTATTTGCGTCGGAACCAGAAATGGACCAAGAAAGAAAACACTCTCGACGCAGGGTTGAAGAAAGCCTTTTGTCTAAAGAAAAGGACTTTTTGGCGGAAAGCGTTGATCAAAAAGGGTAAATTCAGGAGGACCTTTTGCCCCAAGCTTCCCCTTTAAGGAAAGGGTGTTTTTGGACAGGGGGTGGGGGGGGAAAAAAAAAAGAAAGCAGGGCAACAGAAAAATTCACTTATCACAGCAAAAAAAAGGAAAACCGAGTTTCAAAGGAGGGGGAACAAAGAAGGGGACCGCGTGCCTATCTGGTTCTTTCCATCCACAGGTTCTGCCAGAAAAAAGGGCAAAAAAAGGCCCCTGTCCCAGCCCCCGGAACGAAAGGCGAGGATCAAGGGCGTCAAAAAAATCCTTCCCGCCCCGGGGAAGGGAGTTGGAGAAGGGGGGGGTTGGGATATGGGTGCGGTGGGGGAAAGGGGTCTCCTAAAAGATAAAAAAAAAAAATTCATCTCGGGAAAAGGAGTTCGCTGAAAGCGAACAAAAAAGGGAGTTTCAGCGGGGGACTTGCCAGAAAGGAAAAAGGTCCGATTCCCATGAGAAGGGGGGTTGGCTTCTACGTAAGGAAGAGTCCGTTCTGGCCGTTGACCGAAGGAAGGAACAGGCCGTGAAAAACCGTGGAAAAGAAAGGGGAATCGTCCCTAGAGAACGCGCGGATCTCTAAAGATTATGATGAAAAGAGAAGAGATAAAAAAGGAGGAAAAAAAAAAACTCGGGAGGAGGGGATCGTCAAAGGGAAAGGGGGGAAGAACGCTCGCCCCCCTGGAGACTACTTCCGATTCTTCAAAGGGAAAAAAAAAAAACCTTCCACCGAACTCGCCTGGGAAAAAAAAAGCCACAAATCAAGGGGGCGGCGCGTGAAAAGAAGTCCGTTCTCTTTCAGGAAAAGAGGGACCCGAAAGAAAAGGGCAGGGAGGACGACAGGAACTGAAAGGGGGGGGAAAATCCTCCTATTTTACTCCGAAAGACAAAAAGGGACAAAACTTCCACACCGCCTACTCCGGGAGTAAGAGGGAGGTTTAACTTTTTTTGAGAGCCGCTTCCTTTTTCCCCATCAAAAGTGCCACGGGGCGGTGAAAAACAATACAAGAAACCCGACTAAGATAGGAAAAAGGTCCTTCCCTCTACCTCGGTTTTCCTGTTTGGAGATCGTGATGGTGGCGTGAGAAAAGGGAAAGGAAAAAAAAAAAGGGCCAAAAACCTTGGGACTCGAACTGGAAAGAAAGGGGGGAAACGGCCCCGCCTTCAGGGGAGCTTGCGTCGTAAAAGAAAAAAAAAAAGAAAAAAAAAGCCCGGTATAACCAAGGGGAAACAAAAAAAGAGGGAAGCAGGCGGCTGGAGGGCAGGTTGCTGGGGGAACAAACGAAAGAGTGAGGTCATCCGCCCACCGAACGATCATCCACAAAAAAAAAAAGCGCTTGCCCGCGGGAAAAAAAAGGGGAACCGAGGGCCAAAACCGGTCTCCTCCGCAGAAAAACCGCCCAGAAAGGAAAGCTCGTTTTTTTCGCGGGGGCGGGCCCAACCCAAGAAAAGTAAAAAAAGGGAGGCCCGGACTGTCCAGAGGAGTTGCTCGTTATGACGAGTTCGGGGGGGAAAGTTGCGGGGAGAGGGAAAAAAAAACCGAAAGCCCACCTCAAAACCTCCCACCGACATACCCTTCCAAGGCACGAGGGAGAAAAAACAGAGAAAAAAAGTTGTGTTGAAGGGGCCTAATCTTGGTTGGGAGGGGAAAAAAAAAACTGGACTTTCCTATAATGGGGCCTCGGTTTCTCTCAAGGAAAAAAGGGGTGTTTCCAAAACCGGTTTTGGGGGAAGAGAAGAGATCAAGAAGTATTTACCACAAGAAAGAAGGGTATGTTCCTCACCTTCCATTCTAAAGGGGAAAGGAGGAAGGGCCGTTGTGGTGCCTCAGAAAAGAAATAAAGTTAAAACCGGCCCGGTTTCGCGGGTGGGAAAAAGAGGAAAAGTTTCGCGGTACTACGCAAAAGGGAGTGTATTTTAGAAAAACTCTTCTCGGCGAAAGAAAGGGAAAAAAACAAAAGCTGGGCAACCCGGGGGAGAAGAAAAGGGAGGGGGGTCCGCGATTCTTCAACACGGGTAGACCTTTGGGGGGGGGTCTTCGGGCGGCAGGGGAGGTCTTGCGAGTCGCTGCTGGCTAGCAAAAAGCGGCAGCCAGCCGTGCACCGGAAGGGGGTCGACTAATCTTGCTTCGAAAAAAAAGGAAGCTCGCAGGACCCGTACGGAAAAGGGGGGGAACTAGGCCGACGGTATAGAGGGAAGGAAAGACAAAACACGCGGGGAAAACCTCCAGCTAAGATCCGCGAGGGAAGCCTGGTGAGGGTGGCGCATGTTGGGGGAGGAAAAGGGTGGTCCGCTACGACCCAAAGGACCTTGCCACGTGTAAAAAGGGTCTACCATTCCGGAGGGGGAGAACAGTAAAGGGGAAGACCTTGTCCGAAAAAAAAAAAAAAAAAAGAGCTGCGGGAGTTGGCGGGGAAAATGCTCTCCCCCTCACCACAAAAAAAGGGGTAACCTCCGCCCGGGTGACCCAAGAACTTGCGCCCCGGGGTGGAAAAAAAAACCGGCAAAAGAGACACACTGCCCGGGTAAACTAAAAACCGATCAGCCCACCCAGCACCGAAAAGGGGAAAGGGGATGTGGCAATCGCGAGCGGGGGAAAGGGGGGAAGAAAGGCCGTGCCGGACTACGGGGAAAAAAATCCTCTTCGCTCATCAAAAGAAAGAAAAAAAAAAAAAAGGCTGCTCGGCGATCAAGAGGCCAAGTCAAGACCCATCGTGATGAAAAAAAGAAATCCCTCCCTGAAAAAAGCCCTGTGTGGGTTGAAAAAAAAAAAAGGAACAGCGCGGCGGGCGAGAGAGGAATGGGCAAAAACCGTTCCAGCACCAGGCCCCGGTAAGGAAAAAAAGAAAAAAAAAGGGGGGACGGTTCCATGAAGGCTCCTTACGAAAAAAACGGTCTGTTCTCATCCTACGAAAAAAAAAAGGGACGTTGGCCAATCTCTACAAAGGGAAGGGGGGGAAAGAGAGACCCACGAAAAGAAAGAACGTCCCCCTCTCCTGGGGAAAACCCCCGTCGCTTGGAGCAAGCCCGCGGGAAAAGGAAGCCGGGGATGAGCCTCCCCTCTAGAAGGAGGGAAAAGCACCGTGTTCCGAGGACAGAAAATGGAACGGACCTTAGGGCGAAAAAAGGGAGGTGTCCCAACCGGCCAAAAAAACCAACAAAAGGAAAGGTCGTGGCCACTCCTCGAGAAGGGTGGTGGTTCCATCACGAGGAAAAAAACAAGATGCAGCTGCTCTCAGGAAAAACCCTGGACTTACGACGAAAGAAGGCCCAACGAAAACTGGGGAAGTCAGTCGGGGAAAAGCCCACCATTGCCCTTCCAAAAGCCCTAGCTGGTCACCGGGAAAAGGGGGCCTTGGGGATGCTCGGGGCGGCCCGTCAGGAGGGGAAGAAGGTTTGGGGGAGCCTGAAAAGAACGGTGTTGCTGTAACCCTGGAGGCCATCGCCCCGGGGAAAGTTTTGAGGGGGGGCGCGGCCAGAGACAGGACAGGAAAGAGGGACCAACGAAAAAAAGGGTCCGTGCCCAAGGAAGGAGCTTCCCACCAGAAAAGAGTTGTAGGCACCCCGGACAACAAAAAGGGGAGGGGGGGCCAGGTGCCAGTGTACTGCAAAAACTGTCGTAGCCCCGGAAGGGAGACCGCACACCACCGGAAGGGGACAGCCCCCCAGAGGCTCCAGCCCTGGGCCTGTTGTTGGGGTAATGACCCGGCGATAAAAGAGGGCTCCAAAAAAGCCTCGTCCCGGACGAGTAGTTTTGTAGTGTGCAAAAGGACATCAGGAAGCCAGCCGGCCACTTAAAAGAAAAGGGGGGTGGCCGGCGCTGCAAGGAAAAGAGGGCCCCTGCCCGGAAAGAAACGAAAAGCTTAAAAAAAAAAAAAGACACCAGAAGCCCCCGACACGAAAAGAAAAAGGGAAGTACCCCCTGAGAGGAAAGGGGTATGATCCTGTGTCGTACAAAAAAAAGTGGGGGAAAGGTTTTTTGCCCCCTCAGGTGGAGGAGGGTGAAAGCCAGACGCCGAGCAAGCGTCGATCAACTACAGACGGGTCGCCTTCAACCGGGAGAAACCTTACAAACCCGAAAAAGCTGTCAAACCTTGATCGGCCGACGAAGGACCGAGCAAAAAAACCCAAGAAAAACATCCCAGAGCCCGTCTCCCGAAGGGACCATCCCGGTTCCGGGAGGGGGGGACCTCCCCTGATCAAAAGACATCCATGTAAAAAGGGGAACACACCATTTATGTGGGGCATCCTCCTTCGCGAACAGCGCACTGGTTCTCCGGAGGAGCGTCACTCCTCTGCCCAAAAAAAAAACCGGCCCCACTAAGGCGGGACAGCATCAACCGGGGACGGGGGTGCGTTTCAGCAAGGAAAAAAAAAACCGGTTTTCTGGGAAAAGTGGCGGGGGTGTCCTAGGGGAGGTGTAAAAGGGTGTTGGGTTGCAAAGGCCATCACACAAGAAAACCAAAAAGATGTGGACCGAACTCGGTTCCCTCTCCTAAAGAGGGAGCACGACGGTTGCCGCCTCTTGGAAGAAGTGGGGCCAACGCCCTGCCGGAAAAAAAAAAAAAGCGCCGTTTAATTGATCAAGATCCGTGTCCCCCCTGGGGAGGGTAGACGGCGTGCCCCTTCGAAGCTCAGCCTATCGTCGGGGGGAGGGGATGGTATCGTCGTAAAGAAAAGGGGGGAAGGTGTGTTGTGGCTTAAGGAAAAAAACGAATTTTCTGTAAGGGAGGTAAAAAGGGTTTGAACCCCCGAAAGTACCTGGCGCCCCAGGAAAAGGTCCAACGGGTGGAAAAAAAAAAGAGGAACTACGTGCGTTGGGGGGGGAAAAGTGACCACCTCCGCTGGGGAAGAAAAGAAACTGGTAGGACGGTCCGGCCAGGCCAGCGAGGGGGACGTAAAACGGTTCGAGAAAAAAAGAAAAGGGTGGACTGGGCCCCGCAAAATACCGCTGCACGCCCACAATAAAGAGGAAAAAGGGACCCCACAAAAACGAGTTCACCCAGGCACAGGCACCCGACGCGGAGAAGAACGAAAGGGAGGGGGGGTGTTCGGTGAGGGCAGCCACCTGGTGTGGGACCCAACCCCCCCCGCCTGGGGCCAAAAAGCAAGACCCGGGGCCCAAGAAAAGGGGATTCGAATCCGGAAAAGGCCACACCGCAAAGAATCTGGTAAAGCCCCAAACTTCCTTTCTGACTTGTTTGGGGAGGGTAGGGGAGGTGTCCGGAGGGGGGGGTGGACGGGGGCTATTTAAAGGAAGAGATAGTAGTCTCCCGGTCAAAGGGCGCGTTACCGAAAGACCTTAGTGTCTCGGGACAAGGGGAAAAAAACGCCGGAGTTTGCGGCAGGGCAAAAACAAAAACTTTAAGGGGGACGTGGTGGCGTTTCTTGAATAAAAAAAAAACGTGGCAACCTGCCTCCCCCATTGAAAAGAGTTGGGGGACCGCGACGCTCAAACCAAAAAATAAACAAAAAGAAACGCGACCAAGGAAACGGGGAGGGCGGCGGATCTCTCCTACAAAACCAACTTAGGGAGAACTCAAACGGTTACCCGCTAAACGTCGGAGAGGGACCCGCCGGGTGGGAAAGGGAAAAAAAAAAAGAAGTGGGCGTCGTTCCAAAAAGACACGTATGACGCTTGAAGGACCGCCGAACCGTCCCACCCGAACTGAAGGGGGGGGAAAAAGGGAACGCCACCCTCCCTGGAAAGAGCCACTTCTGGTCCCTCGAAAACCTCCCACAACGCAAGTCCTTTTCTGGGGAAAGTATCCTGAAAAAAGTCTCCTAGGGTCAACAGAGAAGAAGGGGAACAAAAGAAAATACACCCCCTCCGAGGAAGGTCAGGCTTTGCCTGGGGGTTAACTTTTGGCCTAAAAAGACGCCGGCCTTCGGTGGCAACAAGAAAGTTGCTTTCCATTGTCCGGATTTGGGTTCATGCACCTTACCAGGGACGAGGGAATAATCGGCCGCAGGAGGAGGGCCGCGGTACTTTGTGGAAAAGAGGGTTTGGTCTCCTTATCGGGGGGGGGGGTTCTGAACGTTTTCTTTGCGGAAACAAAGGAAAAAACCCAAAGAGAGGAAAACTGAACCCTCTCTGGGGGAAAGACTTCTCGTTAATCACGGAAAGTTCGTGGACACCGAAAAAAGCAGGAAAACGCCAGGAAAAGACCACGGCCCCAACGTTGTGACGTACTGAGAAAGACAGGTGGAAAGGGGGAAAGGGTTGCGGAAAAAAAACCGACGCAACCCGAAAAAGAAGCCGCCCCCAAAAAAAAAGGAGGAAGGGAAAGACTATCCAGAAAAAAAAAAAAAAACTCATCTCGTGCGGGAATCCTTTTTCCCCTTGGGGAGGTGTAATCCGCCGACAAACCAAAAGAAACGGACCGGAGGAGGAGACAGCTCGTTTTGGAACCATCCTTGGCAAAATCAACGGTGAACCCGCGCAAAGGTAAACGTGTCCTTGGTCTTAGTCACCCGGGGAAGAGGGATTACGATTGAGGACAACCAAAAGCCCCCGGGGACGTTTCTGGGAGGAAAAAAAAAGGAGTGCCGGCCCTAAAGGGACCACCGGGGAACACTCTACAAATCTACAACCCCTTCCCCCTCCACCTTCACAAAAGAAAACAGACCCCGGAAAAACTCCACGCTCGTCACATGGGATCGGGTGGGCTTTGCCTCATTGCGTGGAGGGGAGAGGGGGGAGAACCGTTTCAGCAAGGGGAAGGAGGAAAGGCACGCGAGGTCAATGTTTCAAAAAGGTGTCGATCTACCCCGGGGAGAGGTAACACAAAAACAAACCTCCTTTCCCTGTTAAGGGGAATTCTAAACTGTCTTCTGGTCTCTTTCTTTGGGAGAAAAGCTGTCGGCCGGAGAAGGGGAAAGACGGTGAGCGGTTGGGGAAAAGGAATTTCCTCTTTTGGACCGCAACTGGGCCTTAGGACCGCTGAGGTGGAAGGTGAAGAGGAGAGGGAGGAACTTGCAGATGAAGAGGAGGAGTGGACCGGCTGTGAAGAACCATCCTTTTTCGGGGGGGAAAAGGCGGCCATGTCCGCGCAAAAGGGGCGCGGGGGGAGGGGGCCCTTCGGTTGCAGGAAGGGGTTTCTCCCCACCGTGGTTCCATGATGCGCCGCGGCATCGCCCAGAAGGGGAAGCGAGAGGGAAGAAGAAAGAGGCCCCGACTGGGGGAGGGGAAAGAGAGCTTTTCCTTCTCGGTACTACCTCAGCGAAAGGACCAGGAAAAAAAGAAAGGGGGGCACCCGGACTTTCCAGGAAAGGAAAAAAAGGGAGTTCTACAACCTAGCAACCTGGGCGGAGGCTATCCTCCTTGCTGAAGGGGAAGGGGTTCGGCATGGGGGGAGAAAAAAGGGGGTCAATGCTACTAAAAAAGGGTCAAGTCCCCCTTGAAATGTGAACTACCCTGTTCAGGGGGGGGGGAGGGGGCTTACATTGTGTGGAGAGAACTTACCCTTTAAAGAGAGAAAGACTCGAAACGAAGGAGGAGTGTCTTAGGGACGGGCAAGTATCTGCTCGCCCAATCGTGCATTGGGAAAGGGAAAATCAGAAGAACCCCCGACGCTTTCCCAGGCACCGGTTCCCCAACAACCGGCAAGCAAAAAAAAAGGGAGGGGGGCCGGGAAAACAGACCGGCCGGGGAAGGAGAGTACTTTCCGAAGGTGGCAACCATCAACCCTCTTTCTCCTCGTAGGGGGACCCAGAAGGAGAGAAGGGGGGGGGGTGAAGGTGGTTCCGGAAAAAGGGGGGGGGGAAAAGTGGGACGAACTGTACCTGTTTCTCAACGGGCCCTCCCTCTTCTCTTCAAGAAAAGGGGAGGTCCTTCGGCCCGAGGAGAGGAAAGGGAAAATATGGGCCGCCCCGTGTCCGAGGGAGAAAAAAGTCCTCGACTATATTTCCAAAAGGTTGGTTATGCCCAGATCTCTTCGCGTCCGGTTCAAAACGAAAAGGACGGGCCCGCATCAGCCATATCCGTTGAAAAAAAAAAAAAAACAAAGGGAACAAGTACTTCCGCGGAAAAGGGGGGTACGTTTTCCAGAAAAGGCGCAGGAAAAAGAGGGTCCGCTTCGCTCAGCGACAGGGGGCAGTGTGGAGTGGGCCGTGGGGAGAGTCAACAAAAAGAAAAAAGGAGGGGAGAGGAAAAGGAACCACACCTCCATCCAAGGGAAAGGGGGCGCCTGGCCGCCCGATTTGACCCTAGAGAAGGAAGAAAGGAAAACTTGAAGACAAAAGAAGGTGGGAAAAGACCGGAAGGGGGTTCGGGGGGAAACAACGAGGTCGAAAGGGGGAAAATCGTGCGCTGGGAACACCGTCCGCGGCCACGAAAAAAAAACCACCAAGGGAAGGAGGAACCGTCGGGACAAGACAAAAAAGAGGATGGGGGGTGGTTGTCATCAGGAGGATAACTACTAACTTCGCCGGGCCGCCCGCCAACGAAAGGGGGAAGGGAAAGAAATGAGCAAAGGGAAAAAAAGAACAGGTTGAGGCAACGCCACCAGGGGGGGAAAAAAAAGGACAACCTGCTCGCCCGAGCAGGGGAGGCTGACTGATCAGGGCGGCCCCGTCAGTAGGAAGGGGGCCTAACAGAAGCGGGGGGGAAGGGAGGACCAAGTTTGCGAAACTCTCTGTTAAGCCAAAAAACGGAAGTGGACATGCCGTCGAAACGGTGGTAGGGGGCGCCTCAAAGCCGCGCTAAAGAGTCCCTGCAAGAGGGGAGGTTACGAGGGGAAAAGGGTACCTCCCTTAGGTGACACCAGGGGGTTAACAAAAAACACCGATGTTAAAAAAGTCACAAAAAAAAAACCCCAAGTGACAGGGCAGGTGGAGGGACGGCCGAACATCTGTCGGAACCGCGGAGAAACAGCGCAACCCGACAAAAAAGGGGGAGAAAGCTGCCCTTATCTCCCGAAAGAAAAAGCAGAAGGGTGTGGAGAAGTTACACGTAAAAGTCGCCAGCAGGGCCAAAGGTCAGTCCGGGAAAAGGGAGCAGCACTTTATTGGAGCAAGAACAGCTCGTTCAGGAACCCATCCCATAAAAAAGGGGAAAGGATGTCGTTGACCAAAGGGAAAAAGGGGGGGGGAAGTATCAAAGAAAAAGATAAGCCTGCAACGCAAGAAAAACCGAGCCCCCGTCCCAAAAAAAGAAGGAAAGCCACGGTCTCCAAGGGGGGGAACGGGGGGAAAAAGCGCCGGAAAAAAAAAAAAAACGAAACCAGGAGGGATCCCCTTTTGAAAGTTTCATCACGTAAGATAGGCCATTAGAAGAGTATATCCCACTCCACCGGGGAAAAAAAATTTTGTCCCCGAACCTAATTAATCTTAGAAAAGTCTTTCACCTTTCGGCCGAAAAGGGAAAAAAAGAACAAACAGAAAAAGACTTACGCCCTTTCAGTTTATTCCAGAAGAGGGGAAAGGGGGTGGTTGTCCTCAACGGAAAAAGAAGGAAAAGGGGGTCTGTATCCAAGTTGAAACACCAAGGACCTCGACGGCCTCCCTGGAACCGGTCTCAAGGCGAAAGAAAAAAGGGAAGAGGGCCCCCCAACGCCAAAAAAAAAAAAAAAAAAAAGACAACAGGGTCGCGGTGGAAAAAAGTTCCCACACGGCCCGGGGTCGGGGTCGGTGTCGCGGTGGAGGGAAAGGGGGTCGGTGTCACGGTGGGAGGGAAAGGGGAGACATCCACAAGCCTGGTGCGTGGCCCGAATCGGTAAACGAGCAACGGGGAAGGAAACGCCAGGACTTCCGAAAGAAAAAAAAAAAGGGGGGTTTTCAAAACGGGGGAAAAGGTGTGCCCCGCAAAACGCGCAGTTTTAAAAAGAAAGGTTCCGTGGGGGGAGGGGAACGGTGTCCGGCGGGAGGAGACGGAACGGGTCCGGGGCCCAGCAACAGAAAGCTGCAATCGCCTATAGGGGGGCGGATGGATCGTCCCGTAGAAGGAAAAGCGTGGGGAGGAGGGGGGGACCTCCAAAAAGTTGTAAAAAAAGGTTAGGAACAAGCACCCTGTCCCGATTGCCCGGCGAAAAAGAAAAGGGACAACGTTTTGGGGGGGGGGGGAGACACGGGTTCTAACGGACCGTGGAACACAGGACTGTTGGCCTGTGAAAAACCGCCGCAGTGGAAAGAGGGGACTCCTCGAAGGGAGGGGAAAAAAAAGGCAAAGCGAGGCTTCCCGTGAGGAAAGATCCGGGTTTGGGAAGGGCCGCCAAGACTCAGATCCAACGCCAAAAGAATCACATACCCCCAAACTATTTTCACTAAACAGGTCTCGCCCTAAAACGTATCCTCGTAAGAGGGCAAGGGAAGGGTTGGCAGGAAGAAAAGGGGCACCGGGCAAAAAAGCCCCATGGGGTCCCCCCAGGAAGGAAAAGCTTCTCGATCCGGCGGGGCAACAGGGGCCCAGACGAAAAGAACCCGGTACGAAACTTCTTACAAAAAATAGGTCTTTAGGGTTTCGGGTGGTCAAAGCGATGTAAAGGGGAAAAACCTCTGCTGAGGTCAAAAACACGGTCATCAAAAAAAAAAAAAAAAGGGAGGACCGTCCCAAATTTGTCGAGGAAAAAGCCGCGCCGTATTTCCTCGGGGGGAGCCTTATTGTTGAGAGGGGACCATTGCTGTAGGGGGAAGGGGCTTCTGAAAAAAACCGGACGGGGTCGTCCTTTTACATGCCAGGAGCGTCGGGAAAAGTGGTACCCTTCTGACGAAGAAAAATCTCCCGAGACTCTCGGGGAGAAAAAAGAATAAACACCCAACAACGAAGGGGAAGAAGATCCCAGCCTGCTTCGGGGAAAAAAATTCGGTTATCATAAGAGTACACGTCTGACTCTCCCTTTTCGGCGGTCAAAAGTCCGACTCCGATGAGGAAGCCACGCACCTTCCACGGAAAAGGCTCGGGGAAGCAACATAAACGCGCTGCGTTCCGCTCCGGCGCACGGAGATAAGAAGAACCTCCGGGAAGGGAAGACCGGACCTAGTCTTACTGGGGGGAAAAAAAAAACGGCGAGTCAAGGAGAAAAAAACATCTAAGCCGGACTACCCTCCCAACCCGAACCGAGACAGGGGCGCCACGGAAGCAGGTGAGGTTGGGAAACAGTGGTTTGCCGACGATAAGGAAAAAAAAAAAAAAAAAACCGTTCCCGGGGCCCCAGAAGGACCAGGTTCCCTTTTGGGGGGGGAAAAAAGGGTGCAGCAAACACTAAACAGGACTAGCTCGGACCGCCGTCGTCCTTTCAAAAACCTGGGTGAACTCGGGAGGGGGGGTCGCTGGAAGACGTGAAAAAGTGCCCCCACCTCGGGGACCCAGTCCAACCCCCGGAGAGAAGGGGGGAAAAAAGTCCCTCGATGAAGGGGAAGGGAAATTTCTCGGGAGAAAGGGATAAACCCCTGTAGGTCAACAGAAAAAGCCCGTTTCCCCCGCCCCCGTAGAAGCGAAAAAGGGGGGGGGGAGGAAAAAGCTCGTGACGAAAAAAAGAAGGCATGGTGCTGGACCACAAAGAACCCTCGAAGGTGATTTCCCATCCTCAGAAAAAAAAAAAATTTGGGGAAAGACGAGAAATAACCGCCACCCCAGGCAAGGGAAAAAGGGGGGGACTTTAGTTCCGACGGGCACGAAAGACAAAAAAGAACAACCGCACTCAACCCCGAAACCATACACGGAAAAGGGATGTATAACCAACTCTGCGTTTAAAAAAGGGGGGAACCTCGGCCCAAAAAAGAAGGCACCGTGGGAAAACCTCGGAAGGAAGAGTCTGGGGTCCGCAAGGGGGGATCGGGAGTACTAGTTTTCTTCCAAAAAAAAAAAAAAATGCCTTTTTCTTGCGAAGGGCGGCAAAAAAAGGAAAAGACAACTGAAACACAAACCTACAAAATAAAAAAAAAAAAAAAGACAGGAAAGGGACACTCATGTCCCTACACTCACACAAAAGAAAAGGGGAGGACTGTGCCAGAGGGGGGGGGGGGGGCCCTCTTCTTTTTGAAGAAAGGGAAAAACTTGAGAAAAGGGACCTCTGTGTCCTCTCCAGGAGGACCTTGTGTTGTCAACCGGTTGGGATAGAACCCCGGAAAGGGGACCGGATGGACATGAAAAAAAAAGGAAGGCCCGCTTTTTTCCCCTAAAGGAAAAAAATCCTTTCGTGGGCGGTCAAAGTTCGGGGGGGGATCCGCCCTCGGAATTTCCTCAGCCGGGTGGGAAAAGCATCTCCTAGGGGGAAAGGGATAAAAACGCCCACGGTTGCAGGAAAATGTTTGGGGGACGACAAAGAAGGCTCTCTACTGGCCTAGAAACCACCTGGGAAAGGGGCTCACCGCAACGGGAAACCGCGAGTCTTCCATTGTCGGGAAAAAAGGGTTTGAGACCCGTGAAGGGGAAGGGGGAAGGGAGTCGGCAAAAATCCGTGAAGTGGGGGGCCGGGAGAATCGCGAGGGATCCCTAAATGGTGAGGGGACTTCAATCAAAAGGACTAAGAATGGGAAAAAGGCTGTTCGAAAGAGCTTTTCTGAGGGGCCATCTTACCAAAGAAAAACGACGGCTCGCACCGAAAAATGTCCCGAGGGAACGGTCTTTCTCCCCTCACCGGGGGGGGGGGGGGTCGACAACAAAACCTTCCGTCCTCTACATGAGGGGAGGCTTTATCAGAAGTGACGCCTCTTTTGCAAGGGGTCTTCGCGGGGGGAGGGAAACTACATAAGAGGAGGATCAACCCCTTCACCTGCGTGTTCCGTAGGAAAGGACAGGGGGGGGTCCTAACCAATAAGGGGAGGGTTTGTCGACCCCCCATTAAAAAAAGGCCAACCCGAAAAGAACCCAATGGCCAGGAAAAAAGAGGGAAGTGCCTTGAAACGGGGAGCGGGAGGGAAGCTTCTCTACCCCTGGTTGCTGAAAGAGAAAGAAACCGTTTTGTCGCGGGAAAAAAAAGTGGCGACCCCTGGAAGAACGCGGAACCTTCTCGTCCGTCTCCAACCAAAAAAAGGGGAAAAAAACGGTCGGGGGAAAAGCCCCGAGTCCCAAACCTAGGCCTCCTCGACAGCCGAAGAAAAAAAGAGGAGCAAGGGGAAGGTGTGCCGGTCCATGGGGGTTTTACCAAAGAAACGGGAAAAAAAAAGGTTCTCCTCATCGTGGGGAGGAGGGGACGTCTCATCAAAAGCCCAGGGAAAGGAAGGAGGACCCTCGGCTAGCAAAAAGGAAGATTGGCTACGTAAAGAGGGTATGAACCATCCCCCAGAAGAACTCTACGGAGTGACCAAAAAGGGGAAGGAAAGTCCCCAGGGGGGGGCGCCATTTCGATTAACTGAGGAAAACCTGTGCAGAAAGTGGGAGGCCGATAAGGGAGATGCCCGAATCCGTTTTCCAGAAGAACCAGTAGTACAGACACTAACCTGCGTGGGTGAAGAAAAGAAGTGCGCGGACCTCCGATAGGGTGTTCCCAGCTGGGGGTAACCTCAAAATCGGAAAAAATCCTCTCCCCCTTGATGGAGGGATGTTGCCAATACTCAAGATAAAACAACAACAACGATGAGGGGGGGATAATGTTAAAACCCCACCGAAAACCCTCTCCTGGGAGAAAGAAATCTTGTGACAGGGTAAAAAGAAAAAAAAAAAAAAACAAAGTTAAGGGCCAAAAGGGGAAAATCCATTATTCTGGGGGAAGGAAGGAGGGATCCACCTCCCCTTTTAGTTACTACCGGGAGGGTCTCGGGGGAGACCTCATGGGGAGAAAGAGAGGTCCTCTGAAAACTAGTGATGCCCCTCTTCAAGACCTCCCAAAACCGTCCTCAAAGGCACTCCCGAAAAGAGGGAGGGATTTGGTGGTTTTCATCACGGAACCAGATCCAGCTCTGCTCGACAGAAGAAAAACCCCACCAAAGGGGGGAAAAGCCACGGCCCTGGCGCACCGTCAGTTCAGGGGGGAAAAATTGACCGGCACAAGGGAAAGCTGGTCACCGACGAGCAGCCAGGAGAGGAGTTTGCGGCCCAGGGAACCATCGAGGGGAATCCCGGAGACCGTACCATCATCTGGGATGTATCCCTGGCCCGCAAAAAGGAGGGGGGGGAATCGCAAAGGAGGAATTCGCATTCCGTGAAAAAATTTGCGGGAGGGCTGCATTCAACGCCCACAAAGGGCCGCAGAAAATGCGGTAAGAAAAAGCGGGGGAAAACGGTTCCGATGTAGTTCCTAATTTGTAAGCACCGGAGGGGGGGATTCCACCACGGAAATTTCCTGGGGGGGACTTTTTTGGCCCAGAGTGTGTACGGAACCTGCCGCTGTCTATAACGGGGGGGAAAGAGAACCTCACATCTCCCAAAAAAAAAAGTTGCTTATCGCCCGCCGCCGAAAAAGGGGGGGGGGTTCGAAGTAAAAACGGAAAGAACGTCGGTCCGCAAAGAGGGGACCCCGCAAAAAATCGGGAAGACTTCGCTCTTTAGTGGGGAACCTAATCCCAGGAGAAAAAAGGGAGAGCCAAGACAAGAGGGGGGGTACATCGGGGGGACTTTGCACGGGGGGAGGAGATAACCCAGGCCAAGGCGATCCCTCGGGACCGGCCAGGCGAACAAGGAAAAAGGGCCCGAAGCCCCGGACCGAAACGGTCGGGAAAACCAACGTCCGGGACTTTCCTACCAGGAAGACACAAAAGGGAAAAAAAAAAGTCCCGGGTGGAGCCCCGGTGGAACCAGCCGCGGTCAACAAAAGAAATTATCGTCCAGGTTCCTCCTAGAACTTGTCGATTTTCACAAAAAAAAAAAATCGGGGGAAGGAGGAACCGGGCGTAGTTCCCCACAAAAAACTAGAACTTAGCACCGCGAACCTTGCCGGGGGCGACGAAGCCGAGCAAACAATCCCCAGAAGAATCCAAAAAACCTTCATCAGGGGGAAGGGGAGGCCCATCCCCTGGAAAGGTTCCATCCTGCCCCAAAAGGAAAAAAGGGGGAAGGGAAAAAAGGAAAAACCATGAACTCGCAGGGAGAGAGAGGAAAAACAATCGGAAAAAGGGGGACCTCCCTTCTAAATAACCGAACCGCAAAGGGGGGAAGCACAATCAACCGGGTTCCCAGAGGGGGGGTGGAAGATTTGCAAAGGAAGGGGTTTCTGTTTTCAGGGGTCGTTTGGGGGAAGGGAGGTGTCGAGGGGGGGGGGGGGGGGCACGGGTGGGGAAAAGTGCCAGCACCGCCGGGCCTGGTTTGTCCGAAAGACCGATCAACGCCGGGCTACGCAAAAGAAAAAAAAGGGGGCCGAACCGACGGGGTTAAAAAGGGGAAAGGTGGGGGGCCCGCCCCCGACGTCCTCTAAAACAGGAATCCATCCCGTCCGTTGTCCAGGGGGGGAAAGGGGGTTCTGCGGGACAAAGAAACCCCGTCGTGAAACTCACAAAAAGGGGGCGGAAAGAGGCAAGAGGGGAGATCTCGTCGTCCCCGGAGGAAGGGGGGGGGAGAGGTGGGGGGGAAGGGATGGAGGGACAGGACAAGGTTGCGTGAAAAAGCCCTGCCCCAAATGCAAAGCAGGGGCAGGGAGAAAAGGTCCCGGGAAACCGTTTGCGTCCGGGGGAGAAACGGGGGGAAAGGGGGGGGACCGAACAAGCCGCAGGGGAGAAGAAAAACTGAGACCTCGAAAAAAAAACGGCCCAGTAGGGGTCTTTAAAGGGAATCCGGGTTTTTTTGGAAGGAAAAAAAAAAGAAAAAACTAAAGTCCTTGATCAACGAAATCACTGATCACAAAAAAACTGACAAAAGAGTTCACAAAGTTCGAAAAAGAGGAAAAAAAAGGGCCCAGAGCTTCGGGGGGGGAAGGAATTTAAAGTGCGTTGTGCAAACCACCCGGGGGGGGGGACACCGGGAAAACGGGCCCACCTCGGGGGGACCTTCCAAGAAAAAAGGCTCAAAGCCTTCTTGCTAAGGGTCAAAAAGGAAAAAAAGGGTAAAAAAAACCGGCCCTCCTTGGAAGTCTTTCCTTGGGGGTGGGTAATTTTGGGGAATGTCTTCTTAGCCTTTCTACTTAGGGTGCTTGTGGCCCGAGTTATCCGGGAACCTTGGGGAAGAGCCGTGTGAGGGGGTGGGATGACCTCCCCTTCTGAAAAAAAAGGAAAAGGCACGTCGAAACTACACTCCGTCTTGAGGGAGTCCCACCGCCGTTCGCCGGGCGTGCTTCCCTTATGGTGAACTTAGCCGAGGAAAGGCTTCGGGAGGTGTGGGGTCAAAAGCGGGAAAAAGACCCCCATCTACCTTCGGCACGGGGGGGGGAATCCGCCCAAGGGAAACAGGGGGGGGAGACCTTTTGCTTACTCCTCCCGAACCGACGACTCACTAGGAGACCCGACTACCACGGAATCTCTCAAGCAAAAAAAACAGAGGGGAAACGGGGGGGGAAAAGGATCAGATCGGTCAAAAAAAACTCGGCGGAGGAGGGAGCTTCCTCCGGGGGGGGTAAAGGAAACTACGAGCCTTTTCTTCTGGAAGCCTATCCGAGGATCTGGAGGTGGGTAAGCCCCACAAAAACCAGCACCTACCGACAGGAAACTAGAACGCAACCCTCCAGGTCTCTTTGAAAACTGAAAAAGGAAGCGGCTGGGGGAAACCCTCTACCTCCGGTGCGAAAGAGAGATTCTGAAAAGGGAAAACCACGCGCCGATGGTAAGAGAAAAACTCCAAACCTCCCTACGACTCCACCAAAAAAAGCCTTGCGAAAAGGAGAGTTGCGGTGAACCTTGGGGATAGCCCCCGGAAAGGGGGGCGTGCCGGGGTCAAAAGGGGCCTTTGCCAACAGGGGAAAAAAAATGGGGGGGGAAAACAGAACACGGTACTAAAAAGAAGAAGAGTAATCGAGACGGTCCTCTAAGGGTCGGTTTTTCGTTTTGGTACGAGGGGACGTGATGGTGGCCGGGGGGGGAAACGAAATTAGGGGGTGCTTCCCATTCCAAAGGAGTGCTCTAACTTGGGGGAGAAAAAGAGGATTTGACCAAGAGGCAAGCACTGAGAGGGAAAAAGACTAGGAAAAAAAACGCCACCTCCCAACAGGTTCCCACGCCCAAGGGGGGTTGGGGGGGGGGAACCCCTTCCTATTAAAAAGACCTCCGGCCGGGGAGGAGAGAAGGTTACTCTTGGGAAAGAATTAGGGGACCCTCCCTACTAAAGAGGATCCTTTTAGGAAAAAAAAACCCACCGCCCTCCCAAGGAAGGGAATAGTCCATCAAGAAACCCCTATCTCTCGTCCGAGCCTTTTCACAAGGGGTAAAAGGGGCACGCCCCCGGGACAACCGAAGGGAACCTTCCCATACACCCAAGGGAAAAGGTTTTCTCGGCTTAAAGCTGGACCCACAAGGAAAAAAGGAAAAAAACCCCGCCCGTTCGGGAAAAAGGGCGAGGGCTGTCAAAAGGAGGGGGCCTCTTTATTACAGGGGAAAAAAAAGAAAAAAAAAGGGACCCCCTTGCTTGCTGGGAAAAAAAAAAACCCTTGAGAAACAAAAACCCACCCCTTCCCCTAGCCACAAACTCCCACCTCCCCCCCCTCAGGGGAGGGAACCTAAAGAAAAAAACCTTCTTGAAGGGGGCCACTCACAGAAGAAAATCACGGTTTCTGAGGGGGGAAAAGAGTGTGGGTTTGGCCCTCCTTCTTTCCCGAAAACTGATAACCTTTCCTTAAAAAGGACATTTAAAAGGGGGGGGGGAAGTGTTACATGGGGGGGGAGAATCTACCAGGAGAGGACCTGAACCTGTATGTACCCACACCTCTCCCGGAAAAACCTTTCCAGTCGATCCAAAAAAGAAGGGGGGGGGTTCGGGGTGGGAAAACTAGTCGGCCGATCAAAGACAGGGGTGCTCTTTTTCTCATCGGAAAAAAAAAGGGGGAAAAAAAAACCTTTACTACTGCCACAAGGAAAAAAGGAAACTGAATGTGGAAGGGGGCTGACCAACTCATGAAAATAGACGCGAAAGGGGGGAAGTCCATTACTTTCGGGGGGGACTTGTCAACCCCGGGGAAAAGGGGGAAAAAAGCTTGGGACGGGGGGGGACCGCCGATTGAGAAGGCTTTTATAACCTTGAAAAGGAGGGGGGGAGGATTGCCGGAAAATCCGGGGAAGGGGCATGGCCGGGCCAGAAAGAGAGAGGAGTCCTTTTTGAACATCCCAAGGGGGAAGAAACGGGAATAAAGGAAAAAAGTTACTTTCGAGAAAAAGAGGGCTTCTCTTGCAACTACCGCAGAGAAAAAAAAACTATGTCGTCCGGGCCAAGGGGAGGGCCCCCGAACGGGAGGAAAAAACTGTTTTTAAGGGTCGACACCACCCGTCGGAAACGCAAGCTTGGCGGGACGCGACGGAGGGGCCGCCGTGGGGGAAAAAGGGGTAACGCTGGAAAGGCGCGTTTAAAAATACGACAGCGGCAAAGAGACCAAGGGGAAAAAGGGGCCCACAACTTGGGAAAGGAACATGACGGGGGGGAAGACATCCGTTTCTACAATGGAGATAAAAAAAAAGTTACCGAAAGAAATATCCTGAGTCAAAGTTGCCTGCGGGGAAAGAAAAATATGCGCGCAATACGATACCGTCTGGCCCAGGGGAAAAAAAAACCCCCCGGGGCGCTTGAAAAAGGCGCACAGGGGGGGAAAGACACAACGACCCCTTCCTCAGGAAATACTTACTAAAGGGGACGGACGGGGACCGCCCCTCTCATTCCTTAAAAAAAAAAAAAGAGGGATTTGACAAAAGAATCGGCGAGACAGGTTTTCCTTGGGGGGCGGGGCAAGTTGGGGGAGGAACTTGGGGACGGTTTCAGAAGAGACGGGTCCTCACCCACCAGCCCAACCATGGGCAAAGCAGGAAAGCTTTGGGACGTTCCAAGAAGGCTTCCGGGTGAGAAAGCTGTCCATGAGTGAACGAAAAACCGGTCCCATCTTTAATCCACAAGAAAAAAAGGAAAAACCTCGGCGAATGTTCCAGAAAGGAGGGTGGTAAAGAGAGTTGGGGGGAAAAACATGTAAGAAGCGGGAGGGGCGCTTCCTTTTCCGTTAAGGGGGCCAGGGGCGTTCCTCTACGAGAGTTCCAGACAGCACCAGGCAAACCCGGTTAGTAAGAAGAACACGTTCGTTTTTCAGACGCAGGACTCCTGGATGGCGGAAGGAGGTCTCAGCCGAAGAAAAAAAAGCGCGGAGGGGGGGGGGGGGGGGGGGAGGTGGCAGGTGGGGAAATCTCTCGGGTAGGAAAAGATAGAGAGGGGGAAAAACCACTGCCCACTCAAACAAAAAAAAACCGAGACCGGGGGGGGAGTCCACTGTAGCCAGAACGCCTTGACCGTAAATCAGACAAACGACCACTCCGTGTTCAAAAAAAGGAAAGGGGGGGTGCCCTGGTGCTGGGGAAGATGAAGAAAAGGTACTTATAGCCTCCCGAGACCGGCCGGGCAAAGGGCCTTCTCCACAAAAAAGTAAAAAAAAGGCAACCTCAAAAAAGCACTCTAAGGGGTGCTTCTTGGGGGGGGGCAAGATTTACAGGAAGGCCAAACGACTAAAAAATGCAATCTTCTCTCCAAAAGCACTGCAAGGGGGGGGGGGAAAAAGTAAGGCTCTAGGAGGAAAAAGATGGGGGCATCAAAAAGCCAAAGTTCCTTCCAAACAGCAAACCGGGGGTCCGCGTCGCAAGAACTTGAAAGGAGCCCCCTCTCCTAGAGCGATCAGCCCCGAGGTGCTGAGGTTGTGTCGGCCAGGTTTGGGAACCATTCGAGTAAAAAGGGACGGGGAACTGAAAAAAACAAGCTTTCCTTTTGACGTGCGCAGGAATGGGCCACCGCCGCCCACCCGGTGGGCAAAGGGGAAGGGCGTCGGGCGGTGTGCGAAAAAAAATCTTCCCAAGATTTGAGGGAACCGCTGAAGGATCATCCACTAACTTCCCATCTTCCGAGGAATGGGGTCTTGTAAGGGTGACCCTCCCTTTGAGACCATTGGGGACTCCCTTTTTTAGCAAGAACCTTGAACAAGTTTGCTTCCACCTTTTTTGGGAAGGGGAGTTTACGCCTTCCAAAGGCTTTTCTTCTCCAGGACGGCCCCCCCGGAGGTGAGGAAGTAAAAATAGGAAGAAAATGGTCGGGAGGGGGTCTCCCCTCAATCAAAGAAACCAAAAGAAAAAAGTCTGACTCAGAGGGGCGGATTCTCCACGGGGAAAGAAAACATATCACCTTCTTTGCCTTTTTTTTTTTGAACGGAAAAAGGGGGTAACGGGGTCTCGAGAGGGCATTCAAAGAGGGCCGTTTTCCCTTCTCGGGTAGTGGGAGGATTTCCCGAGGAAAATCAAAACCAGTTCAGAAAAAAGCAAGACGTGGAAAGGAAAACTCCCTCCGTAGAGGGGAGCTTGCCGATCAAAACTTGGACCCGTCCGGAAGGACAAAAACGACGATCGGGAAAAAAAAACAGGGAAAACCGAACCGAGGCCCGGAACACGAGCCAGAAAGGTGGGGATAAGGGAGGCCTTACGCCTACCGAGGTCGTGACAAAGGGAAACCCATGAGGGGGGGGGATCCCTTTGGGGGAAAAGCCTGATTGAAGCAGAGTACCTCGAGACACTTTCGCAGCAAGCTGGTAGAACCACCCCCCAAGGAAAAAAAAATCGACTTGCAAAAGTGGCGTAGTAACCCGGAAACCGAGGAAGGGAGCCACCCCGGCGTGGCAAAGAACTTCCGACGAGGGACCACACCCCCAAGACCACTCCAAACCCAGAAAACCCCCAGACGGCTTCCGCGCCCAGAAACAAGTGACTATCAGGGGCATTTAACAGTCCCAGGAAAAACCGGCGGTTTTTCAAAAAAAAAGTTCCGGAAAAAGAAAGGGGTCTAGCGAAATGAACCGGGGTAAAAAACACCAAGGACCTCGGGAAAGTCCGCAAGGGAGAAAAAAGGGGGAAAAAGGGGGTGGGAAATCCTCCCGGGAAGTCTCCGGGGAAAAAAAAGGCGGAACCACCGCCCGCTTCGGCAAGAAACCAGCAACAAGGGAAAGAAAAAAGGGGGAAGGTGGGCAGAAAGGGCCGGGGGGCCGCGGGGAAAAGTGTCATGTTGGGTGGGGGAAAGGGGAATTTGTCGGGGGGGGTTCCGTCCGAACAAAGGGAAACCGCCTTGGGCGGTTTTGGAAACCGAAACGCTTCACTCCACCTTCCGGGAAAGGATTTCAGGCCGAAAAAGGGGGTCACCTTTGAGTTGTTGTTCAAAGGGGCGGGTCCCCAAAAAAGAAAACGCGCGTTATCATCACCGGAAAAGGGGCAGGGGCAACGTTGTCCCATCGCTGGGACGGGCCGGCCGAAAAGTCCCGTGGAAAAGGAAGGTGCCCAAGCGCGAAATCGGGGGGGGGTTTCCGTTATGCCTGACCAAAATTTTGTGCGGGGGGACAATCAAACCTTACGAAAAAAAAAGGGGGTCTGAGCTTCCCCGAACCGACGAAAGGCGTAAAGAAAAAAAACGTGTGGGGTCTACAACGAGGTGGGGGGGGCCAAAACGTCGGGTTGTGGGGGGGGTACCAAAGATTATCGGGGGACAAGCCACGGAAAAAAAGCGAAGGGCTGGCCGGAAGGGACTTAAGTTCGAGAAGAAAAGGGTGGAACGGAACGCAAAAAAACACATCGGAAAACCATCGAAACGATCAGAGCCCCACCAAAACCTCGAGTTATAAAAAAGGGGTCTGCCCCCGAAACTGCCCTCCCTATCGTCCTCTCAGTCTGAAAAGGGGAGGGTTTCGTGCCGGGGAAGTTTCTAACATCCGCCCGTGTTGGGAAACGAACACCCTTTTCCCCAGGCCCGATGTGTCAACAAAAGGGCAACTCCCGAAGGAAGGAGGGGGGTCAGATCCTGAAAAAGTTCACCTCACCCAAAACACGCCCGGTTCTTAGGGATTCTGGGCGGGGGTGAAGGTCTAATGGGGGGGCCTCTTTACAAAAAAAAAAAAGGAAGTTTACGCGCTTAGAGGAGTCGAAAGAAACCGGGTAAAAAGGGGGAAATCCCTCCTCTACGGGACGTACCTGCCTCCGCAAAGTATTTGTGAGAAAGAAGAGGGACATTCGTAGGGGGGGGGAATTTGGGGGGGGGGCCTGAAAGAAAGCGCAATAAATCCGGGGAGGGGGAGAAGAACCATGGCGAAGGGCGAAAAAAAACCTTGGAAAAGAGAACGGAAAGGCCTGACGGAGCCGCAGCAGTACAAATGACCGAGGGGATCTCCAAAAACACCAACCAACTTAGGGAAAGAAAAAAGAGTAGATCCGCAAGGCTGCTTACCACCCCCTCTCGGAGGAGGTATCTTCCCCCGGGAACACCTTTTAAAAGAAATGTGGCGGAGGGGCACCAGAAAAAAAGAACGTATGCTCTCCTCCATCCCAAACCGAAAAGGAAAAGGGGGCCCTAGGAAGGGAACAAAAACACCGTCGGAGAAAAAAAAAAAGGACGGTCCTCTACCGCTGCGCGGTCCGCAAAAAAGAAGGTGGACTTCGAAAAGACTAGTCTACAGGAAATTTCGGGGAGAAAAAAAAAAAAAGCGCCCTACGCAAGGAAGAAAGAAAGAAAAAGAAAACCCTCCCTAAAAGAAGGGGGACACGAAACCACGAAAAAAAAGGGGGGGGGGGCGGTTCTGGGGTTGCCTATTCTAGATTGCCGGGGGGAAAAAAGAAAAGGCGGGACCATGGGGCAGGCGGTTTCGACTACCTTAACACGAAGAAACGCCCGTCGTTCCTTCTCAGGAAGTTTTAACTGAAGGGGGGACTTTTTTTGGGTATATAGGGAATTTTTGTGAGGGGGGGGGGTAACCCGAGGGCTTTTCGAAAGTCCAACCCAAGAATAAACGGGGAAGAAAGAAGCGGTTGCCCCGTGGAGGAAGACCCATTGAGGGGGGGGGAAACAACTATCACGGAAGAAACAGCACCAAGCAGAGGAACCACTCAGGAAAAAAAGTCCCGAAAAGGTTTAAAGGAAATAAGAGAAAGACAGTACCGGGGGGACCTCCCGACTCAGAGGTAGGTTCAAATTCAAAAAAAGCAAAAAGACCAACGGTGGAAAAACAGAGAAGCAATCAAAGAACACCCTATCCGCAAAGCCGCTGTGCCTGGGAGTCCAGAGCCCCTCAGGGTCTCCCGAAATAAGCACAAAGGGGGAAAAAGACACCGTTACTGGTATGAAACGTTTTCGCGCGGAACCCCACTTCAACAGGGAAGAGGCGCCTGAATGAAAGGGCCAGGGGTTAGCCGGGAGGGGGGACTCCCTTTATAAAAACGTCCCCCTGTAAAAGGGTCTAAGGGAGGAAAGAAAAGTGCAAAAAGGGGGGGAACAAAAAAAAGAAAATCTCACCCCAACCTCCCAACACCTCTACACACCAACCAAAAAAAAAAAGGAAAGATGACCAACAACCACCGCCGAAGAAAAATTGAAAATGGCCGAGCTTTTGAAAAACTTTACCAAAGGGGGGTCCTCCTTGAAGAAGAAAAGATGGGTCCGAGGCGGGTCTTGCAAAGAAAGGTGTTTCCTGGTTGGAAGAATGGCGATCGGAAAAGGGTCCGGATGGGAACACAAAACAAAAGGGATTTCCTACAGGAAAAATGCGAGGGAAAAAGGGTCTGTTCGCGGGGGAAAGCCCTCGTTCGGAATGGGCAAAAAACGGGTTCGGCAGGTGCTTCACAGACTTCAAAAAAAAAAGGGGCCGGACTCACGCCAAAAAAAAAAAAAAAGAGTTGCCCTCTTGATAAAAGGGAAAGGGGAAGAAATCTAGTACGGGAGGACATCAGGAGAGAAGGGGGCAACCCTTGTGGCAGAAAAAAATGGGTGTTGTCCGCAGGACAGTTCCCAGAGCGGGGAGGGACTAGGGTCCTGGGATCGGGGGGGCGGATCGGGGAGGGCCTGGCAGAGAGCCTCGCCTGTCCAGGAAGCGCAAGGGCAAAACCGGAGAGGGAACTTGCATGGGAGAAGAGCAAGGGTTGGGGGAAAAAGGGACATCTCAAAAAGAGCGTTCCTGAAAAAAAAAAAAAAAAAGTGTTCCCGCTGGCGGAAAAAAGAGAGGGGAAGTGTACTTTTCCGAAAAACAAAAGGCGGGGGGAAGCAGAAAAAAGAGGCGAATCCTCCCGTCGGAGGTTGTGGGGCCCGCGGAAGAAGTTTCCAGGATGAAAGGAGGGAGGAAAGGACCCTGCACCGGGGGAAAACGGGTCCGAAAAAAAAGGACCGTTTTTTGTCAGGGGTCTACAATTGGCTGAAGGAAAACGGGAAGGGGGAAAGCGGACCGCAAAAGCTGAGGGGGGGGACCTTCTCGCAAAATTCCGCGAATAAAAGGAGGGTACGGGCCAGGGAAAATCCAAGAAAAGGGGAGCTTTCCCAAAGAGGGCAGACAAAACCCTGCAGAACAAACCGGCAATCTTTTCTGGGAAAAAGGGTACCTCCCGTTACTGACGAAAGCACCCTCGGCAGGAGAGTGAAAAGGGGAAAAATTGACTCAAGCAAAAGGGGGAAGGGTGGGGGTCCAAACGTTCAAATGAAAAGGTTGTCCTAACTTACTGGGAATCCCTCTTCTCTCAGAAAAACTTCTACAAAAAGGGGAAAAGCCTGCATCATGGGACGCCTGAAAAAAAATATTTAGGGACTACTCCGGACTGAGTGTAGGGGGAAAAAGAATTGGGAACCCGTGTGGGGAAGCCAGGGGAGGCTCGTCCTTTGAAAATCTTCCTGCGATCAAAGAACTCGGTCGCTTTCCAGAACAGAAAAACGGGTGTAGTCCTCGAACAACTAAACGTGGTCGTTTCCAGAAAAAGGTGATCGGTCCAAGCGGGGAAAAAGAGAAAAAGCTACCAGGCCAAAAAAAAAGGCAGTGATGGAGTGGGAAACCA
>Ga0179593_1390430_pt1 | contig 26156 bp, 49 predicted proteins | sample CZODoug2_1_08_16_FD_185931 | JGI IMG/M metagenome (GOLD analysis project Ga0179593, IMG submission 185931) | Vadose zone soil fungal communities from Angelo Coast Range Reserve, California, USA - CZODoug2_1_08_16fungal (PacBio error correction) | ecosystem: Environmental > Terrestrial > Soil >...
TTTCTGGTGAAGGATGGGGCACCAAGGGAAGTACTCAGGGGGGGGATTTGCTTGTTCTGGTATGGACAAAAGAAAAAAACCGAATCTAGCCAAACACATTCGGGTGAAATTCATGAAACTCAGACCGAAAAGGAGGAGCAGGGCTTACTTACAACTTCGAAAGATGAACTTGCAGTATAATTGGGAAAACAGAGGGTCGACTAAAGTACATCAAGAAGATGCGAACACATTTAAGCCGTACAATAAAGGTTTCGGGGACCAACGAAGGGATTCGTAGTCAAGCCATTCGGAATGACACCAAAAGCTATTAGGGATTTGTAGGATGAAGGAAAGCAAAAAAGGAAAGGAGAACCTCTCATATGCCGTGTTATACATAAGAAACAACGGGGGGGCACGGTATTTGAAACAAAAAAAAAGGACGAACTAAAAGGATCAGGGTAGACAAAGTGAACAGAAAAAAGGGAGGGGGGAAAAATTGCACTGAGACCGAGAGGTCCCAGCGTTGAAGGAAACAAAGGGAAGGTGAACATAATTACAAAAAGAAAGGGGAAGGATACAACAAAAAAAGAGAAGGTAAGTGTCCAACGCTAGAAGGTGAATGGAGGGGGGGAAGGAAGGGCCAACCCTACGGAAGAAAAAAAGGAAAGAGAAAAAAAAAAGGAACCAGGGTTAGAAAGGTTTCGTTTCAAACAAAAAAGAAAGACAAGGTTTGAGGGTCAGCAACCAAAAGCGTTAACAACTAAAACACAAGTAAAGGGGGGGGAAAAAAGCGCATGTAAACTAGGAATTTTAAAGAGCAAGAGTACGATTTGAAAGGTCAAAAAGCTCAAGAGGGAACGGGGAGGAAATAAATTTGACTACGAACTGTCACCGCATCATGATCAGAAGGGTCACGGAGAAACGCAAAAGCGGTGTCGGGGGGTCAGATCAGTGGGGTTGCAATTTGAACCGAAAATCAGGTATTTGGACAAAACGACGAGAAGAGTGGTGGCTATCAACCGGAAAAGGACAATGGTAAATTGGCCGCAAGAAAACTGAACAAAAATAGAGTCAAACGATTCAGCACGATACTGGGTACCCACTACAGGAAAACCAGGCAAAAATACCGGCAAATCAATCACTGGGGGGATGTTCCAACCGAAATTGGAAAAACAGACAGGGGGGGGGGTGAAAGGTGGTTTGGACGCCGCGGAAAGTGTGCAAAGCACTGGGAATGTCCTCCACACAGAAATCTATTCTTCACTCAAGATAAAATGAAAAATACGGAACCTAAGAAGGTGCGGGTCAAAAGCGCCGTGGCACATTACATCGTAGTTCAGGGAGGGGTTCAAATTGGGAAGCCCTCCTGCACTGGGTGGTGGGGGGGGAGACGAGAGATTTGGTGAGTTCAGGAAAGGAAAAGGAAGACGTCTGCTAATAGGGTATTCCACCAAGAGGCTGGAAGAATAGAAAGAAACAAAAAAAGAAAGGAAATAGTGATACTGGGGGTATCTCTGTGAATGGAATAAAAGGGAAAGTGAGAAAACGATGTATCAGACACCAAGAAGACTGAAAATCAGGCGTTATCCGCTTTTTACCCGTGTTAACGAAGAATATTCGGATGTAGGTCCCTGTATTGAAAACTCAAAAGACTAACTTGCAGTCCACGGAAACGAAAAAATCACGTTTGGGGATTGATCTCAATTGAGGTGGTCAGTTCATAAAATGGGTCGGGGAAGGCTCAGATTATTTACACATTCGGCCAAATTGATGCAAGAAAACATGCCCTACTGGAAGAAAAACGTAAATTAAGGGGGGGGGAGTGGGAAGTGTACAAAAAAAACCCCAAGGAATCCGAATTTTTGGGTTATGAAAATTCAACTTGTCTAAGCACGGTTGGGCTAATGTCTAAGGCAAACAGGTGTGTAGGAAAAGGAAAAGAGGCATGAAGAGGATTAAGAGTTAAAACGCCTTAAACTAATTTATATGACCCACCCGATAACCGGATACCTGCCAGCATGTTTCATGTAGGCCGACGGTATCTTTCAAGGGACCGCGGACGTAATGACGCTGGTAGAAACGGGCTATTGAACTTGTGCGCAAAGGTGAAAAAAAACACGAGGATGGAGGACGGGGCACGACAAGTAGTCAGGGGAAAAGCCGGAGGTTAAAGAAAAATGTATTGACAAACGGGGTTCGGGTGGGGGGGGTTGGGTCACACAATAAACAGAAGAAAAAACGGTCCAAATCCGATGATCGACCAGGGAGGGGCTTCAAAAAAAACTGGTTGGGAAATTTTGTCAGGGAGAGAAGCGGCGACTGAGCACGGTATGCAGGGGGCGGGGGAAATGAGAGCTAGAAGAGACCGGCGGGTTCCTTTTACAAACTGGACTGGAAAAAATGAGAAAAAGAAAGAAAAAAGAAGAAACTGTTGGCCAATGAACGAGTGTTCCTGCCCATTCAAAAAAACAAAGGTATTCAATGGCTGTGGCCTGCGCGAAATCGGGGAAGCAGATGCCGGGAACGTGAAAAACCAGCAATGACAGGTGGGCTTCGGAAGGCACCTTAAGAAAAACACAAAACGGAAAACCTTGTGGACCAAATGGGAGGAAAGAAAAAAAGGGTGGGAGAAGGCGGAAAGGAATAGTCCAGAGGCCAAAAGGCCTGTAGGAAAAAGAAGAGGGGAGGGTCGAAAAAAGAAGCTCACAAACTGAAGCAAACCCAAAGGGGGGTAAAGGAAAGGCTTGAGTATGGGGCACAGCCGAGGGAAAAAAAAAACCACTATAAAACAGTAAGAAGTTAAGGAAGGTTTTTTCTGCACACAAAGTAAGAGGTAATAGAGAGAAACAAGCAAACCCTTCGTAGTGAAAAGAATGAAGGATAAGCGCGGGGGGCATGGAAAAAGGGGAAAAAGTAGACGCCCGTATGGGGAAGTTTGGGGATAGGGGCAGGTAGACACAAAAAAGAATCATCGGGGAGTGCTGCGGACGACAGATGACTCCCAAAAAAACGGTCAAGAGTCAAGTAGTAATTGTACTACCGCCTTATGCCGGGGATGCAGGGAAAAAGAAAAAGACAGGGGGGTAAGGCAATTGTGGGAAAGGCTGGTGGAGAAAAGGCAAAAGAACAATCGTATGGGTATGAAGTCGCACCGGGAAGGGGGACAAAAATAGCGGTGTCAGAAAAAAAACAACAAATGTTCAAAGTAAGGATTCCGGAAAGAAACCACAGGGACTGGGTGGAATTTCAGGGGAGATGGGTTTGAAACCAACGTCTCGTTGTATGGGGAGCAGGGGGAATGTTGAAACTGGTGTCATCACCGACACAAAGGTGGTCCTACCACAGAGGGGGAAGTGAAAGTGTTGTCGAAGCTTCCAAACAGGGAACCGATGGAAAAAAAGATTGAGGAATACTCGATGCAAATAAGGGCAACCAAAAAACGGGGAAGCCATTACCCAGGGAAAAAAAAAAAGTCAAATCCCCAACCAGACAACCCATAAAGGGTTCAGAGACACTGGTTATCGTGGGGGCTACAGGGGAAAACAAGTTTCCAACTTGACAACTGTGAAAAAACGCATAGGAGGGGGAAAAATCCGTGGGGTGTCAAGTAAAAATGGGAGAAAGGGAAACAGCAATTGGGGTACACGGCAAAAAATCAAAATGAAACATGGTTTGGACGAAAACATTGTGTGTCGAGCTCAAGGCAAGGCAGAAGTCGTACAGCCAGACAATCCGTTGGGGGGGGTGGGGGGATAGAAAGGGAAAGACAGCGAAACTGGGTCAAAAAAAAAAAGGCAAGGTACTAGGGGGAGCGGGGCACAAACAATGGTAGAAGGTGAGGGGAAGGGAGCGGCAAAATCTTAGAAGAGCTTCATGGGCACAACATGGACATAATCTGCCAAAAAACGGCGGTGAGGGATTCAAAACATCGTAAGAAGGAAAAAGCACTGAACAACAGCTCGTATCAAGGAAAATTGACAGGGAAAAAACCAAAAAGCAGCACATGTTGTAGCAGTTTTGTTTGGAAACGCCACAACGGAAAACGTCAAATTGAATGCCGGCGGAGCACGCCTCAAGTGGCTGAACTTTCAAACACCTTACAGCGAAGTTAAGGGCTGCTAAGGGAAAACAGAAACTAATTTGAGAGTGGCAAACGTTGGGGGGCGGTCTGAAACGGTCACGAGTGCATGAACAGGTGTCGGTTGGGTTAGGTAGAAGGCAAAACAATCCTCACCATGTAAAACACAGACGCAAGGGGATACAAAGTCGCTAGGAGGGGTGAAAACAGACCTTCTCACCAAAAAGGAAAAAAAGCGACATTAGAAAGGACTTAAGCGGCTGGGGTCAGAGAAACCAAAGGCCTAAGGGGAACTTCAGGAAACTACGACAGGGTCAAGGGACAGGGGGGGGAAGGAAAAAGAGTCTGTAGGTTTCCGGTAAAAAGGGAGGGGAAAAACGAAGAATAAGGGGGGGGGGGACGCGGGTGAACTGACTTAGAGGCAAAAAAAAAAGTGGAGGAAAAAAAAGAAAAAAAAGGTCACCTGCTATTAAATTTTGAGGAAAACATGATCACCAGGCCGGAGAAGGTTAAACAATGTCTTGGGGCGTGTGAGAGAGGGGGGGTGGAATCATCACTGGGGGGAAGGGTGGTGGGCAGAAAAAAAAAGTGTGAAAAGGGGTTACCAAAAAGGACGGGTGGCAGAAAGCGCATAAATTAAGGGCCAGGGGAGCACCTGGGAATTAGGGACCCTGGACAGAGAGTTGGGCGAAGGCAGTTAAATCCGACTGAAAAGAATCGGCCGGGGGGGTGAGCAGGAGAAAGTGGTTGAGCCAACGAGATTGAAGATTGCAGAATTCTTGGAGGGTCCCAAGTCAACGAGGGGGGGAAAAACATGAGAAAATCTTGGGTCATTCAGAGAGGGGGGTCATTTCTTTGGAGGAGGGAATTGGACGCACGAAACACTCTCTATTTTTGGGTGAAAGGAAAGTCCAGAATGAAAACAAAAAACCCTTTCAGGAATAAAGGGGTCAACAGCTTCAGAGGGGCCATTTAGGTAAAAAGAAGAAAATACGGGGTTGAAATACAGGTGCCGTTTTAAGAAAGAGGGAACTCTAAAGGGGTTACCTTAACTAAACTTTGGGGGGGAGGGGTCAGAACGGAAAAAGGGGGAAAAAAAGAGGAATAGGTGTATCGGAGTAGGGAATAGCGGGGGATGAGAAAATTAAACAAGGCCAGGGGAGAAGGAAAGGGGGGAAGGTTTCAGTGTGGGATGTGACACACCCAAAGACGTTGGCTAGGAAATACGCATAAGAAGCAAAGGAGGGGCTCAAAGAAATCCATAGAACAACAATATCGGGGAGTGGGGGGGAAAGGAAAAAAAGAATGTCCGAAGGAAGAACTGTGTAACAGAACGGTGAGAACAAGTGCTTTCTGACGGGGAAAAAAGTACCGTTTTACACACCTCAGGATGTAGCCGTGCGTGGGGCGCTGGAAAAGAGACTAGTGGATGGTCGCAACCTTAAAAAGCATCACGAAAGACCACATGAGGCGCAACCATCGCAGTGAAAAAAAGAACAATGGTGACACGGGAAGGCAAAGGGGAGGGACGATGGGACAACTCATACCGAAAAAAAAAATCAAACGGAAATGGATAAACAAAATGGTGTAATAACGTCAACAAAAATCTCTCATCAAAAACAAACGAAGATGGGTTTTGGTGGGATGACGGGGAAGGGGGGGGAACAGAAGGGGGAATAAGGCCGCTGGGGAGGGTCTTGAGGGGGGGGAAAACGGACCTCAAGAAAAGCCTTGGGGGGTATTCAACAAACATGGAAAAAAATTACGGGGAAGGGGAAGGAGGGAATATTAACATCAACTAAGTGGGTGAAACGGAAACGTCACTAAAAATCAGTTAAGTTGGTGTAAAGGGAATGGATATTGTACCCCAGACGCGAATTAGAGAGAGAGGGAGTAACCAAGCATCTACTGTTTTTGGGGGGGGGGGAAAAAGGGGAATTAAGGGGACCTCGGAGTATGCCGGGTAAAATAAGGATGGGGAGGGAAGGAACAATGATCTCAGATACATGGAGGCTTGGGGGAGGGATAGAAAACGAATATGGGGTAGTGCAATAACAGATAATCAGTGTCCGTCCAAAAGGGGGCGGGAAAGAAATGAGGGAAAATGGTTAAGGGGGGAACTGTCTATCAAAGAGAGGAAGGTGTGCCAAGCTTATGAAACCAATGGATTGTCGGGTGGAGTCAAAAAAAACGGGGAAGTAGAAAAAAAAGCAGGGGGTTATTAAGAGGTTGTCATCAAGAGGGTGGGAGGGGGGATTGGGAAACAAGCCGAACAAAATACAGGATACAAAGAAAGACGGACAGGGGGGGCACCACGAGGAGGGAACATCGCACTGTTGAGAGGACAACAGATTCAATCCGGCTTGAAGTAAGGGTGGCTCGCGGAAGTGGGGCTTAGGAGCAGAAACAGGGGAGAAGACAGGGAAGGGGGAAAGCCTAAAACAAGGGGGTTGGGGGTGGCACAAGAAGGAAATAAAAGAACAACGAGGGGGGGGGGGGGGGGAGCTCAAAAGCCGGGAAGGAAATGGGGGGGGGGGACGCAGAAAGGCAACAAAGGGGAAAAGAGGCACAACGCGAGAGGCAAACCATGACCAGGGGACCGAAATCGGGGGACGGGTCGAAAAAATAAGGTTAAGAGACATTGATTTGAGTTGTGACGCAAAGAAGTACGACAGAAAAAAGAAAATGGGAAAAAAAATAAAAAAGCGTGGTCATTCCTAATAACGGGGAAAAGAAAAACAACACGACAGTGGAAAAACGAAAATCGACGCGTAGTGGTGGTGAAGATCATTGGGAGGAGTCGTAGATGTCGAGCAGATAGGGAAGGCCGCAGATAAAGGGGGGGGGGGAGAGTTTCTAAAATCTAGCCAAGATATAAAGAGCAGGGAACTAATTAGAGGTCAAGGCGAGGCAACTAAATGAAACAAAAGTTGAAACTCTGCCCGCCCCGCCAAGGGGGGGAAATTATTCAAAATAGGGGGGGGGTGGGCGAGGCACAGATTCGTGGGCACATAAGAATAGGGGTCACAATTGGGGTGAGATGCTCAGGTTAAAAAAAAAGGAAAGGTTCCAAAACAAACCACCCATCAAAAAGCGAAAAGGTGGAAGGAAATGACAACTGGGAGAGAACCACGTAGTGTCAGGCAAGAGAAGGGAAAAGGACACGGGAGAAGGTGGGGGATCCCCAGTGTCACAATATACATGGGAGTTACGACGTTTACGCAAGGGAAAACTTGGAGAAATTGGAAAAAAAGATGCCAAAAAACAAAGGACTGCCACAACTGGTGGAAAGAATGGGAAGCAAACAACCGAAAAAGTGCCAGGTGAGCAAACAAAAGGTGCGTGAGGGGGGGGGGGGGGGGGGGGGGAGGGGGGGGGGGGGGGGGGGGGGGGGGGGGGGGGGGGGGGGGGGGGGGGGGGGGGGGGAAGCCGGTGACGAAGAAGGGGGGTCTATGTGAAACTTTTCAAACGTTGCATAAGTTTGGGGGAAATTTGCCAGGAAAAAAGGGTAAAAACTGAAACAAAGGTTAGAAAAAAGATAATGGGGGACCTGAAGGGGAGTGGCATACCGTTTGGTCTTCAACAAATGGAAGGGAAAAAAAAAGATGGGCGCAAAATGTAGGTTTTTGCAGCAAAAAGAATAAAACAGCAACTGCATGGAAAGAAACAAATTGCAAGACATGGTACGTAGGACAGGGGAAAAACAGGGGGATGGAAATTTGAAACCAAGGGGGGGATTCTCACGAAAAGACCTCATGGGGGCCGTAAGAATAAAATACAAAGCGGACGGACGAAAGGGAGGACTGCCTGGCAAGTATTACGGTTTTTCAAACAATGGAAGAACCGATAAAAGACGGCGTTGAGGGAAATGCAACCTTAACAAGGGACCACAAAGACTGGTATTAAAGGAGACTAATGGGGAATGATCGCAAGAGGGGGAAGCATGAAAAACGGAGTTCGCAAAAGGCAGCCATAAAAGAAGAGAAGGGGGTGATGGGGAGGGGAGAAAGAAAAACATCACAAGGATAGGTGACGCAAGTGGGGGAAAAGGACAAATTTGTGAGAAGGGCGGAAGGACAGGGGCGTCCGCACTAGAAGTGAAAGGTGAGGGGAGAGGGGGGGGGGGCGAATAAAAGGCTCGTGGAAGGCCGCACGGTCAAAAAGATTGAAGAATTGGGGGAAAAGGAAGGGAACAGGTAACCTAATAACAGTGGAAAGGACATCGGGGAATTCGTAGTGCCTAAAAAAAAGAGGGGAGAAACAAACAAAAAAAATAGGAAGGAAAGAGAAAAGAGAGAGGAGAAGTACGGCGCAGTTGCGAAAGTGCCGACGAAGACGCGGGATGGGGGTATGAGACATTGTGGGTAGTAATCTGGGGGAGGGGTTTCACCAAAAAGCAAAAGAGGTCAGGACGGCGGCTTTAAACTAGGCTGATTGCGAACTCAAAAAAATCAAATAGTTCATGGGGCAGAAAAAAAAATTTCGGAAAAAGTGGAAAAAAAAGGGGGAAAAGTAAAATTGGGGGAAGTGCAGAGTTGGTTAAATTCCGGAAAAAGAAAAGGAATCTGTATGCAAAGGTCGCAAAATATCGGAAGATGGCACATCAAAGGAGAGAAAGGCACCTGGGTAGCAAGTTAAAGCAAAATTATGGGGAATCTGGGGGGAGGGTGGGTGCACCAAACTTAAAGGGGGGGGGGTATTTTTTCTTTGAACATCACTCAAAAAGGGGAGGTACAATCCGGGGGGGGAAACGACGAAAAATGGACGTATGAAAGAAGAAAAAGAACGAGTTGTGCAGGGACATAACAGAAACCAGAGGAATCGGAGGCAATCAAGAAAAAATGTCAGGAAAAAAGAACGTGGGGGGAAGAAGAAAAAACCAGGGTGTCTATCAATCGGCATAAGGGAGACCGTGCAGTTAAGGGTTTCTTTAAAAACAAGAAATGAGAAAATAGAAAACTGGGTTGAACGGACCTGGTGGCTAATCCATCAATGTCACGAGGAAAATTATGGTGGTCAGGAAGTCGTGCCCCAATGGTATGCGGCAAACGAATTCGTACAAAAGGAGGAAGAAAGCGCTCGGGGAATGGATAACAAAAATAACGAACTGACAAAAAAATGGATAGGTAGGGAAAGAGTCATCAACGGAAAAATTCAAAGAGGGGGTTTCAGGCGTCACAAGGGATATCGGGGGAATGAAAAGGTTAATCTGAAAAGGACGGAGGGGGTCGGCACTCCTAGGAGAAGAAAAGAAAAAGACAAAAAGCGCACAGTACAGAAAGGAGGTAAAAAAAATGAAAAAAGGCATAGAGGGGGGGTGGGGTGGTTTACAAAAAAGAAATAGAGGGTTCAAGCGGGGGGGGAAGGCGCAAGGACAAAGGCAAAGGGGAAAATCAAGACCGTCGAAAAAGAGGGTCAGAAACACGGAAAAGAAAGAATTGGAAATTTTCCAAAACTGGGGCCAGACAAGAAACGACAAGAGGTAATTGGAAGGGGAAAGAGCGGCCAGAATGGATAAAGCAAAAGCGTGTATAGGGAAAAAAGAGAAGGTTAAATGGGAGAAAAACTCTGAAAGAAAGGGGAAGCAGGACTCCAAACAAAAGGACAACTCCAATGAACGACCTGGAACTAAAATCGACCAAGGACAACTGACACACTACTTCAAAAAAAAGAAGCGCGTCGAGGTGAACCAGTGAAAAGAGAATGAGGGGGGGGGACACGTATGAAAGTTTTCTGTAGAAATAATATATTGGTTTGGGGGGAGGGAGGGTTAAAAGCCTGTGAATAGGACCAGTTGGTCGCGTTGAAGAAAAGGCACAGGGAACTGGTTACAGGGGAAAAGGGGGTAGAGGCTACTGGATGCGTGGTCCGTAACACATGGGTCTGGTGGGGGGGGCTTCATTTGAGAGCAGGGGTGCAGTCGACTGGTGGTCGGTTGCAAAGGTGGAGCCAAAAACAGTTTGCAATCGGGAAAAGGGCACACATGAAAGCTGTGTGAGCGCTCAAGCGCAGAAAGGATCGGGGGGGATCAGGAAAAAAACAATACAAAACAAAAGAACAAACACAGGCAAAGTCTGCTTTGGTAAAAAGGAGGGTGAATAAAAGAGGTCAAATCGCCCCGTGTGCGAGAAAGGTAGGTTAGGAAACGGGTGAATGGGGGCGACAATGGGAGAAAGTCATCGGAACCGGGGCCCATGAAACAATTAAGGGGGTTGGTGCAAGGGGGGAAAAAAAAAAAAAAAAGGGGTGGGGACACAATTCAGTGTGCGGGAGTTGAAACAACTAAAGACACATCTCAGGGAGTGTGGGGGTTGGGGGGGAAAACTGATCACGCAGTTGGGGTGTGAAGCCGGGGGGGTTGAGAGTACCTAGGTGAAAATGGAGAGGAAACAAAAGACACAACAAAACGTGGGGGGGTGTGTTTCAAAAAGAAAAAATACTGACTTGGAAAGACTACTCGTGGGTTTGATACTCGGCGAAGAAGTTTGGGAGTAGGGTGGAAATAACCAAAAAAGGGTGCAAACTCTGGACTGCGACGCGAGAAGAGGGGGGAGAAAGTAAATAAAAAAGAAGTCTTCTTGTCAGGGGGGAGGGGGAGAAAACTGATCAGGGGGAGGCTGTTTGAAGTGGAAAAGAAAAAAAAAATTACTGAAAAATCAAAGGATAAGAGATAGAAATAGAGTGGGAAGCAGATCAATACGAAATATCAAAAGAATGCCAGGGGGGAACCTCAACAAGGGGACGAGAAAATAACGAGGCTGCTTGTGGGGAAAAATAGAATGTCTACGAGGGGCTGGACGTCGGGGGAGAAAAACAGTTTTACATTCCAAAAAAAATCGGAGGGGAAAGAGGAAGGGACGGGTTTTGCTCGTGAATGCTATGGTGATGGTGACGATTCAACAAGCAGCTCCTTAAAGCTAGGAAAAAGACGCCGACCGGGTCAGCGGCGGCCTGGAATGAAAAAAAAAAGGAATTGTGACACGAGGAAAAGGTAAAACACCAGAACAAAGGGCACAGAACGGCTGAACCAATTGGACACAGGTCCAGATAAAAAAAAAAAGAAGGGCTCAACCAACACACGTCGGATGAGGGGGAAAATAGGGGTTTGCACGGATGGGGCAAAAAAAAAGGGGGGGCACAACAAAAGTGAGTTCGGGTGGGTCAGGGGTACTGACGAATGCAGGCCTTTTGAATTCAGGGAAACAGCGACGACGGGAGGCATCAGCTTGAATGTATGGAAGAAGGGAAGGCAAAAGATTAAAGACAAAAAAGAACAAATATAAATAAACTGTGAACCGTTGGGTTGGGGGGAAAAGCAAGGTACCATAAAAGGGCTAAAGGAAAGATGGGGCCCAAAACAAAAAAGAGTTAAGCATCTTGTCGGAGTCCCCTCGTAAAGGTGATGGGGGGGAAAACGGAGAAAGCATGGAGCAACATGATGCAAGGGGACCGAGGGGGGGGGGGGGGGGGGGGGGGGGGGGGGGGGGGGGGGGGGGGGGGGGGGGAGGGGGGGGGGGGGGGGGTGGGGGGGGGGGGATGGGGGGTTCTGGAGTGAACTGGAATTAATCAAACTAAGAAAAGGGATCAGGAACATGGCGGGCACTGATAAAAAAAAATAATATTGTATTGCCTGTAAAAAGATCACTTCGTGGAAGGAAGGGGGGACGGTATGAAAAGTCAAAAAAGGTTGGAAAAAAAAGCGTATAACAACCAAAGAGAAAAGAAAGGGTCAAAAGAAAGGATTCACCAGATGTTCGTGAAGCAGTGCCAACTCATATATAATTCAAAAGGTAAAAAAAATTTTGTGTAATAGAAGAGTTGAAAAAAAAAAACAAAAACTCAGGAGGGGTGGATAAAAGAGCAATCGAGCACGAAAAGGGGGGAAAATCTCAAGACACAAGGGGGAAGCGGCAAAAGGGTGGTGAAAACCGTGGAGAATCGTCAAAGGGCGATTGCAAACTGAAAACAATAATGGGAGTGGGGGAAGGAACTGGGATTTGCGAGGGCCACACCTGCGTGGTGGAAACGGGATTGGTAAAAAGGGCACGCAAGAGGGGAAAGGGTTAAGCGTCCATGGGTTGGGGGAGGGTACCTCAGGTATAATCAACTCTGCTAGGTAGCAAAAAAGAAAAAAATGGAGGAATTAACTGAAAGTGGGGGGGGCCAGGAAAAACGAAGCAGAGTCCAAAGAAAGATCTGCAATGGAAACATACCAGGACCCTTATGGAGAAAAGGTCATGTGATAAAATCAGGGAAATAGGCAAAGTTGATTGGGAGGGGTTTACGCAATGAAAACGTGAGAAGACCGTAAAAAAAAAAACCCATTCTATTTGACTACAGAAACTGAAAAAATAAAATACGTAAAAAGTGGCGCACTCGCACCATCGACGCGTAGAGGGGGGGGAAGGGACAAAAGGGGGGAGCAAAGGGGAGGTTTTTGAAAAAATAAAGAGGGGAAGGGAAGCGGATAACGTAAGAGAGTTGTCAAAGAAAAAGGGAGAGGGATATCTGGTCGGGCGGGCTTTAGTAAAGGAAGGCAGGATAAGATAACAGACGGTACTGCAAATAGGACCGCGCCAAACGGGAATGCCTCAATTAGGGCGAGGAGAGTCGGACAAATTCGAGTAGGGAGTTAACAGTAACTAGGAGGCTGGGGGGAATACCGGGAGAATCAGATCACTAGTAAAAATGTCAAAAACAACCCCCAATCAAAGCGCCACATTTTTGGGGGGGGGAGGAAAGGCCTGGGGGCTAAAGCGTGGGGAAGCGGTAGAAGTTGTCCGACCAAGAGGGGGGAGGGTCCATCATGAAGAGGATCGGTGGAAAGCACGGCAATCGGAAGGGAAATGCACAACCGCTCACAAGAGAAAGGGGAAGCCGGGTGGGTGCATTCGTGCGAGGAGGCGATCCAAGGGGACGCAAAAGGGGCGTAGAAGGTGGAGAATTTTTCATTACTAGAGGGGCGAACAAAAAAAGGGAGAAAAAACCTTGGGTACAAAGGGAACCTGGTGATTGGGGGACATCGACAAATGGAGGTGAAAACCTCGGGGGAAAGGGTAGGTGGTAAAACAAGACACAAAATAAACAAAAGGGAAAAATAAAGAAAACAAGCTGACACCGATCCAGAATCAGACGGAGGATGGCTAAACAACTGGGAGTGGGGTGTGTCAAGGTGGATAGAAAAGATGGGAAAGGAAATTTCGCGAAATACAGCGGAGGGACGGAGCAGGGAGAAGTAGACATGGAGCAGGAGTTCAACAGGAAAATTACCAGGAAGAATAAAAAATGCAAAAACGTAAATCAACAGAAAACGGAAATGAAACCAAAAAGGAGGAGCAACAGCAGGGGTGTGTGCATTGTCGTACAAAAAAGGGGGAGGAAAAGCCTTCAAATCCCAATACTCAACAGAGGTCTAGGGGTCCAGAGAGGAAAAAAAAAACAAGGGGAGGGCAACATATGGACAATTGGCAGGCAGGTTGAGTAAAGCGGGACATAGGGAGGGTCCACGCACACAAAGAAAAGAAAAAAAAACAACCAAAGATGCGGGGATAAAAGGGGGGGGGGAAGACAGGCAATAGCGCACGGTTTGTACCAAAAGGCTTTGGTGGTATTGGTCATAGAGAAAGGGACCATATATGAAGCTAGTCGCTCACGGATGGGGAGGGGGACAACTAAACAAGTATGATTACTCAAAAAAAAAAACACAGGGTAGGATGGAAAAGGAGAAAAGAACTCGCGGGGCGTGGAGCAGTCAACCGGAAAAAAAAACAGGAACGGGGGTTGGGGGGGGGCCTGGGTGTCAACCCAATTAAAGGGGAAAAGAACGGAAGCCTTGGAGGGCCGTCGGCTTAACCATGAAGGTCGAAACCCTCCCTCGAGACAAATAGGAAGTTGTCGAAGAGGAGGACGATGGAAAAACACACTCAAACAGGTGGGAATTCAATTTGAAAAAAAGAAGGAAGAAACGGGGGGGTTGGGCTTAGCAGAAAAAGAACATCTATTCTCTTTGAACACGTCGGTGGGAAAGGGATCAACAGGGGTCGACACAGAGAACAAAAGGGTAGTTCGCCGTGACAAGGTAGGGAATGGAGGCAACGTGGGGAGTGGGGGTTGTAAAACAGAGCACGGGAAAAAACCCCTGTATTGTATTTGATATGGGATTTATGGCTGGGACGACATGGAGGGCAATCAAAAGGGGAAAAAGGACTACATGGGGGACCGGAAAATTGGAAATGTGAGACAAATTAACCGCCACTAAAGGCAGGGGATCAGAAAACGGGGACGAAATACAAAATACAAAAGCGTTGAAAAGTAGGAGCCCTGGTCGATCACTGGCACAAAAAAAGAACAGGTAAGCCGGTGCGTGGTGTTTTCTTTCTAGGGACCAACGAAAGGGGCGGGGAAAAACCAGAAGGGGGGGAAACCGGTGCAAGGGGTGGGGGGGGAAGGGGTCGATCGCTGACCCACAAGAGAAAAAGGGTAAAGTGTGGGTTAGAAATTTAAAACTGCTTCAAAGAAAAAGTTCTCATAACTAAGGGTGTCAAGGAAATACGAGAGAGCGAACGGCAGAGAACGAACAAAAAAACACAAGGGGCACATTAAAAGATGGATCTTAAAAATTATTAAGGTCAAAAGGCGGGACAGATAAAACTTCATTGGCAATATGGGGATCATTGGGCAACCCAAAGAGGGGGTCCGGGCAAAAACTTCTAATCGAGAAAAGGGAAAGGAAATTCATTAACAATAGCCGTGGGGAGGTTTGGGGTGGAAAAAAACGGCAAACTAAAGGAGGGGTAAAAGCTTCAGTAGTTCAGCTAAATGAAGGGACGAACGGTGAAAAACGAAGAGATAAAAGAACGATCACTCGACTCAAAAATTTGAGAAGTTTCACAAACCGGAGGGGAGGAAAAGGTACCGCATACGTGTGGGGGGTAAAGAGGCAATAATACTGGGGAAACAAAAGAGCGGTAAAGAAATCAAAAGCAAGACGGTACTTCTTGGAAAAAGGATAGGAAGAGGAAATACGGCGGACAGGGAAAACTCCAAACGTCTGTGCAAAAGAGAATAAACCGAAAGGGATGCTTCTAACTCTCAAAAAAAAGAGGAAGAGGCAGTAGTAGAAGGTTCCGCAAAAAAGGAAGGTTCCGTAGGGTGACTAGACCAATAAAAAGAGAGGGGGTGTGGGGAAGAAGATAAAAGTTGATAACTATGTAAAAAAAAGGTTCGAAGTGGGAGGTCAACATCAACACTGCTATGAGGGGTAAAGGGGATTGGAAAATAAAAAAAAAAGGAGTACCGACACAAGTTCAATGCTTGGGGGCTCACAGGGAGAAGCATGGGGGGGGCTACATTGGGGTGGGGACAAGGGTTTCAAGAACTTTGGAGGAAAAAAAGCCATAGGGGGAAACCAGTTAAAAGGTGGTGGTCAAACAATTGGCAAGGAGTGTGAAGAGGGACTACAAAAAATTACCAAAAAAAAAAAAAGAGGACTAAATTCACAGGGGAAAAGAAGTCTCGACACTAAGCTCAAAGTAGCAAAGACCTGGACTCAGGGAGTGTTTCAGTAAGTGAATTCGCTCGTCGGAAGACGTCACGGGGGGGGGAACGGTAAGTTTACGGCCAGAAAAGAATGGTGAGAATAGGACAGGGGATATTTTGTGTAGGGTCGCGGAAAAAAGGACCGCCACATTAAGGGCTGTTTACTGTTGCACCGTGGGGGAATTACATTGGCACGTGGGGGGGGGAAAGTGGGGCCTGGGAAACGGGAACGAACAAGCTCTGATTTGTGGGGTTAACTTGCACAGGGGAAACAAACTAACAGGAGTGTTAGAAGAAAGTCTTGGATGGTCAGGGGAGACCAAAAAGGGGAATGGGGGGTCAGGGTAAGAGAAAATCCTTGGTTGGGGGGGGGTGGTGTGTGGGGGCCAGTGTCAGGAAAAAAAAAAAAGGATATCTACTGGGTGGGATCTTGTGGAATCAAAACTGCGGGGGGGGAAGGAGGTTAGAACTCCCGATGAGAAAGGTCAAGATGGGGGGAGATCTGGTTGATAGAAACAGGAAAAAGTACCTTTGGGGTTTGGGTTGTTTTTTCATCAGTGTAGGGGAGTAAATGGGAAAAGAAGGTAGTTGGAGGAATGGGGTTTGTTGGGTGGGGGGGAGAACTGACAAACAAAAAAAATCACCGACAATGCTATATTAAGGCTAAAAAAGAAAAGTAGGGCCTTCAATGAAGAAAAAGGAAAATCCTGCTGGGACCTAAAGAGAAGAAGGGCATAGGAAATAGGAAGAGCTGGGGGGGTCAATATCATGACAGAAAACTTTAAAAACAAAGGCGGCTGTAAAGGGTGAAGACACGGCTGGGAAAAAAGACGTTTCGCGCTGCAAAGGGCAAGACGAGTGGGTTCACACAATCCTGTTTGTCTTGTCGATAAAACCGAACCGGCGGAAAAGGGAGAACCGAAATACCGGGGCGTCGTAGGGGCAACATGGGATTGTCAAAAAAAAAGGGCTTGGGAAAAAAAATGTAAAGAGCAGAAAAACAAGATGCGACACCGCGACGACACAGCGGCCTGATAAACACCTATCTGGGTGCCCAATTAGAAAGGAAGAGAACAAAGAGAGAGCAAAAAAACCGGAGGAGGAGGGAAAAAAGAGAGTTTGGGGTATAGGGTAATTTTCCACTGTTGTTCAGTCCGCGGGGAAGGGAATTTCAGGTGTGGGGGGGAGAACAAGAGCACAATGTTGGGAAGTCAGAACTCAGAAGAACGGGGAGGTCATGAAAACTCTTGGTGAGGATGTAATCGAAGTATGAAAAAAAAAGGGGAGGGACAAAAAAACAACGAAATGCTAAAGACGTATGGGGGTAATTTTTGTGAGAAAAACAGGTACCAGGAAGGTGTCGTAAGAATGAAAAATCCGGGGTTACGACATGCCTTATCCAACAAGCGTGGGGTTTGTGTCGGGGGATCGAGCAAGAAATAGCATATAGAAAGGAAAATGAGCTACGGGCAGAAAAAGGTTGTTGAGGGAGTCAAGAAAAGAAGTCACACAGAGAGCATCAGAATTGAGAAAAAAAAAATCAAGGGGGGGGGAGGGGAAGGAAAAGTAAGGGGGGGGCAACCTAGCGAATAATGACGACTAGGGGTCGGAAGGTATGAACAAAAAAGTTGTGAGGAAAACCGGGGTAGAAAAAACCCACGAAAAGTAATTGTCAAAATAAGGCAAAAGTAGGGAAACCAAAGGGGGGCGTTGAACAATGGAAGAGCAAGGAAGACAAGACTTAGAAAAAGAAGGGGGTGGGAGAGAAAGAAGTGGGAAAACAAAAACTGAGATTTTAGGAGGTCCCAAGGAATGAGAAACAAAAGATGGGAACAAGGGAAAGGAAAGGGGGGAAAACAACTTCTTGGAAATAGGGGGAATGAGAAAACTGTGCTAGGGGAAGACCAGTCAAATCAAAAGAACTTTCAAATACATTTTCTCACGAGCAAAAGGTGAGAAGTCAGAAGGGGGGGGGGAACACTTAAGATGGTAACGCTCGTGGGTGGCTGTGAGCCTAACAGGGTAAGAGCGCGAAGAAGTATCCTCAAACAAAAACGAGGGGAAATTTAAAATGGAGGAAAAGGGTGGGAAGGAAAAAAGAGGAATGCAAAAGGGGAGCCCGCACTTCACAACAATAAAGGGGGGGGACCCGGATAATCATCGTCTTCCATGGTTAAAGTCCAAGGGGATGGATTTTTGGGGTGAAGATAGGGAAAAAAGGTACCTAGTGAAGCACACACACAAGAGAGAGTCAGGGCCCTCAGAACGAAGAGGAAGAAAAGGCTTAACCGCATAGCGACGTAGGTTGTGAAGGGGAAAGGGAGCAGGGGGGGTGGGTCAAAATAAGGAGAAAGGACACTGGTACGGGAGAAAATAGTTTCAAGAAAGGAAAATGTAGCAGGGATGGGCTAACGCTGTCTTATGACAACTAAACATTCTCGGGAGGAGCAGAGGGCTCTAAAACAGCTTCAAAGAAAGACAAGGTGGAAGGAGTCAAGAGTGATCTGAGCGGAGAAGGAAAGGCAGGAAAGTTTCACGTCGCACTTTAATTCAGGCAAATGAGACAGGGAAATACTCAGAATGAGGGGCAACCAAAAAAACAAAGCCAGAAGAGGATTTGGGGTCGGGGCCTTGTACGTCAGTTTTGGGGGGGAGGGAGGAGGCGAAAGAGTACCGAAAACTAAGGACAAGGTGAAAAAAAAAAAAAAAAAAAAAAAAAAAAAGAAAAAAAAAATTCCATGGGGGAGGGGAAAGCGTAATTAGGGGACGCCGGGGCAGCGAATGCGAGAATGCACACAAACTCAAGAGTCAAACTGGCAGCTCTGGGGGGGGCAGTTGACGAGAACTTCCAGTGCCACGGCCCGTAACTGAAAAAAAAGGGACGAGGTTCTTTGAGAGCAGGTTCGCAAATGTCGAACGTGAAGGGGTAAGGAGGACGGGGGTCACTTATCGGGGAACACAACCCGATTTTGCGGAAAAACAATGGGGGGGTGGGTCAGAAAAACCCGAAAAAAAGAAGGGGGACGTTGGGTACAAAAAAACAGAGATCGAAAGTAGTACAAGAACAGGGGGAGAATTTGGTACTTCCGCTGCCTCAGGGAATGGTATGACAGGAAAAACTGACGTAAGAAAGAAATACAAAAGGTAAAAACAGGGGATCATGTTGAAAAACGGCGAAAATCCTGAGAAAAGACAAGACAGACTCAACAAACTCAAAAGAAATCACACGAAAAAGGGGATGAAGAAGAGACGTGACAAGGGGGGTCGCGCCATAGTGGTGTTAGCAGCTGACAAAAAAGGAAAAACAGCACGCGGTATCTCTTGTTCTTCTAAGAAAAAGAACCGGAGCATTGTTCCAGGGAATGTAGAAAAAGTTTTGGGAAAAGGGGGCAATAAGGCCGGAAAAAAAAGGACCTATTGAGGATTGGGGGGGGAGGAAAGAAATGAAAATCAATGTAATGCAGGTACCGCAAGAAAGTGAATTAGTGTGGGGCACAAAATAAAAGAAACTTATAACGTAGGGAAGGTAAAATAAGAGGTCGCCAAGTAAACCCGAGATCTAGAAGACAAAAAAAACGGAGAGGAAAAAATAGAAACAGCTTAAGTGAACTTAAGATGAAGAATAGACGGTAAAAGAGGGAGCAAACTGTGGGGGGGGAAGATTGCGGGGGACAAATCAAAAGAGTTGACCAGGGGAAAAAGCAAGGGGAGTTGAATTATTCTAAGAGCCTCCGCGGTTACACGAAAAAAGAGTGGAGAACGATAGGGAGGGTGCGACAATGAGAGGTGGGAACAATTTGTGGGAAAGAAGTTGGTGGTGGTTAACAGAAAGGAGCCAAAACAAAAAGTCAACGTAGGCGTATGCTCTTGGACGCCGGAGGGGAAAAGGAAGAAAAAATAGGGTTGGGTGGGGGGTCACGGGGAGGAAAAAAATGGCCCGTAGTTCACTCCGGAACACGCAGTCTTGTTGGGAGGTAGTCGTGATGAGTGTAAAAAGCACGGGTCCACGCATTTATTGCTTTTAGAAAGAAGGGTCAAAGGCCAGAAAAGAACCATGCGATAAGCTGTCGAAAGACAAGGAGGGGGGTCATCTAAGGAAGCACGCCAGGAGCATAAGAAAATTGACAAAACGACCAAGCAGGTGGTATCAATGGGAGCAATTTTGGGATAGGGTAAGAAAAGTGTAGGGGGGGGGTGATGATTGGAATCAAAACGGGAAAGACCCATCGTTGGGAAAGTCAAATTTGACGAACCAATTAAAGAGAAAATCATGCAGGGGGTTTTCGACAAAAAGTTGGCAAACGGACCGACAGGAGATGCAACATAAAAAATCTACAGAGATGTTGACTCCGTGGGTGGGGTAAAATGGATACAGCAAAGAAATGAACAAAAAACAGAGGGGGGGGAAAGGGGGATCGTGAGCGGGAGACTTCGGTTTCGAGCCGACTCGAGGGGGGGGAAATGCGTGCCAACCGAAGAAAAAATCTCTTGATGACATGAAAAAATTCACACGTTACTCTTTGACAGACAACGGAGCCGCAAAAAAAAAAGGGAGACCAAAAGGGGGGGGGACAGTCAGAAAAATGCGCGCGGGGGGGGGGGGGGGGGTGTGTTGAGGGTCACAGGATTCTTTCCAGTCGAGACGAGCGGCATAGGGACATCGCGAACTGGGGGGAACAGAAACTACAGAAAGGACGACTGAATTGCTCTGACTCGCAACTAATTGATAATTTAAAACAGGGGGGAGGGGGGAAGGGCGCAAAAACTGGGTAGTGGGGGTGGATTGGGGGACGCCCGGGGGAAAAAAAAAGGGCGCAACTCCTCCTATAAGGCCAACCACCAAGAGGGGGTATAATAAGAAAGTAGGGTTAACAAAAAAAACTGGACTGGTAGCCGAGGGACAGTCCACAATCCTTAGCAGAACTGGGGAAAAAAGCAGAAAAAAGGGAGTCACTGCACTCACCAAAAAAGAGAGCGGTGGCAAAAAGAAGGAAGGGGTCCAAAGGGTAAATGTTCTGTAAGAAGAGATGAGGGGTGGGGAGGAGGTTTAAAAAGAAGGATTGACGAAAAACGTGTTTATGGGGGCGGAAAAGCCAAAAATCAATGAGCAAGGGTTAAAGGGTAGGGGGTGGAAAGTACATGAACCTCTGCCTGTATATGAAAAATAATGTCTGGGGAAAATGGGAAAGAAGCAGGAAGAGCAAATGTGGTGGGGGCGTGGGGTTCCTTGCCGCACAAAGGGACAAAACTGTTGGTCAAGGTACTTTTAATCGCTGAAAAAAGACTCCTAGAGCGAAGAGTAATACGAAGGGGGCTCACCTATGCAAAACGGAGAAGGACTTCTAAACATGAGTTGGCTCGTAGAAGTAAATCAATAGAAGCTAAGATAAGGGGAGAGTAGAGCAGAAAAGGTTTTGCTGCCAAGCAGTGGAGGGAGAAAGAGTGCAAGTTCAAGGAAACAATTCAACAAAGACTGGGAAAAACCACAATGAAGGGCTGGTGTCAACTGGAAAGTGGAGGGGGGGGGGGGGGTCAGTTCAGTAGGAGGTGCAAAGGGGGGAAAAAGGAAACGCTCTTGAGGGGTTGGGGGGGGGGTGTGAGAAAAACCATCTGTAATAAAACAAACTTGGGACATATGAGTCGTTAAACGCGGCACCAAGAAATATGGGAAGCTGAACGACATCCTTGGGGGTTGCAATACGTCGTTCAAAAAATGGGGGAAAACTCCTTTGTGAAAATACGCACAGGAAGAACGTGGTGAATTAGGGCACAATTTAAAAGGAAAGTCAGTATCTAAAAAACGTACCCGGGGGTGCAATAGCACAATCAATCTGGAATGTCACTGGTTTTTATGTATCTCAACAAGCGAGAATAAAGGTTTTGGTGATCTTGGGGTTGTTGTGCCTTACCAAACACAAAAACCGCCATCGGCGAGCAAGTACGCACTGCGAGAGAGGAAAGAATGCAAAACTGGGAACTCAGGGAAAAACATCAACGACAATCAAGGAGAGGGGGGGGGGACAAAACAGAAGAGGGTGCTCTAATCAGACTCTGGTACCAAGATCAAAGGATGGGAGAAAATTTTCGTGGTTAGCGAGTTAATAAAGGGGGAGAAAAAACCATCTGGGAAGGGAAAGAATCGTTGGTGTAGGGTGGAAACAGGGGCACTCAAAAGTGTTGGGATGTAGGCGTACTGCAACTAAAATTCATAACGGTCGCCTGTAAGTATCGGGAAGTGTAAGAAATTGGGAAAAAGGGGAGGGAAAGGGGAGGGAGGCCTAACGAAGAAAAAAAGAAACTCGCGGGGCTGTGTAAACACGATGGGGGGCAATCAACGTAAACAAAAAAGAAGCTCAACAAAAACGAGGTCAGGAAAAAAATGGGGTTGGTATGGGAAAGGGAAGGTGAAACAAAGAAAGAAAAATGGGTTGTACCACAGCCTCAAGTGGAAGTAGATGAATGGGGTAGACCTATCAACAATGGGGAATGTCGCTAAACATGAAACGGAAGGGGTAGGGTCGCACTGGCGCAGGGGAGAGAAAACTTGGAATCAACTTAGGTGGGAAAGGCAACGATAGTATACGACAAAAAATAACCGATGGAAAAAAAGTTGGGGAAACGTACAAGGAAAGGCGAAGGTGGATGGGGGGTAAACCTAAGCATCGTATTACAGGCTCTTTGGAAGGGCAGGACCAACCCACGATAAGTGAGGGCGAGGGAATGACAAAAGATTCAATCTGGGGGGGGGAACCGTGGATAATCAACTTAAAAAGACACAGAAGATGGGGGTGCTGGCAGGGAAAACAAAAAGCGCGCTCAAACGAAGGAGATCAGAACAAGGTGGGGAAAAAAGTCTAGAACAAAAAGTTGGTGGGACGGAAATCGAAACAGGAAGGCAAAAGTAACGAGGACCTCAACAAACGTTGAACGGGCGTATGAAAAAAGAGGTAGGGACTCAACGATAGGGGAAAAAAAACCAAGGAGGGTGGGAAGCAATGCAAAGGAGGGGGGGAAAAGAGTTCAAGAAAAAAAAAAAAATACCGTTTTGTGAGCGAGGGGGTTGAAAAAAAACAAAAAAAAGAAGGAAGGTGGGTAGGGTTACCCAAGGCAACGCAAAAACAAAAGAAAAGTGAAACAATATCCATTCAATGACGAGGTCTGGGGTGGCCCTGGAAGGAGTGGGAGAGGAAAAAGGGGGAAAGCGATTACACGAAGAACCTTCTTTTCCAGGGAAGTAAGTATTGCTAGCAGGAAAAAAGCGGGCGAGGTCATAGGGATTCAAAGTGACACGAAAAGCAGTCCAAAAGAAAAACCGCTCAAAGGGGGTGGCCAGGGGAAAGGCTAGAGTTATAAGGAAAAGGGGAAAAAGGGGTAGGTACGCGACACGTCGGGAAAAGTGAAACAGTGAAAAGGGTGGGACATCAATTAAACTGGCCAAGTTATTTGGGGGAACAGAAAAAAGCTATCAGCACGGGGAAAGCAGCAAAAAAACTGGACAAAACTTGAAGGGGCGGGAGCTGGGGGGGGAAATAGATTTCATACAGAAAAAAGATGGGCTAAAAAGACAAAGGTTGGGGAGGGGGAAAAAAAGCATAAGGGAAAAGTTATGGTTTAACCGCATTCCAGAAAGGAAGGGGGTCAAGCACCGGACTTTCCAAAAAACCACACACCTCGTCAATAACGTACTTAAAGAAACGTCGAAGGGGAAAGAAACTTGAAAAAAGAAACAAAAGGATATCGAGAGTAGGGGTGTGGAAAGATCCAAGGCTCTGCTCGATTTTTGACAAACCCGCTAGGGGGGGATGACAGACACGGGGGATGGAAAAACTGTAGTGGTTGTGCATAAAAAATAAGGAAGAAAAATGGGGAAAAGTGGTGCAGGGGAGTGAAGGTATTCTATTGTGCTAAAAAGGGGGCTGCTCTGAGAGACACATAAGCACTACGGGCGCTGGGGCGACCTACCAGCGCCACAAGGCGTTGTGATGTCCTCAATTACTGCGGCGAGCAGAAATGGGCAGGAGTGCGAAACGGGGGGGGGACAAAACAGGGAACGCAACTGATGACTACTGTAGGGAGACAAACGAAAGGTGTAACTACTCGGGTGAAAGTTCAAGACACCCGCCAGCAAGTCAACGCCATTTGTTGGGGGGGGGAAAGGAATTTCCGGATTACTGCAGGAGGTGCTCAGATGCTATAAAGTGGGGGGGCCCGACCCGCGGAAAGGAAAAAGATCCATACTGAAGAGGCTTATAACGGGGGGGGAAACGCTCCGCGGACTTTCGTGTAATTGGAAAATGGGAAAGGGAGAACAAAAGGCAAGCCTGGCCAAAGGGAACTGGTTGGAGGGAGACTCGAAAAAACGAACAAGTGCGCCACGAGAGGGGAAAGTGTGTACTTTCTGCAAAAAACGGGGAAAAAAAAGACAGGGTAGCAGCAAAAAAAAGCACATAGAATTTGGGGCGGGAATGAAGGAGGAGGGACAAAGAGGACAGGTGCAAACAGGGGGGGGGGGTACCGGCAGGGGGGGGGTCACGTGGGGTAAAACAGAAGAAAACCGAAAACAAAGGCTTAACAGGGGCAAAAAACTGATTCGACAAAGTGGGCTTCTGATTCAAAAAGTCTGTTAGTGTTCAAATTGGCAGAGGACTAAGAGGAGCGGCAACTGTACGCAACGGGAATTCTCCTTCAAAAGAAACGGTAATCGACGTGAAATGGACGTATGGGGGAAGAAAACAGGAAAAATGATACCTAGGAGAAAGCATAACCGAGAACAAAGGGACTTGGGGGGGAAACAAATCAGCCACAAGATTAACAAAAAGAACAAGAAAAGAAACTGGTATGAACGACGAAAGAGGCATTGGGAAAGAAAGTCTTTGAGTGCCTGCAAAAAAAAGCGCAAAGAGAGCCATAGTTGGCTTGGGGTTGTCTTGTAAAAAAAAAAAACAGGAGACAAAAGTGGGGTGGGGCCAAAATTGGAGAATGGGGAGGTCAAGCCCGCATGGGGCCGGTCGCCAAACTGGAAAGAAGGGAAGGGAAGTTCGAATCAGCTCTTTTTAAGGCGGATAAGCCCTCACGGTGTAAACAAAAAAAACAGGGACGTGGAGGGTTGGGGAAAAACAACACCAAAATTGGTGAGACTCTCATTAAGAGGGGATTCAATTACTAGGGGGGAACAAAGGGAGGAGATGGGAGATCTACTCAATGCGTAAAACAACAAAAGAGGAGAATGGGGAAGGGAAAAAGTACGAACTGAAAGTGCGAACAGGGAAGGGGGGAAGAAAATTACTGTTAGGTCCCTTTTGCAGTTCAAAAACACTCACGGTTGGGAGGGGAAAAAACAAGACTCAATCACGCAAGGGAAACGTTCGTGACTTTAAACGAGCTTATGATGACAAACGAAAATCATAGGGGGGACAAAAGCAGGGGGCAAGGACCTGCCTACAAAAACAACTTGGGGGGGGGAACTCACATTGTTTAAAAAGGGAAAGTGGTGTTTCCACACCATGACCGAAAAGAAATGGGTTGGAAAAGAGTCAGACCTGGCAGTGTTTTGCCAACAGGGGAAGGGAAACAAGAAAATGTCAATGCTGAATAAGTACGGGTGGAAGGTAGTGGAAAGGGGGGGTCCATGTAACTCCGTTGGTATGCAGTTCACCAGGCGGTAAAGGACAGGGGTGGCAAACACACCACAAAACATGTTCAGAAAGGGAGGTGGTCAGGAGACCGTTTTCGGGTTAGGCAAGAAAGGGTCCTAAACCTGAATCATCAAGGGAAAAAAAATTCCACTCCAACAAAGAAGGGGTGTGCAACCAGAAAGGACACTGTTCGTAAAATCGTCCTTGGGGGACAGACGGGGGAAGGGGTTCTGTTGAGGGGTTTCGGGAGAATAACCCCTGCGAACAAACTCACAGGGGGGGCACACGGGTCATTGGGGAACGGGGAGACCAGCATAAGCGGGAAGACAATATACGGGGGGTGCAGGAACGTGATACTGACGGGCTAGACAGTGAAAAAAAGGACGTAAAAAGCATTCAAACCCGTGGTCACCGGGGGAGAAGCGAAGGATAACTCAAAACAAAGGCTGGAAGGGTGAGCAGGGTCGGGGACAAAATCCATTCGAGATTGAAGGGAGAAAGGAGGTAAAGAGCGCTTCGAAAACGTTTATAATCTTAAACCGGGAGAACAGGGGGGGGGGGATCAGTGCAGAGAAACCGCCGGGGGGGAAGCAAAGGCATTCAGCAGATTCAATTAAAACACACAAAGGCGAGAAGAAGTGGGGGTGTGGGTTTGTGGACTTAACGACGTGTAGTTCCCGTCGTAGGCCGAGAGAAAGGTGGGGCGGGACTCAACCATCCACTCGCAGGTCGACGGAAAGAGAGGAAAAGACACAACAAGAGATTAATTTCTCAAACAGGTGTGGGGGGGGGAGCGAGAATCGTCACCCAAGACTTCATGGGTGGGGGGGGTATAGCCCAGCCTCACCACGACCTGGGAAAAGAGCCCATCATCCGCAAGCATGTGGGGGGAATACATACCGAAGGAGGTAGAAACAAAGGAAATC
>Ga0179593_1719118_pt1 | contig 26152 bp, 17 predicted proteins | sample CZODoug2_1_08_16_FD_185931 | JGI IMG/M metagenome (GOLD analysis project Ga0179593, IMG submission 185931) | Vadose zone soil fungal communities from Angelo Coast Range Reserve, California, USA - CZODoug2_1_08_16fungal (PacBio error correction) | ecosystem: Environmental > Terrestrial > Soil >...
AGCCCCAGGAAAGAGAACTTTAATGCCAAAAAGGGAGGTAAGAGAAACATAAACGAGATGAGGGTGTCCATCGTGAATGCAGCGCAAGGCATCGGGAAGAAAGGTGGGTCCTGGGTCAGGAGCAGTGACTCAGCTCAGGGGTTGTGCGGGAATGACGAACCTCCTCTCAAAGGTGTTTATAGAACCGGAAAAGAAATCAACATTGCTTGAAAGTTGGTGGGGGACCCACATTTTGCTAGGAAAGATGGGAAAAGGATTGCAAGAAAGCAAGCCCGAGGTCTCAAAGGCGCTTTTAACAGGTCAAGGGTATTGGTGAAAAAAACCCCACATCATAGCGCCGTCCATCTCTTATGGGGAGGAGGCCTGATATGGAAAAAGAGAAGAGGGGGGGGTCAAAAAGGAAGACGATGTCTCTCGGATGAGGAAGAAGGCGATTTCTCTGCAGCCCATGGAGGCAGGGGGAGATTGTGTCGGTCTTGGGAAAGGCTGACGCAAGGCCGTCGTTCCAGATACCTGCAGAATGGTGAATGTGATCACGCGCGACCGATAGCTTCCTTTTTAAAAAAGAGAGGGAATTCAGGATCGGTGCAAACCAAGAGAAGCCGTTCGCATCCTGGAGGAGGGGGGAAGGTGTATGCAAGAAGAGAAAGAGACAAACGCATTAGGCGATGGAAAAAACATTGGAGCGTAGCTCTTCTAGGGGGCGGGTTGCCAAGAGAGGGCGCAACACTCGGGTGGAAACGCAAAGGGGGGGAAAGAGAACTCAGGATTGGTGACATCGGGGAAGGGCTGGGTGTCCCCTTAGATCCAGAAAAGTTCAGGGAAAAGCACCGGAAGTAAGAAGCTACACCGTCTGGGTAAAGGGGAAGGATGTATTGCCGAATCGACATTGGGAGGAATCGGAGAGATAGAGCCCGGCTGCCGCTCCGAAGAGGGGCGACCTATCAGGATAGGACCCATGCTTGTTATGGTAAGGACGAAAGAAGAGAGACATCCGATGGCGATGCTCAGAAAAGAGGGACAACAGCTGAAGCAACTCAGTGAAGACTGTCATCCAGAGGACTGGTTCAACTTCTTACGAATATGGAACCAAGCTTCTTAAAAACAGTTAGGGGGTGTGCACTTACGGATCAAGAAGAAGGTAGGGAGTTCGCTCGCCTCGACGGGGGGGAAAAGGAAAAGCATTTGATAAGAGGCGCAGAACTTCATGGGTGGACCTTAGTCTGGGGGTTGCTCTACACAGGGGGGAAACATCCGTAAAGCGAGGAGCGCTACTTTCGCGCCGCAAAACAGGAGCCAAACAGCCCCAAGGGAGATCGGCATGGGGAAAGAAAGAGTTCTGCGAGGGGACCAAATCGAGACCTTATAGGAACGGTCAAAACAACGCATTTTTATTTTGGAAGCGCTTCAAAAAGTAAATCCCGCTCTCAAAATCTCCAATTCTGGGGGGTTGGGGGGTTGAAAAAAGACTAAAAACCTGAGCTTGGCGGGTGACGCTATGGGAAGCAAAAGGGAGGCATTGAACCCTGAAGAAAAGAAGGGGGGTACAAGGAACAAATCACATTCTAACAAGTTCAGGAACATCCCCGGAAAATATGAAAAAAAGCGGGAAAGAAGGGTAGAATGGTAACTAGAAGAGGCCGCCGGACGTCCCGGAAGGGGGAAGAAAAAAAAAAAAAAAATCTCTGAGGGGAAGCAGAGTGGTTCAGCAAAAAGCAGGAACGGCTCTCAAGGTAACCGAGACATGGCCATCGGAAAATCTTCTAAGCCACTGAGAGAAAAAAGCGGCAAGATCATCGGCCGCAAGAGAAAAGGGGGGGGAAAAGAGGGCTAGGGAGTCCTCTCTGTTTTTTAGATTTATGGAGTTCTTCGTGGCGGACGGCACTATGACTGCAGGAAGGGGGCTTCGCGAAATTTCGAAGAACGATTCAAATCACGAAAGAGAGACGGGGGGCGGGCTAATTTGCGTCGGCTATGAAAAAAGGGGGGGGAAGATCAAGCCGGGGTCAGCTCATGAAGCGTCGATCGCTAGTGGAGGTGTCTCTCTCACAGGGGAACGTTCTAGTTGACCTTAGACAGTTATACCAGGGGATCCACGCTTAAAACTTCATCTTGGGGCCAGAAAAAAACCTGCTTTAAAACCCAAGGCTGCACATCTCTTAAAACGGAGCGTCCATACAGCACGCTGTCTATGGAATCAGAGAGCCCGAAGGCTTTTAGAGAAAAGAAAACTGAAGGGAATTTAGAAGTAGATGTATAGAAGAAAAACAAAAAAAACGAAAGGTAGGAAAGAATATATATTAAATCTAAGGACATTCATTACGTTTCGGGGCCAAGAGGAAGGACGGCATGCGGAAAGGGATCCTCAGCAGCGAATCAACTCAAGGCGGTACGCTTCCCTTGTTAGATTTTTGTGAAATCGATGTGCAAGTTTAGAGGGCAAAGGGGTTCTTGTGCGGCAAAACTCGCAGGGGGACGCGTGGACAAGTGTCGAAAGAGAGGGGAAAAAGGACTTTCGCGTTCGTGTTCAAAGTAAGGCATCTCCGCCAACCGAAAAAAAAAGTAGGAAAGCGCAGGCTAGAGAGCTGTAGGAGGGGCATCTCCCGACTAAACATCACTTGGAGGGGCGAATCCTTGGCTAAAAAAGTCGAACCCTAACTCGGGGTTCCAGGCATGATGATGAACGTCATAAGGAAGAAAAGTCACCCTCTAGAGAAGAACATCTCCCTCCAAAATTGTGAAATTCCTAAATATCAGGGAAAGACTGTTGCCATGGAACAGCGATGCCCGGACTCCTGAGATAGGTCAAAGGAGGGGGGAAAAAATAGGAAATGTCATCAGGATTAATAAAGGGGAGAAGGGGAGACTGGAATGGGGGGGACCTGTGCACCCATCCAGATTCAGAAACACGCGCTTTGTTTCAAAAAGACCAATGTACGGAGCAGGGACGCCGGTCGACAGAAAAAGAAGGGGAACAGATGTGCAATCCTGGGACCAATGCTTGGGTCTCTAATGAGGGCTGTTCGTTTTCCCAAGAAAGGACCAAGCTAGATCGCTTGTTCACGGTTCAGACAAGCGAGGGGATAAATAAGTAGAGGGGGGGGAAAACCAACGTAGATTTGGGGGAAAAGAAAAAGGGAATTTGAGGGAATCATTCCACACAAATCCCACTGCCTTTTGTCCTCGTTTCGAGAGAAGGATGAAATTGTAAAGCAACCTTGCGTGGGAAGGGGGGAAGAGATGCCTTGTCGACGGAAGGGTCTTGTCTACGAATGAGCGCATATAGCTGTCTGAACGGGCTGGGGGATGGGCCCAAAAAGAAAAAAGGACGTCAACCGCGAGGTAAAATGGCGGAGAGATGGGGTTTCTGGACAATAGGGCGGCGCCGACTGTGCCATAAGGTAGGGAGTAAAGGACTAGGCTTCCATGCAAAAACGTCCCAACCCGGAATGGGGAATTGCGGGAAAACATAATGCGGACAGTGACAAGGAGCGAGGTAATAAAAAGGGAGGGGCGTCGCAGGGTGATCGCCGCGGGCGAAAACATCTGTGGCAAAGCGGCGAGTCTGGTCATAGAATCAAAAGAGAGAATTGCGTCCAGCGGAAGCAAGGGGGCAACATCTTCTCGTCAGAGGGACAGAGCGGTAGCTATGGAGGGCGCAGAAGAAATTTCATTGAAAAAGGATGGAAGGGAAATGACATACGCCGAAAGGAAAAAAGACGTAACTAACTTTTTAAAAAAAGGGGAGGAGGGGGATTATTTTAGGAAGCTTGTTCCTCAGAGGAAAACTGACTAGTTAAAATCTCCAAGTCGGTAACAATACATGAAGGTGAGCTTTTCAAAATTTACAGGAAAAAAAACAGAAATTCGCACGCAAGGGAAGGGGGGAATCATCAAGAAGCGCAAAAATTACTTTGTAGAAAATAAGCCTGATCATCATGTGGGGGAGTGTTTCAGTTGGTTACCTACCAAGATAGCCCACGAAGGTTGAGAGGGGCGCTGGGGTTGCTAACTATAAAAATGCATTGAATTTGGGAAGCCTGATAGAGGAGACAATCGGAGAGTGCACCTCTACATTGGACGGGAGTAATCTGGAACGAGCAGGGCGTCAGAATGGGAGGTCTACTTCCACCCTACGTAGAGCGAGTGAGGCTCTAGGAGGGAAATCTCTCCTACTAAAGCTGCGTAGTGCTCTTCTCATATCAGTCCTACATCAGAAAGATATGTACGTGTTCGAGGGAGAAGGAGGGTTGGACAAACACATATTTCAAACATCAAGGGGGGAAAAGGAGCTTGTTTCTTTCGTGAGGGGAGGCATCCCTGGACTCAAGACAATTACACGTACAAAGGGGAGTTGGGACTCAGCTGTAAGAGAAACAGGAAAAGGCGGCGGGGGAATTGTTCTGACATTGGTCCCGACTCAAACGCAGTGCCCGTCCTAACCAACTGGTGAAAGGGGGTGAGAATTCAGAGTCGAGCTTTCAATAATAAAAAAATTCGACCGTTGGATCAAAGGGGGAATGAGCACGGATCTCAGGCTCGAAGTTCGAGACAGGGGGAGGAAGATAGGAAAACAAGCAACCGGAGGAAAAAGAGAGGCAGAACTGAACTTTCGAAGTCGATATGGGCTGTAGAAAAATCAGTAGCCTTTGTGAAAATAATCGCCCGAAAAAATAGCTGAAAGTAGAAAACCAATTTTTTGGGAAGGCCAGACCAAAAGGGGTTCGGTACCAAGGTACGCAATAACCCGCAGAACGCGAACGGGGAAGCACACGTTGAAACTCCATAAGTGGAAATGTAACTGTTGCAGCGGCGAAGGGGAAGAAGGGAAGCATAATTCCTCCACCAGGCGCTGGGGGAAAAAAAGGCCCTTGGGGGGGTGTAAAAAAAAACAGGCGGATACAGCTCTTTAGGAGGGTGTTGGTCTCGTCCTGGATTGAAAAGAAAGCTCGAGAAAAAAACCGATGAGGGGGGGTAGGAGATGAAGGAAAGGCGACGACTTCTTGAGTGATTGTGGAAGAGGTGGAAGGGCCATCAACATCATGTATGAAAAACAGTCGGTTCCAGATAAAAAGGCCGGTTACTTGCGCGCGACAAGAAAGAGGGTGATAGGGTCGAGAGGAAAAGAAGCATGGGGAGAGGGGCTCAACAGAGTCAAAACGGAAGTCCTAGGGGGCGTTTGTATTGCGAATACTAATACGTAAAAAGCAAGAAACGCCTGATATCGGAGGAAAACGCAGGCCAATGGTCGGAGGTGAAGGCGCGTGCAACAAAAAGAAAGAGGAGGGTTTTGAACAAATTGGGACACAAAAAAAACTGGAAGAAAAGGGGGTTTAGCGGTGGGAGCCTGGTCCCTGATGCTTATGCCAAGGAAACACCTTCGGGAATACCAGCTGAGAAAGCTCCAGAAGAGAAACACCCTTAGCGTCTGGAGGTGCAAGGAGACGTATCAATGGGTAAAGAATCAGTGTGTCCTCCCTTGGATAGGATTCACGGAAGCGAAAGGCGCCGAATCATAAAAAAAAGGGGAGGGAGGCGCAGCGGACATTCTTGTTGAATGGAAACTACGTCAGGTCTAGGGAGGGGAGAAAATAGGATTAATACGCTGAGAGTGCTTCATAAAAGGGGGTCATCTACAGCGATAACAACGGGGATTAACCTCAGGAGGGACCCAGAGCATTTCCGGGATTAAGTGGGGACCGAAAGGATAGGAATCAACCGATTGGCACATTTCGCCCGAGACATATTTCCAGGACAGAAGGTGGCCCGGGGGTCTGCAATGTGCTCATCGTCGGGAGGGGTGAGGAATTAGGGCTTTTCTCCATACCATCGTTTGGAGAGATCTAATGAGCACTTAGATACGCCAAAAGCCGCCGAAGAAAATTGAAGATCGGCCTAACCCATGTCCTTCCTTTACTCGGGGGGAAAAGCGACTCATCACCGGGGAGGACAACTTAATGGGTTGTTTGGGTAAAGGGACCAGCGCAATAACCGCTCTAAAACTCAAAAAGAAGTCTGGGTGGGAACCACGACCGAAAGAAAGTTTTATTTCGCTGAAGGGCAGTTCTGAAACATGGGGGAAACAATAGAGGAGAGACTGAAAGAAAACAAGACACTTAACAAAAGGGAAAAATTAGGAGTCAAGGGGGGATCAACGAGAGTGCACAATCTTCAAATGGAAGGGGGGAAAATCTAAAGGGGACACGGAAAAGGAAGGAGGTTTTATAGTAAAAAAAAGGAGCTTATGGGGGCCTAAGGGGGGAACCTTCAAAAGTGGGGAGAGGAGGACTCAACTTTGAAACCGATGAATCTTCAAGGGGAAAAATCACGGATCGCACTTCTTCGTGAAGCAGACGCAGGCATGATAGGAGTCAGCGTATAGAGGAAAGGGAAGACTTTCAAATATAGGGAGGCTTGTCTGGAGGAGTTAGGATTTGGGGGGCTGCAACAAGAGGGGCAGAATGTGGGTCGGGGAACACACTGCGGTCGATAAGAGGGAAGGATAAATCTTTCCTGGGGGCAGTATTAAGGGAGAGATTCTAAAATAGTTTGGTTCTGTTAAAAATGCCGTAGTCATCGGGCGATGAGGATAAAAAGCGGGAACGGCACGCCATTTCAGGCTGAGAACCTTGACACGGAAAACGGAGGGCAGAAACCCTTGCTGGGCAAGCTCAAGAAGGAATGCAACATCGTCTTGGAAACCAGAGAAAAGCCAATTGGTACTAGACCTGAGTCTGGGAGGGAGGAAGGAGGACATCCAAATCCAAATTGGGCTGGGACAAATCAAATGTCAAGAAAGGATCAAGGACTTTAAAATATAAAGAGACAACATGGGTATGCTTAAAATAGGAAATTATTACATTCGGGTGGGAGGGATGATAAATCGTGAGGGGGGCTGAAAAATAAAAGCAAAGCTCCTTACTTTACACGGAAAAGGGCTAACTGTGTTGGTGAATCTCGGGGGTCGGTGGTTTATCTTTCACGCAGGGGCCGGTCAAACCAAATCAGGGGGTAAGGCTTGTTAGGGGCCTAAGCTCGACCGAAATGAGAAAAGGGAGAGGTAAGTTGAGCTTGTGTAGAAGGGACTCCTACACTAAGCAAGGAAAGCTTTTAAAAAGAAGAAAAGAACCATGAATGGGATTAGGAGAAGAACAATTCCTACTCCCAGTATCGGAAAAGAAGGGAAGCTCGAAGGAACATCTCCGTGTTGGGAAAGCATAAAAAATGATGTTTCGGCAAACTCCACTCCGAACTCAATGAAAAGAAGACGACACCAGAGTGCAAGTAAGCCATACCTATTCAGCAAGGGTTCAACCTCAATCTCTAGAATGATTCGCGCATCGATCGAATGGTATATTGAGATGGATGTCATGATTGGTAAAGGAAAGGTTAATGTATCTCCTGGACAATCAAGGTGCCGGGTAGCAAAAAGTTTCCAGAAGTCATGCACAAAGTGTGGGTTCTTTCGAGAAGTGGGAAAAAAGGAGGCGCGAGGAAGGAAGAAAGGGAAAGAGTGGCAATGATCTTTGATAAAAGATTGATTTAGGAACTTTCCAGGGGGGGGAGTGATGGGGGGGTGGGTCCGACGGGGGGTCGATGTCTTCAAGGGACAGGTTTTAAGACTATTGTTTAATAAAGCGACCGCACCTAAAGGGAGATTGGGGTGCAAAAGGAGTAGAGGTTTTGGCGTAGCGGGGGTTCTCAAAGGCAAAAGGAACACACTCACCAATCAGGGGGTGGAAGAAGGTGGAATCTCTAAGGATAGCTGTGGGGAACAGCCGAGGAGGCTGGACATTGATATAGAACTGTGACGGGAGGAGGCTGTTTTGTCGTTCTGAGAAAGGAAACGCGCTTTCCAAGAAAGGATTTGAAAAGAAAAAGATTACTTCAAAACCGAAGGCTTATCAAATTGGAAGAGATTGACGGAGGGGTTGGCGGGAAAAAGGAGAGGCGCGCGACCTAAGAGGGAGGTCAAGACAGTCGTCCCTTAGGAACAATTCCCTCAAATAAGGGGGGGAAAAAGATTGGGGCCATAATGCGAAAGGTTGCAAATAATCGCGGTCCGCCTTTAAAGCGGACGAGGGGGATCTTAAGACGAAACACGCTTTTGAGGTCATTGACAGAGATCAGGGACTGACGGGAGTGGGGAGACCGCAAAGCCGCAACAAGCTGGGAGGCAGCTTCTTAGCAGAGGCCGGGACCTATCTTCTATATCGCTACAAAGGGGCATTAGATAGCTAGTCAGGAAGATCGCCTGCAGAACGCTATACGGTGGACTGTCTATTCTCTTAATTGTTGGTGACAGAAGTTAGCTGTCTCTAGGGAAAGAAATAAAAATCGCCAACGCTGTCACCAAGAAGGGATTGAATCTGGAATTGGGGGGGGCTTCTTCAAAAAGAAGAACGTGGCCACTGAAGGGGGCAGGATTCAGACAAGCAGAGAAAGGGAGAAACTTCGTTTGGAGGATAGCACACTGGGAAGAAGTTGTGCGTAGGTTGTAGAAATGGGATATTCTTAGAAAGACCGCATAAAAGGCCCACTGGTGGCCTTAGGAGATCTTTCTTCTGGGGGCGTATAACGGGAAAGGATATGGGATCTTTTTTACGAAACGAACGGAAGAAGAGCCGGGTTCGCGCTACAGATCACCAGAAGTGTGCCTGAGGGGGATCTTAACGCAAGGATCAAGACTGGTTATGGAAAAAAGAAGGAAGTGACCCACTAACAATCTAAATAAGTTTGGGAAGGCATATATCAAAATCCGACCAGATCACGACTCTTTCGTACATCCACTTACTCATAGAGGTCCTAAAAAAAGGGAGAGAAATTTGCAGAGCAATATTGGGGGAACACCCCACACCTTAAAGAGTGGGGGATAAACCCATCGCGTGGGACTCCTGGTGTTCTTAAAACTTCAGCCAATATTGAGGGAGCAAAAAGTCAATTACAATTGGAATCAGAAAGGGTTTTAGGGGGCGCCGTGTGACACCACATGAAAAAAGGAAGCGGTGGGGATTGTGTACATGGTGAAACAAGGCAAAAGAGGGAGCTTGGAACATGGGACCGTAAGAAAACCGGCAAAATGGTTTGCGCAATTAGGATGGGAGCGTGCAAAAAGGGGCGAAAACACAGAGCGTCGTTGGTCACTCTGAAAAGAGGCACGAGTCACGGTTACCCGTGGGATGACGAGCGAAAGAAAAACACAAGAAAGGATGAGGAGGAGAGAGTTCCAACTCGAGAAAGTTCACAGATAGGAGGATGGTAGAGCGATACGAGAAGGGGAAAAAAACCGGTTGAAACAGACGACTTCGACCATCGGCTGAGACAACGGGGTTTCAGGTGGGGAAGGGCCGTACCAACAACGCAAGGGGTTTCGGGGAACCAGTAAATCACTAACTCATTTGGGTAGGACACGTGCTACAGGGAAACAAGCGCGTTGAAAGGGGAAGGGCAACCCAGGAATAGGCCAGGGCCTGCCGACGAAAACCCACAAGACCTGAAAGCAAAAGTTGGGCTGGAGCCCCAGGATTTGTAATTGGTTGGGGAGAACCGAACCTGCGCGGAGCTCGAGGAGTTTTAACGCTGCAAGGAGCGAGGTCATAAGCAGGCCGAAGCGTCGAGGGGGGGTATGAAAATGCAATCTCTGCAACCATCATGGACTAGTATTCTGTCAGGGGGGGTCCATCGAACCCCTGCTGCTCGCAAGCGTTCTAGAAAGGGAAAAAAAGGAAGGAGGGGTGGCTGCTCGCAAAGGCTATGGGAAGGATAGCGTCCGAGTGAAAGAAGCATTTCGGATCGAAGCAACCTTCCGCAGGAGAAAGTGTGCTCGTTCTGGGGGGGGAGGGAATAAGACAGAGAATCGCAAAACACCCGACCAAAATGATATGCGATATGGCCACAAGCTGGCTTAGAGAGGAAGGGGGGCCTGAGTCGCGTGGACGAACACATCCCGGGGCCGCCGTCAATTTTCCATCGATCAGGTGCAGCTTGGGGTTCGTAAATCACTGAGATGAAAGGCTTCCCCCTGGAGGGAATGGAGAAAAGGAAAGAGAAAGACGAAAAGAGGAAGGTGCTGGGACCTGAGCGAACGTTAGGCAGGGGGCGCAAGAATGCAGGTGGGAAAACCTTTCGTCTCGATCTGCAAAAAGGATGAAATTAGCACCGAAGATCTGACCATTTGGGGGAGCGACATCGGGAAACAGATTCAGGATGACAATTACCAAACGAAAGAGGGTCGAACGTGAGGCTAAAAGAGATAGTGCAGGTCACCATTTTAAAAAAACCGGAGAAGTCTACTTTTCCTCATGGTGAAAAGCTGTCGGGGGTTGGGGGGCCCTAAGGACAGACTACACAAGATACCCTATTGGGAAAGGGGGAGAGGCTCGAATCAACAAACGTCGGGGAACGATCGACCAGCCGTCGGTGTTGAGGGGGAAGTTACGGTCTGGGGGAAAGAACCTGACTTGTATCGGGAGAAAAGGAAACACTTGCCCGATACAAAAAAGGCCGCGGGAAACCACGCACCAGAAGATCGGCAAATGACCTAAAAAAGCTCAGCGCTTTCAACTGGGGACGCAAGGGGCTCCATAAGGGGTGGCGAGCTTAAAAAAAACAAAGGGGGAGGGGGGAAACGGAAGGGGGAAAAGTTGTGTGAGCGCTAGCCCAAAAAGCGGAAAAGCCATGGGAAAAAACGCAAAAAATGGGTTGTGGTGCACAACCATTAAACGAAACGGATCTGTGTTCTGCCGGGCTGACGCATGGGTCAAAATGAAACCAGGAAGCTATCTATAGAGGCGGGGTTAAACAAGCACTCATGTACTAACACTAAAAGGCAGAAAACATAACTAAATAAGGGCCAAAAGCCTGTTAGAAAGTTTTCTAAAAAGAAAAAAAAGTCGCAGCGGAACAAACCTTCCAGGGTTGTTAAGGAATGAACCAGAGGGGGATTAATATTCCAAATTGGGGGATCAACGCAAATCTTTCGGGCGCAAAAGGAAGGGGGTGAACCGAACAGTCAAAGTTATTCCTATCAAAGGGAGGTCCCTGAGAAAAGAACGGAATTAGCACGGACCCAGTACTTCAACAGTCGATAAATATTCTGCTGCCAGCTTTGTCTTCGGGGGCTGGCCTAGGTGTTAGGCGGCAACGATAGGCATCATGGTCAGGGCAAAGAAACTTTTCAAAGAGGAGCGAAAATCGTTCGCCGCCTGTCACCGTCTTCGGGGAGGGAGAAGCTATGGCACCAGTGGAATAATCTTTCAGGTAAGGGTTCGACGGGGAGGGCTGTGGAAAGAGGACAGGGGAGAAGAACTTAATGTGGCACGTGAGAGATTAATTACCACGCAAAAATGCGAGTTTTTCAAGAGTAAAGCCAAACCACTGAAACGAAGCCCAGCGCTTGGGGGGAAAAAAAACGCGGATCTCAGGGGGAAACGAGAAGGGGCAATCGAGTTCGGTCTTAGACAAACCGAAGCGAAGCTTGTATATCATCCAAACATCAGAAGGGGAAGTCGGGGGTCGAGATCAAAAACCCACAACAAGAAAAGAGAGGTTTCAACTTCCCTTTAAATTATTTCTTGAAAAGACAATCAATGAGGGAGTAAGGGAAGGGGGCCCGGAATCGGGTCCAGAACTCCGGAAGGTTAAAGAACCCTGTACTCTCTGTTGGGGAAAAACACCAACGAGGAAGGGGGGGCTTTCACATCAAGGGGAAAAGCGAATTTTAAAAAGGGGGGGTCAAGGGGAAAGAATCCTCGGGGGAAAGGGGGGCGACGTCAAGATGTCCACCAGGGGAAGCTTGTGCTAGAGCAGCTAGGAAAACAATCGAACGAGCCTTCTAAAAGAAAAACCGGACCAAGTCGATATTAGGATGAAGAGAGGTGTCAACAGATTAAGACGTCGATCTTGCTAAAAGGGAACCTCAGGTTTCCAGGAATACAGAGGGGGGGACCGGGAGATTGAAATCAAATCACACAGTTCCAAATCGCCAGGACAAAACGCAGACATTTAAATTCCATCTAATTCATGAAATGTGGGCAAGCTGACTTCTAAAAAAAGGATGGAAGGCTGCGAACGGAGAGAAGAATTACTAGGAATGTGACAGATGGGGAAGATTTTTTTCAACTTTATCCTGAGAAAAAAGGGGGCATTTTCCACATCTTGAAACACGAGCGGTTGGTTGGGTAGGATTGGGAGCTAACACAGGAGCCTTTTGAATCTGGTTCAAGAAAGGTAACGATGTGGGGAATCTTCTTTTTTACCCGGAGAGAATTCCTGAAACGGTTAGAAATGTGAAAACTTGGGGGTCCCCGAGTACCGAGAAGATCAGCTTCAGTAAAAAGGGGTAGACAGTACAGGAGAGTAATAAGACTCAACGGGTAGAGTCGGCAACAAAGAGAAGGGAGGGTGGCAGATCGGATTGGGGGCCTCAAAGGCTGGCCAACCAAAGGCCCCGGAAGGGGTTTTCAAGCAAATTTTGCTCTGCTCCTTAATTAAAATCTGTCCACGCTGACACGGGCCAAGAGAAAAAGAGGTTTATGGGGGAAGCGGCAATGGAGTTTGCTGGGGAAAGGGGGGGAGGGTAGAGACGCATCTAGATCCAAACGGGGATGGTCATGGGTACGGACACCCCTCAAATTACGGAACCGAGAAGCGTGAGAGATTTAAAGTCTATCCAGAACGGGAAAATTTTTGCGGGGGGCGGGGACTGGGATCACGACGGGGATGTAGGGGGGTCTCTAGGTCTGTACTTGGAAAAACCAGGGACTCAGAAATTGTGAATCTTGGAGGCCATCTTGCGGATTTGCACAAGCGCAGTCGAGGGGGGAAAATTGGCTTCATCGCACTGATTAGCTGCAAAACCGCGGAAAAAAATCTTTTAGGGGGGACCGAAAGGGTAGGTCATACACGTCTTATCATTTCTGGGGGGGACGGATTCCAGAAAATCCTTGGGGAAGCTTCTTAACTCGGATGTTAAGGGGAAGGCAATATAAACACTTTCGGAACTGGATGTAGGGGAACGGTCCACATACTGAAGCTGCGGAAACCTCAAATGGACGAGAAAAACAGTGGGGAGAGGGTGATTGTGACGAGTTTTATTACCGAAGGGGGGGTCTGGTCCTACAATCAGTACTACAGGTACGAGCAACGCGCACCGAGACATTAAATTGACAGCTTCAGAAAAACTTCGAAAAAAAACCCGAGCTTCTGTATAAATCTCTTGTAACGGGGTAAAAGAAAAAGACTATCGGACCCTTCTTGGTCATCGTATTTACCTATCATGCCTTATGGTTATCGCTTGTTGTTTTGTCTTGATTCGACCGCCCACTCAGAAGAGACATCCCGGGGTCTTTCCTCGAGTCTCGTCTTCTGGTTAGAAAGATCCTTAAAGGGCAAGAGGCGGGTTCATTTTTGTAATACGGTCCATAATTAGAGGATCCCTACCTTTGGAGACGGAGGACCCTCACTTAGGACAGCATTTAACTTCGGCCGGGGAAAAAAAAATTGGTGACAGGAGAAACATCATACGCACGAATGGCTTGGCAAATAAGAGAGGCCTCTCTCAGGAGAAAAGGGACTCTTCGGATTGAAAAAAACATAGCAGGAGACACCTCTGACGGAGGGAAGAAAACATTAAAATGGTTTGACCAATGAGGGGACATTTTATAAGCCCCTGTTACTCGGTTCGGTTTGTACGTCACGCTGAATTCCTATGATCAGTCTGCGAAAAATGTGTAAAGGAAACCAAAAGCACTAAGGTTTTATTTTGAAGTTCTTGAACCTTCGGGCAAGTCTTTCCTCAGAAAAGAAAGGTCGGTCGGGAGTTACTTGCGCAGTACAATTGTACAAAAAAAACATTTATGGGCTGGAAAGCCTTCCTACGAAAAAAGTAGTTGTGTTTACAAACCTATGGATCATCTTCCTGAGAATAAGGGGGGAAGTGGGGGGGCGACAGTAGGCTTCTTTAGAAAGAAAAAAACAAAATTCATCTAGAGGGAGATTCTAGGGGGACCTAAGAGAGTCAAAAAAAAGGGGGAGGAGGAAAGAGATTTCAGACATCTTCTGAAAACCTTAAAGAGAGCGCATAACGAAAAGAAGAGCATGGTTGGAGAAGGGGGGGGGAGAAAAAAAAAAAAAAAGAGGGATGAGAGGCAGGTCGCTCTAAAGAAACATGTTCCGGTGAGGGGCCAGTGACCAAAAGAAATGGGGGGAAAATGCCCTAAAAAAAAAAAAACGCAGTGGGATAGTCACACGGGCTAAAACTCCAAAGCTGAGGGGGAAAAAGGGGCGAGGGAAACCCCATGCAGGCAGATATCTGATACCGCCGGTGAAAACATCCCATCAGGCAAAAAAACCAGAAAAAAAAAGTCAAAGCCCCATGCCATTGTTACGGGGGGGGGGGGAGAAACCCGAAAAGAGCGCACATCTCTTATAGTGGATTGGCCCTGGGGATACATCTATAGTCTAGAGGGTCGATTATCAGGAAAACGATCTCTGAAACACTAAGCTTAGGCGTTATGAGGGGAAGAGAAGGAAAAACAGTCTAAGGAAGTCCGATAAAAGGCAGGAAGGGGAAGAGGGTTAACTTCGGGAGAACAGACGATGGTGGATAATCATTAAAAAGAAAGGGGAGCATTTCGATAGAAACATACGCCATCGCCTTCCTCCGTAAAAACTGGGCTAAGGGGATGCAAGAATCAGATCCACGACCGAAATACAACGCCTGACTACGGCAAATAGTCGAAAAAAAAACGCAGTTGCACGATCTCTTTGCCTGGGTGGGCCAGGCGAAGGGCGAAAAATCTTCGGGGTAAAAGGGTTGTGCGCAGCGGAAAAAGGGGGTGACAGAGTTGTTGGGAGTGGACCTGTAGTACCTAAAGGGGAGGGAAAAAGAAGCAGCCCCAAGGAACACCCTTACGGAAGATAAGGACTAAACAGAAGAGAAGGGTCTGTGCTGCGTAGGGAAGTAAGGCAGAAACTGTAACTGTCTGTTTAGTTCGAGAAAATCAGGATCGTCGCTAAGGAGGGGGGGAGAAACTTCTGCCGCTGGGGGCGGGGAAAATTAGGACATCATGCAAGACGCAAAAAGGGATTTCTAATATGGGGCCTCCGCGACAGCAGGGTCAAACGGCTTAATCGCCTTTCTACTGGGCTAGAAGGGAAGAAAAAGAAGTAGAGATACTGTGGGACAAAAAACTTGCGGAAAGGATGAATGGAAGCCAAGGAAAAAGAAAGGGGATGTGGTGAAAGGAAACAGGAAAAGAAGAAAAATACTTCTTGCCATTGAACGCGGCCTCGCATGGTGCACCTAAATCAGTGCAGCTTACGGGGTGCTCCAGCGCTGGGGGGGAAATTCGTTGGGGAAATGCGTGGACTCAGAGAGGCGGGGTCTATTCTCAAGGTCGCCCGCAGAAAATACCTTCCCAAAAAGAACCATTGCCACGCAAGGGCATCAAAAAACGGTCGGGGGCCTTTACACATCTCCCTGCAAAAAAAGTCTTACAAACTGAGGTGGGGGGGGGGGTGGGTAACAACTTCCAATCGGGAAATCAACGCTCTGAAAAAAACTCTAAAGGGGGGGTGTGGGACCCCGTCTAGTAGCTGTCTGTGGGGGGGGGAATATAGCTCTGTCTAATCCACTTAAAAAAGAGGACTGGGTTAAGTCGGGAAAAAACACTAACCATTCAGGGGCATGAGAAGAGCAAGAGAATTGACAAAATTTCAAATGGTAGGAGAGGGGCTGTAGACCAAGGCAACGTGTCCATTGTGGCGAAGAACAAAAAGCGCGTGCTGAATATTTCCGAACAGGGAAGGCAAATCTTGCGCTCAGGCGGGGGACTTCATCGGAAATGCGGCATCTGAAGAGCAAGCTCAACTTATTGAGGAATCCGCGACGAAAGGCATGAGAGAAGGAAATCACGACTGCGGATATGGGCGGCGGGGAAAAGGTCCGAGTACGGGGGGAGTTGAGCTTTCGGGTGCTTACTTAGCCAATAGACTGAGGGGGTCTTCTGCGGGCACACTGCAGAAGGGTGGGGGGAAGAAGCAAGTATACTTGAGGAAGAGATGGCAAACAGCTAAGTAGGACGGCAGGCGAGTGCAAACAGTAAACGATCGGGGGTCAATTGGGGAGGGGGGAAGAGGCCTGGCAAGGGGTTACGGGGGGGGGTGGAGGCTAGCACAACGAAACCAAAAAAGAACTTCGCCGGTCACCTTCTAGCAGGTAAAAACGCGCGGGAAGACTTTGGTGCCGCACACCTTCTTAAGGAAAAAAGAGAAAATTAAAAAAATTGGGAAAAACCAAAGCGTACAGTGACTCGTAAAAAAGTCAATTGCGCTGTGAAGGCCTAAACCGAAGGGCTTGTATGGGGGAACTCCACCACATAAGAAGAAAGGGATCGATCTCCACAACAAAAAAAAACTATGGAAAATAATATGGAGGGTTGTCTGTGCTCGGGGGGGAGATACAAGCCCAAGGGGAAAGGGGCTCAATCAGCGACAGCAGGAAAGGGGCTCTCGTGGACTGACTCTCTTTTTTGTTAATAGGAGGGGGGAAGGGGTCATTTGGGAGCTTTCACATAAGGGGAAAGAGGGGGAAGGGAGTGGCAATGGTCCAAATGCTCTCCGTTGAAAAGTCACGGTTGAAGGTAATTGGAAGAGCAATACCCTCAAAAGACCGGGGACCTAGCATTCTAAATTACCAGTAAGCGTTTCGGCGCATCTACGGGACGCCATCATAGCGGGAATCGCGTGGGAAAAAAAAAAGGATCATCGGGGATAACCGGGAAAAGAAAAAGGGCTAAATGAAGTCAAAACATATTCGAAGCCTAGACTCGAACGCCTAACACACGAACAGAGGAAAAAGGGGGAATCAGCGCATATTCATGCCGAATGGTGACGCGTCGCTGGATAAGCTCGCAGACGTCAAGAAAGGGGAAAGGGGCAGAAGGAGAATGGCAGCGATGGGAAATATAAGGGGGAAACTGGGGGGAAACTGCTCCACAATAGGGCCTGTATAGGGGGAAAGGGGGAGACTCATCACACGCTCTTGGGGGTGGAGTCTATAAACAATGTTAAGGAAGGGAAAGGAGGTAATAACCATTTTCCAATGAAATTTTGGGGGGAAAGTTCTCTTTTCGGACCGGAGGATCTCACTCCGGGGGAGAAAAACTTTGTTCAAGGAGGTAAGAGATCAAGGGCAGGCAGGTTGTCAAAAATGAAAGAGGTGAAACGAAAAGCATAATGGAGAGGAAGGGGGGGGAAAAAAAAAATACAGTTATGTTTGCAAAGGGGAGGTATACTGGACGCTAAGGGAAAAAAAAACTTCCAAAATTCAGGGGGCCGAATTGGGGAATAGAACTGATCTAAGGGTAAAATCGAACCTGCTAACGACTGGCGAGAAAGTCCGATCGGAAATGGGTAGTCTTGCTGTCTGGGGGTCTTAAAGAAGCAAGAATTTAGGGGAGAAAAGGGAGGGGGAGTCCCAGCACGAATGCCGGGGAAAACCGAAAGCGAAGAGTCTGCATGAAGGGGAAAAAGAGCAGGCTCGCAGCTGGAACCAGAGCTTACTTCTTCTTCCTTCGTAAAAAAAAGAAAAAAAAAAAAACCAGGGGTTCATCGGGAAGGTCCTAGCGTATGTTTTACTTATGACGGTCAAACGGAAAGGACGAGTGAAGGAAAAAGGGGAGCGACACTCTTTTCGACGGGCGGGGAAATTCATCTACGGAAGACGATTAGGGGACGCCTCTAAAAAAAACCGGCTCAATTCGCAAGCTAGGTGGACGATCGGATAAGAAGGCAGGACAACAGATTCGAAACAATCCTACGAACGCAAGACATCAAATGAAAAGATGTATCTGGGATCTTCGCAGTGTATTCCCGAGGAGCGGTCTGGGCTCCTCAGGGAAAAAAGAGCCACGCTGTAAAAAAAAACAAGAAGGTGCAGAACACTTTCGGCAAGACACCGCCTAGGCTTGCAGAAGCCGCCTTGGGTGCAGCGGAGGAAAAAAAAAAAACAGAGAAGGGGGCGGGGTTTCAGCAAGAAAAACCGGGGAAGAGAATCGGCGTGGGGGGAAAGGATTGAGTACTTAATCCAAGGAAGTAATCCTTCCACGGGACGGCAGAGCGCTTAGGGGGTGACCGAAAGTTGCGCCTTGGGGGGTTTGACAATATCTTACTAAGAAAGAATAGGACTTTGAGGCGAGATAAACACCATGGGCCTGGGGGAGGTATCTGAACGAGCTGGAGAGGGGCTGAGAACTTCACCGGACGACGGCAATACTCATCACGGCTGGGAGTAATCAGGAGTCATAGTCAGAGATACTTTAGGTAGGGGACATGAGACTTGCTCATGCCGAAACGCCTGACTGTATACGGGGTCCAAAACATTGATGGGTTGCAAAACAATGATTCATGGGGTAACAGGAGGAACGGGGGGAGAAAAGAGGAGGGAGGGTGCAAGGAAGTAGATCAGGAAGGCATGTTGGGGGAACAGACCTTGGAAAAAAGATGTGGGAGGGGGGGTTTTTCAGGGAAATAAAAACTTCTTCCACGTGGGCCAAAACGTGAGGCAGAAAAGGGGGCAGCTTGCGTACGGGGAACAAAACAATGAGTCGGGGGGGTCAGCCGTGTTCAAGCTCACAGGGGGTTTCTTCTCTCCTGGAGGGAATTCATACTTGGCACCTGCGAAAAACAGGATTAGCACGCAGAGGAGAAAAAGCTCATGTGGAAGACGAAGCAAACTAAAAAAACTTTTATGAAAAATTCTTACCATTACTAAGAACTGAAAGTCCTGGGAGAAACGTGCTTGATCTCAAGAACAGCGGTCTCAGTGTTGCAAAAGCAGGCAGCGAAGAAAGAAAAAGAGAAAACCAGTTACTGGGGTAAAGGGAGGAACGGAAACAACCAGCAAAATTGGTGGGACTTAATTTAACAAGAACTCGCCTCCTAAGTCACTCATTTGGGGGGATAGGCCAAGCGAAGAAAAACAACGGGGAAAAGGGGGGATGGTCCAACTTACTCTAGAAAAAAAAAAAAAATGAATTTAAAAACAACCAAAAGTCATCCACCAGACGCTGGGGATTTGGGGGGTGTCCAAACTCTCATGAGAGGTAACGGAAAGACTTGGGGAAAAAGTGGTCTGACTAAATTGGAAACCGAAGAATCTATCAGAGGTAAAAGAAATTATAGAAGGAGATACTCTTCAGCCCAAATGCGGGAAGGATTGGGGGAGGTTGTCAAAATAAAAACATCTTGCTGCCGCCGTCGTTCGCATAGACCTCGCCAGGGGGGATCTGCGCTCGGGCCCGGAAAAGGGGAGGGAGTCACTGGGGGGGAGTAAACAAGCAATTGCATGAGCAAAAATCAGCCTTCAGCCGAATACCGGGCAGTCTCTGTAAGGGGGTAAATCTCATGGGAAAAGAAAAACAACGCCGGAAAAGAGAACTATATGCGAAATCAATTTTTGCCGCGGAAGGGGGGAAAAACATGAGGAAAAACACGAATCTGGTGGGGTTTGTCAGAAGTGGAAGAAGACAGGTGACAGCGTGTCGAGTTTTGACATGTAGAGCCCCTTAGGAAAAGCATCATTCGGGAAACGACGAAGAAGGGGGGCTACCGTCTAGTCGTAGGGAATTCGTAGGAGAATCCGAGCTACAGGGGGTCCTCATGATCGCATAAGACCAGAATCGTAACCGACGGAGAAGGAGCTGATCTGAAAAAACAAAAGGTGTGCTTGAGAGCGCACAACAAGGCTTCTAATCTTCTATATCAACGAAGAGCGACGTGGTCGCCCCGCGTCGTACTCAAGTGGAGGGGTTCATCCAGGTTCATCGACCGGAGGATACTGGAAAGGGGGGGGGTAAGCAGGGAGAAAGCCAATAAGTTCACTTATTTTAATGTTTGGGCGGAACAGACTTCCGAGAGAAAGAAGAAAGTCCGTCGCCAGAGGGGGGGGGGGAAACCGCAAGTGAAAGCGGGGGAAGCCCGTCGGGGGGGAGGGATTCGTGCGGTTTCTCCAAAAATACATTCCTAATTCACGATGCGCTCAAAGGAAGCGCCAAAGAAGAAAAAAAACATTGGATCTGCATGCCTCCAAGCCAGCGTGGGGCTTCCTTTCTAGGGGGGAAAAAGAGGAAAATCCTTATAAGAAAAAAAAGACAACGGCTTTTGGTTGAAGAAGAAAGCACGCTCTGCGAAAGGAGAAGGTGTTCACCCAAGACTCTCCCTAGCTTGGATCAACTGTTAAAGAATCCATACTGAAAAAAAAAAGGTGGAAAAAAAAGCGATATATCTTCGGGAAAAAAGCTAAACCATCCGTGAGGAAGCAACGCCTGAAGAAAGAAGATTCAAGAGGGAGATATTGAACTGGAAAAGAAAACTGCACGGACGTCCAGGTTTTGGAGCACAAAAGCGAGGGTAAGAAGAAAGAGGGGAACCTGCAAAGTGGGGCACGCTCAGTTGAAAACGGCTCAAGTTCCAAGAAGGGAGGACCTAAAAAAAGGGAGGAAAAAAAAAATCCGCTGCGCGCAAAAGGCATAGGGAAAGCGCGGCCGGCAAAGGAAAAAAAAAGAATATTCTTCTTGAAGGGGTAAAGTATCATCGCGGCTGGGTGAGAGTTAAAGGGGGAAAAATGAGCGGCAATAATGACGGCATCATTGGTTTGAAGGGGGGAACACGCGGCAGGTCAAAGGGAAAGTTTAAGCGTACGACTTCTTTCACCGCTTATTGTGGCAGCGATGGCGAGAAGAAAGAAGGTTCGAAAAGAATCAGGGCTGCACTTTTGGGGGGGAGGCTCGCAACAAAACTTAAATCCGAAGAAGGGTTCAGTCATGCTACCCCAGTGGACCAGAGGTGAAAAACTGTCTAGGGTTAAGAACAAATCTCAAAAAGGGATCCCTGCCAGCACTGGAAAAACTATACCAGGAGAACTGTGGGGAGAGGTTCGGAGCAACGGAAGAAGCTTTTATCTGTATAAAAAGGGGGCCAAGGATGCGAATTTTAGCTCTCTCACAAAAAAAAAATGAGGCTTCAAGCGAAAGGGGGGAAGACAGGCAGGCTTGGTTGAGGTTATACCAGTTAATTCTTCTTGCACGCATCCATTCTCCATCTCCGGAAGGGCCAGGGGAGAAATGGGGTTCAAGCGCACATAGTGACAGGGGATCCCATCAAGGGGGGAGGGGGAAAAACAAGGAGTTTTTTCCTTGGATGGGGATGTCGAAGCCTAGGGTTGAATCACTTTCCTTTTGAGCTTGTGCGAGTCCCTCTCCACGCGCAGCAAGGTGCATGAGATGACAAAACCAAGATAGGAAAGGCGGAGCAGGAAGGGAAGAAGGTCCATCATAGCGGGGGGAAAAGGAGCGAGAGGAGAAACTAGAAAAATCGTGAAGGGGATTCAAAAGATGTGCACGAGAAATGGAAGTAAGAGTGCCGGGAAAAAAAAACCCTAGAACGGCCCCACAGAATAACCCATCCCTAGAGGAAGGTAGCCCTGCATCTTCTAGTGCCTCGGCCCTGAGAAAAAGAGCATAGAAGGATCGAAGCGTGACGAAGGAAGATTAATAATTTCCTAAGGGGGAAACCGTTGAAAATTAAGCGCACGCAATAGTATACATCTGTGAAAGAGTAAGACACGCGCTTTGGGGTTCTGGTCTGCTAGACGAAAAACACTTCGACGAGGGGACAGTTCCATTTTAAACGATTGTTGGAAGACGAGGAGGGGGGGAGGGCCTGGACTGGAAAAAAAGGGGGAAATGTGCTGTGTTAGAGTAAAAAATATCTCGGAAAAGATTTGTAATACAACAGTAATAGCAAAAGAAAAGGAGGGGAGAGTGAAACAACCATAAGTAGAGGTGTGAAGAGATTGCGAGGAAGAAAGACCACAAACCAACTCCCATGAAGGGGTGGATCAGGGGACAACGGGGGAATGGTAACGAACCTTCATAACTCTGAGTCATTTCACCGGGCAATGGAGGGAAGGGAGGCAATGTCTTTTGGGGCGCTCTCTAAGGGACGCATCGCGCTGGGCCTACACGGAAGTCAAAACAGAACTGTAAAACACCGAACTCGCTGAGAGTTTCCGAGAGCAGGTTTTGGGGAGGGGGTCAATCGCTGAAAATGGTGCCATGCCGAGGAGTTACGGAACTGCGCTTCTTCACAACCGGGACGGTCCAGAAAGTCTTGGGGGCCAGTTCTTAAGTGAAAGGATGAACCCTGGAGGGAACAGAGCTTCCGCGCGGGGCCCTAGGGGAGGCTGCAGGGAGGGCATCTCGAAAAGAAATGACTGGGGCGGGTTACAGCAACAATCCTGCAAATAGAAGGAGAAAGGAAAGAGTTCTTAGAGGGGAGGAATGGGGCCGTCATATATACTACTAAAGGGTCCCCACTTGTCATTGTGAATTAGTCATACTAGCGCATGAAACATGAGGAGAACTGGGGATGCTATTCAGCGGATTAGAATGGGGGAAACTGGGAACAGAATTCAGTGACAACATTTAACCGAAAAAACTCGTATCAAGGTTGCAGCTGTCAAAGGTGAAAAGGACTGCCGCACAAGCTTGGCACAGGCATCCACAAGGGAAACTCTTACAACTTCGTGGGAAATTCGCCAGGATCCTTCGGGATGAAATGGGGGGCAAGGATCGAGTATTAATACCACCAAAAGAAAACACCGATGTCCCGGCGGCAGGAGCCTGGAATCGTTTCTACCTGATAACGGAAAGAGGCGTTTCAATAAAGTCTCACCATCCGGTGGAGAGGACAAATCAAAAACACCCAAACAGAACCTTTTAACTTGAGTATGAAACTACTTAAGAACATGGCTGAGGAACACCCGACCTCAATACGCCAAAAGAGATGGGACGCCAGAGTCGGAAAAAAAGATCCACTATCTGAGCTCTCGAGCTGGAATCTGAGCATCCAGAAGGATCATTAAGGGGGGGAAAAAGAGACTACGCTCCAGATTGGGGGCCAATAAGGAAGGGAATCCGCGTCCTGGTGGAAAAAGGGATTTGTTAGGGCATCTTCACATCAGGAAAAAAAAAAAAATTTGGGGAACTGTAACTTGCCATGAAAATCAGTCTCACGTGTTCCTATCAAAAATGGGTGAGGAGGTGAGGTTACTTAAAGGGGAGGGAGTTCAACCACAACTGGATGGAGGGTCACGGGTACTTCCTACTACACGTACAATTGGGGGGGGGACGAGGGGGGGTTCCAATTTCTAGAACAAGAATCGGGAAACCCTGCAAAGCTTCGTTTATGAAAATCATGCATCTAGCAGAAGTTTCGCAGGGATGACGAATCTCAGATCAAAAAGGCTATATTAAAGAGTCGAGAGGGCGTCATAAAAAGGAAGTCAGTAAAAAAAAAAAGGGGGAAAACCCCCGTGCTGTAGAAGAGGTAAAAACTAAGACTCGTAGCAGGGATTTCAAACGCGAGAAAAAATTACAAAATTTTTAGGTGAAGTGGGGGAAAAGAGTGAAAAGGACAAAAGAAAAAGGGTTGTTTTCAGAAAGTACCAAAAAACTCCGGCATCACGCGTGTGGGAAATGGAGGAGAAAACTGCCAAAGTGAATTAAATGGTCCAAAAGTGCATAACGGAAAAAGATTCCTAGGAAGAAACAGAAGGGGGACATCCCACCAGGTAAGAGGGGATTTTGGGGGGGGGGGTTTCAAAACATAATAAAACCTTACCACTGGGGGTCGCTGTGCTTCTCCGGGGAGGGGAGAAGAGTCTCAGCAAATCGGGATTCCGAAAAAGAGATCATATCGGCGGAAAAAAAAGTACTTCGATTAGGGTAAAATTGGTGGGAAGAGGGGGTCCATCCCTGCTTCACTCAAACAACGTTGGGGAATATACCCCAGGGCCCAGGTAGTTACCTAGGGAAAAGGACGACCCGGACGATGTGAATATATCCGGATGAAAAAAGAGCGCAAGGGAGAAAAGGATAGTACTACCTCCTACCGAGACAGTGACAAACGTGAAGTACACCTTGAGAGAGTTCTTGACGGTGGTACGAACCGAGAAAAATCACAACTTATACAACTCCGGAATACCGAGAATATGAGCACCACGGCTCTTAGCTAGATGGGGGGAAGTTTTCCATGGGAAGGGAAAAAACACAAAAGACCTCTCTGGGACCAGTCAAAGTGGCCAGCTGAAATAAAGGGGGACAGATTGGCGGCTGGGGAAAAAGGAAAATGGAGTCTGAGTCTAGGACAGACGCACCTTCTTTTCAAACAGGAAGAAAAACGACTTCAATTTGAGAAGGAGAGCGGGGCATGGCCAGCGCAGAAAGCAAGTAAGGAAATTGTCGCTATAAGAAAAGAAAGGGGCCGTCCGAAGCTGAGAAAAAAGGCTGAGAGAAACCGGTCATGGGGTGAAAGGGGAAAAACCCCGACTCTCCGGAAAGATTCAGTGGAGGACAGCGCGAAAGACGGGACCCCGCTTCTTAATGCTCAAAAAGATCGCGGGAAAAGAGTGTTTCATCGAAAGGCAGAGGACTTTCAGGAGGGCGGAACGGAGCAAAAGCTTCCTTAATTGGAGGGAGGTTGGTGAACCGTAAGGAAAAGAAGGTCTGAAGGAACACGCCAGTAAGGTGGTCAAGGAACATTGGCCTACTCTGCCAGGGAAAAACCACGGGGAGGGGTTGACGTCAATGAGGGGAGCCAAAACGTGAAACTCGGAAACGAGAGGCGCTCCTGAGGCAAAAAAAGAAAGGCCGAAAATTGGAAAAATGGATTCGAACCCACGAGTCCTGGGGGGGGGGCGCGTGGGGAAAAAAACAAGCTCACAAGAGCTTGCACTGAAGGAAAAAAAAAGGTTAGGTTTTCAACAAGCGGGCATCCCGAGGGAAAGAAATGGTTTGTTTTGCAAACTCTCTCCCTTGAGAGCAGAAATCGTAGGGGGGAAACACATCAGTAAGATGGAATGACCTTACAATCTACTAATAGGGGAGGTACACATTCTATAACCCAGCGTGACATGAATCCGCTCACGCAGCCAGAGTTTCCAAAAAACATTAAGGTCGGGTACCGAAAAACCTCATGCCGGAATAATGGGGGTCAAGGAAGACCAAAGCCGCGTTGGGAAGAAGAGAGCGTCCACCTCTAACGGTCTGGAATAATAGTTGAACGTTAGGAAGTCATCACATTCTTCCTCAGAGAGCAAGAAAAAAAAAAATTCGATCGATTCGCCGGGGAGGGCAGCCGGCAAGTCCATTAAGCTGGTAATGAAGATTCCGCTCGGGTAAGAGTATGCTAGTTGCGGTGCGGCACGGGACGGGGGGTACTTTTTACCTGAGGGTCACACGAGGGATATATTAAACAATCTTTCTAAAGAGCTTGAAAAAGGCTAGGCGAGAAAAAGGGGGAGCGCAATACAGAGAGGGCATGGGGTTAAAAAAAGGTTCAAGGACTCTGGGGTCTAGGCTGGACAACCTCTCGCACAAGAACAGAAAGAGACGGACATTGTGGTACGCTAAATTTCAACTGGAACCACAAACTTCCTGTGGGTGAAAGAACATGCAACCTTTCAAGTGGACACCCGAAGGGGGAACCTTGAAACCACGAAAGGCCAAGTTACTCTCAAGTTCAATCGCATGATGGTCGTATGCCTCAGGATGAAGAGCTTGTATCGGCAAGACAACAATCTAAGGAGCTGGTGAAAGACAAACCACAACAACTGGGAGGGAAGGGGTATATATTTACCCTGGGGAAGCATCTTTTGGGGCTTTGCAGAAAGGAAAAAGGACTTAAAAGGGAGAGCGGCTAAAGAAAAGGGGACAGCGGAACGCGTTCATGGGACGGGGAAACAAGAGGGCAGAGGGGAAAGGGATCTTGACAGCAAGGCGCAAAAAAAAACGAAGGTTTGGAGGATGGTAAAAAAAGGTTAAAGAAGGTACAGGAGGAAAGGGGGAGCTGTTTCGAGAGCATCTACTCCAATTAGCACCTCTTACTATGCCAGGGAATGAACCCATGCTATCTTATGAAACGCATCGGATCCGACGACAGGCATAGCGGTGCCAGAGAAGCGAGGGGATGGGAATAAGACTGGATAAGGAAGCGCTTGGGAAAGCAGAAAAATGCTTCATATGGAACCAAAAAATCTACGCCTAAAACACACAAAGAAACGAGCTATTCGTGAAATGCCAGGAAAGAG
>Ga0179593_1323185_pt1 | contig 26147 bp, 31 predicted proteins | sample CZODoug2_1_08_16_FD_185931 | JGI IMG/M metagenome (GOLD analysis project Ga0179593, IMG submission 185931) | Vadose zone soil fungal communities from Angelo Coast Range Reserve, California, USA - CZODoug2_1_08_16fungal (PacBio error correction) | ecosystem: Environmental > Terrestrial > Soil >...
GAATGTTCACAGGCCTCTTTAAGAACGTGAAGTGAGGGAAGAAAGAAAACCCACAGCGAGCTGGGGGGAGAGGGGAAACGTCATGATCAAAACGTGGGTAGAGCAGGGGAGCTGCTATCCCGAATACGGAACGGAAAAAGAGCAAATACGCCGACAAAGAGATATACCGGGGCAGACCGAGAGCTAGACCGGGGTGGGCACTTTCCCGGGAAGATATCGACAAACTTCTCCGTATCGTTACCAGGGCAGTTAAAAGAGAAAAAAAAAAAACAGCCTCCCAGATCACCCAGAAAAATACAAAAAAAACACACGGGGAATTAGCCAACTCCAAAGGGACAATGTCGGGCCGCCTCGGGACTTATCGGGAGGAAACGAGCTAATAGGCAGTGGGCTAAATCTGCAGAGACCTAATACAGCTTCGGCCGATCATGTATGTGAGTGTTATCCAGGGGGTCAGTCGGGACGATGTCACTAAGGTCTGACCACCGGAATCGCAAATATGTCAGGAAGTGCCTTGAGCACGTAGGACTAGGCTGCATCCCCGGAGAACTGCCTCTGGTTTCTATTTGGCACGCTGGGAACGGAAATCATCAAAAACCGGCCCCCCGGTGGGGGGGAGAGGAGAGTTCATGAAGGGGAGTCTGAAAATCAATGGACTTTGTTCAGTGGCCTCTTACCGCGAACGCCTATAGATGCAGGGGCCTCCAGACCTACTATACCTCCTAGAAAGGGCATGGGTCTCAATGAAGGGGGGAGCACCAACTGGAAGGAGGCTTTCTCTAACCGAAGGCGCAAAACTGTATAAAATTCTACCTATATTGAAATTCGAAGGAGAAAAAACCCAGGACCATCCTCCAGGGCACCTTCACATTGTACTAATAAGGAAAAGGGGAGATAACTGATGGATTCATCGCTGAAGATAAAAGTACTCAATGCCAAGGGAAGCAATCGCTAAGCTCATGCCGTTTAATCTAAGACATTCGCCAAGGTTATACTTCTAACCGGCTGGAAAAAATGACCGCTTACTCTCGAAGTGAGCATAAGGGAGAAAAAGGACAAAACGACCAACACGAAGGCTGGCAAGAGGATTGCGTCGAAGGTTAAGCGAGAATAGACCTAGAAAAAGGAATGAAAAGAGCTACGGCAAACGGAGTAATGGTCTGCTCGTGCGCAGATTGAGAGTGGATAAAATTACGGGCTGCGACCAAACATCGTGGGAAAAGGAGAGATGAAATCTGTTTAGACGGTATGACTACGCCGGCAAATCCCAATCTCGATCTGTCAAGCTATAAACTGGACGTCGAACAGGGCGAAAATGAACCAAGACGATAACCTCCACATCAAAAGACCGGACGAACGTAGTAAGGGTGTAACCGCGTTCAGGAAAAAGGGAAGGTGCGAAGAAAACGTAACACCGGCTAAAGTCCATTGGGAATGGGGTTGGGGAAGGTGGGAGGAAACCGGAACGGGAGCAGCAAAGCTTCCCCCAACCTAGGCTCCAACAGGGGGGGGAGCCTTCCGCCTCCGCTTAAATAGGAAAGCCCTTGAGGAAATTCAAGGCACTGGTTGGGTTAGCAGCGACGAGTACCTAGTATTTGAGTCAATGGTGTGTGAGATGAAAAAGCTGGAGGAGCGTACTCAAGATGAGTCGAGATCGCCTGCGAAGGGAGGGAAAAAAAATCCGAATTTAAAGGCAAAGTGGAGTGCGCGTGCCGGAGGGTAAGTGAAGACGGTCGCAAGGGGTAATTAGCGGGGAAGCCCCTCCTCCAGGAAAAAGAAGCGCAGGGGGGATCTGTGACAGGGTTGGGGACAATGGGGAGAGACTTGTGCACCCATTCCATCTTGGTTGTGTTAATAAACTCCGAAGAGGCTAAAGACGGACGCAACAGGCAAGCCAGTTGAGAACAGGTTGGCCGTGAGTGAAAAATGAGGAGATCCTCCTTATTTCAGAGCAAAAACTGTGGAAAGGGAGGGGAAAGGTGAGAAGGAACAGAAATATAGCGGAATCTGCCTGGCGCTCACAAAAAGATTCCATCTTGCGGGAGGGTTGCGAAAGTAAAGAGAGAACAACAACAAGAGAAGGAATGATCAATCAAAAATAGCAAAAAATCTAAAAAACAAAGCTGACCAGAGCCTTGCTCACTGAAAGTCAAACATATTGGAGATGCTGTAAGGATCAATTACAATATCCTTCAGGCCAGAAGCTCGCTACATGCCAGGAGATTCCTAATGCTCTCACTGAGGGAAAATAGAAGAAAAAAAACGGGTACCTTGGGGGGGGATGGAAAGTCGGTCAGGGCTTCATATAAAGGGGGAGGCGGTGATTTAAGACAAAACCCTTTCCTCACGGAACCGAGAAGTGGCGAAACACCATGCAAAACCAGCAAGGGTGCTGATGTCAAAAAATTTCTCGAGAGTAGAACGCTGTAGAGATGAATGCCAAAACCTAGTGGCGACCGGGGGGGGGGGGGGGGGGGGGGGGGGGGGGGGGGGGGGGGGGGGGGGGGGGGGGGGGGGGGGGGGGGGGGGGGGAGGGGGGGGGGGGGGGGGGGGGGGGGGGGGGGGGGGGGGGGGGGGGGGGGGGGGGGGGGGGGGGGGGGGGGGGGGGGGGGGGGGGAGGAGGGCGGAGGGGGGGGGGGGGGGGGGGGGGGGGGGGGGGGGGGGGGGGGGGAGGTGGGGGGGGGGGGGGGGGGAGACCTGGGGGGAGAAGACTTACACCCTTCCTGGGAATCAAGCGCAAATGTTTGCCCGTCGGAACGTGTGGGCACCCCTCTAGTTCGGGTGGATAACTCCACGGGTGCCATCCTCCGTCTCTCAAGAGACCGTCTCCCAGGGAAGGGGCACAGCAAGCCTGGAAGACAAAGTCAGGGACGTGGCAATCTCACAAAAAGGACAAAAGATAAACAGATAGTCCAGAAAGACACAAAAAAGCAAAAAAAGGAACCTCTTCGGAGGGATGGAGGGGGGGACTGACGCTCAACTCAGGAAGCGCCGGCGTATCAACTTGTCAGGATCCGGGTATATCAAATCGCTAAAGGTAGCGGTCTGTTATGTAAGGAGGAACATCTACAATTGACATAAAAAAACTGTTCGAACCCCCCAAGAAATGGTAAAGCTACTTTGCCCACGTCGTAATTATTAATACTCACACCTCACCCGTCTCCGAGACCAGAGGCCTATCCTCTTTCTTCCGTATTATCATCTTGGTTGAAGGGTTTCTAATACTCCTTTGGCCTGGGAAGGGGTGGGCTCAAAGTAAACCTGTTGAATCCTGCAAATAAGCATCTAGCGCAAGCTCGCGTACACACGATCGGGCGTCCTAGGCCGCTCCAGTAAAAGACCAGATATATGAAAAGAAATACGCTCCCCCGGAACAAAAGATGGGAGCGTAGAGTGGCAGGGCCGCGAATCCGGCATGAATGCTGAACGTACAATAGGCGCGACAAAAAGGGAGCCATCCCCGTTGCATTAGCGACATGGAAGTCGTTAATTTGGAGGGATATATTCCAGCTTAAGTCGATCCGTCAAATCATGACTCACTCCGCCAGGGTCCTACGGGTGGTCGGGGGTCGTTCTTTAATCAGCGGCCTAACTTCCGACGCAAGGGAGGCGATGTCGAAAAGGTTAATCTGGCGTTTTTGGCCTACTTGGTGGAGCCGATCATCCTTTTCGGGGGAAAGGCGCGTACTCGGGAAAACGAAGCTTCTTCTCTATGGGGGGGACATGCCGTCGAACGATGAGGGTAAGGCCCGCGACTCGCTTAACATCCTTCGCCTCCGGATCAGGCCAGGACTGAAAATTGGGTTGGAAAGGCTTCCAATGTGGAAAGGTCAGGGGACTTCCCGACTAAAAAGGTAGTGCGACAGCGTTAAAACGAATAAACTGGAAGAAAGGTGGCGGCCTTAGCAAGAAAAAAGACGAGGCGGGGAGGGTTAATACAGAAGAACAAAAAGAAGCGACATTGTGGCTTTATTGGGGGAGATAAGGGAGTGTAAGCAAGCTTAGCATGCCGAGGGGAGCTAGGGGTATAAATTGCCAAAACAGAAAAGGCGCACATCTCCGAACTTACGACCGGGGAAGCCGGAGACTCACCAAAAACATGGGGGGACGTAGGTTCTGAGGAAAATTGAAGAGAGAACAACTCATCACAACAGCGACTAGGGAGTTTTCTTAACAAGGGGAAGGGAACTAAAGACAGGGCAATAATGGAAAATATAAAGGGAATTCTCTTTTACTGGAAAGGGGGAACACGGACCATAAGAAAAGTTAACGCTTCACCTCAGAACATGCAACGCGAGGGGAGACCTGTCGCGTCCGAAATTCTGGGAAACTCGGGGTCTCGAACCTGGGAACGGAAACCAGGGCCGACTTCGAATGATCCCGGGACTAAAAAAAGAAAGGTCTGGGTACAAAGGACGAACTTTCTGAGGAAATACGTTGCCGACTGGGGGTTGGTATCGATAAAAGTGGCCTCAGACTGGTGAGCATAGGCGCGCGAGAAAAACAGATTCAAATGAAGGGGCCAAGCTAGGGACGAGTATTCTTCAATTTTGCAAAGAAAAAAAACGAGTGGGGGAAGCCCTATAAACTGCGGCGGTATCGAGATGGTGTCAAAACGTAAAAAAAGCCAATCAGTAAAAGCAGTCCTTTACCAAGGGACGCAGGCAAAAAAGGGAAACAAAGGACAGCTAGACAACGGACGTTCATGATAGGGAATAAAAAACATCGGCGAGGGTTGTTTGGGGGGGACAGGGGGGGAAGGCAATTCCACGATCCACAGTCTATCCCTTCTTTCACAAAATCAAGGACCGCCGGGCGGAAAGGAGCTGAAAAAGTGAGAAATGGTTAGCTGTGTAGCTGGGGTCGAGTTCCGAGAAAAGACCAAAGATCCCCCGCAGAAAAACAACACAAAGTACCGGAAAGGCCAAGTTAAACAGACCATCTTTCACTTTACAATAAATACTTTACGCCTCAAGAGTATGAAGGACTGAAAGTCTTCTCCGTACTATGGAGGCACAAGGCTAAGGGGGAAATAACAAAGCCATGTTTCGCCCCCTTGCGGATATGCGGAAAGGCAAGCTCTCTGGCCCGGCAAAGTCGGCCGAATTAGTTAGGGAAGGAGGATTGTCAAGTAGGGAAGGGACATGGCAAACGGCATGCGTCTATTTGATATCGAAAGGGGTCTGAAAAATCTTCAACTCGAACACAACACAAAAGAGGAGGATTGAACTACAGTAATATATACCGAAATTTTTTCACGCATACCGAAGAGCCGACCTGGCCGGGAAGCAGGGGAAAATTGCAGGCGCCGGAACGACCTTCTGAGCTGGGCATCCAGCGTCGTCTTGAAAGGTGTAAGGGGCATCAAACAGGCGAAACACCGGGCGCTGCAAATTAGGTGTCCTGATGGGGAACTTAAAAAATCGGAGGAAGGCCGAACGCGGAAGACGGATGCGGCGTAAGGGGTGGGGACATGTCGTTATGGAAAAGGAGGGCCAGGGAGGGGGGCCGAAGCAAAGCTAACAAACAATGCCAATCGCCTCGCCTTCCAAAGACGTTCCTACTAAGGAGGAGGGGGGGTTTGAGCACCGATGCCTAGAACTGTTGACGGCGGGTAGAAAAACATCCAAAAAACAGACGCGCAGCAAAACTGTGGGGAAAAACATTCAAATGGGAAGCTTGGGAGGATGCGCGGAGGTCGAAACATTGGAAAGAGAAGGGAGACTCAGCTCCAGGATCTAAAAGAAAAAAAAATACTAAACTGAAACCCCTAGCGATACATGCCGCAGGAGCTTCGACGGAAAACTACTGGGGGGGAGCCAGTTTAAAGGGAAGAATCTTCTCCTAGACCGTCGCCGATCGTTTCGAACATCATCCTCAAAGGAGCAAAAGAAAATCAGGATCAACAAAGGCAGGGACCTCAAAAATAACATCCTTACAGTGTAGCCGAACGCTTCGCTGGGGTACTCTGATGCGCGTTCTCCCCGGCCCTTATCAACCTTATCCCTGACGCGACGAACATACACGCTTCGGGGACCAGGGGTCTACTTGGTACCCCGTTCTTAAGATAGACCGGGATGGCCCCGGCTCTCGCTTGTAGTCTCAGGCCTCGATGGGTGAAGTCGATCTTTCCGATTTTCCTCCCTGGACACAGGGGAAGCATATGAAAATGTGCGACATTACCGACAAAAAAAAAAACGGGGTGGCAGAAAGACGTTGCAGGAAAAACCCATCAACAGTCCGCTGTCTGGCGGTGAAGGAACGGGAAGAAACAGAGAAGGCAGCGGCAAAAAAGGTTTGGGGGGGGGCTATCGGATTAAAGGTCTTCAGTGGAGGAAAAGGGGACAATGCGGGGGGGTGCATGATGACTCGTGACCCCTCAATCACAAAGAGTTGAGTGAGTGCCTGATCCGATATACATCCGTCCCAAATGGCGCTGGGGTAGGTTCAGGGAATGGGAGGCCAAAAAAAGACAGGACCAAGAGGCGCGGGGGACGGCGCGCCAAGGAGCAACACCTTCACTTCCAGTGACGCCTGATGCTATTAATGAGTCCAAAACGGGGGAAGAGGGGGACAGGCCAGAGAAGGGGAAAAATTTGGGGCGAATCCAAAGGAGCTGGGAAAGCCGGAAGGAGCGCAGGAAAGGGGAAGCGATGGAAAACGGAGTAACGCAGAATGCGGGGCAGAAAATCGCTAAGCCAGCTTAAAGAGGTTGCAGGGCGCCTCGCAGGTCTAAAACATGAATAATGCTCCCAAGGAGGAAAAAAAAAAAACGAGAACATCTGCTAAAACGACTACGAACTGGGACGAAAAAGTTAAATGACAGTAAAAAAACAAACCCAAGAAAAAGATTGACGGGGAAGGCAGCGTGGATTAAGGTAATCTCTTAACGTAATCTAGGCGAACCGAAGGTCCTGAAAGATAGGCGACGGCAAAACGAGTCAATTGTTCGACGCCAAAGGGTCGGAAGGGGCTGCATAGAACGCTGCCCTGACTTCACAATCCTTGGTGTAGGTGAGGGAGGAATGCTTATGAGTCGGGATGTATACTTAAGGCGCGCTAACTTCTATAGTATTCGGTGCGCATCAAAAACGAGCTTCCCGTCTTAAAAACGGGGAGAAGACAACTTAGGAACCGAGAGCCCCGACGATTCCGCAAAGAGGAAGAACATGGTATACCTGGAATTTGACCGTATTCCGGGTGACTGTTTCGACAAATAAAGTGCCGAAGGGGCTCCTCAAGGATTTGGAAATGGTTGTGGGCTGAAAGTTTGGGAGTCCCGGTAAAGGGGACACCCCCGAAAAGCAAGAAAAAACGCGCACGCAACGGGAGACCCGGAAGAGGCAAAACGTTGATAGTCAACTAAAGAAAGTAGGTCATTCAAAGGGCAAGGAACTAAAGGTTAGTTCAGCTTTTTAAAAGTCCCGTGATAATAGGTAGTCCTATGATTTTTTTTCTTATTGTGTGGTAAGATGCCGAGAAGGGGAAGCAGGGTCTACAGGAATTATGTCTCGACGATACGTCAGTCAGCGGAAACGGCCAAGTCGCGGGGTCACCTTCTCTGAGGCAAGGGTGGCAAAAAAGGGAGTGTGGAAAGGGGGGGGAAATTTCATAGAACCGTCGATCGGGGAAGATGAGGGGAATCCGCGCAGAAGATAAAGTGCAACGGTACGTCAGGGGGTCATCTTTGCAGGGGTGTTTACATTCGAGGCCTGGGGCATGGCCCTTGAAAAACCTCCGGGGCGCGGAGGACTGATCGTAAACTCAAGGGCACGACAGGGGGGGGCGTCGGGGGCAGAACTTTCGAGTTCCTAGACAGGTTAAAAAAATAGGAAAAAACGCCGGCAGTAGCGCAAAAAGCGGCTGGGGCAGGGTTTGCAGATGGAATTTGATCCATGACGCAAAGTCTCTGGAAGGATAAGGCGAGCGGGACAATCGGTCAAGTGCCGGGTTATAAAGGGGGACGATGAGTCGCACGGAATAATATAAAAACAACAACTGAGGTAGGGAAAGGAAGAGGATTTCATAGAAAAAACTCTAACAGAAAATCAGGGCCGATAAAAGGGGCTGAGAAGGAAGCTGGGGGAAAAAGCCCTCAGAGCTGATCTTAGGGGGCGAGGGCAATTACCCCTGTGAAAAAGGAATACAGACCGGGGAACGGGGACTGATGCGGGTGCCCCTACGAACTTTCAAGACCTTCGCAAGGAGGCCGAAAAGGGGTCAAAACTTTTCTGAGGCTCACGCCGACGACTCTGGCAGGGGGGGGGGCTAAACCCAACGAGGGGCATTGCAAGTCGCTCTCAATGGGTCACCCAATTCCGAAATAGGTGGAGGTCAGGGGACGACGGTCTGGGGCGGGCGATGGAGGATCACGAAACGAAGGGGGGACAGGCTCCGAATTGGGGCCAAGAAAACAGCAAAATTTGCGACGACGGGAAACGCGAACTGGCCATCACAAAACGGGGAAGGAAGGGGGGAGGAAAAAAAAAAAAGAGTGACACTCTGCGCGGGGGGGGGGGCGATACAAGTGCGTCGGAAGGACGCTCCAAAAAAAAGTCATGTGTCGTCGGTTGTCCGAATAGGGGGGAAGAACACAAAACAATTGTGTGTGGGGTGGGGTGGGGGCCTCCTCTTTGTTCTGGGGGGATACGACAGTAAAAGACGAAATAGGGGACCGATGCACAAAAAAGGGAAACTAAGTAGGCCGAAAAAGGGAGTACTGACCAGAGAAAGGAACGGCAAAACGCTGAAAGCAACGGTTGGCCGAGCCTGTTAGCTTTGAGGGAGGCGGCGGGGGGGGGGAGGTTGGGGGTCTGGGAAAATCGAATCAAAAAGGGAAAAAAACACAATGGGCAATATAGGGAATGAGGCAACCACGTACAGGGGGGATCGAACCAACAAAAAAAAAAACATCAAAAGAACTCTTGGGCTGACGCGCCATGCAGTGAAGGGAGAAGGCTGAATTCCTGGGGCTCCCTTTTAGCGGATAAAGCATATAAGAAAAGTAGGAATCAGCACTGATACGTATAATCCCAGGGGGATCGCAGAACTGACATAAAAGGAGGACAATAAAGCCTGATCGCGGAGAAGAGGAAGAAAAGTGCCGGGGAGAAAAATTCTCTAGGGGGAGCTAAAATGAAAGGTTGAAGTCTCTATTCCTTTAAGGAGTCGGTGGTCAGGAAGAGCTTTCACAAAAGGAATCGCGAAGGAGAAGCACACGGCCTGAAGCCCAGTTCGGGGTCATTCTGAGATTCAAACCATAAAAAAAACAGTTGAAAGCGAATGAGCAATGTGGGAGAGGGATTGTGGGGTCGGCCTGGGTTGAGAAGATCCAACTGGGACGAGAAGGCAACCAGAGCGCGGAAAAAGGAAAAAATTAGTAGCAACGTCTGAGCCTCTACTTATTCCGGCCGCGCAAAAAATCGAATAAGGGGGGGCGACGAAAAAACAGGAATGGTGGATGCGTCCCCAACATTTTGAGCTGGGGACCAAAGGGGGGTGGGGGGGGAAGGAGACGGTGAGGGGAAACGAGCACAATTCTTTTCACATCGGGGCTACGTGTAATAAGTGGCTTAAAGAAAAAATCTAGAAACGAAGCCCCGCAGCACTCTAGGTCGTTCTGGTGCTCAACATGAGAAAAGGGGGAACAAATAGAGACCAAGGTCGGATTGATCAGCGGGGGGGCTCACAACTTCTGTCAGGCAGAATGGGGGGAAAAGCGAGGGGGTGGGTCAGAAAGGGGAAGAAAAACAGGCATTGAGGGAAGCTTGAGCACAAAACTGGACATCTCCGAGAGAAAAAAAAAAAAGGGTTTGGGGGCAGGAAGTTCGATGGAGTCGCTAAACGAAGCATCCAGCAAGCTTAGGGGGTCTGGTCTGCCAAAGAACTTCTGGGGGGGCACGACTTTGGAGAGAATGTAATATGTTGCCGTTGAGGCAAGTGGGCCCAGGGAAATGACGACAGCCGAAGGCACCCAGGAGGAGAAATGAGGAGACTTGTGCCAAATGGGACGCAGGACAGGGTGAATCAGCTCTGAGCGGAAAGTTCCTCTTTCTGAAAGGAAGGGGAAATGCCAAGGAGGGGGACGTCAGGAAAGTCGGTACCCGAACGGCAGGGCCGCGCAACGGGGCAGGGAGGGGGTTATTAACCGGGGGACGACGATTTTCCTGGTGCGCGGGGGGGGAGACTGCGGGAAGAACGAGGAAGGAGACTGCGAATGGCGAGGTATGATGAGCAAAGGGGGGAGCAAAACCCCGGCTTGGGGTCAAGAGGTCCGGGCAGGGCGGTATCTCCCCAATAGGGGACGTTGAGGGTAGGAAGAAAATAGACCGTAGTGGATGAGGGAGGGGAGGCAGAATGCAGCTCATAAAAGAGGCCGATTTCATGCTTGAAGCATCAAGCCCGTTGGTGGGGGGGGGGGGAGGGGAGTCACCACGCAGGCAAGTCCTATCAAGCGTGAAACAAAGAAAATAACCGCAAAAACGCGGAAGTCGGACGTTGCAAGGCCGGAGGAAAAAAAATGGCTTGGTGCTGTGCTGGGGGGGGGACGGATCGAGGGGGGCAGGAAGGGGGACACCTCCAGAACTGACCGCAAAGAAACTAACTCTCTCCGAGAAAAACTAAAAAAATCGGTATCGCAGCATCTAGGGAAAAAACGAAGCCTCTCGAAGACTGGATGGAAGGCAAAACGATATAACTGCAAAATTTCACAGGGAAGGGGGTTCAGTAGCGCAATGGGGCTGCTATTCTACCTAAAGAAAAAAAAAAAATAAGGGAAAGGGAACCTTAAAACTGGCTATCCATGCTACTCAAATTGGAAAGTCAGCCGAATCAAAAAGTCTGACGGATGGTTATGAGAAAAAAAAAGTTCTGGATCCGATATCAAAAAAAAAGGAAAAGTGGGGAAAAGAAGATAGAGGACACCCTGGGGCGCCATCATCCAAGAACCTTTTGGCAAAGAAAAAATGGAACCCGCAGGGCCGAGAAGCCAGCGATGGTGCTCGGGCCGAGATTCGGCTTGTAACGGTAACGGACATGAAAAAAACAAAGCGTAGGAGTGGACAAGTAGGTCAGGAGGGGGGGACTGCAGACATCTTCTATCTTAGGACGCGAGGATAATGAAAAAGGCCGCGTAAAGGTGCACAGTTGTTCTATGCTTGTGAAGAGCATTACTCCAGGCGCGACTAAAAAATACCGCAATTCTAAAAAATTAATGGGACCTGTGGAAAAAACTAGTCCAAAGCGACGGGGCGAGGGGGGGGTTCACGCGACGGAGGAGAGATGTGGACTTGATAATACAAAGCAAAAAACAAAAAACTGAGGAGGGTGATCGAAAAAAATTCGAAAGTGGAACTTCAGCATTCAGGGTGGGGCGGGGGCAAACAAGACGTCGTACTATCTCAAACGCCTACCAACGAGCTCACAAGCCGGACAGGAAAGAAGAGGGAACACAAAATTTTGGGGTAGCACCAATTGACGTAAAATACGAAATCTCCTAGACGGAATCGTTCTCGAACAGTGCAAAAACAGCGACACATGAAAGCCGCTAGAACGGAAGTCTCAAACTAAAAAAAAAAATACTCGGCACGTCTCTCGGGGGGGGGACTACGCGCGTACGAAGATAGTGAGTCAAAGAAGAGGCGAAGGGGAACTTGCATTGTGAAAAAAAAAAAAGCGCAAGATCACCGCTTACTCCGTGGGAAATATCGACATGTATACCAAGAGAGGGTTGGGTCACAAAAAAAAAAAGGAAAAAAGGGGATGCTATCGGACGCGATGGGCAACAAGGGAGGAAGCGGGGGGGGGGGGGAGCCAGAAAAAAAGGGGAAGAAGGTAAAAAACTACATGTCAGGGCGGTTGGTAAAAAACGTACGTACAGCCGGTGCTAGAAAATGATCCCCTCTGTTGGATGAGGGTTCGCAGAGCAAAAGAAATCGAAACGCAGGGAAAAACGGTTTTGGCGCGTCGCGTCGGAGTCGTGCGGAAGAGGGGGGGGGGGAGCAAGCAGGTGCATGCCTATTACAACTTTCAAATCAAAACCAAAGGCTTAAAAAAAATCTTCGGAGATCAACTCGCTAAAAAAAAAAAAAAAAAAAAAAAAAAAAAAAAAAAACCAACAAAAAAACATGACGCCTACAAAAATCCCCTCTTCTGCACCGTGGGGGGGTTAACGCCCGGAACGAGGGGAGCGGGGGGGCCGAAACCCAGGACGGTCACGAAAAAAGAAAGGGTAGCAGAGCTGCGGACACGGAGGAGCGTCGCAAGAAAAAGGCGGGTCCACCCGTCATAAAATTTGGGGGAATAATATGAAACAATCAAGGCTGAAGAAGAGGGAGGAAAAACCGGAGGAGAAGGGTTCTGTTTGAAGGCGGCCCTCATCGGCCGCTACCGGAAAAAAAAAGGGGATAGAAAGACTGACGGGGTCTTTCCAGCTCAGGCCTAGAGGGACAGACCTGATCAAAACGCAGGGAAAAAAAGAAAAAGAAAGCTTCTAAGAGCTAGACGGCGCAGGAAAGGGTGGCAGGTGAAGTCAAAGAACGACCTTCAAAGACACTAGTTCAGGAAAGGGAAGGGAGGGGAGGGCGATTATCTGGAAGAAGCTACACAGGACAGCAAGCCAATCTCGACGGAAAACTGTCGAGCTCAGGCGCAGAAGGGCCTCTCTGCACGTAAAGATTTCCTGGCAGAATACAACATATCCAGAGGGTGTGGGGGGGTATCGGATAGCAAGTGTAATCTGTTAATTAAAGGGGGGAAGCGAGCGCGAGAGGCTATCTTGCAGGATCTGTCTTATACGTCTTCCAAACGACTCGACCTGACATCTCGCGATAATCAAACGAAAGCAAGGACTCAATCAGAAAAGTGGAAGGGGGGGTCAAAAAAGTCGCTGTGAAAGGGGCAGATAAGAAAGACGGAGCAGAAGGGGGACATGGTTTGGTGGTTAAAGTTTTAGCAGATTAGGAACATTCAAAAACAAAACCACACGCGTGACCCCGCCGCAGGGGGGGGGGGGGGGGGGGGGGGGGGGGGGGGGGGAATCAAACGGAAAAAATCCAAAAAAAACAACAAAAAAAACGACTATAGCGGTCTAAACGGCTCGAGATCCGAAGCAGAGGGGGAGACAGATAACGAAAGGCACCTTGAATAGAGGACGGCGGCACGGAAGACGTGGGAGAGACATAGAAAAAGCCAATAAAGTCGTTAAGCTTGGTGGACGCAAGAGGGGCAAAATAGGGAAAGAGGTTGGCCCACCAACGAGGTATGGTGTGGTCTGATATTGTCTAGAACACGAGAAATGCAGGGCACTCTCAAAATGCTAAATAGGGGGGAAAATAAGGGAAAAACGCGCCAGGAAGGAGGAGGGAAGGGGGGCGTACGCGGAAATAAAGCGAGAGCGGGGGAAAAGTCCACCGAAAATCACCGCGGTCAAAAGGGGGTCGTTCGCGCAAAAAGGGGAACTGGGGAACGTCTTGGGCTTAAAAAAAAAAAAAAAAAAAAAAAAAAAAAGAAAGGGGGGGGGCGAGGACTTTGTCAGGCCTGGATTGTGGGCAGAGCGTCAGAAAGAATCTTCACGCAATAGGGGGAAAAACAACACAAACTGTCAGAAAAGTGCCGGGGTAGGAGGGGTATTGAAAATGAGGGCGGAAGGCGTTGGAAACCATGCCACACGGTGGGGGGGGGAAGTGCAAAAACCGAGGAAGCCGTCAAAAGGGGTGGCGTAGAGTGGAAAAAGGCAACCGTGGGAAGGCGGCACTTCAGGGGCAGTAGGGGAGGGGCCTGGGGGTCTGGCGGGGCCATGGGTGCAGTCGCAGGGACGGCTGAGTAGAGGGAGGGCAGACGCTTAAAAGGAGATGTAACGCTGTCACTGAACGGAACACGGGAACAAACCTACCAGCTTGAAGGGCGGGAAAACTTGGGAAAATGGGCGCAAGCTACGGTCCTAGCATGGGGGGGCGGTGTAGAGGTTGGTAGGGGGTAAGCGCTAAGTGATGCTTCAGAAGAGAAACACAAAAAACGAAGGGGAGGAGTGGGGGGGGAAAAAGAGGGATCATCAAAAAGACTCGGGGCAAGCCTCGTAAGAAAAAAAAAACAGGGACAATCTGGCAAATAGGTAAGGGCGCGGGAAAAAAAAAGGGCAGCTGCCGCGGAGAAGGAGGGACAGGGCGGAGGTCGTAAAAATCTAGACTCAGGTCAGGGGATGGGCAATCAACCAAAGACATGAAGTAAAGGGGAGGGCATAGTCTTGGGGGTGGGGAAGGGCAAGGGGGGAAGCTGACGCCAAAGAAATATGTCGAAGCTTTTTCCCAGTGGGAGTGTGTGCGTCTAAGACCTATAAGGAACGGGGTCTTGGTGTAAGGAAAAGCCAAACCAAGAAGATGGGGCGGGGGAAAAAAGGTAGCGTCGGGTGCGAATGTTATTAAATAAAAATAACTAACGTCGGTCAGTGATGATGGCAGGAGAGCGAAAAGAGGGAAAGCGGAATCTATCCCTATCCATTTAAACGACGATGGGCGAACGTTGGAGTAGACGACGCTGTTTGCGGCAGCGGAAAACGTCAAAGACACGTTCACGGGCCATAAAAACAACTTGAGACTTCAAGAAGGGGAAAAAAGTAAGATCTCTGGTCTTGAGGGGACGCACATAAAGCCCGGCGACTGGGGGAAGGGACTGAAAAAGGGAGTAACGGCAAACATTCAAGGGAGAAGACTCAAGACTACTTCTGGCAAAAAAAGAGGGGGAAATCGAACCAAACACTAAAAGGGGAACGGGCCCAAAAAAAGTCCTTCTGGCAAGTCGATTCAGCACGCTGCTGGTCCACAAAAAAACTTAAGCAGAGTCGGACGGTTGAAGAGGCAGCCTGCGCACGAGGGCTAGGCGGGGCCGTCTGAGGAATGGATCAACGGTGCCTGCGCCATTTTATTCGAAAGGTATGGAGGCCTGCAAGGGGGTGGTCGTTATGCAGGGGAAGTTAAAAAATAAACAGGGGGACCTGTGACTCAAAGGGTCACGAAAAAAAAAAAAGCAAAGAGGATTCGACAAGGCGAAGCGGATTAGGAGGGAAAGCCGGCAACACTCACAACGCCAAGCGAAAGGGGGGAGGTATTTCTTTCACGGGGCGGAATGCTTTAAGAGATGGGGGGGGGAGTCGGCAGGAAAATCGCAGTTCTGCCAACCCGGCGGTAGACTGGGGTCAAAGAAGCTAAAACAAAAAAAAAAAAAAAAAAATCGTAAAAGATGGGAAAAGAAGTGGTAGTCGGACGAAAGAAGAAATAACGCAGATCGCAGAAGCCTGACTAGCCGATTCTACATAAGGGAACAGGGCGGAATTCGAGTGGCAAAAATTCTCCGCAAATAGCAAAGCATAAGCAAATTAGAAGGCGCGAGCTCACACGGGCACTCGAAAAAAAGGGGGGGGGTTGTGGGTTTTTTCAGCGTAGAGGGAAATAGGTGGAAAGGGGCGGGACAGTACGCTCTCTTGGCCTTGCCAATGCTAGAAAGAAACACACCGCCCTCGCGCTGGCCTGCCAGGAACTGCACCGTGTTCCACGTGGGGGGGGCGTTAGGATAGTGAGAGCAGACAAGAAGCTTTGGACGTCAGGGGGGCTGGTTGTTGCCTACAAGGTCAGTCGGCAGGGGGGCAGATGGAATCGGGGGGTGGGGGGGCGGGGGGGGGGGGGGGGGGGTGGGCGGACCCAGGGGGAGAGAGGAGCTGGGAGGGCGGATTAATGGGGGGGCGAGGGGTCCTTTTCAAGGAATGTCTTTTCTTAGCGGGGTTTCTCTTAGGGACAACGGTATGAAGGCCACCTACAACGCTCGCAGAAATGGACTCTTTGCATGACCTACTGATTGACGGTCTGCAAGCTTGAAACTTGGGGGTGTTTCTCGAGGGAAGAGCAGGGGTTGGACGGGGGCCGGGGGCGCGGAAAAAAAGGGCTGCGCAAAGTGTTGAGGCGGTGAGGGGGGACTTCACCTAATAAATAGTCCAGGAGAAACTGAAAAGGGTGGAGAAAAAGTTAAGAGCCGCGCGCACGTAGCGGCGTGCTAGTTATTCACTGTGTGTTTCTAACGGAGAAAAACTAAAAGGGGGGCGACAGTCACAGACGAATGGGGTGGACAACGGATTGTCCGTATGAGGGTTATAGATGCATTTTCAGCAACAGGAGTGGTGGGGGGAGTGTGGTGCTGTTGTGAAAGGTACCTCATGGACACAACAAAAGGGAAGGGGCCAGGGGGTTGGGGGGGGCAGTTTGGTGTAGGGGATTCGAAAAGACTTAACGCAAGAGAAAAAAAAAACCGTTTGGTGGGGGAAACCAAACGTTCGATGGACGGCAGGAGGAGAAAGAAGAAAACAAGACCACAGGTCAGGGGTCTGATAGGCAGTTTTCTGAAGGGGAGTTAAAACAGGGGGTTGGCGGCAAACAAGGGTATGTGCAAATGGGTGCACGTGATTCTCGGTGGCCACAAAAAAAAAAAAAAAAAAAACCAAAAAACCAGGTATCGATGGGCAATGCGGAAGAAATGGCAGAAAAAACGAATTCGCTAAGTAAAAAGCCCCTTGGGATCGCACTAATGGGAGCCGGGGGGGGGGGGGAAATAAAAGGGCAAAAGTGCTCTGGGCGGATGGGATCTTACGAAAAAAACAGTAAAAAGGAGGCAGGGGCCAGGGGGGGGCTAGAAAGGGGAGATCGGTAAGCCGGAAACGGAAAAATTGGGAAACGGCTAAGCACGGTCAACACCCAATGAGGATGGGGGTTTATTGGGGGGTTAATAAAAAAAAAACGATTTGGAAGTGCTAGGGGAATGGGACGGCGGCGAGAATCATCCAGGCGACTGACGTTGAGAAGTATTTCTTCAAGGTGAATGGGGCTCACCTACACTCACCCTATTGACTGGGGGGAAAAAAAGAAAAAAGATCCGTTAGGGGGGAGTCTCGCGATTCTGGTACAGCAGGGGTCGGGGGGATTTATGTTCAAAGTCTCGTTAGACAGGATTGCCACACGTGCCACTGCGGAGAATGAAAAGGGAATGCGCGAGTTGGACATTAATGTCTGCGCTCCAATTAAAGCGGGCGTTTGTGTGCTAGGGGGTATTCTCGCTCGGAAATGGCGCCTATATTCTTAATTCCGGCTTTTCAAAAGGTCAAGGTCTCCAGAATGGTAGCTGGGACCATTAGTCGCGTTAGAAGTGGTTGAAGGTGAGAAATCTGGGGGAGTAGCGGCGAGAAATGGGGGCACGAGAGGAAATCGCATCACGCTAAGAAAAAAATGCATCCTAGTATGGCTTGTGCCGAATAAAATGGGAGACTCTAGTGCGGTAGCTTACGACTGGCCTTGAATGAAGAGGCACAGAAGGACGCACTGCAACTCCAGGGGTTTGCTCTCCTGTTCGGCGATTCGGCTGATACTCAGAAAGGACGACAGGGGGGGGAAAGCAAGAATCAGCTCAGCGCTGACGCGTCGGGAAGCGTGAGGAATCGCACCAAAAAAAGTCACGGGGGGGGGGGGGGGGGGGATAAAAGTCGGGGCCGGGACGGGTGTTATGTAACAAGGGACTGGAAGCTTCTCAATCAAAATCTAAGTAACAAGCGGAGGTAGGATGGAATATATTATATTTCATTGCAAATTGTTTTAGTAGCAAGGAAAAAAAGGAGGGACTGGCGGAGAGCAGGTACAGTCACTTCGTTCCTGTAGGGGGCGAGCTGGCACGTAAGTATGTTCAGCCGGGGGGACGGCAGGTCGGGGGGGGACGGACGTTGCTTGGGGTTTTTGGAGGATGTTGTTGCCCGACGCCCACGTCCTTCCGAAAACTCTCCGGAGTTCCACCCTTCGACCTCGGCCACTCCCTCCTTCGGGGCTGCTTTGCAACGTTACTTATCCAAGCGGATCAATTGTTTAGGTTGTCCCGTTTTGACCCTGATAGAATTCCAATCTTCCGGAGCCATCTTGTTTGTTTTTCCCCTCGGTCATGGCCCGATCTCCCCACCCTGGCCCCGTTCACCGCCCCTAGCTGCGTTGGGTTTCGCACACTTCTGTTTCCTCGCTTTCTCCTGTCGGCACTCCTGCTTCCTTAGCCACCGGGGGGAGCTCCAGTTCGGGTTTTTTGTGGTGTTGTCCGGACAGAGGGCCGAACAGGGGCGAAAAGGACGGCGGCGTGAAGGGGGGCACGGGCGGAGTGGCCATGGATCAGTTCGGAAAGCGGAGAAGGAAGAGCGAAAAAAAAAAGTTCCCGATGGCGGCAGGAAAGATGGGGCAGGGGGGGTTAAGGATCGGATGGGGAATTGGCAACTAGGGGAGGGGGAGCACTCCCAACAACAAGCTAAGACCAGATATCAGCATCGCGCCTTTGCAAGGCTGAATGAGGGCGGAGGATGGATGAGGTTCAAAAAAAAAGGGCTATAAGTTTTCCTTGGGGCGGGACTACATGCTGGGGCACAACAAAAAAGCTCTCTGTTGGGGGAGCAGGAATGAATATTAGGGCAGGGGGGGGGGGGGGGGGGGTGGGGGGGGGGGGGGGGGGGGGGGGGGGGGGGGGGGTGGGGGGGGGGGGGGGGGGGGGGAGGGGGGGGGGGGGGGGGGGGGGGGGGGGGGGGGGGGGGGGTGGGGGGGGGCATTAAGCCACCCTCCCATCAAGAGAAGGGAACCACAAAACGCCACATGCTATTTACAAAAGGATTCTGGGCAAAGGACTGGGGGCTCCGGATTTCCTGGTTCATCCCTTTCTCGTTCGAACAAAAATGTGGCTTTAGAGACGCTAAAAAATACCGTGCTAAACTCTAGACCCTGCTCACTACAGACGCGGCTATGACGCGACGCTTTGGGGAGCAAAGGGACAGGAAGAAAAAAACTCACTGCTTAACATCGTCCTAAATAGGGGACCACAACCTCGGGACCGGCTCCTGGCAGGGCGTCACATATGCGTAAATCGCGGGCTCACGAAAAAATAAGTACGAAAGCAAAAAAAAGAAAAAAAACAAAAACACCAGCTAGAGGGACCGTGTCCTGTGATTAAGTCTGGTAAAAAATCGATAGACGGTGAGCAAAGGGGCCGCTGGGGGGGACGATGATGTAAGGTCTAAAGCGGCTCTAGAGAAGCTACGTTATATGTGCTCTACCCGTGCTGGGTCTCGGCAGACGAGAGAACCAATTATCCGGTGGGAAGGATAAGGTGGGGGTATGTGGGAAGTGTTTAAAATAAGCGGTGGAGGGATGGCGGGCTGATCGGTGCGTATGGGGGCTACAACGGAAGGGGCTGGGGGGGGGGAGGCATCAATCGTCAGATATTTCGGGGAAAAGGAATTGCTGGGAAAATTATTTTTGTGGGCAAGCCGGTGCAGTTAAAACGGGCGGGGGCAACTTGTTAACAACGGCTGGGGGGGGGGGCTGCGTGTTTGTCGAGAGGGGCAGACAACTGACGACTCAAAAGCAAGAAAGAAGTGTTTGTGGGAGGCGACGGCAAACAAGTTCAGTGCGAAGAGGGGGAGCATGCTCGGGTGGGGCTGCAAGGAAAGAAAAACAGGCTATCACCCAAGCATCTTATGGCTTTGAAGATATCATTCCGAACTGGGCTGGGGGGGTGTCGTGCTTGCACAGGTGCAGAAAAGAAACCTCTTCATGAGGGTTCGCTGTGCGAACGAGGGGTAAAAAAACCAGGGAGAAAATCTGCAATGAGCGGGCGCTATGGAAGGAACGGGATTCTTCATCACCTTAAGGCCGGGTCAGAGGGCTGCGGTATAAATAAAAAGGTTGGGGGACTAAGGAAAACAGTGGAAGGGGACGGGGGGGAAATGGGGGACGGGAAGGTGCGAGTACAGAAGGAGGCTAGTCGTTCCTCATCTGAGGGACTCGAGCAGAAGGCTTGGTTCTAAGAAGTTCGTGCTTCGGTCCAGAGTCACCTCGGTCATATCGTGGCAATAGAAATTCTAAAAAACCAAAAGAAAAATGCCGCACAAAAACAAAAGAAAAAAAAAAAAAAAAAAAAAAAAAGCTGCGAAAAAAGAACTGGCGGGACGAAAACAAAACTGTGGGTTCCAAGGGGGAATGTGTGTGGCTCTGAGGACAAGATACGCTAGCGAGAAAAAAAAAAAACAGCGAGGAAAGCTGGGGCCAGCAACCCCCGGGGAGAGGGAGGGGGAACGTCATTAAAGCGGGAAGAATCGGAAACACACTCGTACATTAAGGTTCTGCTAACTGAAAAATTTTCAGTGTCGAGCCGGGGAGAGAAAGGAGGGGACGAGGTAAATTAGGAACCCGTACGCTTTCAGCAGCTGTGATTGTGAAGGACGGAGAAGGAGTACGGAGGAAGCGTGCTGCTCTACGGTAGAGAGACGTACCGTGATTGATGGGGGGGGCGGCTCTATTCGGGCACGTCGGAAAACAGGGGGGGGGGCTGGAGGAAAAAAAAAATGTGGGAAGGACCCGCGATGATCCATATGGGTCACCCGCCAGGCATGGAGCTCATTTCATTATTCCTAGAGGGGAGACATGCGAGAGGGTTAGGGGGGCGATTAATACGGCTTTCCAAAGTTGGTGGAGAAACGGAAAAGGGGGAATTTTTTTCGAAATTTGGTAGGCTGCAGGTGACAAACAGGGGGGGGGGGGGGGGTGTGTGGGGTGGGGGTGGGGGGGGGGGGGGGGGGTGGAGGGGTGCAGAACGAAAAACAAAACGAAGCACGCGGCAAGGTCTAAAGGGAATACCTGGCTATCGGCATTAAACGCGTTGAATAAAGTGACGGGGGACCTCAAGGGATTCGGAGAAAAAAAAAAAAAAAAAATCAGGAAATCTGGACAGGAATAAGTCAGATTTGGAAAGCGTGGACACAGAATCCTAATGCGTAGTGGGGGGGACGCGGGGATTGGCATATTGACTGGTGTGACAATGGCTTGAATCTAAGCAAACCAAAAAAAGCCTACCGCCTCACGCCAAGGTATGCGCGGAGGAGGCAGTTCTCTAGGAGGAGGCAGTGGGGGGGGGGGGGGGGGGGGGTGGGTGGGGTCTGTGATTGGGGGGGGGGTTGTTGGGGGGGGGGGTGTCGAGGGGGAGTTGGGGTGTGGGGGGTGGGGGGGGGGTGGTGTGGACCCAACACCTGGCGACGGCGGCAAGGTGTGGGAGCAGGCAAAGAAAGTGGGGCGGTAGTAGGTGGGGGGAAGAGCGGGAGCCAGCAGGGGTCAGGTTCTCAGCACTGCCCTAGAAATAGAGCCGCTGCCATGCGCAGAAACTAGGGCGGGGGGGGGGAAGGGGGGTAATCGCAGTGAAACTGCGCAAGACTTTGTACAGCAACTTAAGAAGGCGCGGAGCGGAGATAACGAGGGGGGGGGGGAATAACAGGGGCGAAAAAAATTGGGGGAGGAGTGCATTACACTGGGGCGTTAAAGGGGTGGAGGCTAAATATCGGGGATCGTCGGGGAATGGAGGGGGTAAAGGGGGAATGAGAGGGTAGGTCGGGTGTCGAGGGAGGAGCGCAAGAAAGTAGGGGGGAAAAAGTCTATTAGGGGGATAAGGAACGGATTAGGGGTGGGGAAAAAAGCGGTAGTTAGAGGAGATGGGTGGAAGGGGGAAGAGGGCATAGGGACCAGAAAATAGTAGGAGGAGAGGGGGGGGGGGCAAGTGAGGAGGGTGCTGGGGTAGGTGGGGAAGGTACGGGAGCGGACAAGAGAGGGGCCGAGAGGGAGGAGTAACGCGGATGAAAGAGAGGGAGAGAAAGAAGGAGTGGATGAGGAGGCACAGAAAAAGGAAAGGGAGAAGCGACGGCGAGGGTGTAGAGATGAAACGGGGGGAGGAGCTGGGAAAGATTAATGTAAGAAGGTGAGCGAACGAGGGAGAAAGGGGTGGAAGCTTGGGAGGGAGAGGATGAAGGATGTGGATGTGACGGGAGAAGGAGAATGGAGTGGGATTGGTAAAGGGAAGGCCACGGGGTGGGAAAAGAAGGATGTCGAGAGAGGGGGGAGCTGTAATAGGAAGGGGCGGGGCGTCGGGGGAGCATTCGTCGGGGGGATTGGCAGGAAAGGGGGGAAAATCGGACGTAAGCCGAACAATCCAGAGGGCTGTCCTTTCAAATTAAGGCGAGGGCAGAATGCATACGGGCCAGTATGTGGGGCTGTGGTAGAGGGTTGCATGATGCTGTGCACAGGTGCTGCTCATAACAAGTCATCAACGAAGCATTGGAGGAAGGAAATTGCGAAAAAATCGGCAAAAAAAAAAGATACAATATGGGGACTATGGACGGGCTAAGGGCATGTTCGTTGCAGCGAAAGATGGCATTGGCAGGGGCCTTCCAAAATGTGCGTCAGAGTGAAAAGAGGCAAGGGAAAGGGAGGCGACAGTGGTCGCTGGTTGGGAGGGAGTGAGGTCTTTGCTAAAACAGGCTCAAAACGGATAGAAATATGCGAGGAAAAGGGGTCGTGCCGGGAGAGTCCGAGAAAAGAAGGAAAGGAGCAGGCGTATTGGGGGGATGAAACAACAAAATCGGGCTGGTACTATTTGGCAGCGCACCTGGTAGTCTTCATTGAAAAAACAATCAAAAAAGTGCAGTTCTCTCATCAATTCTGGAGGAACAGTGTGAGGAAAATGCAGGGGATATGGGGGGACGTCCATGACAGGAACGCAAGTATGGAAGAACATCGAATTGTTTTTCCATTAAAGGCATCAGACACTTTTGACAGACCCGTTGGGGGCAAGCCTTGCATGGTGAAAAAAAGAGGGAGAATGGTCCAATAAAGGGGTCGGAGCAGCGTGCGAAATCATACGGGAGATCAGCCCAAAGGCATGCCTGCGTCAACTCATCCCCACCGGTTCCGCATCACGCAAGATGTATAGGATTCGGCTACTCATGAAGGGCACAAGGAGAAAAGAATAAAGGCGGACTGCGACGGGGGGGGGGACCGAGATTTCGGAGCAAGTCCAAAACCTGACGGGACATAGACGCCGTACGCGGTCTTCAGGCGGAGGTCGCGTGGGGGGTAAGGGGCGGTTGCGGGGAGGGGCAAAGAGGGGAGGTCGCTAGAGGAGGAAGGGGGGAGACGAACTGTAAAGGGACGAAAGAAAAAAAAAAAAATTTGGCAGGTAGGGAATGTATCAGCAGTCGGGTTCCTTAGGATTATCGGCAACCTGCCACCCGCGACGGACGGAACAAAAAAAAAAAAAAAGAAGAAATAAAGAGTTTCGCTTCGGGCTGGGGGACGGGAAATGATGGGGGGAGGGGATCGAAAAGTCAGAACAGGGAGTTCAAGACTTAAGAAGCATCAATAGAGGAAAAAAGGTGGCCGCTTCTGAGGAGGGAGGGCGCAAGTCTTGCGTGAGACTAAACGGCAGTACTGGAACGGGAAAGAAGCGGAGGGCAAGAACGACCACTACGGATGTAGGGTGTGGCGGTGCAGGCCCGTGCTATGGCCGATTCTTATCACACTTTCGTAACAGTTCGGGGGCAAGAAAGGGAAGGTGCAGGGGGAGCAAGAAAGGCCCAATTGGGAACGAAGGGGTAGGCGATCCTTGAATTTAGTAGGTGGAGGGAGAGCGGTGCCATCACACGTATAGAGAATTGGCTCATATGGAACTCCTGACAGTAACGGCACCTCGTGGGCGGCGTCGTGATGGAAATTCCTCGCGTGGCATAACGGTCGGCGGGAGGGGAGGCGCCTGTATACTCTCTTTGTCAGGGGGGGAAAGAGTGCGAGTTGAGGGTTGGGGGGGCACGCATGTTGAAGAAACAACCGGGTCGATTATGGAAAAGGGACGGAGAAAGGAAATCTTAGTTGAGGAGGACGGAGGGTGCAAAGATAGTCAAGGCCGAGGCATCCAACAAAAAACACACAAACACGGTCTGGGCCTCCCTAACACAGATTGACTCAATCGAAAGGGTTGGGGTAGGAGCCCACACAGGTTGGATGCGACGGGGAGGAGACTTGTTCCTGGTCACGCGGAAGGAAGATCGTAAGGAGGGGAAAAAGGTGGGAGGAGGAGGGGAGGGTATCCGATCCCAGATCATGTCAGGAAGCTGGGGTTAAGGAGGGACTGTAAAAAAGTCAGAAAAACTCGACCAGTATTGGGGGGATCAACGTAGTGTCGGAATAGGAGGCAGTCACACTCTATGCGGTTAAATAAGTCATCAACGAAAGGAGAGGGGCCCTTACTTAAATAAAAAAACACAGGATATAAATAGCCGAGAAGAACTCAAAAATCGAAGGGTCTGGGGGCCTACAGGGCACGATGGTCTGTCTAAACAAAACGAAAGGCGAACCGGGGGTATCTGTATGGCGGTTCGGGGAGGGACACCAGTTAATAACCAACGGTTGGCGCAAAAGGGAATGTCTAAAAGATTGCCTGGAAAGGCGTGTGGGACCTGGGCAGGGAACGACTTGTATCAAGGGAAGATGGAAGGAAGGGGCTTAACTCTACACAGTTAGGCTCGACATAAAAAATTTCGCGGAAAACGAAAAAAAATCCAGATAGGGGGGATAAATTCGAGGTGTCAGGCACTTGAAGTCACGAAGGGGGACCGTTGGGGTGCATGATAGGCTCATTTGATAGGCACGCGCGACGGTTCGGGCGTAAAAGGGGGCCACGGGGAGTGTGGGGTGAGTTGGATAAGAAGGTAGTCTTTTCTATGCTGGGCCCACGGGGGGAGGACGAGGTCCGGGGTAGAACGGATGAAGGGGGAAACGTGCGAGTGAAAAACGAGTAGGTCTAAGAAAAGTGGTGCGGTTCAAGCGGCCATCCAAAACGCAGGGACTGTTTAACACACAGAAGAGGACTAAGTCGAGGGGTTGACCCGAGCTGTTGCAAGGGTAGGTTGGGAGTTCTAGGGGAACGGAGCTCGAGGCAAGTTTGGCGCAAGGGGAGGCGGGGAAGCGGGAAACTCATAATCAGAGGAAGAATTTACTAAGAAGGAAAAAAAACAAAGGATTCTGCGTTGTGGTGGTGGCAGGGAGGAGCGCGTGCAAAAAGAAGTCTAGTGGCCGACGACGGTGAACAAATGAAATAAATCGCGCGACAGCCGGGAGAATGTTCGGCTCGACTAGGCCTGGCGTGCGAATTAATTGGGGAGAAAGGGAGAGACTTTTTTTGGCCGGGGGGAATGGCATCTTCAACACAGGGCGCTCGTCGAGAGCGCGAAGACCATAGGGAAAGGCGCAAGGCACATATGAGAGAGGGATGAAGGCGCGTCGGTCGACTGAAAAGCAGTCATGAAAAAGTAATCTACTACCGGGGTTGGAAAGGTTTATTAAGTGGCTTAACAGGTCAAATAAAAACAAAGGGACCGGGAAAGAGGGCTCAGAAAACACGAGAGGTGAAAGGGGAAAAAAGGGCGCGGTCAAAGCAAGTTCTTCCTGGGAGGCGCAACAAGGGGCTGATCTCATCTCAACAAAAAAAAAAAAGGAGAGATGAAGAGAAAAAAAAAAGGACTGAGGGAATGGGGAAATCACTACGAAACGGGGCCTTTCCGTGTTTTGGAAGGAGGAGACTTGGGGAAAAGCAAAAGGGGCGTCGTCGGAAAGCCGGCAGGCGATGTGAAGGAAAGTCAGGCGGATAAAAAATCGGGGGGACAAGATGGGGCACGGCAGGTGCAGAAACGGCACGATGCGTGGGATCTTGCCATGACTGGGTCTGTGAAAGGACGAGAAAACGGCCTTCCAGGCGGGAAAAGTCCAGAAAAGAGGGGGAGAAGAGGGGGAAGGGTACGACAGGTCGGAGGGTATGATGGCATAGTTGGAGGGGGTGAAAAAAGATGCACAGAAGCAGATACCGCAATACCTAAGCACAAGACGAATTGCAAGAATGCAGCGGCAAACGAATTGAGGTTTCACCGGGGACGCGAGGGGCGTAAACTGGGAAACTATGCGGGGAAAAAAAAAAAAAAAAAAAAAAAAAAAAAAAAAAAAAAAAAAAAAAACACCCTGGACAAACAAGAGAGGCAGTGGTTTGGTGAAGACTTTCATTTAATTGAGGGTCTTCTTATGGTCAACAAGGCGGGGGCACGGGGAGACCGCACTGTAGCATTCACGGCTCTAAAAAAAGAACTAAACTGAAATAAGCTCGGGAGCGGGCAAACGCTCATGGTCATGTTTATGGACCACTGTCCTTGGGGGGTGGGGGCAGGCCAGTGGCAAAAAGGGGTATAAAAAAAAGTAGGCTTTCTCATCACATGTGGTTGG
>Ga0179593_1647036_pt1 | contig 26141 bp, 35 predicted proteins | sample CZODoug2_1_08_16_FD_185931 | JGI IMG/M metagenome (GOLD analysis project Ga0179593, IMG submission 185931) | Vadose zone soil fungal communities from Angelo Coast Range Reserve, California, USA - CZODoug2_1_08_16fungal (PacBio error correction) | ecosystem: Environmental > Terrestrial > Soil >...
AATCGTGTTTTTGTGGAGATAGACATCCGCCAATTTCCCCGGGGGAAAAAAAAACGAATTTTGGGGTCACCCGAGGTGGGGAAACAACCCCCCCTCAACACCCCGATGGGGGGCAACCGGCGAAGTTGTGAAAGTGTTGGTGGCCAAAAAAGACAGCTCGTAACACAGGAAACAACTCCCCGACCCCACAACCACACCCCCTGTTGGGGGGAAAAAAAAACCTGGGGATTTTGGGGGTGACCCGGGGTTGGGGTTCCAAAAAAAAAGAGCAGCCTGTACTGGTCCGGGGCCTAGGAACAAAGGGTAAAAAAAAAAGACGGGACCTTGGCGTTGGGGTAAATCAAAAAAAGAAAAAAAAAAGGGATTCCCCCCTAAGGGAGTGACACGAAAGGATGAAAGCCATCCCCATGAAATACAAAACAACCCCCCGTCGGGTCTTACCGGAGGGGGGGGGGGGGGGTTTCTGCCACCAAGGAAACCCCCCCAAAACAAAAAATTGGGGTGTGGGGTCCAAAAAAACAAGAGGAAAATTCCAACCAAGAAAAATCGGTTTCCAGGGGAAAAATTTAAAAATGTTGGGTTTGGGGCCTTCAAAAAAAGGTCCGAGGCGGTAAATTTTCCCCCAAGTCTTGGAACTCCGATAACTAACTGGGGAAAAGCTGGTTTAGGGGAAAAAAAAGTCCAAGCAACTTTCCAATACCGAAACCAAATGAAAGCAAAACTCTCGCCCCCCGGTGGCCCCAAAACGTGTAGGGTCCAAAAAAAGGCAACTTAGCATTCAAAGGAATGGGGGAGGATAACCGAAGAACCATTGCAAAAGCCAAGGTGCGACCCCCCTTTGAGGTCCACCCCCTTGAGGGTCCAACCCCCAAAGGGAAAAAAAAGGGGTGAGAAAGCCAAAAACGGGCCCCCTTACCCGTAAACTGAACTGACCAAGAAACCAGCGTCCCCAAAGGACCGTTTCCTATTGCCCAATGTGTTTGTGGAAAAATGAACTTTTCTGGTGTTTCTTTAAAAAAAAAAAAAAGGGGGATTGACCTTCAACAAAAATTGTTTAAGGAAAAAAAAACAACCCCCGAGAAAAAAACCCCAAGCCCACAAAACCGGAACACGTTTTGGGAAAAAAAAACCCAAGTGGTTCCTTAAAAAGGTCAAGGGGAAGAAAAGGCACCCCAGCCCCAATTGGGAAAGAACGAAAGGTTACTTGGAAAACAAAAACAAGAGGGGGTGGGGGCCGTTTTCCCTCGAAAACCGAAAGGCCGTTTTAAAAAACCAGGGCCCCCCGTGGGACAATCAGGGGAGAAAGCAAACCAAACACACCAATGACAGAAAATTGGGACCCAAAAAAAAGGGAATCTCCCCCCACTTGGGGAGCGGGGAACCCCCCGTCAAGGGAAAAGTGAAAATCCTTCCCCGAAAAAGGATTTTGGTTTTGAAAAGGCCTGATATTGGGGTTTCAAAAACGGAAAAACCGAACCATCTCCAATCGCAACCACCCCAAGGGACCCTGAAATTCAACCCCTCTTTTAAAGCGACGGGTGTTTCCGAAGTCAACAGGACCAATTACAAACCAAAAACCCCCACAAAAAGGCCGCAAAAGAAAAACTGGACGGTTTCCCAAAAAAAGGCCGGGCCAATGGGACCCAAAAACCCCACCAAGGTCAAAACGGACCCCCACCTTAGTTGGGCGAAAAAAAACTTTTTTTGTCCACCCAGTAAAAAAGGGAACCCAGGGTTTTTCCAATTCTATGGAAAACTACTGGCCCCACGTTGGGGGAAGAACAGCCCGTAAAAGTCCGGAACGGGCCCGGGAAATCAACAAAGAAAGTTAATCAAGGGGCTTGTCCCGGGAAACTAAAACCTGACACCCAACCAACAAAAAACCCTTGAGGGCAACCCGTTGGAACTGCCCCCCGAAAACGAGAGAAAACTTGGTTTAAAGTTGCTGGGAAAATTGTCACCACCCAAAAATTCCGAAAGGGGGGTGGGGTTCCTTTTTCCTCAAGGCAAAGTGGGGGGGTGGAAAGTTGCCACCGCCCTGAACCTGAATAAACCCAACTGGGGGGAAAAGGAAAAAATAATCCCGAGAAAAGGCGGGGTTGTTTGAAAAAATAAAAAGGCCCCCAACCAGCCGGGCCCTGGCACCCAGTTCCGATTTGGAAACCGAAAAACCCCCGTGCGGGCCTATAGGAAGGAATTTTTGGAAAAAAAGAAAAAAAAGAGGGACGAATGGAAAAAACTGGGCCACCCTTTGGGGGCCGGGGCCCCCCCCAAAACAAACCCCGGGACCCAAAGGAAAGCCCAGGAAAAAAAAAAGGGACCCGCAAAAAAAAGTTATAACAGCAAGCCCCACCAAACGGGAAAAAAGAAAAGGGGGGAAAAAGGGTATTGCCCTCCCCCATGCAAAGTCCTAGAGGAAACCACCCCCGGGGGGGGGGGAAACGGGTCAAAAAAAGAATTAGGAAAAAAACAAAACACCTTAAGGAAAAATTTGTCCAGGAAAAGAAAAACCCAAGGTACTTTGGGAGAAAAGAAATGCACCCCCAACCCCAGGGCCAGGGACGGTGTTTTACTTTCCATTAAAAAAAAGGGAATCAAAACCTTCCAACCCCTTACAATGAAAAAAAAAAAAAACGCCAAACCCCCAAAAACACAAAAAAAACCCCCCGAAAAATCGACGAGGGGCAAAACCCCCCCAAGCCACAAAGGGAGTTTGTTTGGGGGGAGGAAAAAAAACCCACCACTTTACAGATCAAAAGGAAAAAAAAACCGGCAAAGAAGTGATGAAAGGGCAAAAAAAAAACCAACCCCAAAATCAAGAAAAAAGAAAATCTCCGGGGAAAAAAGTTCCAGGTGAAAAAAAAAAAAAAGGCCAGTGTTGTTTAAGTTGGAAGCATGGCTAGCGGGGGAACAACTTTTTTTTTTAATTACGAAAAGAAAAGGAAAGTTTGTGGGAAAGAACACAAAAAAGAAAAAAAAGGAAAACCCGGACCCGGGGGACAGTTGCCAAAGACGGGCCCCCCGTTTGGTTTTTGAAAGGGGGCGTCACCCGCACCTCAATCGACCGCAAACCGAGAAACCCATTGGGCCCTTTTTTTAGAGGCCAGCCCAAAAAGGGGGAAACGCCCGGAACCCTCCCCCCCCCCCACAAAAACCCCCCCAGGGTAAATTCATGACATCAACCAAAACAACAAAAAACAAAACCTTGAGAAAGATACTTTTCCCACCCCCCCCAAATAAAAGGTTGGGAAAACCCCCCCACCTCGGGCCCCCCCCTTTGGGGGGAAAAAAAAAAAAGAGGGAAAAAAGACCCAAGGGGTTTTCTAATTGGTCACCGGAGGGGCCAAAATGGCATGCCGAAAAACCAGGGAAAATAAATTGTGGTAAAAAAAAAAGGCTAACTGCCGGCCAGTAAGAACGGGGCCCGCCCTTTTGCCATGGTGAACAAAAGGTCTTTCTTAGTGAACCAAAAAAAAAAAAGCCGTTTCCGTGCCCCCAAGAGGAGTTAAAGTCTTTCCAACCAAAGGGGCCAAAACCAAAGAAGTCAAGGGGGGGGGGAAGCTCCAAAAGCGGGGGGGAGGAAGCACCCCCTCAACCCAACCCACCAACAGGGAAATGCCTGGGGGGGTGGGGATTTTTAAACCCCAGTTAAAAAAAAAACCCAAAAAGACGGGGGGGTTAAAAAGAACAAAAAAACCCAACCCCTTTTTGGTTTTGGGGGGGGGGAACACGTTTTTGGGTTGGTGTTCCCCTTGTTGTCAACCAACTTCATAGACGAAAACAAAGGTCAAACCTTCCAAAGTAAGGGGGTGTTCCCCGGGTTTGGGGGTTTTTTTGGCCGGTGCAAAAAGGAAAAGGGCTCCTTTGGGTCCTGAACTTTCAAAAAAAAAGAAAAAAAAAAATCCCTTGGGGGGGGCCCCTGCAGTCAATTCAGGGGTGCCCCCAAAACGCATTCAAAGGGGGCAGGGTTTGGTGTTCCTGAGGTCTGATGACCCCCCCCCTTGGAGGGCCCAACTGGAAAAAAACCGGAAATTGCCTGAGGCCAAATACCTGTTCAAAAACCAACGCCCCCCAAACCCAAAAAAAAGTCAACCTGTTTTTTGACAAAAAAAAAAAAAAAAAAAAAAAGAAAACAAGAAGAGGGGGGGGAAGGTGATTTTGGGGGGGAGAAGGGGGGACCTTTGGTGTTTTTGCCTGAGAAAAAGGATTGGAGGTGGGCCCAAAAAAAAAAAGGGAATGAAACCAAAAAGTTCCCAAACCACGACCTATGGGTGGTTACCAAAAGGGAAAATGGGAACCCCTATTTCCAGATTTCAAACCCCGAAGGGAACCCCAAGGCCAAAAAAAAAGAAGGGTAATTATGTGCCAAACAGAAGCCCCCAGAAAAGAACGAAATGGTCCCAAGGGAAGAAAAAAAGAATTCCCAATTTCAGAAAGATCAATCTGTCAAGGGAAGGAACCCCTAAGGGGGGTTACCTTGGAAAGACCGTCCACCCCCCCCCCCCCCAGCGCAGCCCAAATAAAAAGGGGTTTTGTTTTTTTTTTGGGGTTGGGGAAACCCACTTGGGGGCCAAATCTTGGCTGGGGGAACATGCCAAACAACAGGCAAACCCCCAAAAAACAGTTCCCCACCCCATTCCCACAACAATTTAAGGTTGTGGTGAGGTGCCAAAAAAAAAAAAAAAAAAAAAATGCCTTTCCAAAAAATGGAACAGGGAACATGAAAAGGGTTTTGAAACTTTGTTTGGACCGCAGGGAAAAAAGTGAGGGGGGGGTTTGGAGGCCAAAAAAAAATCCCGCCCCCCAATGAAAAAGGGGGGCCCCCCCGGGAAAAAAAAGGTGAGTCCATGGGTTGGGACAAATCGGGAGAAACTCCCCACAAGGAAAAACCTTTGTGAAGAGATGGAACATTGTTGGGGTCCACGTTAGCCACTAGTGTTCGCGCGGGGACCCCAAGAAAAAGGCCGGTTTTGTGGGGGAAAAAAGAAAAGCGAACCCCCCCCGGGGGGGGGACAGTAAAAAAAGGGGCCACCGGGATTGGTGTAAGATTTGTAAAACCGGCCACCGAATCTTTGACAAAAAAAAAAACCATTCCCCTTCCAGGTTTTTGAGAACAAAGGGGGTGGGGGAGGCGGTTTTGCCATCAACACCAATAATTCCCCTGGAAAAACCGGGCGTTGGAAAGGGGAAGCTCCTGGGAAAATCAGAAAACTGGAAACCCTGTTTTGAAAGGGATAGTTGGAGAACAATCCAGAAAAAGGATCCCCGAAAAACAAGGGGAAAATACTGACTTGATGTTGAAAACATGGGAACAAAAAAGGCAAAGGGTGTGGATGGGTTGGGGAAACGGGAAACGGGTGTTTCCGGGCCCAGAAAAACCCCGGCCCCACCATGTTTTTGGACGGGGGGGGGGTGGGTGGTTTGCACTGCAAAAAAGGGTCCGTCCCCTGTAAACCAAAGGGGGTGCTGGCCCCCCCAGTGTGCCACCTTTACGAAAGAAAAAGGGTGATTCCCAGGGAAAAAGGCAACCTGTTGGGCTAAAAAGGGGGGGCTTGCCGGAAAAGAAAAAAAGGTCAAAAACAAAATACGGAAAAACGTCAAAAGTCGGGACCGGGGTTGAGAAAAACGAAAAATGCCCCAACCGGATCGAAAAAAGAAAAAAACCGGCCGGAACACCCTCTTTGTGGGGTCCCCACGGGGGGGGGAAAAAGGAAGGGCACCCTCTCCTGGACCCCCTTGACAAAGGGGGGAAAGTCCCAGCAGAGGGGCTCCCCCCAAACCAAAAAAAATCCCCCAATGGCCCCCCCCCTTTGAACCACAAATTAATTACCGAAAGGTCCCAAAAAGTTTTTAACCCCTTTCTTTAAATTTCCGCCGAAAAAAAAAATTTAACGATCCGTGTTGTTTGAAATAGAAAAATTGCACCAACCCCCTAGGGAAAGGGGTTTCCCAAAAGAAAAGGAGTACTGCCCCCATGGGCACAAACCATCAAAACTGGGTTGGGTGCAGTTTTTCCCCCAGGATGTGAGGGGGGGGTCCAAGAACCCCCCCTTTAAACAAACCCTGAAGGGGGGAAAGACCCGGGCCCGGTTAAACCGAAAGGAATACCAATTGTTCGAAAACCGGGCCCCCCCACCAAAAACCTTTCCCAAAATGGTCAAAAAAAAGGGGACCGACCTCCCCCTCAAAAAAAAAAACCCAGAACCTGAGGCAAGGGGGGGAAAAAAACCCCCAACGCGAACAAGAAAAATGGAAAAGAAAAAGAAGGGACCCCGCTTTGGGTTTATGGATTTCCCAGGTAAGGGGGAAAAACCCCCTCGAAAAAGGTAGGAAGGCGAACAGTACAAAAGAAAGGAAATAAACGCAACCCTACCGCCCCGCCCGAAGTAAAAAGAAAAAAAAGGGTCCCCCCCCTCCCCGCCAAAAAACAAAGAAAAAAAAGGCTTAAATCTTCTGGTTTTCTGGAAACGAACATTTAATACCAGGTGACAAAAAAAAAGGGAAAAAAACCCCATTAACAAAAGGAAAAAAAAACTATCTGGCCCACGAAATCCCGGGGGATTTGCTGGAAAACCACAAAGGACCCAAAGAAAACACTCCCCCCCCCTACCATTTGGGGGGGGAAAGGGGGGCCTTTAATTGGGAACATACGCAAAAAGGTCGTTCCAAAAACACCTTCTGAAGGGGAGGAAACCCCAAAACAAGACCGTTCCCCCCCCACCAACCCCACAAAAAAATTCCGGACAAAAAAAAAAAACGTTCCCAGTTCAAACCCCGTTTTTTGTAGGGAACAATAAAACCGGGGGGGGGGGGGGTAGCAGATGATAATCATTTTTTAACCAAAAGCCAAAAACGGTGTCCGTTTGGTGGAAACCCACTCCCTTGGGTTTGTTTTGTCTACCAAAAAAAAAGGAAACACCCAAACAAGGAAGTGAAACAAAACCATAAAAGCGGGGAAATTTGCCAGTCCAGGTAAAAAAAACCGGCCCCACCCAAATAAAAAGAAAGGTCCCCCACCGGTGGGTGGTGAAAAAAAGCCCCCCCCTGGTGACAAAATAACAATTTGGGGGGGGTGTTTTTTTTCAGGGAAAAAAGACACCATTAGCCGTAGGAAAAAAAAACAGAAAAAGAGGTTTGGGGCCCCCCGGTCGTAATTACCCTCCAAAGGGAAAAACCCTTCCCCCAAGTCCAAGGAGGCCCATGTTGGGGGGGTCACAACCCCCAAACCCAACCCCGGGCCATAAAGGGGTGGGAATGCATGGGCCTTTTTGTATACCACCCCCAAAAAAGAGGAAATCCACGGCAAAAACGAAACGAAACCCCCACCTTCCCCCCCCCCCGAAAAGGGGGAAAACGGTGTGAAAAGATGGGTTGGGGAGCCACCCCCCGCCCCCATTGCCCCGAACCCCCCACCAGCCCACCAAACGTCCCCCGCGGCCCCACGGGTAAAAGCCAAGTTTTTTTTTTTGGGGGAAAGGGGGACCAACCTGCACGAATAAGGGCAGAAAAAAAAAAAATTGACAAATAAGGGGGAACCCCTCCTGACCACCCCCCCCCACCAGGTTCACCCACAAAACAAGTAACGCCCCCCCTTACTTAAATTTAAACAGACAAGAATAGAAAGGTCGCAAGAGGAAAAATTTTCCACACCAAACACAAAAAAAGGCGGGGGAACAAAAAAGGTGTGGTTTTTTTTCCCCCCAACCCCAAGGCAAAGCCCCAATTTTGTAAATCTGCGAGGACCCAGGATGGTAAGAAAAGAACTCCTCGGGGAAAACCAAGTATCAACAAAATGAATCGGAAAAGGATCCGCCTATTTTTAGGAAAGTTTAAAACCCCCCCCCCCAAACCCCTTTGGGGGGAAGGAGTAATACAAAATAGAAGGGGGGAAGGGGAAAGCATCTTCAAAACCTTATTGTCAGTCCTCAAAAAAAAAGACTTAAAATGTTTCCAAAAAAAAAGTGGGCAACAGCCCCAGCCAACCGGGGGTCAGGGATTGTTCCCAAACAAAAAACCGCCCCCCCCTTTCTTTTGTGGGGAGCTACTTGGTATTGAGGGGGGGGGGAATTATAAATTTTGGTGCCGAACGGGAAAAAGAAAATGCACGGGTTTTAAAAAAAGGGGGGCCCGGTGGGGAGCAAAGTATCGGGGGTAACCCCCCCGCCCTCCCCCACCCGGACCACCTCCCCATAAAAACCTTCCCAGGTGTGGGTTGGGGGGGAAAAAAACATTAACAGGGAAAGAACTTCACACAACGTGGGGGGGAACCCCCAAACAAAACTTAAAAACCGAAAAAGCCGACCCAAAAAGGGGGGGTGCCCGGAAACCTGTTTGGCAATAAAGTTAAGGGTTGAAAGGTTGGCCGGGGGGGTTTTTAAGCCCCCAGGAGGTTGTAAAAAAAATTCCCGTCGAAGGCAAAAGAACCAAAAAAAAAAAAAGAAGATCCCCAAAATTGGGAGGGAAGACCCGAAAAATAAAAAGCAAAAAACTTTCCATTCCTTCGGGAAAAACCGCTTCCGGCCAAAAAGGGCCCCCCAGGCCCAGTGTTGTGGGCAACACCAGGATTGGTTGCGTTTGGGTTAAAAGAAAAGTTGTTGTTTTTTTTTTTACCGGGCAAACCACGTGTGGGGAAAAGCCGGGGGTTGTTTTTTGTTTGGGGAAGGGGTTGGGGTTTGGGGTTTGGGGGGGGGGGGAGAGCGGGAAAAAGGAAAACGGTTTTTGTTTGTGCCCCGGGAACAAACAGGGGAGGTTTAGGGTTTGGGGAAGGTGGGGGGTGTACACAGCCCCCCCGTATTTGAAGGGAAAAGCTGGGGGGGGGGAATGTCCTCTTACAAAAAAAGGGTTTGAAAGGTAATAAAGCGGGGGCCAAACCGGGGGAAAAAAAAGTTAAAGCTTTCCCAAAAAGGACTGAAAAAAAAAAAAACAGATGAAGAAGGTTTTCGGTCTGAAACCCCCCCTTCCCGGGGTTCAGGGAAAGGGAAGGGTGCCCACGTGTTGAATCAAAAGGATCGACCCCAACCCCCACAAAAGACCCCTTCCATGTGGGGGGGTTAGTTTTTCCCTGGGGTGCGGAAGGAAAAAAAATGGAAAAACAAAACAAAACGGGTTTAATCAGGAAGGTGTCCTATGAAACAAGTAAAAAAAGAAGTTTGGGTTTGAAGGGGAGTAACCCCACCAATAGGGGTTCACTGTGGCCACCCCCCTTTGAATGCCGCCTTGGGGGTTAAAAAATCTGGACAAAAAAAATCGGTTGCAGGGACAAAAACAAAATTTTGCCAAAAAAGAGGGGGGGGGGGGGCCGGGCCCCCTTTTGAAGTAGGGTGGCAGGCCGCTTTGTCAAAAGAAAGGGGGTCACCCCCCCGCAATGAAACAGGTGGGGGGTCCCAGAAAAACCCCAGTCTGGGGGAAAAACAAATCCCCCACAGGGGACTTTTGGCCCGTAGGAAGGGGGGGAAAAAAAGGGAGTAAGTTGGAAAAAACAATTATAAATCGACGGGGAGCAAGGTAGAAACCGGGGGAATGTAGTTTTAACCAACCCGGTTTTTTTTTCCCATCCAGAAAAAAAGTTCAGTTGGGTGGGGGGAAAACGTTTGGAAAATTTTTCCAAACCATTTGGGGCTGTTGTGGGTTTCACGTTGGAAAACCCCCGAGGGGCCCAAGGCGGCCCCACCACACAAGTTTCAAGGGGAAAGAATGGGCCACACCCCACGAAAAGGGGGGAAAAAAAGTTTTTGAAGCACGCCCCCCCCTGCCACGGGTGGGGAAAGGGGACGAAAGTAATGTTAAAAGGTCCAAGTAACCCCAGGGTTTGTTGCCAAAAAAAGTTTCCCTACGGCACGTTGGGGGGTGGCCGGGGCCCCCCCACGGGGGGTTTTCCCGGTGGGGGTAAAAAACCGACCCCACGGAAATGTGGAAATCAAAACAAAAAAGGAGGGCAGAAAAAAACGGCCAACAGTCAGCCCCCCAAAAACCGCCCCCTCAGGGGGGCCCAAAGTCCCCCCCCAGAAGGGCCCAAGAATTGCAAAAAAGGGCTTTTTTCCCCCCGCACATGTCAAGGGAAAAAACCCCTACCTTTGGAGGGGGCCTACAACTAAAAAAAAAACATTCAAAGAAGCAAAGACCCGCCAGAAGGCATGGGGGGAAGGAAAAAAACCACACAGGAAAAAAGCCCAGGGGAAAAAAGTTGGAAAGAAAACCGCCCAATTAAGAAGACCAGATCAAAAATTTGGGGGAGACAACACCCATAAAACGCCCCGATCGGAGTCCCCCAAAAAAGCAAAGACCACCAAAAAGGAAGGAAGGGACGTTTTTCCAGCCTTTGAAAAAAAAGCTAATGAAGCCCCCGCGGAAATAAAAAGCCACCCCCGCCTGGGTTAAGCGCCCCCCCCTTAAAAAAAAGCCTTGCCCCCAAAAAAGGGGATCGAAAACGGCCCCCACAAAACCAAAAAACCCTAACTTTTGGAAAAAGTGGCCCGCGAAAAAAACGGTCCCCAAGTTTGACAATCAAGGACTAACCCCCAAAAATAATTGCCCAAACGGTTCCAACAAAGAAAAAAAGAGGGGGAACTTTTCGTGCAACCCCCCCCAACACCCCAATTTGTTGGGGGGGAAATTCTTGAATGGGGCCGAAAAAGAAAAAACCTGACCCCGAAGAAAGCTTTGGAGGGGGCCGGTTGGCGGAAACAAGGCGCTTTAAGGGAAAGACGGGTGTCAACACCCGGGGCAGTTAACCCACAAAATGTCCCCAGTGTTAATGAAAGGGCCCACCCCTGGGGGAAAGGGAAAACGGGGGGTGTGTCCGGGCTGTGGATTAAAAACGAAAGTTGGGGGTTTGTGAAAACGGCCAAAAGGGGAATGGGAAACAAAAAAAAAAGGGAGGGGGGGTGTTTTTGGGGGCGGTCCGCCTGGTGCACCCGTAGAGGAACGTTTTACGGTTGGCCCCAACAAAACCGAAAAATCCTCCAAGCGAAGTCACCAACTAAACTGCGAAAAAAGAAAAAAGACAACCCCCCTCAAACGAAAAAAACCCCCCCGAGGGGGAACCGTTTTTGCCACCACGAAACAAGAAGACCAAACGATCAAGGGAATGGAAAGGGGGGGGAAAGTTTAAGGGAAACTGTCAACAAAAAAAAAAAAACAAACCCATATAAAATGCGGACAGGGCGCCCCCCAAAGTGTGGCCCCGGAAATTGCCCTCATTAGGAAAGGGGGCCCCGTTTGCGTGTCAGGGGGGGGGGGTGCGGGGGTTGAACCCCGGCAGTTTAAGAAAAGCCGACCAAAAACGGAGGGGCTTTGTCAAAAAAGGTACGCAAACGGGGGACCGGGTGGGAAACGGGGGGGGAGTAGGGGGTTTTTTGGAGCGGTCCCGAACGCCCCCCTTGCATGTGGGAAACGTTCTTTACGTTGAAAAAGGGGGGCACACCTGGCCGGGACTGAAGCAGGGCCCCCGTTTTTTGGGGGGTGAGAGGGACCAAGAAGGGGGGTTTCAAAGGGAATCAGTCCCAAAGGGGAAAAGGGAAGGGGAAATGCGGCCCGCATTACAAAAAAGGTGGAGCCCCTCCACAAGGGTTCTTCAACCCCCAAGGCCCAAAAGCCCACAACGGACTTTAAGGGGAAAAAATTGTTTTGTGCCAACAAAAGGGTAAAGGCGAAGCCGAAACAAAAAAACCCTTTAAGCGTTGTGATGGGGGAAAATGCGAGGGATGGCCAAACTGTTTTTGGTAAGGAACCGTCCCCGGCAAGGAAAGGGCCAACCAGCCCCGCGAGAAACCCTTCTGGGGGAAAAAGGGAACGAACGAAATTTCGAACAGTGCGGTGAAGCGCAGTTGCCCCACCCACCCTTGGGGGGGAAAACTCGGCCGGCGGGGGAGGGGGGGCCTGAAGTCCCCCTTCCCAAAAAAGAAAAAAAAAGGGGCAACCCCCGTTCGCGGTTGGGTCAGGGTTGTTGGGAAAGGGAAAGAAAAAACAGGGGGAAAAAGCCAATTCCCCAACAATCCAACAAAAAAGGAAAAGAAATCTGGGGGGGCCAAGAATTAACAACCCCAGGGCCCCCAAAGGGCAGTTTGGGTAGCGGGGGTGCCCCCCCCATGGGGGGGGAATAGAAAGGTGGGGTGAAAATTCTCAGGGAAAAATTTTGTAAACGAATGTTTTTTCAAAACCCCAATGAAGAAAAGGAAAACAAAAGAATTGTAAAAACGTTGGCGATTGGGGGGGGGGGGAAAAGGGGTGGGGTTTTTTTTCGCAAAAAAAAAAAAATTGTGGGGGTCCCGCGCCCGCTCGCCCCCCCGTTAGGTGGCCATGTTGGGGGGGGGGGGAGTTAATGTCCAACCCAACAGAAAAACCAACCCCCCCCCCCCCCCCCAAAAAAAACCAAACCCCCCCCCCCAACAAAACCAAAAACCAAACCCCCCCCCCCCAACCCCCCCCCCACACCAAAACAACCCCAAAGAAAAAAAGAACAACCCCCCCCCCCAAAAAAAGACATAGGACACCCCCCCCCCAAAAAACCCCAAAAAAACCAGCCCCCCCCCCCCCCCCCAGAAAAACCCGAAAAACCCCCCCCCCAAAAAAAAACCCCAAAGACCCCCCCCCCCCCCCCCCAAAAAAAGACCCGAAAACCCCCACCCCCCCCCCAAAAACCCCCAACCAAAACCCCCCAAAAACCCACAAAAAAAAAACCCCCCACCCCCCCCAATAAAAAAAAAACCCCCCCCCCCCCCCCCCAAAAAAAAAAAAAAGGGGTTTTGAAAAACCTTAGGAAAAAGAACAACGACTTGTTTCTTTTTTGTGTGAGGTAAACGCCCCCCCCACCCCTTTTTCGAACTCCCAACGGAGTTCGTTTTTCCCCATGGTTTTTTGTGTTTATGAACAAAAAAAACCGGGTTCCCTACAGCCACTAAAAAAAAAAAGGGAGGATAAGAAATAGCCCCCAGGAAAAAAATCCGGGCCCGAAGCCCCCGAAGGTGAAGTCATTTTGGTATCTTCCCCCCGGTACTTCTTTTGGGGTCCTGACACTAAACAAGAAGGGGGGGGGGTCTAACACCCCTCCCCGGGCGGGAAAAGGAAAAAAAGGGTTCGAACAACCCCCCCGCCGGGGTTTTCGAAATTGGGGGAAATGAAAAAAACAAACCCCCCCTCGGGGGGGAAAAGGGCAGGGGGGAAAAAAAAAACTTTGAAACGGGGGGGGAAAAAAAAGGGGACCGGCCCCCCCCCCCTTTTAAAGAATTTCAAGAAAAAAGGAACGAGTCCAAACAAAACTTTCCCCGGCCCTGAAAAATTAAAGTGGATTTTCGGGGGGGCGGAAAAGGCAGTTCCACAGGGTCGAAGGAAAATAGCCAGGCCAAAAAAAGTTTTGTTAAAAACCCACCACCCCACACGGGGAACAAGGGTGGTTGAGAAAGTCTTGGAAAAGACGCGGCCCCTTTGAAACCTCCGGGGGTGTGAAAGGGGGGGGAAAACGTCCCCCCTTGGGAAAAAAAAAAAAACCGGGACAAAGACAAAATTGGTTTCACACCGCGAAAAGCCTTTTTGCGTTTGGTGAAAAAGGTGCCCTTTGGGGGGGGAAGAGTTGGTTCAGAACCGTGTGGGCCAAAAAAGAATTTGAACTGGAAATGGGGGGGCCCCGTCGAAACAAAACAAAAAAGGAACCCCCCCCTTGGGACGGAAAAGGCCGGGGTCCCCCCCGCCCCCAAATACCAACAACGGGTAAAATGAAGGGGCAACCCCGGCCGGCGCCCCCAAGGGAAACCGCAGTTTCCACCCCCCGTTTGGCAACGCCAAAACCTCCAAACAAAAAACCCAACCCCCCATGTGGGGGGGGGGTAAACCGCCCCCCCCCAAGCCAAGCCCCGGCAACCCAGCAAAACCCAAAGAAAACCGCCTGGGAAAAAAAACAGTTAATCAAAAAAAAACTAAAAAAACAACAATTTTTGGGCAGATGGTTTCGATGGGGCAGAAAAAAAAAACAACCCAAGGTCAAAACGGAATCTTGGCCAAAAAGGGGAACAAAACGGTTTTTCCCAAATTTGAAAAAAATAGCCTAAAAGGAAAACCCCCAAACCCTGTTTTCGGGCAACAGGGTTGGGGAAAAAAAAATGGCCCCAACCCACTTGAAAAATCGCAAAGAAAGGAGAAAGCCGGGAGGGGCCCGCTGGGTGGGAAAACAGAGGTTTTTCCGGTGAAAGGGGTGGAACAACCCATTCCCCACAACCGAAACCATTCCACGTGTGTTGAAAACGGGGGCCAAAAAAAGGGAACGAATTGGCCCAAAAAATGTTGACACGGCAAAGAAAAGCAAATGTGGCCCGCCCGGAAAAAAAAGTAGGGTTCTACCAAAAACCGTTTGTGAAAGAGGTACCCAAGGGGGGAAGAAAAAACCCAGAGGTGAAAAACAAAAAAAAAGTCAATCCGACAACCCCCGCAGAAAAAACCGGGCGGAATGTTCACACACTCATTAAAGCAACACTGGTTTTTGAAGGGGGGGAACCCGGGAACAAAAAACCCAAGAAAGCAAAAAGAGGATCACAAAAACGGGGACCCCCCCCCCCAAACTTACTTTGGCTCCAGAATTGTGGGAAAAAAAAAAAAAATGCCTGGACCCCCCAAAAGAAAAACCAGAACTTTAAACAAACCAGTGTGGGGGGAGATTGTTCCCCTGTTGGGGGGGCGTGTGGGGGGGGACTGGGTTTGGGTTTGACAAAGGGGCAAAACCAAACGCAACCCCCCGTGGAAAAATGAAAAAGGGGGGAAAAAAAAAAGGTTCACCTTCGCAAACTGTAAAAGGCCCAACCACCCCAACGGGGGGAACAAACTGTTGAGGATCCCCCGCCCGAAAAAAAAAAAAAAAAAAAAATCCAGAAGACCTTTGTTTTTGTTAAAAAAGGGCCCCCGGTTTTTTGTTCGGCCCCTCGAAACCACCTTATCCTCTGCGGAAAAAACCCTGGGGAAATCTCGGGAGGCTGGGGGGAAAAAAAAGGTTGAAAAAAAAACCTTTTCGGTCAGGGAGGAACACAGAAAAAAACCACCTTCCCCCTGGGGAGACCCAAAAAAACACTTTTATCTTGGGTAACAAGCAAAAAACAGAAAAGTCCAATCCCCCCCCAACCGCAAAGGGAGCAACGCCTAAACTTTTTCCCTTTGTCCAAGAAAAAGAGGGGGAAAAAAAAAAAAAAAATTGCTGGAAGGAACACAGGGGAAACCCGGCCCCAAATTCCCATTTTAAGGGCCTGGGGTCAACAGGGAAATTAAACAATTCCCAATGAACTGGTGGGGAAGCACCTGCAAAGGGTTAGGACTTTTGTGGCCCCGAAAAGAGGAAAGAAAGGGCCCCCCGGGGGAAAAGGGGGGGTTTTTGAACGTTTCAACCCCAAGTCCTGTAGGTATTTCAAAAACCCCCCCCGTAAGCCCCCGCAAAAAAAAAAAAGAACAAAGGGCCCCCCGGCCCCCGGAGGAGAAAGTCGAAAAACGGCCCCCCCCCACAGGTGGGGGGGGAGGAATCGGGGGTTGCCCCGGGCTTTTAAGCGGAGTGGGACCCCCCATCCACGCAAATCAAAAAAAACAACCCCCCCAAAATGAATCAAACGAAAAAACATGGCATCCAATAGGAGAAAAGAAAAAAAGACTAGCTGGGTTGCCCAGTTTTAAGGGGGGTAAAAAAAAAGGGCCCGCCGGTCCCCGAAAAAAGCCTTTTGGTAAAAGGGGGGTCCCCCTCGAAAGTTTGGGGAAAAAAAAAAAGGGGGCCAAGACCAGGAAACGGACGGAAGAAGAAAGAAACAATCCGGGGGGGGGCAAGGGGTTTTCCCCTTCGAAACCCAAAATCACGACGGCCAGGCCCCCATAGCCCCCAAGTTCAACGAACTTCGCAGGCCCAAGGGGGAGGGGACCAACCGAAAGGAAAGGTTAACAAGGGGAAAGGTTTCAAAACAAAAAAAAAAAGAAGACAAAAAAAAAACCCAACCAACAACGGAAGATGGAGGTTTTTTTCCCCTGGGAGCCCTTTGGGAACCCAGGGCTGGTTTGGGGCCCCAGCGAGAACCAAAAAAAAAAGATGGGGTTCCCTTGGGGGGAAAAAATTTCAAAAATGCCCGCACCTTAAGGAAAAAGACTGGGGGGGAACAAGCCCGGCCCCCCTTTTGGGGGCGAAAACGGCCCAAAGAGGTGGAACCGTTCAAACCAAAAAGGAAAAAAGACAGGGGTTTTTTGGGCCTTTGCAAAAACAGATCCAAGTTTTTTCCAATCCCCCGTCCAAATAAAAAGAAGGGAGTGGACCCCCCCCCCCATGCGTGGCAAAAAAAAAGGCCCGTGGGGAGAGTACATCTTTTCAAAACCAATTTTAAAAAAAACAAGGGGGAACAAGGGCGGGGGGGGATTTAAATTTTGATGCCACTGGAGAATTGAAAGCTGACAGGGAGGAGAAAAATGCCCCCCTCCCTTCTGGCCAACAAGGGGGGGGCACCCCCCCCCAAAAAGGGGGGGGGAAGGAATTAAAACGGTTTTTTGGAAAGATGTGGTCCCACGGGGAGAGGGAAAAGAAAAGGGGCCCCTCGTTCGGGAGGGTTTTTCACCGGGGTGGGGTTTTCGAGGAAAAGGAAGTAAGGGGGGGGAAACTGAAAAAAACCAAAAGCCCACGCCGAACCAAAAGGGGTGGGGCCCCCATTGAATCTGAAGAAAAGGGGGACACGGAAGGAATGACCCGGGGGGGGGAGGGGGTGAAGTGAAAATGGTTTTAACGGGAAAAACACCCCCGCCCTTTTCTGGGGGGGCGGCATGAACAAACAAAAGTACCATCCCCCCCATTTTTGCTGTTTTGGGGGGAAAAGAAAGAAAAAGGGGTGCAGAAAAGCCAAGGGCGTAAAGAGGTGAAAGGGGGGGAAAAACGGGTTTGATTGGCCAGGGGGGGGGAATAAAGGAAAAGTTTTTGATGGTTACAAAAAAACGAAAAAGGAAGGGGGGGGGACCCGTAAAGAAGGCAACGGAGGGGGGTTTTGGAGGGAAAAAAAAAATGAGACCCCGGCCTTAACGATAGCAGGAAAAAAAAAAACCTCCGGGATATCGTTTTGCGAGACCCAACCGAAAGGGGGGCCCCCATTAAAAGGGGGAAAAAAAAAAACCTTGCAGGTTTTCAAAGCTTAAAAGGGAGGGAAATGGGGGGGACCTTTTCCCAACACCCATAAAAGTTTGTCCCCGGGGCATAACGGAAAAAATTGGGCGGAAAAAGGAAAAAATTTTTGAAAATTTTTTCAACCGGGTGGAAGATGACCCCGTGTTCCCCAGGAAAACCACAAGCCCCCCAAAGAAAAAAAGTTGCCACCCCCAAAAACCCAAGAAAGGAAAATTAACAGTTGGTGGGGTGGAGACAAAAATGGGAAAAGGCACAAACCCGTCCCCCCCCCATTGGGGGGGAGCCAAAGTGACCCCCGGGGGGAGGGAGTCACTTGGTTTTCTGTTTTGGGGGGGAAAAAAATTTAGAAAAAGGGGGTAGAAAGGTGTAAACAAAAATAACTCATAGGGGGGGGCCCCCCCAAAAACACAAGGGGAGTTTGGATTCACCGGGGGGAAGTGTGGGTCACTTTGAACCGAAGTAAAACCTTTGGGGGACTAAACAGGGGGGGGGAAAAAAAAAAGGGTTCCAAAAAAAAAGGTAGAAAAAAACCCCCCGGGGAGCGGGGGCCGGGTGTCCCTCGGTAAACAATTGCCCCCCCAAACCCCCAAAGGGGGGGCGGCCCCCCCGGCCACTTTGGGGAAATTTGGGTAACCCGGCCCCCGAAGAAAACGCGGACCGAAACACAAAATAAAGGCTCCCCTGGGGGAAATTTTTGGGGGGACCGAAGCAGGGTTGGTTTTCCACATGGTTAAAAAAATCCCCATAAATGACCCCCGGGGGGGAAAAACACGAGGCGGGGGAAACTAACAAGTTCCCCCTGTAAAAAGGGCAAAGGGGGAAAAACCCCTTGGAAAATCAAAGTGTATAAACAGGGGAGGAGCCACCGGAAAACCCATTAAGGGGAAATGGGTGCCGCGGGAGTTCCCCGGGGTGGGGAAAAAAGCGGGGATGGGGGGGTTTTGATGGGGGGGTCTGACGTGGGGAAAGTTGGTTAGCGGGGGGAAAAAAGGCAAACCCAATATTTTACACCGTTTGAAGTTGAAAAAAACCACCCAAGGAAAATGGGAACAGTTCCCCCCCTGGGAAACCCAATAAAAAAAAAAAAAAACAAAAAACTCCCAAGGAGTTGGCCCACATCCACCAGAAAAAAGACCCAGGGTGGGGAAAAAGGACCTGCGGATGGTTTGGCCCCGGGAATGTGTTGGGGGGGGGGGGCTGCGTCAACAACGGAAAACCCGGGACCCCCTGAAATGGCACGGAATTTGGGGCAAATGGGGGGGAAAACATACCGAGAAAAACCCAAAGAGAACCCACAAAAATCGAAGAGTCACAGGAAAAAAAAAAAGATCGTTTTTTTCAAAAGGTGGAACGCCCCTCGAAACTTCCAGGAAACCCCAGGTCCCCCCCAACCAGAAAAACAATCCGGACCTCCCAAAAAAAAAAAAAAAAAAAAAACAATTTCCTCAAAAAAAAGGGAAACGAGAGACCAAAAAAAACCTTTTTTGCTTTTTAGGAAGAAGAAAATCAGGTTGTGGGAAAGGGGCAAAAAAAAAAAAAACTCCCCTGCCCCCAAAACGAAAAAAAAGGATGGCCCGAACTCTGTGGCCCCCCCCACGAGAAAAAGGAGTGGAGAAAAAAATAGGTCCGTAAAGGCCCCCACGAAAGGACCCGAGGAACCGTGAAGGTTTTCCTCCCGAAAAAGAAAAGGGGGGAAACTAAAAGAAAAAGAAAAGTGGTCAATAAGACGGGGGGGCACAAAAAGGAAAAACCAAAAAGGGTCCCCCCCCCCCCCCCCCCGAAAACAGGGGGTGGAGGGTCCAAAAAACCTTGGGAACCCAAACCCCGGAAAAGCCCCCCAAAAGGGCCAGCCAACAGAAGGGATTAAAAAGAAAGACGAAATCTCTCTGGGGTTTGTGGGATGGAAAAGGGGGGGGGGGGGGGGGAAAAAAGAAGTCGCCACCGCCACAATCTTTAAGAGAAAACAGTTCCCCTCCCGGAAGTAACAAGCCCCACAACAGCTAAAACAAACCAGGGCGCCCCTAAAAAGCCCACCGTTCACCAGAAACCCGCCAAAACAAAACCCCCTACAACGAAAAACAAAAAACCTGGAAAAAGGGAAAAAAGACAACCCCTCGTCCTGCAAACCCGGACCAAAAAAAGTGAAAGTTTTTCCATTACCACAGAAGAAACAGCCTCGGAGCAATACACAAAACACAACACTCAGCTTGAGTGCGGAACCACCCCAACAGCAAATGCCCCAACCACCCCACGGAAAAAAAAGTGCCCCCATCGGGTTGGGGAAGGGGAGGGACTTCCCCGAAACACCCAAAATAAAAGGGTTGTTCCCGTCGAGGGGAAAAGAAATCAACCATGGTGTCCCCAAAAGAAATGACCGCAAAAAAAAAAAAAAAATGGAACAAAAACAACTGGCCCAAAAGGGGGGGGAACCGCCCCAGGGGCAAAAAAAAAGGCCAAATTATGTTTGGGCCTGGGTGCCCAAGATTTTTGGGGGGGGGGGGGTTGTTTTCAAGGCAGGGCAGGGGGGGTTGGAGCTGGAACCCCAGTCCCCCCGTGGAACCAAAAGGCCACCAAACTGACAAAAAAAAAAAAACCCGGGAAACGGGGCCAAAAAAAGGAAATACTGAGAACAAAAAATTCCCCACAAACCCGTGGAGAATGACGGCCCCATTCCACCCCACGGGTGAGGAAAAGGACTCCAAACTCACACGAATTTTGGGGTTTTTAGTTCCCAAACCAATAAAAGTCACCGGAACATTTTGGAGGATCCCCCCCCGTGGCAGAGGAAAACCTTTGGGGCCTTGGACCTGTAAGGGGAAAAAATTCAGGGGGGACATCCCCCACGAATGCACGGTTTTTGGTGGGTCCCCCAAACCCCCCAAAAACCCTAAAAACCGAAACCTGGAAAGGGGGGGACGGATAAAACAAACCCCCCTTAACCAAATCACAAAAAAATCGCCCTGGACAGCCCAAAAGAAAAGGGGACCACGCCCCCCCCATTACGGGGCCCCCCCCACTTTGAGGGGGTGAAAACACCCAAAGCCGGGTTCCCCAGTTCAACACGCACCCGCAATGCAAAGGGGGGAAACCCTAAAAACAGTTTTTACCCCGGTATTCAGTCACAACTGTTTCCCCATCTGTTTGTAAAAAAAGTATCCACGCCCGGCCCCTCCATTACCGACCAAAATGTTAACCCCAAGGGAAAAAGAGGAAAGTAATTAAGCACTTGAGGCCTATTTTTCAAATGAGCCTAAAAGAGGAAAAAAAGCCCTCTCCCAAAGCAACCTGGAACCAAAAAAACAATCCCGCAAAAAAAAAAAAGCCCCCCATGCCCCTTGAGAGGAGTGGACCCTTTTGAAGGAAATTGTTGGCAAAAACTACTAGGGTACTGGAAATCCCTATGGAAAAAAAAAACGGGCAAAAGGAGCGGTTCTTTCACGTTGAAAAAGGGGTCCCCCGGCCAGCCTGACGGGGAAGATAGATGGCTGGGGGGGACCCCCCGGGACGGAAGGACAAAATCCAAAGGATGCCCAATCAGGTGGGGGGTTCCGGGGTGTTTAAAAGAACTTTTCGGGGGGAAGGAGGTGCGACCGGCTGCCTTTGGGGGGACCAGACGGAAACGTGGGTTGGTATGGTCTAAAAAGCAGGTGTACCCTGCCACTGCAACCCTAGGGAAACTGGGGGAACTTAGGGGAGTCGGGAACCCCCCGGGGGGAAACAAAAGCTCCCCAAACCCCCCCCCCCCCCCCGCAAAATTCCCATCAAAAAACCAAAAAAGAATGGGTCCCCCCCCCCCCCATCCAAAAAAAAAAGGCCCAAAAAAAAACCTTTCGTGGTGTGAAAGACCATCACAAGAAACCAGCCCCACCCGACCCAAAAAAAAAGAAACAAAGAATGTGGGGGCCAGCCGTAAAAAGGGGAAAGGGGGGGGGGGGTGGGCGGTGGTGTTTTTTGTCGGGGAAAAGTCACCGGGGGGTTTTTTTTAAAAACAACTAGGGGACAACCAAGCAACCCCGAAAAAAATCCCCCCATGTGGTGTCAAGCCCATCCACCGCCGGCCCTAGAACAAATGTTCAACAAACCATCGGCCCCCAGGGGCATTAAAGAAAACAAACATATTTTGGGAAAAGGGGGGGGGGGAAGGAAAAAAAAAGTTTCCCGGTTCCCTTTGAAACAAGACCCAGTTGTGGTGGGGTGGGGTTGAAATTTTTTTTTTGGGGTGAAGGGAAGGAAAGGGAACGCCCCTTTGAAAAAAAAGGGCAAACTTGGTTTTTCCTGAAAGGGGGGGGAAAATGGGAGTGTTTTTTTTGAAGGGGTGTGGGGGGGGGCGAAAGGTTTTTTTTTGGGAACGGGGGGGGAAAAGGGAATGAAACCAAAAACATTTGTCTGTCCAAAGTGGCCAACAGGAGTTCCAAATCGTGGTCACCGTTGCCCAAAACTTCAGGGGGTCCCGTCAGGGAAGGGGTTTTTTCCCCCAGAAAAGCAAAGGGAAAGGAAACGCCCCCCAGTCAAATTTCGCAGCTCTGCCTTACGGCCATCAGTCAAGGCCCCGGGCCTGGGTGGAAAAGGAACATTAGAGGGGAACCCCCCTCGATGGGGGGGTTTAGAAGTGTGGGGGGACCCGAAACACGCAAGGAAAAGTGGGGGCGGCAGTGGTCAGGGGCCCTAATTAGAATCACAAAACGGAAATAGAAAGTTTTCGTTTTAGGCAAAAAAAAGACTGGAAAAAAAAAACCCCCCCTGGGTCCCCAAAAAAAAGGAGCAAACCCCGTGGTGGTGCTCGGCCCAAAAATCTGTGCAAAAAGGGGGAAACAAAAAAAACCCACTGGGGAAATGCTGGCCCCCCTTTTTGAAGGGGGGGGCAGGGTTGGAAAACCGAGACAAAAAACCCCCCCCCCGGGTTGAAAAGAAAAAATGGGACAATCGCCGCCCACGAAGGACCGGGGGGGGGGGCCTCAAAAAGACAAAAAAAAAACCTTTCACTGGCCAAAACCCTCAAGAAAAAACTTTTTTTCCATTGTGTACCGGGTAGGACGGGTGGGGGGGTGGAAAGGGCAAGAAAGGGGGGTAGGAAAAATCCCCGACCTAACAGAAGAGACCTACGGAGGACCCCAACCCCTCCGGAAAACTGTCTTTGGCCAAAACCCCCAAAAAGGGCGGCCCCCTCCCCCAGGAATGAGTTTGGGTGTTGGGGTGGGGGCGGGGTCAAGGGGGACACCATTGGGGGTTCAGGGGTGTTTTACTTCAGATGAATGGGGCAAAATCCCCAAAACAAAACCAAAGGTCTTATCCAAAAGGGGGTTGGTGGCCCCCCAAACCGGCTTCCATTTCTGCCAAAAACACAAAAGTTCGGCCCAAATGGAACGGTCAGTCCCAAGAATTATTACGTGGAACTTTTGGGGTTCCCCCCCTAAAGGGGAGGTGGAAAGACGGAAATGGATGTTTATAAAAGGGGCCAAAAACCCCAACACCTGAGTTTTGCCGGCCCCCTTTTGTGAAAAAATTCAGGAAGGCCCGAATTGTAATGCAACGACCCAAACAACCCTCCCACCCCCCACCCCGGGACCCAACAACCCCCCCAACCTCCCCCAAAACAAATTCCCCCAAAGCCAAGCCCCAAAAAAAAAAAAAAACCCCCCCCCCCTTTCCCATTGTGGTGGAGGGAACCCACCCCCCCCAAAGGCCAACCCCCCGGCAAACACCACGGAACTCGAAAAAAAAACTTCGGAGGGGGACCAGGGTGAAACGGGGGTGGGGTGGCACCTAACGCCCAGGGAAAAAAAGGGTTTTCTTTTGTGGGAATCCATCGGGACCCGGGCCAACCCCCCCCTTGGAGGGAGTGAAAGAAAAAACACTCGAAAAAACCCAAGAAGGGAACCCCAGCCTAAGACCATTGACCCAACCTTGAAAAGGGCCCACCCTGAAAACGCGAAGCCACGCCCAACCGCCTAACACCAGCGAACCCTGGAGCCCCAAAACTTTTCCAACCGCCATATAATGAAAAAAAAGCCCACCCGAATTAAAGCCTAAAACCCCGCCGAACCACCCTTTTTTTTTTTCCAAAAAAGCAAGGGGAATTACCGCACCTGCCCCCCCCCCAACTCCCAAAATGAAAAATTCCCACCTTGGGAAAGGGAAAAAAAAGAAAACCCACAACCCCCCCCCTTGGGGGTTCAAAGCACTGGAAGGTAAACCCCAACCAAAATCTCCAAAAACGTCGGGGGGTCAAAAAGCCCGTGGAACCATTTTGGGCAGGGGGGGGAAAAACCCAAAAAGGGATTTGTTGTTTGATTCGGGGATGGAAAAGCAACCGAAAACGTACTAAAAGAAGAGGTCCAAAGGCCGATTCTTTCCTTGGGGGGGGCCCACCCCCCAAGTCCTCCCCCGAAGGGGGAAACCGGCCGGCCCGTGGGTAACCCAAGAAAAGCCCAAAAACTGCTAAACGCCCCAAGGGAACAAAAAAAAAAGTTAACGGGAAAAAAAGTTTTGTTCAAGGGGGGGGGGGGTTTTCCACCCCAAAAGAAAAGGGTTTTGACCAAAAAGTGGGGCGGCTTGATGAACCCGAGGGGCCAGGGGGTTGGGAAAAGGCCGCGTGGCGGCGGGAAAAAAACGCATCCTTGTGAAAACTGTCCCCCAAATTTAAAAGGGGGTAAGCCCCCCCCCACAAAAAAAAAACAAGCCCGGCCCCCCCAAAAAAAAGATTCCCCATCCCCACAAAAGGACAAAAACCCCATTGCAGCTCACCCAAAGGCAAACAAACGGCGAAAAACCAAAACTCCCCCCCCGGGGCGAACGGTGGCACCAGCAAAAAAAAGCAGAGAATCTTGAAAGCCCGGTAAATGAAAAGATGAAACGGACCTGACAGACCTTGCCCCGAACGAGTGAAAAGGGTTTTTTGACCCGGATGAAAAGGATGGACCGTTCGTTTTCCAAAAACACTGGTGTTTGGGGTTTTTGGAAGAAACGCAAAGGGGGGTGAGGAAAAGAAACCCCCGAAACCCAAACGGGGGCCCCTTTTTCAAATTGGGAACTAGGGTGGGGAAAGGTGCAAGTCCCCCCCCCAAGATGCCTTTGTGGGGAGGGCCATAACGCACACAACCCCAAACACCCCCCCCCTGCAGACCCCTGGGGAAACTGTACTTTTGGAGGGGCCCCAAAAGGGGGGTGCTTGTTCCTCCAGGGGTGCCACCCCCAACCCCCCCCGGAACCGTGGGGTTTAGGTTTGAACCCATGAAAGTTTTGGAGTTAAGAACCCACCTTCCCGAAAAGAGGGGGAAAAAAAGACAGAAACCCAACCGGTTCCGGGGGTAAAACCAAAGTGCGGCCCAAACCCCATGAACAACCAAAAAAAGGCCACCCAAACCATTAACCCGGGGGGGGCCCCCAAACCCACGTTGGGGGGAAAGTGTTGAAGCTAATGGGAGCCAGGAAAGCGCCCCCATAGCGTGAACCCCCCAGGGTTTTGTTAAAGGCCCTCCCGGGGCCGCAGGCCATTGTGGGGGAAAAAACCAAAAGGGTTCCCGGGCCCCCCCCCAAGTGGGGGGGGTAGAACAAACAGCGACAATTATCCGGCCCACTTTTTTACATGGTAAAAAATTCAGGAAACAGGCCGACGTTAAAGGAAAAAAAGACGGCCCCTTTCCCCCACCCCCCCACCACGGTTTGGGCTGTCGTTTGGGGGGGGCAGGGGGAAACATTGGGGACCCGAAAGTAAAACCCCCTTTGAAGAAAAGGGGCCACCGGGAGGGCAAAAAAAAAGGGTTGGTCAAGGTCTTGGGAACCGAAAAAAACGTGCAAAAAAGGGGCCCCCCTCTTTGCAAGCAAGAATAGGGGGAAGCCCCAAAAAAAGTAAAATTGGACAAAAGGCCGGGGGCAGTGCCCGCCATTCCAATGAAATCGAAAGGTGGGTGAAAGTATGGAAATCAAACGAAAAAAACGAAAACGATTTTGTGGGGAATGGAAAAAAAAACCCTTTAACGCCCCCCACCCCCCCCACCCAGCCCGGGCCGAGTTTGGTTTGAGGGGTGTGGGGGGGGTTCCCTCAAACTCAGGATCGTTTTTCAGCAAGCGCCGCCCCCCGCATCCAAAACCCCCCGTTATGGGCCCATTTGGAAAAAGGGGAATAATGGGAGGGGGGGGTCAGAACGAAGATACCCGCGAAATGTAAAAGTGGGGGGGGGCCGATGGATTTTCTTCCGGGCCCCCCAACTCCGGAAACTGCAGTGGAAAGGGGGTGAGTCCCGAGAACTTGTCCCACCAGACTTTTACCTTACTTTTGCGAGAATAGCCAATCATAAAAAAATACACAAAAAAAAGAAAGCCCCCTTCTTTACAAGGGGAAACAGTGGGTTTCGGGTCTTCCCCCCCCCCTTTGTCCCCGTTGGCAAAACGCAACGACAAAAGGGCCCAGGGAAAAAAATTATGGCCCCCGGAGGAAAACATGAAGTTTTGGGGCAAAAAAAGCCGATTCTACAAAAGGAATGGGACTTTTCTTGAAGAAAAAACCGAGGTCGGAAAACGGCAACCCGGTCAACAAAGGGCTCCCTTTTATCCTCACCCGTTTGGACCAGAACAAAAAATTTTGGCCCAGAAGAAACAAAAGGGGGAACGTGATTTTTTCCCCGACCGGAAACATGGGACATTGAGAAAAAAAGTGTAAAGGCCCGAAGGAAAGTTGAAAAACGGTTGCCCCACCAAGGGGTGGACAAAAATGGCATAAAAACCAGCCGGGACCCGAGGGGGGGGGACCTGCCCCTGTTTCAAGCATTCCCCCCCCAACGACCACACCAAAACAGTAAAACCATTGGGGGGAAACCAAAAACGCAAAAATGTGCTTGTCCAAGGGTTTAGGGGGCCCTTTCCTCGAAAGTGTTTTCCTCAAACACGCACAAACGGACCGGCACCAACAATTTGGAAACAACACCGTTCCCGCCCCCCCCAAAAAAACTAGAGGCCAAAACGGCGAAATTGGTAACAAATCCAACACCGTTAAGTGGTTCGGAGGCAAAAGAGCCCGACCAAG
>Ga0179593_1755323_pt1 | contig 26139 bp, 28 predicted proteins | sample CZODoug2_1_08_16_FD_185931 | JGI IMG/M metagenome (GOLD analysis project Ga0179593, IMG submission 185931) | Vadose zone soil fungal communities from Angelo Coast Range Reserve, California, USA - CZODoug2_1_08_16fungal (PacBio error correction) | ecosystem: Environmental > Terrestrial > Soil >...
AGGGGGCGCGGATTGTAGAGAGAAAAGGAAAAGGGGGTGGGACGTCCGAAAAGGCAGGGAAGCAAGGCTAACATCTCTTGGTCGATTAGCGAATGCAGGCAAGGGTCAAAAAAAGCGCTATAGGATACGAGGCAAGAGAAACAAAGACACTAACCCAAGAATTGGTCAGAAGCGTTTTTGCAGGGGGGGGGGAGGAAGCGGGGGGGGACACCGCCTTCCCATAAATCGCACCGGAATCGAAGGGGTGAGAGAGCCTCTCACTCACGAAAGGAAGGGACAGAACGGACGGCGACCGGCCGCGGAAGTTTCATGGACAGGGTAGAAAAGTGAACAAGCTCGAAAAAAAAAAAAGGAAAAAGATCAAAAACCGAGCGTTGTCTATAAAGCCAGGGTCAGAAAGGGTTCTCGTCCTTCTAGGAGATTGGGCAAAGGAAGGAACAGAAAATAAGGAGGCTTCGGCATACTACACACTCCGGGGAGCTCAGACCACTATCCATCTCGCTTTCGGGTTCCGGGAAGTCAGGGGAAGGGCAAGGAGGTGCAAAATAAAAGGATTGACAAAAAACTGACCACTCTTCGAATACTCTCAAAAAGACGGGTAGTGAAAAAAGAATCTGGCGGAAACTACGAGCAGGAAAAGGGCAAAAAAAAGGGGACGGCGCGACGGGTCTGCCATCAAAAGTCGTGATCGGGATCGCTGGGGGGAACCATTTGAAAATTTGGTCACCATCATGCGAGGAATCAAAAATCACATCTCGCCCCGCATTGGGAGGACAAATGTTAATACGACGGAAAAAAGTCACTGCCGGGCCAAATAAGACAAGGACGAGTTGATGAGGAATTCCCGGGAGCCAACAAACACTGGCTCAAAAAAATACATCGAGTAAGAAGGAAAAAGAACGATGACCAGATGAAGAAGTTCAGCAGAAAGAAAAAAAAAAGACCAACAGCCTCAACGGAATGCCCAAGAAAAAGAAATCAGGGAAAAAATCAGCGGCCCCCGTCAACGGCAAGCTAGGGGAGGAGTCACCGGCCGGGGGGAGGGCCCGCGAGGGACCATAAGAACAGAACAGCACGGCGGACTCCGAAATGGGAAGGGGAGCAAGGTTGAACGCGAAACGTAACGCCAGATGTCGTTTTAGCCGCCGAGCAAAAAAGAAAGGCCAACATAAAACGAAAGAAAGGCTGGGGTAGTGAAGAAGAACGCGACGGCAATTCGAATCAAACGGGAAAAAGTCGCATAGAAGGTATAAAAGGGCAACGAAAAATCCGAAATCAAGAAACCACTACGGGAGGGGGGGGAACGAAGCGTTTTCAGGAATCGATCAGACAAAAACAGGGGGGAAAAGAATTAAGCTAAGAGCGGTTTATAAGAGGAACAAAGTAGAACAGGAAAAAACTTTTATCACTTGGGCCGACCTTTTGGGGAGAGAGGTCGCGAACTAAGAAATGCCACTCCCATCAAGAGATAGGGGACCCATAAGTTAGACGTCCGGGGGGGGGGGGGGGTCGAATTGCTTGACACCGGGGCGAGCAGAAGAAAGTGGGGCAACTGGGAAGAAAAGAAAATCATACAGGAAAACAAAAAACCACCAAATAAAACTTACGACTAGCGGGACCGGAAGCTCTCTCCCTTCTCCAGAAAAAAAAGGGGGTTGGGGGGAAGAACATGGACCAGTGATCTAGAAAAAAAAAGAGGGGGGATGGCGTGAACTGGGGGAGAGAGTAATCTGGGGAGTGAAATCAAAAACGAAGAAAAGGGGTGGGTTCTCAAAAACTGAGCAACTCAGCCCTTTCTTGGACCGGGGGAGTGAAATCCCTCCTCATCAGGGTCTCGGAGCGGGTTAAAGCTAAAGGTTCTGTAGGCATAAGAAGCCGTCTTGGGATTTGTTTTGGGGAAAAATTTTCCATCCTACGAAGAAAGCCGGGGGGGGGATCAACACGCCCTCGTAGAGGATTATCCTCAGAGAAACAGCGGAAAGAAAGAAAGGGACCCACCTTCTACTCGCATCATGTCGACATCGACACTTGAGGACTAGGAAAACGGGGAAATCGGCAGTCCTGCCCCACCGAACAACGGAGGGAGGGAAAGAGAAGGAAAAGATCTAAGGGGAAAGCAGTCCTCCAGGGACCCTTGGGGCAAAAAATCGCAGGAAAAAAAAAAAAAAATGGAAGCCGAGGATGTAGCTTGAAATGGGAAGATAGACTCTCAAGATCAAAAGTTGGGGTTGAAGGGGAAGCTAGAATAAAAAAACGGGCATGTTGAAAAAAAACAGAAAACTCGACTGGGGCCAGGTATCAAAGTACCGGGGGACGGGGGAGAACAAAGAAAAAAAAAATTTCCAAAAAGGGGGGGGGGAAGGAAGATACTTCACACCGAAAGATGGGAGCCGACAAAGAGACGAAAAGTCGAAAATCGGAAGGAAAAAGACAGACAACATTCGCAATCCGAAAGAAAAAAGGCGCGAATTGTTTCGAGCGTAAACCAAGAAGTCGTCACCCGGCGACAGTGAAAAAAACGGGATCCGGACGGAAAAAAAAGGGGCGGTGAAGGCAGGGGACGACAGGAAAGCCACTCCGACTCGCGCCAAAGATCACTTTCAGAAATTTAACTAGATCGCGGGGATGGAGGGGACGGCGCGGGACCGAGGTGTGAAAGAGGACAGCCCCGCCTACTAAAACTCTGTAGAGAGTCCCAAGGAATAGGTCTCACAAAAAAGCTCGTCGGAAAAAAACCTCTTGGAACAACTAACTAGTCAAGCGTGTGGTTGGTGAAAGTGGAGAGCGGTATCGTTGTCTAAGTTCTGGATTTCATCTCGGTTGGCGAAGACACTATCTTCCTGCCATAGCTGGGTGCAAAAAGAAAAAACGCACGCGGGTCGTAGAGTCTGGCTTCTATAGCCGTGGAAACTAAGAGCAAAATTAGCGTTGCACAATACACCCGAGGGGGAAGTGGGGATCCTCGTTTTCCTTGGAGTTTAGGGATTACCGTCCCTAACCGGGGGGCCCTATACGGCCGGAAGGCCTAAAATAATAAAACCCGACCGTGAACAAATTGTCCCGTATTTGTGGGAATTGAGACTGGAAAAAAAAAAAAACAACATCGCTGACCCGTAGGAACATCCAAAATGTCGAAATGGGGGGGGCCAAAAAAGACCAAGATGTGGGGGTTCCGTTGAGAAAGTGTCAGGAGGGAAACCCCATGACTGGACGCGAACCTCCTGATCTAAAATACGGAGTGCCGTCCCGTCAAAAAAATGTGCCCAAACCAACCTAGGAGAAGGGGGGCAAGGAGAAAAAAGGAAGTTTTTTCGAAGAAAAATGGGAAAAAAAAAAGGGAAAAAAGTTTAGGGGCAAACCGCCCTCGCTACGGTTTGGAAAAGCGGGAAAAAAGGAAAGAGCGGAGTCCGAAATCGCGTGGGGGACCAGAGACGAAGGAGTAGAAATGGCGCCATTTTTTCTTTTTGAAGAACGGGCAGGAGAGGACGCTCGAAAATTGAGTCGAATTGGAAGGAGGCCCCGTGAGCGAGGGCACGAGATAAACCGGTGGTACTGCAGGAAAAAAAAAAAGCTCTCCAGATGACCCATCAAGAGAAACCCGAAACAAAAAAGCCGAAGGTATAAAGGATACGGGCGAAAGGGAGCCCATGGGGGGGTCAGGGCGGCTGGCGACAAAGCCCAAAATACGAACCGTTCGCCGGGGGAGACGGGGGGCTCGCGGAAAATCGCCCGTCGCCAAAGAGATGGGCGGCTGTGAGGCTGGCGCTAGGAAAGGACAAAAAAACAGAGGTCGACCAGCGAGGTTGTGGTGGGGGGGAGTCGAAAAGCGCGAGCAGAAAGCTAACAAGGGGCAGATGTTCGGAAATAAAAAAAGGAGAGGTGAGGAGAAGTTAGGGGGAGGAGCGAAACAACCGGGGAATGAAAATCGTGTCATCGCGCAAGTTTCAGCCTTTCAACCTAAATAAAACAACGTATGGCAGCAGGGTCTGTTAAAAAAAAGAGTCACGGAAACATGACGTTTTGGTGCTCCAAAAGAAAAAGCCGACCTGGGGGTCGAAGAGCAAAAGCACGAACCCTGGTACCAAAACTTTGAAAGAGCGGTAAAGCTCAAGTGGGCGTCAGCCTCAACAAGGGGGCAACAAAGGGGAGGTTGAAGAGGACGCCAGTAAAGCATGGACATTTTGGAAATTCCCAACAAAAAAAAAGGGGACTAAAAGGAAGTGGTCATGGTTGGCCCCTGCTTGACAACCGGGGGAAAAAAATGCAAGGGGAAATACAAAAAAAAGCGGGAAGCGTTGACAGGAAAAGGAAAAGGAACTCCCGGGAAAAGTACCGGCAAAATCGTCGGACGGCGTGCATACGGAGAGAACGAAGAAAAAAATGTGGAGAGAAGAGATGGATTCAAAGGGCCTCGTAGTATTTGCGACATCTCGGAAACCAACGGATAGGGAGGAATAGGGAGGCGCGGGGAAAGAAGTTGGAAAAGCATTCTTTGCAAAAAAAGACCACATTGGGGGGGGTGGAGCGCACCTGAGCCAACCTGAGAGGGCCGAAGTTCCCAAGGGAAAAAATAAAAAAACGAGCGAAGAAGGGGCTTAAACAATCCTGTCCTGAGATGGGGTGGGATATTACCTGGGGGGATGTCAGTGCCAACGCATGAACCAACCCTCTAGTCAAGGGCTAATACGGTTGGGGAACAAAACGGTCCCTGTTCCCTGGCATAAAAGGAGGGACCCCGGACAAGGGGGGGTGCCCGGACCGCGCTTGATCGTGACTGGGGGAAAACAGGCATCTGAAAGGACCAGGTGATCCAGTGGGAGTGCGGCCAAGAGAACATCGACCCCGCAGGTAGGGTCCAGGGGATGCGGGAACCAGGCCCGTCCAGGTTCCACGAGGAGGGGAGCCTTCGGCTCCTGGCGGAGGGAAAGGAAACTCCTACGATTGATCAAAAAAAGGTGGGAAGGGAAAGGTGGAAGGCAACAAACATTCTCAGATATAGACATTCATTGCAATGAAGGAGTGCGTCAGTTAAAAACGTAGATCTGAAAGCACCCAAAAAGAAAACTGGTCGACGCTGTGGGAAAGGGGGGGGGGGTGCAGCGCATAAAGAAAACTAAGGCGAAAAAGGTCGCTTTGTGAGTTCCAGGGAAGGGGTCAGGGATGTCCCTCAACGTCCAACGGCGGGACCGTTCCAGAGTTATGAGGTAGGCGAGAATCTGATGTAAACTGGAGGGGTGGGTACCATCGAAGACCGCCTTGAAGCAAACCTCACAAAGAAAAACGAGCGTGACCGAAACTTTGGTAAAAAAAACCCGGGGGTTTCGGTAAGGTCTGAGGCACCGTCGAAGGGTCTAAAAAGGGGAAAATTCGTTCACAAAAGGCTCCCCGGTATGCCGGGACGAGCTCCTCTGTCTGGCCGGAATCGTGGGAGGTCCAGTATTAAGGGAGTACGAGCCACGGGGATCAAGAGAGGGAGGAAGAAGTGCTGAATAATCTCTAGACGAAGGGGGGGCACGAAAGACGAAGAGGAAGCCGACGGCGTCCACACGCCGGGATTCAAAAAAGAGGGGGGAAAACTACATGTGAGGCTCGCAGTTCCCATACAGGGGAAAAAAAAAAAGATCAGAACGCCAAGTCTCGAAAAACCGAGAGGGTTGGGTAGGGGGGGAAGGGGGGGGGGGAATACGGAGAGAGAAAGAGCTTGGGGGAATCAAGGAGGTCAGGGGCCCAGGGAAAAGTCCTTGACGCTAGCCTGACAAGAGAGGGGGGGAAGAAAGCACAAAAAAAGGATTTACCGGGGATAATTTCATCGAAGCCTTCACGGAAAAAGGTACTATTTCAAAAAAGATGCGACCGCGGCTCAAAAAAAAAGACTTGTAAAAAAAAGTCTGGCAGCTCCTGACATTGGCGAATCGAAGAAACACTCAGCCTCACGAACCATCTGTTACGAAACGGTGGAGCCTACGCAGTGGGGGGGGGGGGGGGGCACGGCGAATCTTCCTCACAAGACAACCAAAAGACGGAAAACCGCCGGGGGTTTATGAAGGAAACAAAAAGGGGGAAGTTCCAGCGCGCAGTCCAAAGGGCTAACCGGCCTTACAAAAGATTTGGGAAAAAAGAAACCTTTCGACGTGTACTCTCCAGAATAAAAAGAAGGGATTAAGAGGGTATTGCCACTGGGGAGAGTCATACGGGACAATAAATGTGTGCGAATAAATCTCACCTGGGAGAAGAGGGCTAAAAAACAGCACGTTGCGAGAAGGTCAGGAAAAAGGGGGGGGGTGTGTGAGCGACGTACCTAAGAACTCACACTGACCGGGGACGTTCCCATCGTTGCGATAAGGGAAAAAGAATTCGGAAAAAAAGATTGAGGAAATTGACAGAGTGACTGGGGACTAGAACTCTAACCTCACAGGGCTAAGGGAGAAAGGCAAAAAAAAATGGAAAAAAGCGCTGCGGGGGTTTAATCTGCGATGAGAGACTAGGTGGGGTAGTCACGCGGAGGTCGAAAGGGGGTCTAGCGTGGCTGGGGAGGGGAGAGGCTGGGGGGGAGTGGTGTTTTGAGAAGGAGGAAAGAGCCTTGAGTGAAGGGGAAGATCTGGGGAATCCCTCTAAAGGAAACTCGATCGATGGGGGGGGGGGGTATCAGATGTTGGGGAATCACAAATCCTGAGAGGGTTTTAAACACTGTGCACACCTTCAGCTTAAGCCGGGAAGATTAGGTTCGCGACTATGTAATTAGAAGTAGAGAGACAATCTCCAGGGGAAGCCAGAGAGGATCCAGGACGACATCCCAAAGATGTAAAAAGGAAAGTGAAAAGGAAGAGAGGCGGGCATCCTAGCAAAAAGGGGAGTAGGAGAAAAAGAAAGGAGATGAACCAGCTAGCACAGGACAGTTTCCTCAGCTGCAAACAAGGGACGCAGCAGGGGGGGGACGCTATATTTAGCCACAAAAAAAAAAGAAAAGAAGAGGGGGGGGGACCAGAAAAGGTGACCTGGAGGCGGAAAAAAAAAAAGAGGATGAAACACGAGAAGGCCTTCTCGGAATCAAAACAATCTAAAGAAAGCGCGAAATGCGAAGTAGGTATTAGTTAAGAAAAAAAAAAAAAAAGCCATCACGGGGAAATGGCGTCTTGTGAGACGGACACAAAAGAAAACCACGATATACGCAGGAATTCACGGAGCAACAAGGGAAAAAGTGGAACCACGAACTAAAGACGATTTTTCCTGGGAGGGGAAAAGAAAGAACGGTCCGGGCAAGGTGCCTATCCGCAAAAAAAAGCAAAAAAGACAGACAGCAGGGGAAACCTCGGGAACCAAGGGAGGGACCAAAAAAAAAATCTCAAACAAAGATCTTAACTTATGCGCTTAAAGAGAAGGGAGGAGTGGGTCAGGAACGCGAACACAAGGTGTCATGGGCCCTCTTCTCAAAACTTTGGAAGGGGAAAAACGATGAAAAGGTATCAAAGCTAGACAAGAAAATACAGAGGAAAAGAGAGGTTCGAACGAAAAATCAGCACACTCACGAGTGGGTTTCGAATCAGAAAAAAGAAAAACACGGTTATTCTTGGGTCTAAAGAGGGCGAGGGGAGCAGAAGGTCGAATTCTCGCTGAAAGGACGGAGGTGCAAGGTATACCCAAATCTGAAGGAGGAGTGGGCTACGGAGAGGCGCTACGTCGGGAGCAGGAAAAAGAAAGGAGGCTGGGCAAACCCTTCCTCCGACTCTAAGAGTCTCACCTGAGGATGACGCTAAGTCTGAGGATTCCGGAACCGGAAAACGGGAGAAAAAAAAAAATTGGCCAATAAACAGGCTACCACCTTCAAGGGGGGCCGATATCCTTTGGCTGAAATACAAGGTTGGGAGAGGGGGAAGCACAGGGTTCCTCTCTGTTCAGAGAGGGGGAAACTTGGGAATTTGGGTGGCCAAGGGATACCCGCTGTACTGTGTCGTGAGGAACGGGTAGGCGTTGTACTGGCCACGAAGAAATGAAAGTCAATCTTGGGGGGAAGCTCGAAAAAAAGGCAAGCGACATTTTGCCCCGCAACCAAAAAAAGGGGCGAGGGAGGGGGAAATTTTCAGGGGGAAATGGGACAATGCTCACGAAAAAAAAAGGGTGGACAAAGACGAAAGCGAATTTTTGGGTGAAAGGGAAAAAAGGAGGCTTGCACAAGCAAGAAAGGGCAAGAACAGATCTCCGTCCCATACGGGGGAAAAAAACTCTCACGTTGCTTGGGGAAAAGAAAAGAAAAAAGACGGGGGGGGAAAAAATCCGAGGGCAAACGAACATTGCAGGAAACCGATCTCACAAAGAAGGAGCGTGGGCAGCAAAAAAGGGGAAATAAAGGGTACTTTGCCTAACGAAGGACAAAAATCCCGCCCCTTCCAAAAAGAAAAAGGTGCGAAAAAAGAACCCACTAGAAAAACGGGAAACGGAATCACAACACGAGAAAAGGAGGAAAAAAAAAAAATGCAGGAAAAAAGGGGCGGAGAGCTTGAAGTTTGCTCGGCATGCCCTAAAGAAGGAGAAAAGAAAAAAAAACGCCCCGAGAACGGGGGCGCTCTAGAGACTTCAATCGAAGGGGAATGTAGGTCGCCTTCGGGCTCGGCAGGGGGAACCACAAAAGCTCTAAGCAAGCGGGGGGGTCGTGAGGTCGAGCAAAAAGGCCGAAAGAAGAAAAGGGGTCCACGGAAACCAGGCCAATAACTTGGTAAAAATCCGAACTGAGAGTTTAGCCGAGGGATCGGGAAACGAGGAAAAAAAAGTCTCCGGAAGGCGGAACAGCAGGAAGCCGGGCGAGGATAGGTCGATCAGAAAGGGCGCAAAAAAAGGGTGGAGTGGGACGCTCGGGCCAGCCTCCAACGTGCGGCAAGAGGAACGCCGAGGAGCCAAACGCACAGCTCGTAAAAATGTTCCTTGTGAGTCGATGCAAGGCAAAAAAGAAAGAGAGGGACAGGAGGGCAAAAACTTACGCCAAGGGGGGGGATGAAGGGAAAAAGAGGGGTGTGCTCACTGGCTGCACCCTTCTGACATGAGTGTGGAAAGGAAAAAGTGAGGGAGACAAGGCAAGCGTGCAATGTTGTCGCGAGAAAAAAAATCGTGAAAAGGGAAAAGGGGGGGAAATGACGCCTCGGGGACGCGGGATTACTACGTGAAGCAAGGCAGGAAGAGAAATCAGGAAAGCTCGGAAACGAGGGTGAAGCAAAAAAACCCACTTTGTCTGCAGCAAGAAGCGAGAAAAAGAAGGGACCAGCGAAAAGGGGAATCTCTCAAGGGTGAGGAGGAAAAATAGAAAAATGGCACGAAAGACGCAGGGAGTGAGAAGGGAAGTTGAAGCACACATTTGGGGGGTTATGAGAAAAAAGACGAAAAGAAAAAACGTGAGGAGGGTAGGGTAGCCCCTTGCAAAATCCGGTGGAATCTGAAAAAAAAGCCGGGTTTGGGGGCCGAATGTCCCTCTCCACGTCGGAGGGAGGGGTGGGAGCGCTAACCTTGGGAAAAACGCCAAGCTTGCAAGGGTGGGGGCGAGGGGGAAAAACAAAGACCCAAACCTCCTATATAACAGAAAAGGAAAAAAAAAAAAACCAAAGAGCCTATTTGGTTGGGGAAAGAAGTCCAAAGGGGGGGCCGAAAACACCAGGGTTTGTTTGCGGGGCGCCGGGGCGGAGTTCGAAAAAAAGAGAGACCAACCGGCAGCTATTGAAAGGGAAAGGGGGAAAGGTGGGGAAAAATGGAACCGGGAAACTCGGCGAGCAAGCGAAAAGACGGGCGGCCAAAAAACGAAAAACACCCGTCGGCCCAGCGGAAAAGGACATGGGGAAAAGAAAACGCCGGAAACGCTGGGCGAAGAGTACGCGTCAGTTTGAAAAAAAAAAAAAAAAAACGGGGGTCCCCTCCGGAAGTGAAAAACAGAAGGGAACATTCTCCATCGAGATCGAAGCTGGGCAGCCGGGAAGAAGCTCAGGTCTAAAGAAGCCGCTCCCTCAACAGACAAAAAAAAGGGAGGGGGACGACGGGAAGGGGGGGTGGTGACAGTTCCTAGCAAAAGCATCCTCAAAAAAGAAACGGCTACGGGGGAAAAGAGGTCAGAGGCTCTGCAACTCCAAAAAAACTGTCGAGGGAGAAAAATGCAGAATAAAAAACAAAATGAAAAAAATCCTCGCCGACCAGTAAATGGGGGAAAAAAAAGTAGACGAGCTGGGTGAGAAAAAACGAGGGAAAAAAACGATCGAAGGCTGGGGGGGGAGGGGAAACCGGAAAGGGGAACGCTAGGCCAGAAGATCATAATCTTAGGGGGCTTAAAAGACCGGGATACTCGGAAATCTCAATGCGTCAGGGCCGAAAAAAGACCAAAGGGGAGGGGGCAGAGTTGGAAAAAGAATTGATGGTAACCGCGCCACGGAAAAGAGAACTCAAACGCGAGTTCCGTAATATCCTCCGGAGAAGTTCAAGGAGTTTTGGCAGGGGTCTGCCCGACGCTCATAAAAACCTCCGGTCAGAGTTTCAAAGTAATTGGAGAAAGGCTTGCCCCTACATTGATGTTTGAGTCCGGGTCACCAAGGATTGAAAGCATCAATAAAGAGAAAGAGTCGAAAAAATCAAGCTTTGGTGGTGTTGACAGGGAGAGGGGGGGGATACGGGGGCAACGAGACGAGCTGGGCCAATAGAAAAAGGAAGGGTAGGAAAAAAAAGAAACCAGAAAAAAAAAAAAAAGAAAAAACACTTCCCTCAACAAGTTACGCGGTTGGGGGAAAAAAACAAGGAGCGCCGAAACCATATGAAAGGTCAGAGAGAATCGCACAAAATCAAAAAACTCCACAAATAATCGGAAAGGAGGACTGCCCCGCGTAAGCGACTGCTAAAAGGCAGCCTCAGGGAAAGGTGGAGGGAAACGAAACAGGGCACCAGATCCAGACTCACGCATAAAAAAAAGAGCGAAAGTCTAGTCGGTTTAACGAAGACCAAAAAAAGAGAATACGTGATGCCTCGGGAAGCAGAACCGAATCCTAAAGCACCGCTAAAAAAAACCGGAACTGGGGGGCATTCGGCCAAATCTAGAGCGGGTCAAAGGGAAGACACAGGAGAATCGCGGGGGAAAAAAAATAACCACGGAAGAGATTCGAAAATCGCCGAAAAAACTACCTGGGAGTGCCAGAAGACGCGGGCTTCAGGTCCAAAACGGGGGAGGAGAGGCACGGATGGGAAGCTCTCCTTAAAAAGAAAGGGCACCGAAACGGGGGATGCAGCGGACTGGACAAGTTGGGGGGAAAGGGAAAGGAAAAAAACAGAAGGAACCGAAGGCGAATAGCTCAAGCGGCCTTGGAAAAAAAACAGCAATTCGCGGCAGACCCCAGGCGGGGGAGACTAAAGAAAAAAGAAAACAGGAGAAAACAACTAAATCCAATGATTACGAAAACCAACCGGCGAAGGAGGGGAAGCTTCCGGGTTTGAAATCGCGAAAATGACGGGAAGGGGCAACTTCGTAAAGGGGAGGATGGTAAAAAAGAGCGTGGATCGATGCTAGTCGAGAGGGGGGTAGCAAGGAGGGTGGATAAAAAGAGAAGGGGGGGCGTGAATTAATCCCGAGTGCCCGTACTACCTGCGGAAAATGGGGGGGGTAGAAACCGTGCTTGAAAGGCCAAAAAAAAACACGTTTGGTTTGTGAAAGGGGGGGGGAAAAAAAACGCCGGCCGCCAAGAGGTCAAACTGCATCCGAGTGAAACGACAACCGGCAGCCGACCTTCCCAGGGACGGAAAAAGGTCGTCCAAAAACCGCGGGGGGGAAAAAAAAAAGTGGGGAGTGACGGCACGAAGAGCTAAGAACAAATGAAGGAGGGAAAGAGAGAGATGAAAAAAATAGGCTGCCGCAGTGACCTCACCTGGAGCAAAAAAGACGCCACTCTGAAGTGCCGCAGGAGGAAAAGGGGAAAGCCAATCCTCACACCGGAAGGGAAAAAACAGGGGGTACGGACAGCGGAAGGCTGGGGACCCAGGTCAAAAAAGAAAGAAATCAAGACCTCGGCACGGACTACAAAGAAAGTGAAAGACATGAAGAGAGTACACGCTCTAAGTCACGGCCCGGAGCTTGAAAAAAGGCAAAAAAAAAAAGAGAGCTAAGCGAAGCGGAGCCTCGACGTTCACGAGAGGAAAAGGTCGACCGAAATAGCTAAACCACCAGGGGTCTCGCAGAAAAAAACCCGAGCGGGAACGTCCAGGAAATTTTTAAAAGGAGAAAAAGGGGCCGAGAATCATGCCCCGAGGCTCGGGGAAATCGGGAAAGGGACGGGACAAACCGAACGCGGAAGAGATCGCCGCGCAAAAAGGAACAAAAAAAAAGACGGAATTGAGGGGGATGAGCTTTTCGTAGACCGGAATAAAAGTGTGAGGGGGAAAGGACAACGTCTGGGGGGGGACTCGAAAAGGAGCAGCTTTTCAAGGGACAAGAAAGAAAAAGATGACTCGTGAAACGAACGAAAGAGGGGGGGAAACAGTTCGGCGGCGATCAGTAACGGATCGGGAATTTATTCGCTCAAGACTGGTGCCAGGGGAAGAGGCGAAAAATGCAACGGCAAAGGGGTGGCCGTAACTGGGGACATCGCACGGGAGAAACTTATCTAAAAAGGCGCGCCGCGGACCGCCAAGCAAAGAGCCGGGTGACAAGACTCGAATTCTTCGAGTCCAGCAGGGGTCAAAAAGCTGAGGGGTGAACTGGGAAAACCTGCCGTATCACCACGGGAAAGACGAAGAAAGGCGGGAACGGTGTCCGAATAAAGATGTAGGGTAAAAAGGGTCCTCGCAAGGCCGGAACTTCTTCATCTTTGAAAAAAGGAAAAAGTGGGAAAAGGGGGGAGGGGGGAAAATGGGTTCCTGAAACTCCACGGGGTAAGGTCCAAAAAAAAGTTAAGAGAGACCAATTTTTCCACGGGGGGGAAAGAAAAGACAAGATCTTGGACAGCAATCGGGGTGCCGTGAGGGGACCGGAAAAAGCAGAGGGGCGATGATGGATTTATTTCAAAAGTGGGGGAAAAAAAGGCCGATAAGGGGGGGCAATCCGCCTCGCATTTTGAACGAAGGCGGCTGTCTAAAAAAAAAGGGGAGAAAAGAAGAAAAACTTGGCCCAGCTGCGCAAGAGTTCATGCTTGCAGAGGGAAGGGGTTCCTGGGAAGTCAGACGGGGCCTCAGGGACTCTGGGGAAACCAGGGGCAACGACACTCCTGCCCCCGACCGTAGCTCGGGAAGAGAGAGGAAAAAAAGAGGCCCCACTAAGTAAAGCCGACGTGCTCTCGTTCCCCATCAAAAAGGGGTAAAAAACGAAAGGAAAGAACCAGCCCTCAAACCGGCAGGGAAGAGAGTACAAATAAGCGGAGTTTTGTCCAATCCTGGTCGTCCGAGCGAGTGCTCAAAAAAAAAAAGTCAGGAAAATAAAGGCAGTCGCCGTCGACCGGACGGTCTGAACCTCGCAGAGGGAGGGTAGCGAACTCTTGACCTAACAAAAAGAGCACCATTGCTACGGAACCGGGAGAGGGGCTGCAACTGCTAACAACCTAAAGCCTTTCTACAAAGGAAGTGGTAGGGGGGGGGGGGGGAGCTGCGGTCCGAATCGGACACCCGAGCTCGCTTCGAAAAAAAAAGATAGAGGAAAGGGAGAGTGGTAAAAAATGATACTTCTGACGACTTCGAGCTGAGAGATCTTGTACACCAAACGACGGGCAGCCTTCAGTTCGTCAGATCTAAAAAAAAACAACAAAAAAGTTGGAAAAGGACTCTTCGGCCCGGAAGAAAGGACACAGGGGGGAAAAAAGGGGACATCCCATAACAGTTCTTGCAACGAATCTCCGATCATGGGTCAAAGAGCGGGGGTCTCGCATCTAAGACGATCACGCGGCTCGGCAAAGGCCGCAAAAGGTTTACCCAGAAACATGGACATGGCCTTCCACCACCCACTAATTATGAGGGGGAGAGGGAAATGAGTGGGAAAACTGAGGATCACCGGGCAGCGGAAAAAAAAAGGGTTTAGGGAGCTAAAACCCAGTGAAAGTGGAACCGAGACATGGAACTCGCCCAACCCGGGAATGTAAAAAAAAGGGGTTATAAGGGACCTGAAAAGGGCTACGGAGATCGTCGAAAGGAGGGGGAAGAAGACGGAGAAAGGAACCACACCACGGGCACAAGAGCCGAACACGATGTGAAACGCCGTCGAGTTCGACATCTCGGAACGGGAGGAGGAAAAAGATAGAAGAGAGCCGACTGCCGGACATGTGAAATGAAGAGGAGGACAGAAAAGTAATGCTCGAAGCAAAATCACGACGATCGACGGATGGAAAGGGGGGGAAAGTGCGCCGGTCACGTGAAAAGTGAATCCGCGAAAGAGAGCGAATGATACAACGTTCTTTATAACGATGGGGGGGAAAAGGCAGACGGAAAAAAACCGTTGCCAGATGCAAGGGGGGACAGCATGGGGAAAAAAAACAGGACTTCCTACGGATTGCAAAGGGGTTTGGGGGGGGGGACACACTGTCCCTGGGCTACTGGAGGGAGCCACCGCGTTTGTGCCGAAGAAGACGTGGGTCGTCTTCGAACTGAGAAAAAAAGAGGGTCAAGTCGATCTGTTCGTGGAAGGGCCAAAAAAAAGGAAAAGAAAAAAAAAAAAAAAGGTAATCCTGCGAGCTTTAAGAACACAATACCAAGACACAGGGCAATTTTCGGGGGACGATAAGGAGACCAAATGGAGGAGAGGGACCGAGAGATACATGGTAAAGTTGAAACGAATCCCGAAAGGGTCATCCCCATACGGGAAAAAGAATCGTTAGATACGAATCCTTTGGGCAGCCGAAAAGAGAGAAGGTGCAAAATCGACCAAAAAGGGGAAGCTTTTAAGGGGGTTGGTGGGAAAACAAAAGGGAACATATCCAAAAACACAACACCGGCATTTTTGGGGGAAAAAAAAAAAGTGAAAAAAAAAAAGAAGCCACGCTCCGCGAGCCGCCAGGGAAAAAAAAAAAACGGCAGCAGATTTCAGGGCCATGACCAGTTCCGGAAGAAAAATGACAAGACAGGACCAGCAAGAAAAAAGCAAGTGGTTTTGCGTAAGGAGGGGGGACTGGAGGTTGGAAAAAAAGAGAGGGGTCGAAAAGTTCTTCAAATTTGGCAAGAGGGGAGGGGAAAAATCTTCTGTAGGGCTTCTCAAGGGGCTCGAATCACGAGGGGAAACTAGAAAGACCGAGTCGGTGAGGGAATCGCCGCAAAATCGAAAATTGTTTCCGAGCCCAAGTGTCGTACGAAAAAGAAAGAGTAACAAGAAGAGACGCTCTCGAGAGGGTCCTGAAGAAAGCACCGGACGGGGCACTCTAGCTTTCGCCCCGGGGGGTCCGGGGACAGCAAATGTCCTTTCAAAAGGATCTATTAAAATTTCAAAACGCAATTTGGGGAGGGCATTGTGGGGCACCAGAACCTTGAAAATAAGAAGAGTACAGGGATCTCCCCTCGAGGTTGGGGGAAGGGTTGCAAGAAGGGGGTTTACAATTGCAGCTAAATCTGGTCCAATATCAAGACTATTGGGGGCTGAAAGGAAAAAGGCAGGGTTCGCCCTGCCAAGGGAAGAACAAAGTAAAAAAAACCCACAAAAACCAACACCGGAAAAAAAAACCCAAAAAACACAAACACAAAAGACAAAAAAACTTCCAATTAGGCAGGGGGGGGATAAGGACAAAAACGACTGACGAAACAATAAAAAAGAGGGACCAGGAAAGTCAACCGCCCCATCTCAAAATTGGGTAACCAAAAAGAGGACAGTCAGGGGAAGACCTGTCCTAGAAGCCTTTCTATTGGGAACCGGGAAAAAAAAGGAGCGGACCGACGACAGTTAAAGTAATAACACCTCACCGTACTCGAGAAGGGACTCGTTTGTAAACTCTGAGCCTGAGGCGGCAACGCCGAAAGGCACGGAACAAAAGGAGAGAAAACGACACCGAGAGCCGAGATGGGGAAAGGACGGCAAACAAAAAAACGGACCGGCAAGCGCGCGCGCACAAGGCAAGTTCCGCAGCAGTGAGAAAAAAAAAAAAAAAGACCAAAAAAGAAACGTCGGAAGAAACAAACTCGTGGAAGGAGAGCGGGTGCACGCGGTGGGATTCCGTTAAAAACTTGGGATCGATCAATGTCAATAGTTGAGCAGCGGTGGCCAAAGGAAACTTGGGAAAAAAAGTAGATGAAAAAAGCCCACCAGAGGCAGAAAAAGCGTTCCATCAGGAGAAAAGGCGAAGATCGTTTTCGAGGGGGGGAAACTGGGGGGAAAAAGGGGGGGCTCACTCAAAACGCTCCAATACCTTAAAGTAAACGAGGAGAGAGGGAAAAAAAAGGAGGGGGCAACGTTAAACGTGTTGAATCTAGAAAAATAGCTGGAGTCAACGAAAGCCACGTCCGAGGTCGACCTATAATCAGGGGAAAGCTCGGAAAGGCGACAGCGATTGTTTGGAGAGATCGAAAAAGGGGAAAAAAAAGGCGGGGGGGGGAAGGAAAGGAGGGGGGGTTACAAAAACATCCCTACTGAGGCGGGATTCTGTGGGGGTAGAAAGAGGACCGAGGTCTGTGATGAGAAGAGAAAAAAAAAAAAGGGCGGGGGGGAGTTTTGTGGACCTGGCAGGAGAGAGTCCTCATTAATCAACGGGAGGAAGAAGGGAGATGGAAAAAGCGAAATGATCTATCGGGAGATAAGGGCTAGGTGAATGCACTGCGTTGGGAATAAGAACAGGGGGAAAGAAAATGATTCAAAAGAATTTCCCATGAAAACAAACCCTTAGTATTATTAATATAGAGATGGAAAAGAGGAGGGATCAGGACCCCCTCCTTTTCTGAAACTGAGGAAGGAGATCGAGGGGGGCCAACGCGATTTCTCGGCCTTGGCTCGAATACACAAAGTTTTTTATCCTGAGGCGTACGCGGGAAGGGGGGTGAAAAATAAAAAGCGCGGAGGGGAGAAAAAACACGGGAAAATCAAGAAAACTCGGCCTCGAAGGAAGAAAGAAGAAGTTAAGTGGGGAGGGAGTTACACTAGCCTAAAATGAAAACGCAAAAAAGGTGCTGCAAAAAATCGTCGCCAAGATCGGAGACTCGACTTCAACGATCTACAAAAAAAATGGAAGACGACACAAAGCAGCGATTGTAAAAAATCACAGCCGAAAAGAAAAGGAGGATAGGCCGGTAGAGGAAAAGGCGAAGATAAAAAGTTACGGAGGTTAAAAGGGGGTTACGGCCACGACAACCCACAGAGAAAGATCGCGGGGGAAAAAAAGCGGACGGAAAAACGCGAAGACTTATTTAGGGATTATCGGAGAGACCCACAAGGGAAAAGCCCCGCTGGCGTGCTTTCGGGGTCGACACCAAAGGCGTCTCGCACCAGGACTCTGAATCGGGAGGCGTAGCGATCGAACAATCAAAAGAATCGGAGGGGAAGAGTCACGAGTCGGCCAGGAAGTTGGCAGGGGTGGTCTCCAGGATGCGACGTTTTCGGTCGGAAAGAGAAAGCTGCCTTCCTAAACTTGGGCAGTGTACCAGAGAGCTGGGGGGACGTAAATCAAGGCCGTCTTCTGAAAAGTGCGGGCAAAGCCAATTCTTCCTTCCCCCTGCATAGAAATCGAGAGTCCGGCAGTCTGACTGCTTATGCTCGTAAGAAGGGGACCGGACTGGGGCCCAGAAAAAGCAGCTCTGAAGAGATCAAGGGGAAGGGGTCAGTGGAAAATCTTTTAAGATGGCGCAAAGGAAAAAAAGATCAGGGACATCGCTGTGGAAAGTGTGAGGGAAATTTTGGGGTGGGAATGCCAACGCGATGGACTTTGGAGTGACCGGTTACGAATGGCTTCAAAAACGCCCTTCACAAAAGAAGAAACAGACGGACGGTCGGGGACAGAGGCCTAAGGGGTCAGGGGCCAACCTGGGCCGCAACCAAAAAGAGCGAGGAGAGAAAAAATGATAAAAAAGGGTTGTTAACGTGAAGACAATGCGCGAAAGAACCATGTAGGGGCAAGACCGCCCTCAAAGGTTGGAGAAGGAGAGGCAATTCGGAGAAGGAGGGGAAGAATCGGTACATGAAAGCGCGAAAAAGGCTCGGCACGGCAACTGGAAAAGCTTAGGGAACAGGTCCTTCAAAAAAAAGGGGAATCTCGACTAGGTGGCCCCAGAAGATCAAAAGGGGGGGCAGGAACCTAAGTGGCCCCGAAGGAGGAGGGAAAAGAAACGGAGAAGGGACCCCAACACTATCCCGGAAATCCGAAGAGACGCCCCTACCCAGCTCTGAAGTCCCGTGAAAGGAAAGAGGATGCAGTCAAATGTGCCAAATCCTGGTCCAGGCCGAGCTTTAATTGGGAGGGAATGGGAGAAAAATGAAAACGGGCGCCGCGAAGTCTGCGAGGAAGACGACAGCAGAACTAAAGAGAGCCGTTTGCGCATGCCTGGAGGCCGCGGGGGGGGACTGCAACACCCACAAAAAACGCGTCGACAAAAAACTTCTTGGGGAAATGAAAGGGGGGGCAGAAGCCTCGCTCGTACGAAATCCATAGGCAATCAGCTGCAGCATGTCGATACGCAACAGAGACGCTAAAAGAATTCGAACCAGGGGGAGAAAAAATGAAGGAGGAAGGGACTCTCAAAAAAGTCATCAAGGCTAGCTCGTCGACGAAAAAAGCCCAGGGGGGGGGGGAATCTTGAGCGTCCGTTATCCTCAAGGGGGCTTGCTTGGCCAAATTGGGGCTCACGAGGGGGGGAGGGGGGGCGGCAACACAAAGAAAAAAAGTAAAAAAATGTCCTTGGCTGACATCGGAGAAGTTGTCTGAGCAGCAGACGATCAATTCAAGGGGACCAGAAAGGGGGGGACGTCTTACGCATCGAACAGGGGGGGGGGGACTTAAAAAAAAAAAAAAAAAAGAATTGCCTAAAGAAGATAGAGTTGGCATGCCGAGGGGGCCCCCAAGGGAGGAATCACAGGAAAAAAGCAGAAATCCCTCACCCATCATGAATGACGGGAAGGGTGGGGAAAAGAAAAATCCTCTGAACCTAGTCGTAGGTTACTTGTACCGGCAGGGGGCAGGAGAAAAGTAGAAGAAAAAAGGGGGGGGAGCAGAACAAACACTTGTGGCTGCGCAAAGAAAGCTTCCAGAAAGAGGTCCGCCGGAGGGTCCCAAAAAAATGACGGAAAAGATAGAAAGAATTCGACCATCGAACGCGGACATCGTGGGGGAAAACGGAAAAAAAAGGGGGGGGGGTGGGAGCGCACCCGTCCAAAAACGAGAAAGAAAGGGAAAGGGGGAAAGCTACAGGGGAGCTAGGAGGGCAAGGTATTAATCTCCGGCCGATCAAGGGGGGGGGGGGCGAAAAGCAGCCCAAAAGGGGAAGTCACATGGTGGGGAAATCGTCGCCTTGGAAAGAAAAAACCAAAAAGGGTAGCAGGAACATCAGCATGCCCAAAATGAGGACCATAGGAATAGGGGGGGTTGGGGAAAAAGGCAACACTACCTGTTTCGAAGGGACCCGAAAAGAAAACCATGAAATGGGGCTCTCGAAAAAAAAGGGGACCCCAAAAAAAAAAAAAAATCGTCCCTTCGGCGACGAGCACAAAAAGGAAAGCGTTTCAAAAGGAAGGGGAAAAAAAAGTGGTCGAAAGGTGGAAAAAAAAAAAAAGCCTCAAGCAAGGCGAACAGCCGCCACGGGCGGGGAAACGGAGGAGGATCCAAACGGGGATGCCCAGAAGGGCAAGAAGGGGAGAGAGGGAAAAGGTGGGCCGATAATAAGCGGAGTAACGCGAAAGAATCAGGAAGTGTTCGCGGACGGGGTTCAAAAGAGGCTACAACATCTGGGTGACGAGAGAGAAAGGAGCAGGGAAAAGATCGAGAAAGAGCGGTGGAGAGGGGAGGTGAGAATGAACGGGGGCATGGTGGGAGAGACGAGGAGGAGGGAGGGGAGGATAGCGGGGAAAAGAGAAGAGAGAGGGAGAGGGTGAGGGGTTAAGAGGGGGGTAGGGAAGGGGCAACAAGATAGGGAGTAGGGGGAGAGAAGAAAGAAGAGGATGAGACGGAAGAGTGAGTGGGAGGGGAGAGGGATAGTGGGAGGAGAAAAGAAGGAGGAGAGGAGGGGGGGAACGCGAGGAGGTGGGGGGGGGGGAGGAGAAGGAAGGGGGTGCTGCTGCGGGAGACGCGGAACAAGTAGAAGAGGAGTAGAGGAAAGATGAGGGGAGTGAGAGGGGGGGGAGGGGGAAGTTAAAGGGAGGGGGGTAGAGAATATGAAACTGGTTGGGGAAGGTGGGGAGGGGGGGGGCAGGTAATGGATGGTGGGACGTAGGGGAGGGAGGGATGAAGTGAAGGGGAGAGGGGGGGGTGGTAAGGGGTAGGTTGGGGGGGGAGTCTTAAGAGGGATATGAGGGTGATTGGGCGGGAGAGAGGTCGAGAAGAAGAAAATATGGAAAGCGAAGAGAGAAGGAGAAGAAGTGGAGGGGGACAGGGGGGAGAAGGGGGGCGGTGAAGGGGGAGAAACTGAGGGGGGGGGAATACTAGGCGGAAGAAGAGGGAGGAGAGAGAGTAGGGGGGGGGTGGATTGGGGGCGGGGCAAAGAGGGAGATGTGGAGGAGGGAAGAAGTAGGGTGAAGAAAGTGGGAGAGGAGGGGGGTGGCGGGGAGGGGGAAGAAAGTTGGGTGGAAGAGGAAGGGAAGAAACGTGGGAAGAGAGGCGAGAGTAACTATAGGGAAGAAGAGGGGATAGGGGAGGGGGGGGAGACGCGGGCGAAAGGGAAGGAGAGGAGGGGGGCGGAGAGTGTGAAAGGGGGAGGGGGATTTACGGGAGGGGCGAGGATGGGGTGCGAGAAGGATGAGGGGGCAAGCAAAGAGGGAGGAAGGGGGTGGGTGGGGGGGTGAGAAACGGAAGAGAGGAAAAAGAAAGCGAGGGGGGGAGAGGAGGGGTGAAAGGTGAGGAGAGGATGGAAGAGGGGTGTAGTTGTGAGAAGGGAAGGGGAAAAGGAGGGGAGGCGGGAAGGAGGGGGGGGGGGGCAAGAGTAATTAGGAAAAGGGAAGGGGGAAGGGTGAAGGGGGGTGGGATGGTGTGAAAGAGGGAGAGGGGAAAGGGGGGAAGGGGTAGGGGAGTGAAATGAAAGAGTGGAGAGGAAGGGAGGGAGGAAGATGGTGCTGAAAGGCGGTGAAGGGGGGTGGGGAGATGTAAGAGGGGGGGTTGGTAGATAGGTAAAGGAATAGGAGGAAACAAAGGGCAGGGGAGGCAGGAGGGGAAATAGGGAAAGAGGGGGGTAGGAGAGGTATGGGGAGTGATGCTGGGAGTGAGGGGGAGGAGGGGTGAAGGGTGAGGTGGCTGAGGAGATAGGGAAGAGACGGTGGTGGGGGGGGAAGTTATGTGGGGGCGGAGGGGGAGGGTGGGGAGTAGGTAGGAGTGTGAGGGGGAGGGGTGGATAGGAAAGGGACGGGGATGGAGGGGGGAAGAGGATGCAGAGAGGGGCTAGGAGGGGAAGGGGGGGAAGGGAGGAACGAAGAGGGGGGAGTAGGGGGGGTGGGCGAGGAGAGGGAGAGGGAGGGAAACAGGGAGGGGAGGGCGGAGAGGGAGAGCACGGGGGGGGGGGGGGATGTGGTAAGGTGAGGGGGAGAGGGGACGTCAGTATGTCCGTGAGAGTGATAGGGAGGGGGGGGAGGCGGGGAGGGAGAAAGAAGTAAGCTAGGGAGATATGGATAAGGGGGGAAAACAGGGTAGATGTGGGGGGGGAAGGGAGCCTGTCGGGGGAATTGGGAGGGGAGGAGCGGCGCAGGCTCCTTGCCAGTCAACAAAAGACTGGTGGTAACGCGTTTAGGGGGGTGTCATCAGGACCTCAGGAAAACACGACCGCCAGCAACGGCGCCTTTGCGGCAGGACAAATCAGAACTAGCATCTCACCTCAGCAGAAGCGAGAGCAGGCCGACCCGTCAAGGGGTTATTGAAAAAAAAGGCCCTAAAAAAGAGAAAAATTCAGAGAAGCCTACCCTTATTGGGCAACAGAGGGGAGCGGGAGGGTTGGGGGGGGCGATCCCGATGCCAGCCGTGCCGGGTTTCCCGGAGGCACGCGAATGGGAATGGGGGGGGGGGGAAATTCAGAGAAGCCAATTGGGGAAAAACGGCAAGTAAATTGGGGGCGCTTGCACGAGTCCTTCCGGGGACGGATCGGGACCTGGACAAGGGGGGATGGTTTCCGAATCAAGAAATCGTCGGAAAGAAGGGAGGCACAAGGAAGCGGACCGATAGCGAAAGCGATGCTGGGAGAAGGACGAAAAAACTTAAAAAAAAACGGCTCCTACCTGACGCGAGAGCCGTGGGGAAAATATCAAGGGGGGAGTGCCCCTACATGGGGGCACGGTTTTCCAAGACCAAAAAATTGGGGACCAAAAAAAGGGACTTCAGCATCATCATGCCAGTCCTCACCATTTGGGGGGAGGGAAAAATGTGTGGCCACCAAGAAAGAAGGAAAGGACACTGGGGGGGGGGGGCAGCACTGACGAGGTCAGCGTGCCAGGGAAAAGGGGGTAAAAAGAACGAAACGGCCTCAACCCGCAAGTGGAATGCGCGAAATTGCAACAACAATTGAAAGACAAGCCCAAATCGATGAAACAGAAGAGTGAAAGCAACCACCACTCAACGAAGGGGAAGCAAATCTCGGGCACCCTGAAGAAAAAAACGACTTCGGGGTAGCCCCCTAGGGCAACCCCCGGAAGAACCTGAAAGGCCCTGTTTCTTAAAAAAAACACGGAGGAAAGCCCCAAAATAAGCAGCCTACAACGAAAAGGAGAACAAAACAGTTTCTAGCGGGGACCGAATAAGGGACGTGTCTTCCTGATCAGACGTGTCCAAGGGGCCAGCACGGAAGAAACCTGATAAGGCAAAGCTCGGGCCGGCACAGACTCGACAGGGGGCGCACACCGCATGGCCCCAAAATTAGGAAGGTATAAAAAAATAACCGAGGTTCCAGGGTAACGGAGAAAGGAACAACAAAAGGCTTGGAGGGGGGGGGGGGAACAAGGTGACCGGATGGCTTTCCAAAGCTTGTTGCAAGAAATGCCCTGCCTGCCAAAAACAGAAAGAGTCAACAATCACAGGTTGAAACTGTGGGGGAGTGGGGGGGAGAGAGGTCTAATACGAGCTAAAGGAAGGGACATAGGGCAGGGCGTTCCAGGTCGTGACCCGATATTGGGGAGAGGAACTCTGCTGGACAGCAGTGGGGGAAGGGACTGGACTATAGACTCCTAATCCGTGAATCTCAGGGGGCCTTCACAGAGGAAAACCAGGAAAAAAAAGGACGAAAAAAAAAGCAAAATGTTTATAGCTGGAAGTCCGTGGGGGCCGTCTTTCAAAAGCGGAGGGTCAGAAAGTAGAGAGGTGAAAGACTCCTTCTGAGATCGCGAATGGTGTGGATAAAGAAACTCCTTGTCAGGGGAGTAGTAAGAAAAGCCGAAATAAAAAAGGAAGTTTCCTCGGAATTGAACCGAGGTCTTGAATCGCACCGAATCCGGGCCGGTGTCCTGTCTGAGGAAAAAAAAAATGGGCAAGCCTTCGCTTAACGCCCCCTTTCAAGCATGCAGGGAGGTCGTAAGATCTCACAGGAAAAACATCCAAGCAGAGAAAGGCGCGAGTCTTCCAGAGGGTGTCGCCCAAGGGGGGAGAACGGAAAAAAGAGCTGCTGCATCTCCTATCAAAACAACAGGTAGGGAGAGAGGGGGAAGTCAACAGGCTCATGGGACCTCCAGGGCGAGAGAAGGATTGGAAAAAAAAACCAAGGACTACTAGGGGTGGCCAGGTCAAGAAGAAACGACGACACAGGGAAATTCTTAACTAATTCTTGGAAAAAAAAAAAAAAAGGGAAAAAATTGGAAAAAAGACAAACATAAAACCTCTCCGGATGGGCCACGGGGAGGAACGCTAAATCTAGAAAACAAGCCTCAGTGACATGAGGGGTCGGAAAATAATCAAACGCTTTCTCGTAATCTCAAAATATCGAATAGGAAAAGAGACATTCAAGAACGAACAATGTCGGAATCCGCGTGGAAGACCGACCAAAGAAGGATTCAGCAGAGGGGAAACGAATCTTCTCGTAACGGCGCTCAACGGGAGGGAAAATCTCGAAAAAAGGCCGGGGACAGGGAGGGACTTGTTATCGGTGAACGCCAGGGACATAAAAGCACGCTAAGCGCGCCCCCCCACCGCTAGGAATGCCCTTAGCCGCCTGATGGAGTGGGGTAGCTTATGGCAAACAAAAGGGCTAAAAACTCACGTTCAATTCGGCAGAAAACTATCGGAAATGGAGGGGGAAGAAAAAAAAAGGGAAATCGAAGTTCCACCTCTGGGGCACAAAAAGCGAGAGGGGTAGTGGTTTGAAAGTGAAAAAAAAAAATGGGTCACGGAGGTCTACTGTTATCTTTTCGAACGGGTTGGAAGCAAAGGTAAAAATCTCTAGCTGGAACCGGCCGAGATGGTCGTACTCAGACAGGCTCTAGGTTAAAAAAAAAAACCTGCCTATCTAGGGGAGCTCAGCGGCCAGAGAAAACGAAAGCGGGGAAGACAACCAGCTCGTAGCTCGAAGAGGAATTTCAGGAGCTGGATGAGGAGTCAAGGCGTAAAAAAAAAAGAAACGAGGAAAGGCTGCGTGGCGGGGCATAGGCAGGACGCATGTGGGGAGTCGGGGGGCACTTCTTTGAAAGGTCGCGCAGAGGGGGGGGAAGAGGGACAAAACTGCAGTTGTCGTACTTGTTTGGGGGGTTGCAATTTACAGTCCGACGAGGGGGAAGGGGGTTGGGGAAAGCCGTGCGAGCACGCCGGGTAAAGTGAATCAGAGAGGGACTGGGGATCTGGGGACATCAGACTTCGGGCTTGCAGGGCACCTAAAAACCCAAAAGTGCGAGAAGGGGAGATGATGATGCCAAAGGTAAGGGGAAACAAGAGGGAAAGCCAATGTAGGGCAAGCCAAGGGGGCCTCGCTACGGGGGAAAGACGAACGGCCGCCAACTTTCGCCGCAAAGGACAGTCTCGTTTCAAAGGCGCGCTAGCTCGGTCGGGAACAAAAAGGTGGGATGATATCTCGACGAAGTGGCCGAGACATCGCACCAACAAAACAAAGGAAACGACTCCTGCCCGCACGCGATCCTGACGGGAAGCGCGATAAAAAAAAAAAAAAAAAAAGGGAGTACTTGCCGAAAGCGAGCGAAAGCAGAAAAAAGAATGAAAAGCAAGTACCTCTACGGTGCCCGGCCAGCTCGACAGGGGCATCAAAAATGAAAACTAAGAGGATCGTGTTGCCAAATAAGTTGGGTCGGGCTCAAAGAAGAATACGAGGCCGTTTCTCTCTAAAAAGGGTCGGCCGCGAGCCCAAGTGCGAGACGTCATCAAAAAAAAAAGACGAGGAAGGGGGCGCGTTGCTGGAGGCAGGGGCTCGCAAAAAGACCTGCAAAAAACGCGGAAAAAGAAGGGGTCGGGGGATTTCTAGCAGGGGCAGCTCAGCTCCGAAATCCGCGAAAAAAAAAAAAAAGTGGAACTGGCAAGGAGGATCAAAAAGATGTTTTGTAGCAAGATTGGGGGGGGGGGAGGGAAAACGTCGGAAAACAAAGAAGGTCGAAAACTCCTCGTAAAACTCGCAGCCGGCGAGGAACGTAAAGAGGGGGGGTGAAATGCGGCAGGGGGCGCCTTTTGATCGTGATCTCGGACCGGATCTAAACCAACTTGCAGAAATGGAAAAAGAGGCCACTGCACTCCACATCTCGTTCAACCTGGTCCCTTGAGAAAAATCGTTGAACGGTCCAGTCTACAAAGAAAAAAGACTGGTCTCGGCAACAACCAAACGCCGGAGTCGGCGAAAAAAGGAGGGGGAACTTTAACCACTAGATTATGCTTCCTCTGACATAGGTTTGCTGGGGGTGGGGCCCCTGAACAACTTTTGGCAGCGTGGAAGGTTCGCACGAAGAAAAACCCATGCCAGGGGAAAAATCCGCTCGCGACCCGGAATCGGGCGCCGGGATACTTACTGACCAGGAAAGGGCGCAGAAGAAAGGGTCAAAAAAAAGGCGTGCTCTCTTCTCCTTTGGAAATAACCACCAAAAGAGTCAGGAAAAGAAAAAAAAACAAGACGTCGAGGGGTCGA
>Ga0179593_1546277_pt1 | contig 26138 bp, 27 predicted proteins | sample CZODoug2_1_08_16_FD_185931 | JGI IMG/M metagenome (GOLD analysis project Ga0179593, IMG submission 185931) | Vadose zone soil fungal communities from Angelo Coast Range Reserve, California, USA - CZODoug2_1_08_16fungal (PacBio error correction) | ecosystem: Environmental > Terrestrial > Soil >...
TTCGAGGTAGTCGGCCCCTATCAACTTCCTCTCTCCCAGGGTTCCTCCTTTGGGAGCGGGGTTACGGGGAAAAGTCGGGGAAGAACTGTCGAGTTGCACCTTGAGTGGGTCGCTCCCCTCGGGGGGAGAGCTTTTTCGATTAGATAGGAAGGCGCAGAAATTCCGACACACAATCAGCCTTTTTAAGAAACACTTGATATCCTGGTTGTTAAAAGAGCAATCGACTTGGAGGCCCTTCGTTTCACCCGAAGAGGATTAAGTCTCAGGGGGGGGGGGGAAGCGGCCGCGGGCGAGAGTCTTACGGGGGAGCCCGCGTTGGGATTTCACGCCATGGAGTCCCTCTTCGTGGACCTCTTCGACACCGGCTGGCCAACAAAGACTTCTGGAATGCCGGGGAACACTAAACGGCCTCGGGATTGAAAACGGTATTAGCCCGGAGGAAACTCCGGCTAGGGGATTCCAAAGGGTGTTCAAAAAAAAGAAAGAGATGAAGGATCATTTCCGCATCCATCTATGTTAGGCAGGCATCGTGTTTTGTAAACGTGCCGCGGAAGGGCTTCACGCCGGCAATGGATCCTAATTTCGGGCAAATAGCCTAACTCAAAAAACGGGCTCATCGCCGCTACAAAGGGGAGACGAATGCGAGCGACGGACTGCGACGAAGTGGATTGAGCTCGGTGTAAGTCGATTGTTGGTAAACAAAAAAACGGTCTTCATCGCCCGCCTAGTAACCACTTCAAAAGACGTTGAACTACTGCCCGATGAAATGAATACCAAACGGCCCTGGGCGGAAAAACCGAGGGGATCGCTAAGAGGAAACCCATGGTGGTGTGTTGAAGGCCCTCACTTGAGAAACGTCGGGTAGACATTTTCCGAGGAATATAGCGGTTGGTCGACTATGACAAAAAGAAGCAGAAGCGCAAAGAAAACTGGGGTAAGGTGGGACATCACGCCCTTATCTGTTACTAAATTGGGTGAAAAAACCTCAGGTCACTCATTCCGTTTCATGCGAGGATGTCGGAACGAGGAATCAATAAAAAGGGGGTCTCGAATGGTCCGCTTCAGCATCATTTACCACGGGAAGGGGAGGCGAAAAAGGGAGACGAGAAAGTTCGACGGAAAAAGGAAAACTAAAACAAAAAATCGGGTGCGGAGTCTAGGCGAAAGACGTGAAATGGGAAAACCGGAAGTTCGAAGGATGTTACAGTGGATTTATAGTACGGGGAAAACAAACCGTCCAATCCGGAACAACTATGGGAGAAAGGAGGCACAAAGTGGGGGTTTGGTCTCTTCGGAGACAGGGGAACGTACAAGGGGCTGGGGGGGGGGGACTTTACTGCCGTCACAATAATCTTAATAAGAGTGGAAAAAAAAAAAAAAGTCTAGATGGGGAGGGGTCGGTCGTGTGTCCCCAAGGGGGTAGCGGAGGGGGTAGTAAAGTCCGGAGTCCAAGAAAAGTCGAGTGTGCCGTTTAAAAACCGTTCGAGACACAGTAGGCGAGGGAAGAAAAAGGACACTTATCTAATTTACTGCGGGGCAAGGTGTAAAAGAGACCGGTATTGGAAGGACCCTACAAATGAGCGGTAATTGTTCCATTCCGCCCCGGGAAAAGGAAAGTAAAAAGGACGTTCAGAGTGTGCAGGGAAAAAGGGGTCGTAACGTAAGGAACGGTTTTTCCCCAGCATTTGTTGCGCCCGCATGCCAAATAGAAAGGAAAAACACAAAAAGGCTGTAATCTCTCTTTTTGCCCGCGCCCTGTCTTCCTAGAATTTCTTCACTTGCTGGTTGGAAGGAAGAGGACACTCAGTTTATCACCACAGAAATTTTTCGGGCGCATGCAGTCAATCTCGTCGACTTGAAGGGAAAATTCTTTCCTTCACGAGTCCGCATTGATGTACCGAGAGTGAGCACTGGCAGGGAAGACCCGCGTCACTCACATTATATTTTTTGCGGGGCCACATTCGGGGGGCCATACGGACGGTCAGGATTCCCCTGCAATACCCCGTATTTATACGGCCCCGACTTCAGGACCCTCCTTACAGTGCTCATCAAACGTGTCGCATTTAACACGAAAAGTCTTGTGATGTGGCGCCAAGAGCGGTTCGAAAGAGATGGGCGAAGGCGGCAGGGTGCTATCCCATCTGGCGGGCGCATTGGATTCAGGAAAAAACGAGACGAGTTGGAGCTGACGCATAGTCCAAGTGTGGGACGACTAATTACCTGGGCAGCCGGTGGCGCGGGCAAGGGTCCAGGCTGGCCACCGCGATGAACCTTCTCACGATCGCCTCTATGCTTCCTGGTTAAGCAAAGTAGGCGACAAAAAGCTGCCCCGCACGCCCTCCATGGGGGGTGGTCACGCGAACTCCCTTCTTTTGCAGGTGGGTCTTTTCTCGATCGTGGGGAGTGTTTGGGAATCGCCACCCAAGACCTGGTGGATACAAGCCTAAAATTTTGTGTCCGGAAACTGCCGGATCTCTATGTAAAATTTGACTGCTATGCTGCACCTGTCCCTTCCACCAAGGGGCGGGTCTTATCCTGGTCGTATCACCAACAAGAACTCAGCACTACTTCATTCGCTCCAATCGGAGACCTCATGGGGGGCTTCGAGAATCCAGGGTGGGTAACTTTCTATCTAGCCACAGCTAGCCTAACTCTCGGGGGGTCTGTGTTGTAGAGAGAAATGGTCCCGTCTACGCCGCGCAGTCGCCGGAAGAGCAGTCGGCGTCACGTTATCAAATTTCCATCGTTAAGGGGAGGAAAAAAAGCCAGTGAAGAGAAGAGAAGTTTTGGAATTTGGGAAAAAAAGTGCCGCGGGATACGCTCCTAACCAAAGCTCCACTTGGTGTCAAACGTGAAAAATCTGGGCCGAGGACCCCCACACTGCTGGAAAACCCGACGAAGTGATACCTTTGAAATCACGGGGGTTACGAGAACGGGGACCCGGAATCGAGGAGAGCGTGGTGAAGGCGACACGAGGGAAGATGGGCGGGGGGGAAAGGCGTTAGGCACTTGCGATTAGGTGTCAGAAAGGATGACCTCTACACCAACTCTGCGGAAGTAATATTAGGGGGGAGAGAAAGCGAGTCAGGGTGTCTCAACGATCTGGGGCCTTTACCCACCAATAGCGGAGTTCGGAACGCGTCTTTCAAGGCAATAGCATCCATACATCGCGCTCTACGTTTTTCATGGGACGAAAAGTCGCGGAATGACCGGTTAGTACCCGGCGCGAAAAGCAAACGCGAGCATGCATACGAGAGAGCGCTGAAGAAAGGTTCGGAAGAGAAACTCCCAAGACACGGGCTAGATGCGAGAGGCATGGGAGGTGATGCATGGGGTTGGGAGTCACCTCTGCAAGAGACGCGTTTGCACGCAAAGATCTGATTGGAGAGAAGCCAGGCGCGCCCGGATCATTGAGTAGGTTCGGGGGGGGATTTCCGGACGAGCCGGGTCGGACAGAACACGAAGGACCGCTCGCACGCTCTGAGAGCAGCGTAGCTGGTAACGCGGAGATGCCTTTACCAAGAGGGCTCGACCAAGTTTAAAACAAGGATATTACGAGCGTATTCCATCGAGGTTGTGCAACGGGTTAAATCAACGGCAGCATCCAACGAAAAGAAAAGGGGGGGATGAAAGCTACAAGAACTCATCACAAGCGATCAGCGACAATAGTCAGCCTAAACCAGTCCGATGAAAAGAAAAGGTGCAGCACGGGAATCAAGCCGCCGGTTGGTGCGGGAAAATGTTCTCAACATCGGCGTGGCGGCCGGGCGAAATGGTTACGTCTACATAAAATCGTGGGCTCAGGGGTTTCTGGACTGAAGAAGGGCTTAAGGGAGCAATCCCCCCACCACGTCCATGCCGTTGGCTTGGCACGAAATTTTTCGAATCGATCAGTCTTTGTTGGTCGAAAACCACCCCTTGTTCTCCGTATTGTTCGGATCCAGCATATAAAAGCGTTTGGCCTCTGTAAACGAGGCGGATTCAAAATATAAAAGAAACGAAACAGCCGGCGAATGGGAGCACCCGCTCTCCGGACTCTCTGGTCAGATCAATCAAAGAAGGAGGGGGGTGCGAAGTTATGCTGACGGATAAAAAAAAGTCGCAGGTAGCATGCCCGAGCTAAAGGGTCCGTGGGTGATGGAACGGAAGTTTCCCCAGCAAAACCAGATCACTGGTTATACACTTGAAACGCTTGGGGTCAAGTGTGTGGGTTGCCAGCTCGATTCATGTCGTCTCTTCCATTAAAACCTTTCGTAGGGGTATCTGGGCGCTGCCCTCTAAATGGGTTCCCTGGAGTGAACTCGGAGTGAAAAAGCCGACGCCGAACAAGCTGCCTTTCGGATTGGTGGGATGAAAGATATTGGTATGACCTAAGATCCGGGGGAATGCTGGTGGGGTTGGTTCTCCAGCCGGAACCGTCCCTTGACGTCTCGGGATGACTCTGCTGGAGGGGGTTCACTGGAACGTTGGATGCATCGCACGATAAAGTCGGTGTCTCGGGGGGCGTTATTGATTGGAGGGGTATGTGAAAACGAGAAACCTCACGTCACAAAAAGTCCATGGGCTGTGGGCGACGGGTGATCGCCAGCGGGTCCTTGTTTGGATTGCTTGGGATGCCAAATCGTCTGGGGGCTACATGAGATGTTACGGGCCGTGTAATATCTGGGACAATGAACAGGAAAGTGACGAGGGTGCCCTGGGGGGACCTCAAATGGCGAAGGAGCAAAGCAGCGTTACAGCAAGACGATTTTTTCGCTGGTTACGGCAGAGGTGGAAACACTCAAAGAGAATAAATCCCGGCACAAAACAACGGAAGAAAAATAGATCGCCGGCGGTGGTTCCCCCAACATCAAACCAGGGTTTCAGGACAATACCAATGGTGCCTGGACCGCGAGTGATACCATGTTCCAATCCGGCCAAGGAAACGACCTCCCGTTTCCTTGGGCAAAGTAAGATAAACGACGAACAGAGCCGAGTGGAGCAACCACAACAGCAGAATTTGTGAAGACAATCCAAACGCCCAGCATGCGATCATCCACTTCGCTCAAAGCCACAGGCCTTTTTTGTCGAGTTTGGTCATCAAGGCAAAACCACAAAAAAGCGAAGCAGCAGCAACGCGATTGAAGCCAACAAGTTCCATGAAAACACCCGAAGGGCCAACGCGTCGAGGTCAAAGACAAAGAACATAAATAGCCAAACCAACCAATTCCCCCGAGAATTCTGCTCGGTCAGACGTGACCTCGGAAATGGAAAAACACAAAAGCCATGATCAAATGTGGGAGCCGCGCGGACATGCCACAAATGCCAAAAAAGGGAGAAGGGATTATTCTAACAATATAACCTTTGGCCGCACGGCAAGAGCTATGGGACCAAAAAAAAAACGGACGGGGGTTACTAAACAGCGATGGGAGTCGGGCATGAAAGTGCTAAAGAAACACCACGCAATTTAAGTCTCGTAACCCTGCAGACTTTAGAAGCTTTACCTGTAAAAAACTTAAAAGTGCAATGCTGAGTCGAGCAAGCAGATAGTCAAGGTCCACCGCATGGTGCCGACCCATCTAGAATTAAATAAGATCGGAAGTCCGCTTCGACGGTTATCGGCGTGCCAGAGAGCTAGCAAGGCCACGAGGGATCCGAGGGGAAGCAGATGGATCTCGTGGTTTTCGAACAAAGAAAGAGGGAGCAAGAAAACGACAATTCCGGAGGGGGCCGGCATGGCTTGTCGGAAAGTGAAAAAGCTGCCAGGGCAGAACCTGAACCCACTCCTTCCAGTTCGGGAGGTCTGACTAACATGAAGGCCCGTAACACGCACCACGCCCCGTGTGAAAGACACATGTCCACAGGCCACCGGCTTTCTTAAAAAGAAAACCAATTTAAAAGACGGATAGGGGGTGGGGAAGGAGCGACGATATCCGCAACCCTTTTGGAAGGTTCTCAGTGGGGGTGGGGAGAGAGTCATACACCACTGTTGCGCTGGGATCGAGTCCGCGCGGGATCCGGCGGTCAAAAAAAAAAAAGGAAAGAGGGCGATAGAGGGGGGGGGGGGGGGAAACGCGGTCATTTTGTCCTTTACAGGTTCGGGGCTGAAAGGCCACGCCGGGAACTTCAAGAGGCAGCCAATCAAAGCGTAGCGTGACGAAGCGGCATCGTGGGGGGGACAACATCGCTGGAAGGCAAAACCAGAAAAAAACCTAGTCTTAATCCAGCCGCAATTCGTGCTTCGTAGAAGCGGACAAAACAACTCAGGTTTGGCAGGGCCAACAAGAGTCCCTGTCACTATGGACACTCCATCAATAAGCAAACCTGCAGGTCGCATATCACCCGATCTGGGGGGATTGAGCAGAAAAAATGGGAAAAATCTTCTAAACAGCGCCGATGCACGTCCTGACTGGGCAAGTATCCGCGTTCCGCGGCAAAAGGAAGAAGAAAAGGGAAGAGAGTGGCGTAAGTAAAACTGTAGCGCGCCATGGAGAAGAGTGGGCGAGGAAGTCCTGAAGCAGGGGTAAATGAAAGACTTGTTTACAGGCCTTCAGGGGAAAAGATCCTGGTGCGAAACATCTTCTTCTGCGAAAAAAAAGCGGCCATATTGTTTGACGGTCCATGGATGCAAGGAGCATCGAGGGGCACTAGGGGGAAAGTGAGAGGACAAGAATGGACGAGAGTTCACATCCAGCTCGCATGCAAGTTCCCGGAGTGGCCTTGGCACCGGGGTAAGGAGAAAGTGCGGTTGGAGATCCCCAGTGAACGCGGCCGCAGATATGCCCGTCAGGGGTGTAGGCGGAGTGAGAAAGGAAAAAAAAGTGTTTTTTTTCAATTCCAGATTGCACCGTCACGGCGAGAAAGGTCACGGCACTGGGCTACAAAACGCGGGGGGGAAGAAAGTGAAGGGGCTAAATTTTGGTTGCGAGCGAGCCGGCCACGGGATAGAAAAAACAGCGCCTAGTTTGGGAATAAAGCGCTGTGGGGGGAAGAGCGGAGAATTGACCAAAACCATGAGTGGAAAGAGCAGGTCATCATTCGAAGCAAAAAATGCCCTCATTGGGTGATGGCTAACTGTGACAGGTCCCAGGGATCAGACGGCCGGGGGAAAGAGTAGTTTTAAAAATCTTAAATTACCCTAGGGAGATAAAGGAAAAGGGCCGAGAAAAAATTTCAGAAAAATTTCATGGCGGGGTGGCGGGAACCATGCCCAGAAGCAAGCCATACCCCGAAAGATACATTTGAGAGGTTTCAAAAGGGGGGGAAGGAAAAAAAAAATTTGTCCAATCTCTTGGGTATTCTCCGGCAAGGGGGGGGGAGGAAGAATAGGGTCCGACATCGAGATTTCGAAAAAAAGTCATTTGGCAACGGAGGGGGGTGGGAAAGGGGGGTAATATAATGCCATCAGAAAAAGTATCTCATGCCATACTTTTAGAAAGGGAACGGGAAAAAAGAATCACACATCTCCTTTTTAAAAGAAAAGTAAATAAGAACTGATTCCGAAGTATGGTTCAGGAAATGAAAATAGATTGGTATCAAGGAAGCAAGAAAAAAAGGCCGCTTCTTTGTAAAAACAGAACGGGGGACATCGGAAAAGAGGCTATGAGCTGAGGCAAGGGAAAGAAAGACAGTTTTAACTTTTGAAAACTTTGGTTCCGCGGTACTCCGTTAGATGGAGTCAAGAGGGGGGACTGACCGTCCGTTCTGCCCTGGATTACGTGGGCCCCCCACGACAGTTGGGTGAGCCATCCAGGGAAACTTGAGACCACTGATTGGGGTGTCTGACAAAAACATTACACCATTCGGAAAAGCTGCTCTCGGCGAGATCTCCTCGGCAATTTTCTCTAAAAAGTTGTTCACGTGAAACTTGAGGGCTGCGCGACCCGTCTGGATTTCTCCGAGGGTACTGCCGAGACCATAATACCGGGGATTACCAATCTTCGATTGAAGCCTTCCCTCTTTCGAAAAGGGAGAGCTTAAAAGGGCAAACGAAAGATTGGTTGGCGGGTATGAATTCAGTTTAGAAAATAAGGAGGGGTTAAACAGCCAGGGAAAAGAAGGGATAAAGCAAAATAGGTGCTCTTACGGAAAGCCGCGGGGGCGGAAAGGGAAAATTCCTCGGCAAGTCGTTCCGGCCGGACCTGTTTTACGAGGGGAAAAGGGAAAACACTAAAACGGGGAGCAATTAGAAGCCTTGTGGGAAAGGAAGGATAGGGGGGGCAGAAAACGGTTTTGAAAAAAAAAAAAGGAAATCGAGGCACTGGGTTGTGGTGGCCGGTCTGTGACTAACTACTGAGGAGAGTGAGAAGAACGGAAACACGTCTGCAGGGACAAAAAGAAAGGGAAGTTGGGGAGGAAGGAACACCAGAAACATCGCTAAGGAGGGAACTCCAATTAGTAGAAACCACCGTTGTGGGTGGCCAAACTGTAGGAAAGAGTTAAAGCTGGGGTTGGTCAATGGGAAGAGAAAAGAGAAATGGAAAAGGGGATTGGCCGAGGGAAAAGGAAACGTCGGGGGGTCGCAGAGAGAGAGCTGGGGTGGGGATTGTCATCAGCGAAGGGGAAAGAGGGGAAGGAAAGGAGAGGGGGGGACATGTGGGGGTCATGGGTGGAAAGAGTAAAGCGTAGACTACGTTATTTTGGGGGCGAGGGGAAGAGGGCAGAGAGAGGCAAAAAAAAAAAGTCATCCGGTGGCATGAGGACCAAACTGGGGTACAGGGAGAAGTCCCGGGCTGCCTTTCGAGTATGGGAGGGAAAAAGGAGAAAAAGAGGGGGGGTTTACCAGAAAACTCAAATACAGTGAGCGCTTAATTATACACCCCTATCCAATGGGGGAACCCCGTTAAAGGTCGGGGGTAAGAGGAATAAACCATGTGAATAAAGAGAATAGGTTAAGGGCGTGAAGGGGGTCATGTCGGTCAAAAGTCATGTATCAGTGGAATTACGATGGGGCGGTCAGCAAGTGGACAGAAACTAGTCAAAAGAAGGGAAAATAAAACCTGGGATAACGGAAACTTGGAAGTCTTTTCCGGAGGGGGGGGGGGAATAGGGAAAGGAGATAATAAAATTTTTCTCACGTCGATGAAACTGTAGCCTATTGATCTTTAAGGTGAGGGGCAATTTTGGGGAGGACTATCCAGTACTCTATTTTTAAAAAAACTAAGACGGAGATAGTTATAAAAGAGGCATGATACGTGGGACTGGGTTGGAAAAACCGTTAGAGTTTGGCACTAATAGGAGTTTCCGTTTGATAAAATAAGGAGTTTTGAAGAAAGAGAGACCTCTCTGCGGCATTCCGCTACCCCAGGATTGTTTCCCCTTGCAGAAAGAATTCCCTCACAACACCGAAGATCGCTCCCTTGTGGCCCCAGGCACGGGGAGTTTCTCCCGAACTCCTCTCTGAAGCTTCCTGCTAACACGGCCTAAACAGCTGGCAGCGGGGGCCGAGCACCGGGGGCTCCGATAAGAGTGGGACGTCTCCAGCAAGCTGCCCCCCGACTTCTGTTGCGTCAATTCTGAGTAAACAAGTAGGCATGCCGAGCTGGTCGCATTACGGTATCCAGGAGATAGGGGGACGGCAAAACACGGCCAAACAGGAGCGCGAAAGCAAAGGAAAAGGAGGAAAGTAGGCGCTGGAAAGGGCAATTGGAAAAAGGCACTGCTCCCTCCTGCTGAAAGGAAGGGGGGGGGGTGGTGGGGGGGGGGGTGTGGTCTGGGGGGGGACGGGAGGGTCAGATCTTGAGAACACGGAAAACTTTCCACTAGGTTATACATCGAAGTTTAAGGGCGGAGGTTTTGTAGGGTTCTTGAGAATAAGAAGGCAAAGTGAGGACGTGAAAAAGTCCGAGAACACGAGGGGAATGGAAAATAGAGAAAGTAAGGTTGGGAAGGGAGGATGGAAATCCGGGGAAAGACCAAAAGCCAAAAAAGCAGGCCAAAAAAGGGGGGGCACTATTCCGGCGAGGGACAGGTGAGGGAGCCCTAGGAAAGAACATAGAGCAAGATAACCGAAGAAAAAAAAGATGCCTGACCGGCGGGGGCTCAGGGGAAAAGCAGTTCTAATCCTGGGGACTCGGGACGAGGGAGTCGATGAGTTCGTCTAATTCGTGCAACCATATGGGTAGAGTGGAAGAGAGGAGAGAAAGTATGCGTGTTTGAGACCATACCTGTAGACTCCGTAGTTGGGGGTTAGTGATCATGTCAGCCTCCTATTGGATAAAGGGAGGAGATGGGAGAAACGATTTAAAAGAGAAGGGAGCCGGAAGATGGGAGAGAGTTAACTCTACTGCCCACAGGGTATGGGAAAAGGACAGAGAGGTGAATCTGGGCGGAAAACAGAGGGAAAAAATCCTGAGGTAATACTATTAGAAATGCGGGGAGGGAGGGGGGGGAGGGGAAGATGGAGGCCAGAGAGGCAAACAGAGAGTGTTTGTCAAAACAGAAGGCCAAGTTTTGGGTGAAAAACTGATGCATGAAGCCGGCTGGGGGGGGGAGCAGAGAGGAACTTCAAAGTGTTTGTGAAAGTGCGCGCTCTGGGGGCTAACGGCGGAAAGGGGAGGAAGACTTCTGGCTACTTTAACATCATCGCAGGAAGCAATAAAGAAAAAAAAAAAAAAAAAAAAAAAAAAAAAAAAAAAAAAAAAGAAAAAAAAAAAAAGAGAAAAAAAAAATAATTGGAGGGCGATGACAACTCCCAGGTGAAGGCAATTAATGAGCGCAGTGGGGCGGAGATCAGGTGTCGGAAGTAGTTTTGGGGGACGAAAAAGGGCTCGACCACAACTTACCAAGCAGAATTTCCGCCGGGAAAGGGGGGGGAAAGGGAAAAAAGAAAAAAAGAAGGGAAACTAATTACTTTCGAAAAGAAGGGGGGGGAGAGAGGGAAGAAGTAAGAAGGGAAGCCTGTGGAAGGAAAAGCGAGAAGGGAGAGGTTCCGGAACTGCGTACAAAACGTTGGGCAGATAGTCACGAGTGGGAAAGAGAAAGAAGGAGCAGCGGGACGACAGTGTGAGGGGGGAATCATGCCAAGCGGGAAGGGGAATAAAGTCTTCCTGAATAGGCCGCAAATGAAAAAACGAAGGAGGAGCTATCTGGGACTGTCAGGAAAGGGGGGGGAAGGACCTAATGACCTGTTGCGAAGTACTACGTTAAGGCAGCCTTATATAAAGCAAAAAAAGAAAATGGGGATGAGCTGACCCCTGAAGGGAAGAAATGCCGGTAAAGGCCATGGGGAAAGGGAGAGTTAGAAAGAAAGTTCAAAAACGAACTCCTTTACGAGGGACGAGTGGCGTCAGTTTTTTGAGGCGTATACTTGCGAGGAAAGCAATCGGGGGAACTGCTCGGGGCTGGGACAAAGGGAGGAAGAAGAAAAACTGAAAAAGATTAACTATAGGATTCTGGCATTATCGAAAAAGAATGGAAAAGAAGGGAGAACAGAAAGGGCAAAAAACAGGCAATAAGGAAAGTACGGGTTTAAACCAGGGGGGACGGGAAAACCATAGGAGAGTACACAGGAGAGTTTTGAGAGGTTCGGCGTGTTCAAGGTAAAAGAGGAATAGGGAAGGACAAAGATGAAATTTCCTTGAAATTGAAAAAAAGTAGGAAAGAATGAGGTAAGGAATTCAAGCCAGCTTGAGGCAGTGTTGTTAAAGTGGAGTACGAGGCAAGGGGGGGTTTCAAACTCAGGGTTAGACCGTCTACCTTGCGCAACCAGGGGGAGAAGCAAGAAAAGTGTGCGAAGCGCTCCGGGAAAGACAGCTATTGGGTAGAGAGGTGGGCTAGATAAAACTCTTTGAAGGAAACAAACAAGATTGGGGGGGGCGAGAAAGGCAGTACATCGGAGGAAACTTGGAGTAATTTAGCTATCGGCAAGGCTTGGAGGGGGGGAATCAAAACTTCAGGGGAGTCAAGATTTGTTTTGGTTTTTGTTCATTGCCTTGATCCGAAAGAGGATTCCTCTTGTTGCTTGCCCAGCCGGAGGATTACCTGGATTCCGCTGTCCCGGAAAATTCCTAACCTCATTATTGCTCACCGGCCCCGCGTCATATAAGTGACCCCCCAGAGGAATTTCTCATTCTATCTCCATCCGTACCGCCCCTCTTCCCGGTCCCAAACGCGTTGCGAGAGGGGATGGGGTGGGGTTCGGTACCAGAGACAGGGTGGAGTTTTACGGGGACTTCTAGAGTCGGTTGGAGAAAAAAAAGGAAACTGAAGACGACATAGCGCAATGACGGAGGGGGAACAACTGCGGAGGGGGACTTGGGGGGTCTGAGAAAGGAACAATTCAAAGAACTGCCAGGAAAGTGACCTAATAAGGTGAAAAAAAAATGAGGGGGAAAAACGGGGCACAGGGAGGAGAAAGGAGTCGAGCGGGAAAGCGAGAGAGGCCATATTTTATGACAGGCACAAAGCGCTGTCCAAACGCACGGGAGCAGAATTGGGGGGGGGGCGGGGCGACCCAAGAGGCAGCGGAGACTTGGTGGTTGGTGAAGGGCGATTTGAGGTGGGGGGGGGAAGGAACCAAAAATTCCATTATGAACTAATGGGGTGGGGGAAGCCTTAAAACTTACGGAGAGACGGAGGGGCCTGCGAACGGAAAGTTTGAAAAAAAGCTATACAACGGAAGGGAGAGAACAATTCTAATGAGATAAAACCCAACACATCAAACACGGAAGGAGTCCTATGACTAGAAGAAATGGGCCAAAATAGAAGAGGAGTCAGGAAGCGGTGCGGGGCAGCCAAGAGCGCCCACCAGCGCTAGCCCAAAAACTCGGAGAGAGGGTGTGTAGATCAGGCAAGGGACCGGAGCCACTCAAAAGGGATCGCAGAGCGCGTCACGATTGGAGAAGAAAATGAGGACCGGGAGAAAATTGACGAGGAGATGTTGGGGAGAAGGAAGGGTGGGAGGAATTCAGTGAGAAGGAAGGGGGGTAGAGGGTAAGGGGGAAACGCTCGGGTCTTGGACACTTGTAGGAGGGTGGGTGTGGGGGAGTGGGGGGGGGGGAAGGGATTGAGTTTAGGCGAGAGTGGGAAGAGGGGTGGTGGAAGAGCGGAGGGAGATAAGGAAGAGTGTGGAGTAGGAAGGAAGGGTGGGGGGGGGTGGGGGAGGGGAATGAAAAGGGGAGAGGGAGGGGTGAGTGTGAGGAAAGGAGGAGAGGGGTGGGGGTGGATGGGGATGCTTAGTGGTGAAATGTGAAGTGGGGACGGCGTGAACGATGGTAGAGGGGGAGGGGGGGGGGAGGGGGAGAGAGGTTGAGATAAGAGGGTGGAGTAGGGAGGTGAGTTGGGACGGGGGGGGGGGGAAGAAATGAGAATGCGGGAGGGGTGGTAGAAGTCTGGGGAAGAAGAGCGAGAGGGTAGTGAGTGAATGAAGGAGGGGGAAAGAAGTGGAGGGAGATATTGATGTGGGGCTGGAATGGGGAGTGTGGAAGGGGTTGGCGGGGTAGGAGTAGGGGGTAGTTATGGAGGGTGGGGAGGAGAAGGTAGGGCGAAAGAGGGAGGGGGAGGGAGGGGGAGAGATGGGGGAAGGGAAGGAGGGAACTACGGGAAATAAGACAGGGGGGGAAGGAGAAGCAAGGAATATAAGATAGGTGCGACGTTGAGGGGTGGGTAGGAGGTCGGAGAGGGGCGGAATTTACTGGGGAAAGTATCGGGGAGGATTGGGAGGCGGGGACGAGGAGAACTAAAGGAGATAGGGGGTGGGAGGGTGGCGGAGGGCTCGGAGAACAAATATGGGGGAGATGAAAGAACAGGGGGGAGGGTTCCCGTCACATATCCTATAGACGTAACATAGGAGAGAAGGCTAATCGACAAGGTAGAATGAAAAGGGATGAAGAGGGGGGGTAGGGGGGGTGCAAAACAAGCGATCCGTACGTGAGGGGTATGTAAATAAGCTTAAGAAACAAGCAGGTGGGGAGAGGTGGGCAAGGTGGGCTTAGGGGGTGCCTGATTTTTAGATTAACGTTTGCCTCAGAGTTAGAGGCTTGACGGTAGAAGGAAATTGATGGGGCGGGGTAAAGATGGAGAAGCGAGGGGGAAAGGTGGTCGAAGAAAGGGAAGGGAGTGAGAAAAAAAAATCGAGGGAGGCCGGGGAAATGGGGTAGGAGAAAAGGGAAGCGCAGAATTGAAGCATGGGTTGAAAATGCAAAAAATGAGAGAGGGGGGGGGAAAGTGGTTGCGAGAAAAGGGGAGGAGATAGGGGATTAGGTGAGTGGGGGGGGGCCGGGTGGAGGTAGGGTAATAGAAAGTGAGGTGGGTAGTGTCAAGAGATCGAAGAGCGAGAGGAAGGGCAATCTTCGGAGGAGTAACGCGGGAGCGCGGGGTATAGTGGAAACGGGAGGAAGGGAGCGAAGCTATAGATTGTAATGAGGCGAGGAGAAAGGGTAGCTGGTGAAATAGAAGGCATGTCAGAACGATGAGGAGATAGGGAAGTAGCAGAAAGGAGTTAGGAAACGGATAAGGAGAACAAAGGAGAGTAGGGGGCGGAGGGAATTGGGAGATAAAGAAATAGGTTAGGGGTAGGACATAGGTGACGGCAAACGTGGAAGATGAGGTGAATGGTGGTGGGGCGAAAGATGGAGAAAATAAAAAAGATATATCGGGTGAAGTCTTAAGTATGGAGAAAGTAATGAGGAGGGTGCGAAAGGATGCGAGGAGGAGGGGAGAGGGGGGTGGAGTCCAGCTGCAAGGAGAAAAGAGATTAAACGGAACATTGTGGTGAGGAAGGACTGAAGCAGGGTGTGTTCGAGGAGAAATGGAGGACGCAGGGCAGGGGAGGTGGGGTGGAGGAGGGTGGGGGTTGCAAGAGGAGGTTCGGAGGTGGGGAGGCTTCGGGGGGGCGGGGGGTAGGGGATATTAGGCAGAGAGATAAGAATCAGGGGGGGTGAGGGGTAGAGTATGGGATGGTAGGGGTGGGGGGGGGGGTGGGTGCGCGGGGGGATTGGGAGTAAAGGGCCAAAATATGTCAGCGCACTGAGAGAGGGGGGGGGAGAAAGGGGAGAGGGAAAAGTAAGAAAAGGGAGGGAGTAGAGCGGTGGGGCGTACCCGAGGGAAGAAGATGAGTTAGGAGGAGAAGGGAGGAGAAATCGAAGTCGAAAGAGGGGGACTGTAGGATGAGGAGTAGGGATAATCGAGGCGGGAGAGAAAGGGAATGGGATTGGATAAAGTGCGTCATTTCAATCTGGTGGAGGAAAAACAAAGTGCCCTGCGAACTCCGAGAAAATGACTATCATTTCTCCCTACGGGCCGCTGGAGCCTGCACTGTGTCGGTACTAAGGGAAATGCGAAAAGTAGAAAAAACTGTTCCAGGCGTGGACCTAAACTTAGGGTAAGCAAGGGAACAGGACAAGAAGGGCATCGGACACCGGGGGCCATCGGGCTGCTTGGACGAGCCAAAGCCTGAAGCCATGGGGGAGTCCCCACGCTCGCGGCCCGAGCTTTCGCCAAAAAAGTCCTGTTGAAAAAAAAAAAACTAAAGCCTGAAACGGCACCCCAGAAATATTGAAAAAGGACGAAAAGTGTCAGGGCGGGGGACGAAGGATCTAACTGTCTGCGCTCTAAATTTTTCATCGGGAACAAAAATGAAAACAGAAATCTTCAATGTTTAAAAAATTCCAGGAGGGAAAGCGAGCCGTCAAAACAGCGCGGGCGCGAAAGTGCGGATCCACTCTACCCGGGCCTTCCAATCAAACCATGCAAGGGGATGCCTTTTGAAACTGCGATACAACGTTCAAAAAAATATCAAATGGAAGTGGCAAAAGGCCATTTAAGAAGAAGCAAGCGCGACGCTTCTTCGGGAATGGATTAAAGATCAAGTTCAAGGGGGGAAGTGAGGCGTACCGCCGATGTCCCTCCAGAACGAAACCCTAGAAAAAAAAAAAAAATGAATTGTCGAGTTTACTGCAAAGGCGACCTATGGTAAAAGGACTCGCGTCGCGGGCACTTTCCCCGACACAATTCCCACGAAATCTGACAAAGAAAATCGCAACTCTCGCGCTGGCCTAGTAAAGAGAGATCCCAACGCATTAAGTGGGGCGGACCGTCTCCTAAATCGCGAGCAGCAGTCGAAATCAAAGACCGACCAAAAAAACTCGACAAGGGAAAGCAACGGTGGGCGGTCACAAGCCGTTGTTGGCAACGTGTGGTAAAGTGGATCATTAAAATTTGGAAGCCGCCAGGGGCGTACGCTGGAGGATTGGCAATCCGCGCTTGTAAGCCGTGGCATCGGTCCGGTGAGCGCGGTGACTAAATGGTGAGCACTATCGCCACCTTTGTGGTCAATATACCACCTGAGCCAGAGGCGCAGGCAATGACTTGGGGAGGGGCCTCTTGGCCGTCTCGCACGTAACGCTCGACTTAAAGTCGAGAGAACTTACATCAGCCGTAGTCCAAAAAGAAGCGGTTGAACAGACGGAAAAGCAAAATGCTGTGCTCCATCCTTTTATCATTGGCAAGGGTGTGCCGTCAAGTTGCTTATAAACCTTTGCAAATTCAGGGGGGAGAAACGCGTAGCGCGACATTTCGTTGCACGTCAGTTCTGCCGTGCGCTCAATCCGAAAGTTCCCTTTAAATTGCTCTGGGGTTGGGCGCAGGCGCGGACCTTGATCGCGCAATTCCAGGTTATAGTTGTCGGATCCTTACCTCGGTCCTGAGGGGGGCTCAGTGGGGGTCATGCCGCCGAGAAAAACGCTCGTGTGTAGAGATAAGGGGTGCTGCGGCTCTCCACTTTGCTCGAATGGAGCTTGGGGGGGAGGGAAGGGCAATCTTGAAGACGTTCCTCCCTACAAATTCAAAAAAAGCTTGGGGGGTGGCGGCTAAACCTGGGAGGCCCGAGACGAGATCGAGCGACTGCTCGGCAACCTCGGGTTTCACTGGATGCTCTGGAGCGTGGATTGTCATCTACGACTTCCTTTATGCGCGATTATTGGTCGATGCTGCTGGTGCGAGGGGGGTTTGGAAAAAACCAAAAAAGGATAAATTTCACAAAAGGCCTGGTCCAGACGTGGGCCCTTGGGACGCTCTTCTAAACAGGAAAAGAATCGTTGGGGGGGGTAAGAAAATAATAGGAGAGGTGGAGATTATAAGGCTACGGAAACTTTGCGTATCATTCCCCTGGGTTTAAAAGGGGGATGGACGTCCTTATAGCCAGAAAGCGATGTGAAGCAACTGTGGAGCTGAGGAGAGAAAAAGGGGGGGGTGCATCAAAAAGGCGAATAAAGAGCTAAAATCAAAAGGGGGAGGAAGGAGTAATTTATTCCGCGTGAGGCACCACACGCTGACTCCTCTCCAAGCGTAGGATTAGAGTACTACCTGAGTATTAAAAAAAATAAAAGAAATTTGCAAAAGGGCAACGGGGGTATTGTTCGACCAGATACCGAGCCCGATAACAAGCCGGGGAGCCCCCCATAGTAGTGGCCGCAAACCTCTATCAATGGCCACAAACTTGAGGACCAAGCCCAGGCCTTTGGGTGGAGTTTTCGCAAAAAAAAGCCCCAGCTTCCAGAAATCCCCTGCAGCAAACCCCCACTGAATCGGACCACTTAACATAAAGGTGGGGGAGAAGCGAGTGGAGGTCTGTAGTCGGACGGGCGAAACAGGCGAGACCACCGAAAAGCATGAGAAGGTGCAGATGGATTCTTACATTACTTTCTTACCCAGAACAAAATAAAAGATCAAAATTCGGGGAAAAAAAAAAGAAGGAATGAAGGGGAAGCGAAAGTCAATTGACTCGTCACACCACTGAAAAAACAGACGGGTAAGGAGTCTACGAAAAATAATGCTGTTAAAGGAAAAGAAAGCCGGCGAGGTCGCAAAAACAAAAGCTTGACAATCGGTACCCCATGCTATGCGCATGTGCAAGGGCATCACTCCCGCGGCCGGATCCACGGTAGTCCTTAGGACTTTATGGTAGAAAAAAAAAAACGGAACATGGCAATGAGGAGAATCAGCAGAGCGTCCCGGGAAGGTGCTGCCACAATCCACCGTGAGAATTTCCTTCTTGACTTAAGTCGATTCAAAGGAGAAGGAGGGTACTAAAAAAGTAGGATCATACTGGGGACGCCCCTAGCTGTGCCTGGTTTTCGAGCAACAAGCCGGTGCTGAAGAATTATCAGGAAAAAAATTTTAAAGGCGATACAAGGAATCTTCCGGCGGCCACATGCAGAAGCGATGACACCCGGCGATCGTGTAGACGAACAAAGCAAAAAGATCAAGAAATAGGCAAGGACTTCCACGCGGGCCAACCTTACTTAGTGAAGGGGCACAACGTGCCGGGAACGAGGATCGGGGGGGGGGGGCGGGGTTTCGTGAAGATGGGGTCGTCTGCCTCTTTGCGTCGTGAAGGAGTTGAGTGCCTCCATACACAACTGTTAATTGGGGGGGTAGGAGGAAGCAGTGATCTTGTCGTTTTGCTCCAAAAAAATGCGAGTAAAAGGCGATATGGGGACTCTGCCGGTCAATGGCCAATGGAAAGCGGTTAAGGACGGTGGAAAGGCCCGTCAAGCGAGACTCAGTCCGGCAAAAAATCCCTAAGAATGGAAGGAAATCGTTATACAGGGAAAATGGATCGATACAATCGTCGGATTCCACAATTACGAAGCGTGCATCAAAACAACAGGCAGTGAGGGGCAAATGCTCGGGTGCGGGCTAAGGCTCTTTGGGAAAAAATGGGAAAGGCTCAGGCAGGCCTTCCGAAATCGGGGAAACTCCCTCACTCATTGCCCAGAGAGGTGAGTGAGCACAAATGGAATCATTTCAATACAAAAACTTGTTCCAACGCTTTACGACGGTCCGCGAAGGGGCGTGTCATGTTCCGAGCGGTGGGTCCTGAAGAACGTGAGATGAACGCCTTTAGGCGATGTTATGTAAAGTTCGAGGCAAGTCCAATAAGCTTGACGGAAATAAGGAAGGGGTGACGGCAAGCAGATCCAGAATAATGGCAAGAACTTCTCTGCTGGGTGGCGAGACCCAGCTCCAAATGCGAACTTTTTTCGCAACTTAATTGGGGGAGAGGAGGCGAGGGAGCACGTGAAAGTGATCAGGAATCTGCGCCCTCCACGCTCGCATGAAGTAGTCCGGTCACAGGGCAAAACGCCTGAGCTAGGAAATTTGCGGATCATTTATAAAAAAGGGGGATCAGTCGGCCCAAATATTGGGCTCACATAGGTGAGGCCGTCGTTCCTGGCCCTTTTGTCAAATTAAAACCAGATACCAGGCGACAATAAAGGAGCTCCAATCATCACGAATCCGAGCGCCTAAGCGCGCGGGCGTAGCAAGGGGACTCGACGCCCCCCGCGCGCCGAGGTTGGGAGCGCTGTGGTTGCTGGGAAAACTGACCCCGGTCCTCTGTACAAGAAAGGGTGAAGATTGGGGGGGCGCGCAATCCAGGATGGTGCTGTCTTCATTCGCGGCCGGTAGGCATGGGAACCCTAAGAAATGACCATCAGAAAAGATCAAAAGTGCCGAGGGCGGGCACCAAACAAAGGTCGGCTGTGGTGGCGCAGAGAAAGCAAAGCCAAAGACCAACCCCCCTGAGAAAGAATGCCGCTGGTGAAGAGCTAGACTGGGGAGCGGGGGTGTGACAGGGAAGGAGCTCAAGAAATGCCTAGCGAAAGGACGTAGGATGCAGGTTCCCCCAAATGTCTATATATCCAAGCCACAGGAGTCAGGGGGAGGCGGTTAATGGTCGGAAGGGGGAATATTGCGCGTTCCAGCAGAAAGTACGCGTTCCCGACAGTAAGGCCAACTGATGGCCGATCCTTTATTTTCCAGACCTGGGGCCCTAAAAAAGGAAAAAAGAACCGGGCAAAAGGGGGCGGTGTCCAAGCACCTACAAGGAACAACAGTGGCTAAATTGCCGAACGGATGCGAATGCGCCGATGTGCCAGAGAAAGTCCGGTATATCCCGTCACACGAGTTAATAAGGACAGGGCAAAAGTAATCCTTCTTTGAAATTCAAAAGGGTAAGCAGGTGAGTAAACGCAGGCCTGACAGAAACGCGGGTTGATTCCCCACCTGCATTGGGAAGGAGAGCTCGGGAGAAGGGGAAGCAAGTGGGGGAGGAGCGGATCGCGTCGAAGCTTGTGGTGCTCACGGGTGTACATCAGCTACCTACCAAGAATTAAATGAATGTCGAGTGATGCGCAATACAGGCCGCGGGACAGGGGTCTCAAAGTATAAATGGGGAAAAATACCTCTGGGCACCTTTACCCTCCCGCCACCTCGAAGGGCTGAAAAAGATTCAAACGCTGCCGGAAAAGGAATAGACCGGGGATTCCGGGAAAGGAAACTTCCGAGACCTTTGGAACGTGGTTCCGGCCATACCTGTTCCAGGTTTGACCTTTACCCCCTACCAAGGGGAAAAGAGAAATACCGCCCGGGACTTCTCATGGGGACCGAAACGGTCAACGGACTCGGCCTGGTGTTTGTTCCTTCAGGTGACTCTCAAAGAGAATACTAGTCTTTGAAAAGCCCTCCATACGAAGTCAACATCAGGAAAAATTATGGCCTTTACTGATCGTCTAAGCAAAGCCCGGGAGACTAAATCAAGTAGATAAACACTTGGCGCGCACGGGCCCAGGGGGTACGGGGCAACGCAAAGCACTAAGGGGGAAAAAGGAATGACAAAGGGAGTGCAAAAAGGGTCACGGGCGGCGCAGTTCCGGCGGGTTCTCTGGGTGTGTGCGTGGATCATCAGGCACTGTCCTAGCGCCGCTCTTCCGAAAATACTGCTAGGAATATAGGGGAAAAAGGGGGTTAGGGGACGCGACGCGGGCAAGAATCGAAGTGCTCGGGACATTCGGCCAAACTGGAGACCGAATCCCGGCGTGCGCCCACAGTGCGAGCTGCAAGTTACCCTCAAAAAGGGGAAAAGTGCGCGGGGGTGAACTAAACCGGGGGACGGCCCTGGTTTCCGTTCTTCCAGCCGATGGACCAAGCTGGGGACTCATCTCCAGGGTCGTCGGCGTTCTGGAAACAGAGGGCATGGAACAGGCGGGCTCCGGGTAAGTAGAGCGGGCGATCATGACGTGGTTCCGAGAAAACGATGCAAAATCGTACCGACCCAAGCCCTTAACAAAGTCAACTCAGCAGTCAAACCTGTAAGGAGGGAAAGAAGAACCAGCAGGGAGGCAAAAAGTTTTAGCCGTAGCGAATTATGGGAGTCGAACCTAACAAACTGGGGGAAAAACATACGATGCGTCGCGCGGGGCTATAGATGAACACTCCTTAGATGCGATGTGCCTGTAAGTGAACCTATCCGGATTTCGCACCTAGGCAGCGAAAATGCAGGAAAAAGATTTCGTCTCATTCACCGCTGACGAGGTAAGGGATTCCTTCAAATTCATAAGATTCCAGGAAAGAGAGCGAGGGGTTAACTCACTAAAAAAGAAGATCGACAGAGTACCGGAACACTAAATGCTAAAATCTCGCCTGGATCACAGACAAAGAAAAGAGCAGCAAACCGCAGAAACGGGTCTTGACCAGGGAGGGAGTAAAGGTTTCCCTCGGGGAAAAAATGAATTCGGGATGAGGCGAGGATGCCAATTTCGCCTGGAGGGCTCCAGCAGGCAATCTCTAAGCCGAGGCCGTTCTGACCGTCTGCGGGTGCAGTGGGCAAAGAGGAGCTAACGATAGCAGAGGACCGCTGCTGGTATTAGTTGGCATAATCGGGCGTTCAACGCGGGCCATCGAATCTCGTAGAGACTTTTCTCTTCTCCTTGAGAGAGAGCAAGGGGGAGGGGACAGATTGGGGTGGGACTGAACCTGGTGGGATGACGTGGGAAGATAATACCTGGCTGAAGGAATCTAAGTGACGGTCTCTGCGTTTAACCAAACATTAGCTTGTCAAAAGCTTGATGAGGTGCGTTGGAAGAGAGAGATCATTTTGGAAGCAGTTGCTGACCAGCGGGTGAAACGAGCGAAGCTTAAACAAAAAGACAGGCAGCAAGCGTTCGGGAATAACTCAGGTGTGCCCCTGTGGATCGGAACCCGAAGAGACAGACTCCTCCTCATGGGGAGATAAGGTGGAAAAACGGAAAAGTACCAAAATTTGCCCTCGGCGCGCGAGCGATCTCAAGTGGCGGGCAGCAGTGGGTGGAAAAAAAAAAGAGGGGGAACAAAGCAAATGTCAAGGGGGGGGAAGGACAAAGAAAGGTTCTCGCGTGTGAGCGCGAGAAAAAACTCTGCTCAGGCGAGTGCCGATCAGAATTACGCCTGAAGGAAAGACGGGGTCGATAGTGAGGGGAAAGACGCTTGCCCTCAAGTTTCCGCATTCGTTTGAGGCGTAGTTCACCGGGCTTACAACCGGGCGTTCATAGAGTGGGCAGGATAAGGAAAGAAGGCTGGACGGGACGTTAAAAGGAAACGCCCTGATAGGGGCAGATCCATACGGGGACAGCAGGGGAGATAAAAAAAAGGTTAGCAGATCATCGGCGAGGAAACGTACCGTGCTCCTCCTCCATGGCATTAAACGCTTGCGACCTTCAAGAGCGAAGGGGAAGGATAAAAATGTGGCGGCAGATCTGACGGAATCTCGAGAATGGATAGCAGTGTTCGTGGGCATTATTTCGGAAACCGGTCTGACCGCTAGAATGAAAAAGTATCCAAGGTGCCAAGAAGGAGGATGGAAAAAAAATAACAGAAAGTCGGAATATGTCGGTGGGATCGCTTGCCGAGTAAAAAAGGGCCGGACACTGACGGCGGGTATAAGGGGCACGATTGAAAAAAAGGTAACGGCGTCAAAAGAGGGGGCAAGGAAATCATAAGGGGGAAAGAACGGAATGAGCGGTACCCCGTGGGCCCGATGCCACCCTTTCTATATTCAGGTCTAAGAAAGCTCTAGCGGAAAAGAGGGAAGCACTGGGAAGATGAGGCGCTGACAAGTGACTGAAGCCTGTGATCAAACGCACACACCGCGGCGGAGATGCGAAACATTAATGACCTAGGACGGGGGTCCATTGGGAGGAAGAGGAACGGACACCAGACGAAGGGAAAAATCGGGCGCAAGGGGGGGGACGGGGTCTATACTTGTCGGTTAGATCGGCGGCGCTTTGGGGAACTGGCCGTGCCTAATATCTCCTTCATTGTCTTGGGGGTATCCAACTCGGGAAAAAGGAGGGAGTCAAAAAAAAACAAACCAAAAAAAAAGTAGATGAGGTGAAACCGGTTTGACAGGCGCTGGAAACACGCCGGAAGCGGGGTTTCCCTTTTTAAACCCGAGGGGGAAGAACCACGAAGGGGAAGTGAGGACTACGCCAAATCTTGCTCACGAGCAAGAGCTGCAGGTTTTGCGAAGGAAGGCTTTGAAAAAAAGTAGGCATGGGTTGAAGTTGTAGAAAGGCATTAGACCGAGCACGCAAACAATGGGAGAAGGGGGGCGGACCCGCGCGCCGGCCGTCCAGGGCATTTGCTTCACGGGCGATGGGACTTGTTCAAAGAATCCATCAGGAAAGGAAGAAACAAGGGCCGGGGGGAAGGGGGGAGAGGGAGCGGGGATTTGAAAAAAGGGGTGCCAACCTCGGTTCTTGCTCCCGACTGAACGGTCTAAGTTATGGGATGCCCACAATAGGGACGGGCCTGGCCGAGGAAAAAGAGGTTGATCCTATTTCTACCTAAGGGAGAAAACCTCTTCTCATCAAGCTTCGCACATTTTTTTAGTGACTTAAATGAAAAGGGGTCGTTGGGGGTATGGCAGGAAGAGAGGGGAACATAGGTTCGACCCGCACTGCATAGGCGCTTAAGGGGAACCCCGGGCAGCGATTCTTTTCAACCCGCTTTGGAGGGGGAAGGAAGGACGGGAAAGAAGACGGGGCGCGAGGAACAGGAAAAGGGAACTCTTCCCGTCGTCCAGCTCGTTGCCAATGAATTTGGGACTCATTTACGTCCAGCACAAAACGCCTTTCACACGTTTATTGCGACGAAAGAATTCGGGGGAAAGGGGGAGGTTGGAGGGGGGGGGCTGCTTGCCGGTGGAATTCTAACACCATAGACAATCCGAAAGTGCTTGTCCTGTAGAATATAGGGGGAATGGGGGCCTAAAAGTCAGGAGCCCGCAACCACAGGCCGTCTCCCCTAATCACCGCCAAGAAGAAAGAAAAATCAAAATAGTAGAGGGGGAAACATTGCGATCAAACGGTACGGAGTCACTTGAAATCTGGTGGTGGACTCGGCTAGTTCTCACCAGCGAGCCCCAAACAGGGAAGAGTGTGGTCGAAAAAAAACGCAGGCGGAAAAAAAAAAAAATTAGAGCGCGTCAAAAAAGTGTACTCCGTATTAGTTTCTCTTTGAAAGGGGGGAGGGACCGGGCTAGGAAAGAAGAAAAAATGAAATGCCTGAGCAAATCTGGGCCCAGTTCTTCAACAAAATGGCTGTAACAATATGAGACTTTATCAACAAGGCTCCGGGAGGGGATGTCTGGGGAAGGAAAAGACGGGTGACATCTTGAATTCCATAACAAGTGACGGTCACGTGCTTGCTTTAAACGACCACTGGATCCTCATGACCAAAAATCAGGGGAGAAGGAGAGCTGGGCAGAAGAGCAAAAGACTTTTTTGACGCAAGGAAGCCTTCTTGACACCCAGACCAGTCACAAGGGGCAAGCAGAGAGTATCCACTCGCTCACACGGGTGTCGCAAAGTGAAGCCGCGGGAACATACGATTACCAACAGAAGGAAAGGAGGAAAGAGGGAGGACCCAGGTCAGAAAGAGAGCTCACTTCAAAAGTCGAATGCGTAAGAACCACTATTGTCAGGTGCGCTATTCGCAGGTTCTTCAGGGGGGGGAGGGGGGCTGCAGAGAATCGGGAGAAAACTTGTCAACCATCGCTCGTTTGCTGGAAAGAAGCACATACAACCAAGGTATTTCCTCCTATGGGAGATTGGGAATCTGGGGGGGAAAAGTCCAGGGGACCAGACGGGGTCGATGCCCCGAGACTCAACACTAATAGATGCGCAGGTTCAAAAGGACTCCTTTTAGTTGGAGTTGGCCGGGAAAAAAAAAGGTCAGGGAAACGCTTGGAAAAAGGGAAGATGGACCGGCGAAAAAAGATCGGCTCGGTTTTAAAACAAAATTAAACGGCCGGAATAGCCCAACATTAGGTTAGGAAGGCGTACCTCAAACAAACTAGAGGCATATTCTGAAAAGAAAACCTGAAGAGGAAGAAGAAACGGGGGGAATCTCCATCACCAGTGAGCGGACCTGATATTTTCAGAGGGAAAATTGCTTTTCCCGCCGCCTCTTAGGGTACACTCGAGGGGGGGGGGGGACAGAACGCGGGGAGAGGGAAGGGAAGACGGCGTTCAGGACGCAAGCAGGAGGGACCATTTCAGAGCTCACCGGCTTTTTGTTGGCGAAACCAACAGGACCATCTCGGCTTCGAAAGGAAAGACTGGTAAGGGGGAAAAGGAGGAAAGGAACGCTTAAGTGGAAGACTCAACTTCGATGTGGCACACCTAGGTAAAAGACGCTCAGATTAACGATTCGTTTGGCTGCAATTAGAGGAAGGGAGAAAAAGTCTGCGGGGAGAGAGAAGGAAGTTCCATTCTATTTGGCGCAGTCCTACATAAAAACATCGAAAGGGGGACAACGTGCAGGTGCAGCTTTTTGTGGGTAGGCAACAGGCGCTGGGCCGGAGGTCAAGCGAGGCCAAATGACCTTTACCAACATCGTGGGAAGGTGGGGGAGAAGGGTTGCTCGATGTAATTTACATCCACAAGCTTTTTCCTGCCATTTCGAAAAAATTGCCTAAGGCTCCGGAGTTTCCTGAACGGGAGGGAAGGCAAATAGGGGCGGGGGTTGTTTACGTGTTGTCGCCCGACGACAATGATCTCCTTGCAACCTTCCTGGGGAACTGGAACCAGTCGGGGGAATTGCCTCGCCGAATGCCCGGCTGGGCCTAAGACGTTGTGCGGCGGTATTTCTCGGGGGTGGGGATTGGGGGGGGGGACGTAAAAAGCCGTAAAAAAAGCACGGGGGGGCTTGGGAAGAGAGCAAGAAGGTTTAGGCTTTAACGGGGAAAAGTAGCAGGGGTTGTGGTCCAGGACTTTTATCTGTGATGAGTTAGGAGGGTCGACAAGCAGCGTAGAGGTTGCACTTGGGTCATTGATGATGGAAGCCTGGTAAGCACTCAGCAGAAAGGGGAGGGGAAAGTGTGTCCGAGGAGCTGATGA
>Ga0179593_1335192_pt1 | contig 26137 bp, 22 predicted proteins | sample CZODoug2_1_08_16_FD_185931 | JGI IMG/M metagenome (GOLD analysis project Ga0179593, IMG submission 185931) | Vadose zone soil fungal communities from Angelo Coast Range Reserve, California, USA - CZODoug2_1_08_16fungal (PacBio error correction) | ecosystem: Environmental > Terrestrial > Soil >...
TTCACAAGAAGAAAGATCGGGAAAAGAAGGAAAAGAAAAGGTCTAAGAGGCATAGTCGAGAGACTCCAAAGTCATTTAGGGGGGAACCAGGAAACCTCGGAGAAGAGGAAGGGGCTGAGTGTATAAGTTACAAATCGGTTCGAGGAGCTAACCATGAGGAACCAAAGGCGAACCGTTCCTTCGGTGGTCAGCAGCTTAAAGACAACCCGAAGCGCGGCTTTAAAAAACCGGGCGAAAATGACAAAAGACAAGCATATCCTTGCGCTTTAGAACCTCCGAGTAGAAAGACGGGCAGAGAAGAAGAAAGATCTGAAAGTTGCATGGACAACTCGTCTTGGACCGGAGGGGGAGCGAGAAAAAAGTCGTGATAACCACTCATAAGAGGAAAAAGAGATAGGGATAATCAAAGAAACGGACCACCCGCAAAGAAAGTGATCTGAAAAAGGAAAAAAATTGTCTCTTAGAGACCAACTTCCCTTGAACTGAAAGAGAAAAAGGAGAGTGAAAAATCAAAAATCAACCGCGCACAAGTAAAAAACCGTGGGAGGAAAAGCGAGAGCTGCTCAGTGGAGACTTCAAATTGCTACGTGTCCGTCGACACTTTCTCTCCTGCGGCGAGAAAGAGAAGCGCACATCGGCTCTAATGGAACCAAGAGGGGAGCATGCGCGGGAAAAAAAAAGCAATCTTGTTTGAAGAAACAGAATCAAAGCACCCGAGGGGGGGGGACACCTCGGAGGAAGCACAGACAGGAAGGATCAGCGCATCCAACCTTGAGAACGGCTGACGACAGACAGATCGAAGACGGCGAAACATAGAGGTAAAAAAGTAACTTAAGGTTTTGGCCAACTCCGGTAAGGGGAAAAACCGGGAAGGGGGCCAACGCAAATGGAAAAACACCGGCGCAAGGCGAAGGGCTCCTCGTTATTTCCGAGCCACGAAGAAGGAGGAATAACGGGAAAAAAGGGAGCTTAAAAAACGAGGAAGGTAAAAGTGTTAGCGGCTTTCAAGGGGAAGAGGGGGGAGCCTAAAGAATGAAGAAAAGGCACCAAGCTCATGCGCACAGCAAATGGGGTGGGGTAAGGGGTGAACTTAATCAACCTTCCCGCACTAATAAAACGAATCAAGACCTTTCGCAACGGGGGCGGGGCGTAGAACAAAAGGAGGAGGTTGCGCAAAAAAGAAAAGAGAATGGAACAAAACCCCAAGGGAGATCAGGGGACTAAAAAAAATGGTAAGGAGCCCGGAAAGGGGAGAAAGCGTGGGGCACGAGGAAAAGAAAGAGTATTCAGGACTCAGGGAAGGCGAAACCATCATTAGTGGGGGGGGGAAACAAGAAACAAATCAACTCAAACCAGCCTCATCGAAGGGGACGCCCAGCGGGGAGAGGGAAAGTACCCAAGAATTCTGCCAGCTCTAACAACAATCCGCGAAACGGAGGTATCTCCCATCCACTTTAGGGGTATCATAAAAAAACTGAATTCCCATGCCTAAAGCGAGAAGTATAGAGAGGGGAGCAGGAGCTTGCAAAAAGACGGAGGTCTAAAACAAGTTAAGAGTTTGTGCTTAACGAGGGGGAGGGTTTCTCCAGGGAATTCATCGGAAATAACAAAATCCCATCAACGAACGGGAAGAGGGGGGGCGCTGAAAAGGCATGTCGATGCAGAATGATGGATGCGGGGGGAAAGAGCGCGACTCGGAGGGGATGATGCATACGACTCCAGGCCGGTACTCAGGAACCGAAAGGAAGTTTAAAAATAAACGAACTCAAGAGGGGCGGGGGGGGGATGCGTAGGAAAAAGGGGAAGGAATTTCTAGCTCCCCGCGAAAAACATGCAATGTGATGAAAATGGTCGATATCCCGTTCATCGGCACGGGACAAAGGGCTCAGTGTCGGGGTCCATTAGCTGGGTCCCTCAAGAGTCGCAAGAAAAAGGGGAATAATAAGGGGCGCGCATGGAATCTAAAACACAAAAAAAGTACATAGGATTGCCAAGTTTTGTCGCACACCTTTGTACGGGATGACGGGGGGGAGGCATCCTACATCGAAAGACAGAAGACACAAGAGCAGCAGTATCGCTTGGGGAAGCAACCTGGGCCGAGAAGGGGATGACAGAACACAAGGACGTTTAACATGGCAGAGCCAAGAGAGAGAAGGTAGCACTTGACACTCAACTTACTTAAAAAGCGCGACCCGGGGTCTGTGCTCAAAGCAAGGCCAGTGTCTTGACCGTTCGCCAGGGGGGGAGGATAAAAGAGACTTTAAAATTCGAAAAAATCGAAAACATGGACGAAGCGAAAAATCGACCCATCCCTAGAGAGCGATCCCCGGCGAGAAGGTACGCAAAATAGTGGAGGAAAAAAAACAAGTAGGAGACAACGCCAGAGTTGCCTATCAGGGTCAGCGGGAATCGCGAAGTGAAGAAAAAAGGGCAGAAGGTCCTGGAGGAAGGCAGTGGGGACGGGGGGGGCTTACGACGAAAGGATGTCTGGGGACACAGGGAGAACCTCTATTCTTAGAAATCGGCCCTCTTCTCTAGGTCCTGCGGGAGCAAGGGGGGGGGGGGGAACTACCCGGAGGGCGAAAAATCTCTGTTCAGATCCGGTATGGCAAACCTCCGACCTGCCGACCTCGTGAGAAAAGGAACCATAGCGATTGGCTGAAAGGTCAACGAGCTGGGCACTGGTCCTAATTCAAAAAAGTTCTCAGGGGGAATGGTGCTCGCACATCTTGAGACGAAAGATAGGAACGGCAACCAAAGACTACAGGGTTCTAAAGAAAACCGGTTTGCGGGGATGAAGGCAGACTGTGCGGGAGTGGGGGGCGTGGAAACAGATTCACCGGAACCCATTACGAGAAGGGGGCCAGGGCTGGGATAAAGGCTAGCTGAGGACTGCGAAGAGCACCAGATGAAGTTCTTTGTTTGACATCTCATGGAAAGGAAAAACGAGGCAGCGGAGGGTTTGTAAATAAAGTCGAGGAAAAAGGAGTCTCGGAACCGGGGGAAATTTACAAAGAAAGAAAACGCATGGGGATCGGGCCCCCGGGAAGGAAGGTTTAACGCTGCTTCCATCAATCTGGGGCGTGAAGGGGAAGAAAGATAAGATCCTTAGGCCCTTGTGTGCGCTTCTCCAGGATCCGACTCCCCGGGCCCAAAAATACTTAAACGGATGAAACAACAAAAAAACTATATCCGAGCTCTCCCTTCAACAAATTGCGGGGGGGGGAGTACAGCCATTCTTAGACGTGTAGAAATGTACAAAGAGGACGAGCTATCTGGTTTGGGCGCGATACGGGAGGAATAAAAATAAGGGTACGTAAAACACCTAAACGCATCCGGTCAACATGGGGGGGGGGGGGGGGAAAATCGGAGCCCTTAGTACCAAGGGGGTTGTAACCAACGTGAAGGTGGAAATGGGTTGAAAACATATATAAACAGAGATAGCCGGGGGATCTGTGAGTAAGGGGGGGATATCATCCAATTGGGACCAATTCTAAAGGTGGAGTGGGCAACGGGCTGGGAGGGCGTGCAGGGTTCGGAACTGTCTCTGTCTATGAAAAAGAGAATGAAGGGGATCACTACCTTGAAGAAAATCGAAAAGAATAGATCGACGAAGGTAGAAAAAAAGAAGGAAAATAAATCCAAATTAGGCAAGACATGCAGATTGGATGTGCAACTGGAGAAACACGGTACAACGTATGCGGCGGAATGTAAGCCTGCCCGAACGTTGGGAACATCCGGCGCTGTCTGTCTTGCATGGGGGAAGTCCCTCTTTGGGGAGGGGGGCAGCCTGAGGAGAAGCAGAACCTGTCAGCGAGATACGGACTCACGACTCTAGTTCTATGCCGGAAGCGAAAGAGGAGGGCTCTCGCCATAGAGAGGAGAGAAAAGTGTTTCTATAATCGGGATGAGGACCAGGGGGAAATCACAACAACAACGGTAGGAGGGGGGGGGGAAAAAAAAAAAACCAAACCGGGCAAGGGGGAGAAAAGAGAACCGGAAGCATATCCTTCAGACAGATTTCGGGAAATGAGGTCTAACTCGATAGCGGATCTGGGATACAAAACCAATTGGTCCCCTGTTAGGAGAAAAAAAGTATCCCACTACAAAGCTCAAAGGGGGGCAGATGGGCTTCGCTCGACCACCGACGCGAGAACTTTGCGTTCAGAGGGGCCGGACTCGCATCGACCGACACGGATAAAATGGAATCAAAAGAAAGCTTCGGGGAAGGAACTAGAAATCACCGCTTGTCGGATCGGGAAGCACGTATAAAACGAAGTATTCACGACGAGACCCAACGAAAGGCCGAAAAAAAAAAAACAAGCAGCTCGAGCGGGAGAAGCGTGGTTCCAGCTGCGCACCACCAAAAAAGTCGACTTCTGCTAAACTATCAAGAACGCTTCGCTCGGAAAAAAAAAGCGGGAAAAAGTCAAGTTGGTACAAACCCCGGGGTGGAAGAAGGAGAAGATCAATGCTCAGAAACTGACTGCAGAAGTGAGGACTTGGCCTCCGTCAACGAGTTAAGTCTCCCTGGCTCGGAAGAAAGGAACCACCGAGAAGGGCAGAAGTCGTCCTCCAGAGAAGCAGTCCTGCGCGGCAGGCAGCAAGAAGGGTTTACCAAAAACCGGAGCGAATGAATCCGAGGGGGTCAAATGACCTCAAAAAAAGGTGGGCTTGAGTATCAGAGAGCTGATAGCAAAAACCCGGAGAAGAAGAAGAAAAAGGACTGCGACATCGAGAGCGCCGGGGGGAAGGATGGCAAAAAGACCGTGTTAGCAACCGTTAAAGGGAGGCTCTATTCTTGTCAAAACAGGCGGCCTTCGACAGAATCAAAAACGGAATCAGGGGAGACGCCCACTCAGAAAGATGAAGTAGGGGAGGGAAAAACAACCGATCGGGAAGGGGGTAGCGATCTTGGGGGGGAAAAAGTAACCCAGGGTAAGAAGAATCAATACCTAAGGCGACCATAGGGGTGGGTGCCGTCCGCAAGCAAAGTAGGAAGCAAGAAGAATCGAAGAACAAGGTAAAATTTCATGGGTGTGGAAAACGCCCAACAGAAGGATGCTCCAAGGGGAAGAAATCCAGCTGGAAAAGATTGCGAGACAAGTATTGAATCAATGACCGGTTGGCAAGGAGGACAGCAAAATAAGGGAGACGACGGGAAAAACCGTCGGAACACTAGCTCCGAGGGACTGAAGTGTGAGGGCAGAAAAAGGGCTTCCCTCCTCCCGCAGAGACCACATTTTATGGTAGGAAATGCAGAGAAAGGCAGTCCTCTCCTCCCGGGGTCGAGAAAAAAGAAGCGATGGAGGAGGCCAATGTGATCTCCGAAATTTCGGGAATCAAAAACTCCAATTCAGTCCAGGCCGTCCCTACTCCCTAGCAACCGAGGGCGAAATCATAGAAGGAAGGCGGAAAAAGGGTCCTGAATCGATAGGGGAAAGGGCGAGAATTAACTCCTCATTGGCGCGTTGACACCGACACCAAGAGGGTTTCGGCGCCAGGACGCCGGGGAGCTTCACGGAGGGGAGGACCCTGCCGTCCCAGGCGAGTCATCGAAAAAACAGCGGAGGGGAAAGAAACGACCCATTTTTCTCTATTCATGGGGGCAAGCCAGTGGCGGGCGCTGCGCCAACCGCGCTCACAAGCAAAGCGCTGGCATGGAGTGGACTGGCTGAGCAGGCAAACTTCAGATGAGGGGGAGACAAAAAGCCACATCACCTGCTGGTGAGGATTTCTTAGAGAAGTGATAGGGCACAGTGGCAGGAACAAAGCGGACGGATAGAGGGTGGCGAGGGGTCCGGAGGACTGGCAGATCAATCGATACAGTATCACCCGTTTCATAAGAAAAAATAATCGGGCATGGAAAAAGAGACAAAACAACTGTAGGAGGGAAGAGAGTCACTTGCAATGGTGGAAGGAGGAAACACCGGGATACTGATGACGAGGCGAACCTACGAGAAAGGGCGGGCAAAAGAATCAGGATCTCTTTGTCCTGCACAGGGGCCGGAAGCAAACATCAAAGAACGCGGGCGAGCCAAAAGTCCTCCAATTGAGACGACGTCAAAGACACTACAGCAAGGAAAAGGGGGCCCCTAAGTGGTCGGCCGAACCGCAAAATACCACAGTCAATGGCGCCCGGTCATCGAGGACTTTTTGAGGGGGACGCCCACTGCAGCCCTGTACTCGCTCACTCATTGAAGCTGGGGAAAGAACATGCCTTGCTCACTAAGAAAAGGCGTAGGGGAGGGGGGGAGAGACACAAAGAAGATGATGTCATAGCCGGAAATGAGGCGAACAGCCATCGTGGAAATGACAGCGATCATGAGGCAATCTAACAGAAAAAAAAAAGAGAAGTTCTGTGACCTGGGTATGTCACCTTCGATTCGGAAAGATGTTTTGAGCTCGAACGTGGATTTTCACCTGTACTCCCTAACCTGCAAGAACTGTAACGAAAACTCGCCTGGACTTTCCTCCTTCCCAAGACCCGACCCGCTGGAACCCGCGATGCGGATCGAGAAAGGGACGGGGTTATTTTTCGAAAAGAAGTCCAATGGGCGCCTCGGGGGAGACGTAGTCTGAAGAATGAAGAGGAAAGGGAGAAGGGGGTGAAAAACATCAAACTTTCATGGAATTAAGAAAAGAAAGACAATGGTCAGTTCGCTCCACAGACGGCGGAAACGAAAAGGGAGAAACACCCACCACCCCAAACTCTCGGGGCCTGGACAGGTTAACACTCCGCAGTTCGTCGGCACGGCGAATTGGGGGGGGGGGGGGGGATTCGCAGAGACTTCAGGGGGGATGGAAGGCATGCCTTCACGGGGGATCAAACCAGTCTTGCGAGCAAATTGGGCCTGGGTCTTAGATCAGGCTCGAGCAGCCCCGGGACAAGGTCGAGCACCGCATTTTTTCAGCTAAGGTAGGATCGGATTATGGTGAGACTTCATACTGAGAGGGAGGGCAGGGTAACCGGAAAAAAAATTTTGAGCTACACAAGGTCTAGTGGGAGGCCGAAACAAAATGACATGTAGGGGGAAAACACAAGACGGAGGAAGTCACTCGCGTTCCGTGATCATTCTTGGAAGGATCCCGGGTGTGCGCGGATAAGGGAAAAAAAAACCGAACAAGCATAACGAGGTGCTGCACCGAGGACTGCAAGGGAGCAAATGGGGGTTTAAAGATTGCTGCTAAACATCGCAAAAAAGATCGCGTCTTCATAAACGTTCCTTATCTATGCGCGTGGAGGTACAGACGACCATGCGGGTCAAAAGCGGAAAACGGGGGAAAAGGCCACTTGAGAACGAACAACGTGTTAACAAAGCGACGGTCGTCCCGGGGTTGTGCCACCGTAAGGCTAGGTTCGCTGCTGGGAAAAGAATCTATCTCAATGGAGGCCGAAGGGGACGAACGTGTGCCGACTGAAAAATACCAGGCAAAAAAATTCCGAGCTCGCAAAGGAGTGGAGGATTGATGAGGGGGGAGGACGGTCCTCAAAACGGTTATCCCTCCTGGGCTGGACCGAGAATCGAAAGATGACGTATCTACTCGGGGGGGCCGGCAATAAAAGGAAACGCAGAGGCGAGGCACGACTGCCGATTCAGAGCCAGGCGACATGCAAACCGTATGCAGGCGTAAGGGTCCGCATGAAAAAAGGGGGTTACAGCGCTGAATAACGCCTTCGACGCATCGGGAGCGGGGGGGGTCGTGCATCCTGCGGGCGAAGCGAATCACGAAAATCAAGCAAGAAAGACGCACGAGCGAGACGAGCTTAAAAATGCAATGGCGACTCGAATGCATCGCTGCAGGACACTGACCGTTTTAGAGAGCTAGGGGCGACGTCCCGGCAAAAAAACAGAGAAAAGAGAGGGGGGGGCAACCCGAAAACGCGAGACGGGGGGGAAAAAGGAACAGCGTGAGGGTCGATTTCCATCCAAGGTATTGGAATCGCCGCTCGTGCTGGGGATCGGATGCAAAAATAAGCTTTACGCCCACAACACGAGAAAACGATGTAAGTCAGTCTAGGATTCAGCCCGAAAAAAACTGTACAACCACCTGGCGCATTCTGACAGTACGGGCACCTTGCCAGAACTTAAGAAGGGGGGAGAAAAGAGGAAATGAGTTCTCATCGCAATGGCCCTCTCGGAGCCAGGAGATCGGAAGATTGTCGATCGACCTTTCTTTATAAAACGTCATGAGAAGAACCGTACAACGAAAGACCTAAGCAGAAAAAAGCAACGTGCAGGCAGTGGGAGCCGAGGGGTGGTCTCTGAAAACGAAACCCCCGTCGCTAAATGCGAAAACCTCAGAGTGCGACCAAAGCGACCAGGAGAAAGAGGGTGGTGCCAAAGGGTCCAGGGAAGAGAGTCAAAAGGGGACTGCAGCCGTTCACGTGGCCGGGAAAGGTACTAGCGAAAGGCCGCGATACCGCCAGAGGAGGCGTGTCATGGGACCAGCGATCCGCAAATGCGCTGAGCCATCTGGGGTTGCGGAAACAAACCGAAGCTCGGTGTGGGGTCGAACATCTTATTCTGACACCAGGGGGGGAGGTGGGCGAGATCAGAGCTCTCGCAACCAAGGGATCAAGAAGAGGGGAAACACGACGCACTTAAAGACATCCTAGAAGGGCAAGGAGTGATTCGGGGGGGGGCCACAGAAAAAAAGGTCTACACGGCCTGCAACCAAAGGACTCAGGGGGATCTGGAGGGTAAGCGAACAAGGTCCGGCGAAACTGTCCAACTTTTTACTGTCCAGCAAAGTCAGCAGATGCCGCTTGGCGCGACATGGGAGCAGAAAACAAGGGAAACGGAAAGTGTGCAAAGGTCGGGCGAGCAAGCCTCAAGATCCCAACGGCAAATCGGAAGTTTGTGATCGGGGCCGTAAGGACACTCGTCAAGCCAGAGGCTCCGAAGAGCAAGGGGGACTACCGACTGGGGTACGAGTAAAGTCAGATTTGCGACTGCAGGGGAGAACGGGACGAAAAAAAAAAAAATTCGAGCCAAGGAAGCTGGAGGCCGAAGTGGCGAGAAACCAAAAGTAGGGGGAATCACCGCTTGGGCAAGGAAGCTTCAACTCTGGCGCGGCGTAAGGAAGACATGGCACAGCGCCGTGGGGGGGCAGTTTAAGAAGGACCATAGCGATCATCCCGAACCGCCCTATCCGGGACTTTTCGGGTGTCGATCAGGTCCCAGTACGCTCGGAAGGGGAGGGGGAACAATAAGAGAGGACTCAACAACCACGTGGAGAGTAGATCACGGAAGTAAACCGGAAGAAAAATAAGAGAAAACTCGCCTCGAAGCGAGTAACGCTGGCCGCGAAATAGAGATTGCCTTGGGAAAAAAAGGGGGAGTCAAAAAAGTGGCGGGAATCCCAAGATACAGTCGTGGGGATTCTAGAACACTACGTTTAGAGGGGAAGGAAGGGGAGGGAGGGCAAGAGATGGACCAAAGGGGGGAAGGAGAAAGCTGAGGAAGAAGACCTGCACAGTGGAGCAGCGAAGGGAATACTCAGATGACCTTGCCGGGACCATGGGGGAAAAGAGGCGCACTCAAAGACTCTCTAAGCTCGGGGGGGGGAGGGATTGGAGGCTTCTATCACACTGTCATGCGGGGTCAGTGGTAAAGAAAGCCAGTTAAAGAATCAGAAAGTCCGGCACCGGAAAGCGCTCAAGAAAAAAGGGTCTACTTCACGCGTAGAGTTCAATCAGATCAGAAAGGGGGCACCTTGCAAGTCAATTTAATCTCCTAAGAGTTGATGGAAAAAGAAAGAGCGCTCCTAATGGGCTTCTGAAAAGAGCGAATTTCAGCTCCACGAGACGAGAAAAGTAAAAGAACCCCATAAGGGAGCGGGGGGGACAACCGGGGGAAAAAGCCGGTATAGGAACATCAATAGCCGGAAGCAGCCCAAGAAGTCCTAAAGGAATGATAGGGGAAGGGAACAACCCATAACATGCCAAGAAACCTACCGAGCGGCGGGGTGAGGGTGCGCCGCTCCAAAAAGCCCAAGAAAAAGGAAATCAGGTACGGAGGCTGCTCAGGCATAACTGTGGACGTCTCGCTTCGTACCGCGGGCATCGGAAAAAAAGGAATGTGACAGCGAAGATTCCCCTGGTAACTGGCAAAGAAACAAAACGGGTTCTAGCCCGCAGATGAGGAAGAACACATCTTGGACAGGAAACCAAAGACGATCAATCTCGTACAGTGAGTCTGGGAGATCGCTACTTCCGGGGTGAAAGGACCATTGATGGGGGCGATGATCTAAAAAAAGGGGGGTAAAAGGGACGGAAATCGTCGTGGTTAAACTGAGACGGCCTTTCTCGAGACTGAGAGAGGGCCCCGGAAGGAAAAAGGAAATTACGGATAAAAAGGGAGTTTGGAAAAAAAACAAAAGGCGATGAGCTAGGTTTACGGGAGGGGAGAGCGAAAAGGAGCTGAAGTGAAAAGCAAGAGGGGGAAGCGCTCAATACTGGGCGGTATATTACGGGAGCTCAAAAAGGCCAAAAAACGGCACAATTCGGGGGGGGCCAGCAGTCATTCACTAAAAAAGGTGGTGACATGAGGAGATTCGTGAGAATGGAGGTGGCGGGGTAGAACAAAACGGGGGTCACAGCTATGGCAGGGATTAGATCGGCTCGAGAGGAGCAAACAGGAAGGGAAAAGAATCTCAAGAATGCCTGAGAGGGGGGGTCCAGGGGAAACCCGAGGAAACATAGTGCTGAGTGAGAAATTGCCAATACGCGAGGGGGCAGGGCAGGATAAGCCTCAGGTGAGCGGGGATAACAGAAAAACGGTGAGAACCCGGTGGGGCGAAAGCCTCGCTGAGGATTAAACATGAGGCTGTAAGGAGAGAAGTGAGCGCAATGTAGGAAAAAGGTTCGAGAGAGCGGGGAGAGAGAGAGACAACGACGGAGCGAGGGCGCCACACCGAGTGCGGGCGGAGAGAGGTCGGCCAAAGTATGGACGGAGAAAGAGCACGATCGCTGTATTCCATACAGAACGAAAAGGGTGGGGGGAGCGGAGGCCTCTTTGCTACAAAAGTACGCGCGTACTTCTGAAGGTCAACGCTGGCATTCGGTAAATGAGACGGAGAAACTGGTCGCAAAGTGGTTACCTGTGCAGAGGGGATAAGTGAGAAGAGGCAAGAAAAAAGACGGTCGCCGGGAAGTCGAAGTTTAACCCATATTGAAAGAGATGCACGTGGGAGGGGGGGAGGATGGAAGTAAGTAAGCTCGTCACGTCTCTCAAAGGGAAGAGGGTTAAGGGCGGACGAGTCAAAGGCGGCCCGAGATTTACTCAAGAAGGGGGGAAACATAAACTTATGAATGGGGAGAAAGGGCACTCGGGAGGTGGATAGGAAGGTGATCTGCAAGTAGGAGAGTAAAATGGTCATCCCACGGGGGGGGGGAACCGGCGCTTTCGGGTGGTGAGGGGCCTGAAGCCTGTGGGGTCTGGGGAAAGGAACGGGGTGTGTGAAGATGGACAAAAAAGCGAGGCCGAAAAAGGGTGTAGAAGAGAACCTCAACGACAAGGAGAAAAAAAACAGGATGGCGAATATGCATCGGGAGAGAAATAAGGGGAAATGGAAGAGCTACGCTGTGCCCACATTCGACGAACAAAAAACAAGAGAAGGGGAGGGCACCGACGGAAGCTCTCTAAAACCGGGGGAACATGTGCTAAAAAGAAAAGGAGAGGAGAGCTCCTGATGCAGGATCTAACTCTATCTCTTGCGGCTGGGGATAAGACACCGAGTGATCGCGCACCTCCAATAACAACCGTGGCCAGGAGTAGACAGCTGAAAATGCACCCAAACGAAAGTCAGGGTAACCAAGAGAGCTGAGGGCATACGGGGAACAAGGAAGGAGAAATAGCCTCACTCGCAAAAAAGTAGAATCAAGGCATGTCGTAAGAGCTCTTGAAGTTGGAGGGCCGGTACTCGTGCCAGGAGAGAGAGGGAACAGGGTGTGATAACCCTGCGGGAAGACGAGAAACGAAAAAATCATCCGAGGGAAAAGCCCGCCAGCAACGGAAGAGATACGACATGGGGTCCCAGCGGAACCACGGAGACGGACTGCCGCATCACGCTGAGCGCGGGAGCGAAAAAAAACAGCATTAACGAGAACAGGTGGAACCCGTTAAACGCGTCAAACGGAGAGATCAGTTGAAAAAGGACAAGCCTTACTTTCCTCGTCAAAGAAGGGGATCTCAAGACTAAAAAGGCGAAACAGAGCGAGCATTAGTGAAGCCATAGAAGCTAAAAAATCTTGGTTTGCCGAAAAACTACACTCGCCTCGGGGGGTATCAAACAAAGAAAAAAAACCACCCAACGGGCTAGGATAGGAAAAGAAACAATGAAGCTGGTAGAGACCAGGAGTAAAGCGACAGGCTGGCAAATCCATGCAAAAAGAGTTGGACTACACGAGGACAATGCGCTCTAGAGGGGAAAGAGAAACCTCTTCAAGGGAGAAGAAAGCCAAGAGAGAGTATTTATCAGACACTAAACAGGAAGAAGTACAGGGTAGCAGAACAAAAAAGCAATTCCTGCCCTTGGCAGCGGGAAAGCTCGATCTATCAATCAAAACATGAGAGGGGGACCAAAATGTGGGAGGTGAAAGGCCTGACCCAATCCCCTCAGAAGTATAAGAAAAAAAACAGAGCGCCAAGGCCAACTCAACGGTTGTCGACGTCCTGGGAGAAGGAATGCTCCCATATAGGCTAAAACCTGTCAACAGGAAAAAAGTCCTCTGACGAGGGGCTATTCCACGGAAAAGGAAAACACTCTTGCCGGGAAAGGTCGCAGGTTAGAGAAAAAACGTGCGAACACTGCGCAGCGAGGGATCTTTAGACAAGAAAAAAATTCATACCGCAAAAGAAAAGAGGCTAGCGTTTTCTATGCACAAAACAGACCGGACGGCCCAAGAGGCTTCGAAGAACAAACCGGAGCTTCAATGTGAGGACCACCTAGGATCTAGCACCCTTCATTCGAAAGGGGAACATTACCGATCAACCGAAAAATCGGCGTGCCATTAGGCTGGTCCGCAGCCCAGCTGAACGTTCTGGTGACTGGGGAAGGAGGTCGTAGGGAGGAGGCCAATCCTCAATTGTGCGGGGAGATAAGAAAAGACAAAAAAAGGGGATCATGACGATGCTTGGAATGGAGATAACTTAGAGAAGAAAAAAGGAGGGTGAGAGATTAGACAAAAAGTATCACTCTGGTTGAGCGGGAAGACCAAGACCCGCAAGCCTCGTCGAGCAATGGTTGGGGGGGGACGGCGACCCGATTTCTGGGAGAGACCGCGGCAACACGAAAAGATGATGATGTTAGGGACAATCAGAACGGACACAGGAAAAGCAAAGAAATCCCGTATTCGCTGGGGCGAGGTTCTAGTAGGGAAAGCGAAGCCAGACAGAAAGGAAGAACAGGGGTGAACCACATTAAAGCGAAAGAACATCTCTCACGAGAAGAGGAAATAATCGGGAATGGGAGTCAACCGGGGATAAGGACGGAGAGAAATAAAGACTAGAACCACAAAACTAGAGCTTGGGACAAAAAAGGGGCGAGGATTCAGAAATCATCTGCATGCCGGGAGAGACAAAAGGACACTGAATGAGGGCGGGGGGGCGTCAAAACCCAAGAAAAGAAAAAACTCGAGCCCGAGCCAGGTGAGTTTTGTCGGGCCAGCGCATCAAAAAGAAAAAAGCGAAAGCGTTACTGCAAGGGGGAGGGGCGCACTGTTGAGGAAAGAAGAGGGGGTCACTCGAACGCATGACAGGCATAGAAAAAAAAAGAATCTTAATAAAAGGGAGAGGAAGAAAAGAAGGTGCAGAAACAGTCAGAGAAGACGAAGATGCATGGGGCCCACGTTCATCAGGAGAGTACAGGCCTCAGGTCAAGCTCCGAAAGGGCCTATTTGACTAAGGGGCTAACTGAAGGAAAAATGGGGAAGGGAAAGAAAAACTGGCTCGAAAAAGGTCTGTCTATCACTTACTCTCCCGATAGGGGGTTTACTACACTTCCTAGGTCGGTAGGACGGGTTCTGAAAAAGACCACCCTCCCGTCGAGGTAGGAAAGGATAGAGAAGGTGTACCACGACAGAGCGCGGAGATTGGTGACGACTCTTTCAGGGCAATCTCTTTAATAAGTAACACGAGTTTCAAAATACGTCGTCGGAGAGGCGACAAGTCGTTCTCTCAAAAAGAACGAGAGGTAATCGGGGCCCGAGAGAAAAGAGAAGCAAAAGGAGAAACACCGTTTTCAGAGGGATGGACTTCACGACTTCGGTGGCGTGGGAAGAGTCAGGAAACGAGCCCCCTGATGTCCGAAAAATGTTGCATGGCTTATAATCGAGGCAGAAGACATGACCTGTCCCAGATAGAGCAAGAAAAAGGCATCGCCGGAACGGGAGGAGTATTTTCTACTTCCCTATAAAGGGAGGGGAGCGAAACGGACTGAGGGAAGGAAACATGAATAGCTCATGGGAATTCAGGGCCTCAACTGGAAGGTGTGAACAGCCTCCGCAACTCGGAAAGAAGAGGAGTTCGTAAGTGCGGGGAGAGGCGAAATCGAGTCCCGGGCGGTCAAGTATCAACTAAAGAGTAGACTATTGAGGAAAAAAAAAATTCCCAAGGCGCGAAGGGGGGGAACGCATCGGAACAGAAAGCAAAAAAAGGGGCTGGAGCCCACTCTGCAAGGAGGATGAGAAAGTATCAGGTGAGGAAGAGGGAGAGGGCACGACGTGTACGAGGAATTCGAACAGAGAAAAAGTGGGTGGTAAGGGAGAGGGGTCGGGGAAGTTCTAACGGGTGGGAAAACCTGTGCATGATCAAGGGGGGGAGAGAATAAAGGTTCGCACGGAAAGACGGGGGAACATCCTCCCGGAAAAAGAGCCTCTAAGCGCACGGCTGGGGATGGCAAAAACGGCCGTTTATGCAGTCTCTCTCTCGATTGAACTATCATACCTGGCTTTAGGAGAGCGCCCGTAATAAAGAGGGAGGCAAAATACAACTTCACGAGAAAAAAGAACGGGGATTTGGGAGGGCGGAACATGGTCTCCACTACATAAGAAAAAGTCAACCTTCAACGTGGTGGGGCAGAAGCGCTCGGCCTTAATCTTAAAGGGAAAAGGGGGAGTGTCATCGGGTGATCTTTCCACCGGAAAAAAAAAAAAACCACTTGAGGTAGAGGAAGAAGGGAGGAACTACCTTCTCTAAGATATGAAGCTGCAAGGGTCGGGTAGAGAGCTCGTGCTCTTACCATCTAGATCAACACAAAACGTGATTAGGGAAAAAAAGAATACGGTCAAAAAGCTCTCGAAAAGGAAAGCAATGGGATCAGCGAAAAGGAGGAGAAACTCCATCCTGCGCAAGCGAAATCGAGCTCGGCGCTGTGGAACTAGGTTAGGTTTTGTTGCGGAAATCCTAACACGAAAGGGGAAGGAAAGTAAAGGCTCAGGCAAGAAAACACCAGCGAAAGGAACCAAGTGGAAGGACAAGGGGTAAGCCGGGTCAGAAAAAAACAAGTCCTCGGACCCGAGTAGGAGGGAGGGGCCCGTTAAGTTTGCATGAAAGAGAGGCCGACGATTGAAAGACCCAGTGGAACCCTCGGCAATAGAACGAAGGAAAAAGAATCGGCACTAACTAACCGGGGAGCAGGCTTGGCCATTGAATCCAAGGGGCGGACGATCGTCAAACGTCGATGCTATCACCTAGGAGGGCGGAGGGGGTCACCCCGGAAAACGAGGCACGGTACCACCCGTGGGAATGGAAAAAAATCCTCTGAAAAAGGACGGCACCTGAGAAAAAAGGGGCAGACACACTAGTTCTCGCCGCTTGAACTAAGACTGCCACAGGGCCTCAGACCGCCTGGCGCTGGGAGACGCAAGTGTTGGAAGGGGAACCGACGGGCACTAGAACAAATGTAGGAAGGCAAACTGGAGTGAAGAGGAGCGGAAGCGCGTGGTCTCCCAGGAGAAAAGAAAGAGAAAACTTAAAGCAGAACATCTAGTAGCCAGAGTCCTGCTTGGCAAAAATCAAGTTGAGCACCCAAACAGGATCAGGGGCGGGAACAAACCGAAGACTAACGATACTCGAAAAGGAAGAGGCCTCGCTACGCGGAAACCAGCGATCTGGTGACGGGGAACGGGACTCACGGGCTCTATCGATATCTGAGAGAGCTCATCACAGAGGGGGGTGGTTAGGTGAATTAGGAAAAAATCCACTCAAGGCGCATCACGACGAAAAAGCCGTCTACGAAAAAAACGTTCTTTGACTGGGGGACTACTAGCTCAAATGGATATGCCTCTTGGGAAAAAGGGTACTATTCTAATGAGACCAAAACTTGCAAGATTTGCCCTAACTAGATACAGGGGTCGCTCGGAAAGGGGAAGAGGAAAAAGGTTCAAGTGTGGGGCAGGAGAAGGAAAAAGCATCCCGCAAGGGGAAGGGGCACAATCTTTGTTTGATGAGCAGACATCACTTACAAGAGAGGGATAAAACACCCGCGCGAGTTAGTCCTAGGGAAAGAGGGGGGGCCAGGAACCTTGGGATAATCGCCAAAAAAGGTCAAAAAGCCTCACGCTGCCGATGCCATTCTCGAAAGGGGGGAGAGAGACCAATCAGAGGGGGTGAGCCGGAGTTTCTGAATTGGAGGCGGCCTGCACGGACTAAAGTTTGCGTCGCCATTCTAAAACTGAAAGCATTCTCCCGCTTGAGGAGGTGGAGAGAAATGATCAGAAAGAAGGGAAGGGGAAGGCATCCTGGGTGCGCGTAAAAAGAAAAGAACCAGGGTCTTCAGGTCAAGGGAGTGAAAAAAGTGGGACATTCAGTACTTCTTTGGAAAGCCTCGCCGGAACACAGGCAATGATGAGACCGCGGGAATACACGGGCAAAGAGGAGGAGAGAGGCTTGCGTCAGCAAAAAAAAAAGTCAGACGTGAGCTCAAGAAATAAGGAAACGGGGTCCGAGAGACATGGGGAAAGACTCTCAAAAAAAAAAAAAGTAGGAGGAGGATGCCCAATGTGGCCTGAAAAAGTGGTACAGATGCTCCTACGAAAGGGACGAACCAAGCATCCGGAGCGCTTGGGCTGCAACCTTTGCCTGGAAGGGAAAAAATAAATCCCCTCGGGGAGAGAGGGAGAACCAATATGATGCAAGGGCTTAACAGTAATACTGCCAAACGGGAGGCCCTTTAGCTTCAGGCAGTTGAAAAAAAGACAACAGCCAATTTCCGAGAGGGGGGGAGGGAACGAAAGTTCGGAGGACCAAAGTTTTGATTAGGGGGGAAGGAAAGAGCTTCAGACGCATTGAAGAAGCAGGCATAGGACACAGCCGTCACATCTCATAGAAGGCGTCGGGAAATGCGAGACAAGACGTGAGGGGTTTGGGAGGTCGCGAAAGAAGTAGGGGGGGCCGCACCCCACTAAGAGGGGGGGAAGACGAAGACATTTGGGAGAGAGACGGCCGTTCTCCTTAATCAGCATTTTAGGGAGGATGGTCACGACTTCGGAGTAAGAGGAAGCTCTCGGGGGGAGAGGGGTACACAACCGAGGAGATGCCTTTCCATTAAGAAGGCATAACCTCTTTAGGATGAGGGGAAGGGGAAAACGCTCAGTCGACCAAAAAACAGGAACGGCGGGGTCTGGACTGGGATTATCTATCGTCCCTGATCTGAAAAGGGAGGGCCAAGCGGAAGCTTGATTCCTACGTCAGAGGGAAGAGGAAAGGTGGGTTTCAGAAAAAACCCTGGATCTAGCAGGAGACCCATCCAAAGGGCTGCGTCAGAAGTTTTCGGATGAAAATCGGCTGAGGACTTTGGAGGGATACTGGAAGGGAAAATCGATCAACAAAAACCGTGTCAATTTCAGGAGAGAAGGAGAAAACGAGACCGGCCAAGTGGACAAAGGGAAAGAACCTCTGGAAGCTGACCTGGTCGTCTACCAATCGTCGGGGGAAGAGACCCTTCTGAGGAGGATATTCTCCTGTTAGGGAAAGGAGAGGAAGAATGGGCAGGCCATCAACAAGGAAAAGGGAGGGTTAAAGGCGCTGGCGGAATTCAGCTAGAGTCGCGTTGCGTGCGCTCTTTAGAGGGGGATCCAGATCTCGGGGCGACCAACAGACACGAGAAAGTGTGGCTGGATAGGGGGCCCACTACAGGGGGGGATAGAGACTCTCTCAGTCACCACTATTGCTGCGAAAAATCAATTCTTATAAGGCATGACCGGGAGCGAAGTTCACCTTTATGATCGCAGTCGAGATACTCGTTTTAGAAGGGACTCAAAAAGGACGTATTTTTCAAAGGCGGCGAAACGGTTCGTCACCAGGTTGGGGGAAAACCCCTTGGATACCCTGGGGGATATTGAGAGCCAAGAGAAGAACAGGGGGACGGTGCCAAGATATGTCAAAGGAAAAGGATGCGACCAAGCACGAAGGTCTTGCGGGTTGAAGGGAGGGCAGTCGGGACGAGGAAGGGAATAAAGATTACTGTTTAGAGACCTGGCGGAAAAAAAGATCAGAGATCTCCCGTGGGGCCGGACATGCAAAGAAAGAGATAGGAGGGAAGACATTAACCGGGGCCTAAAAAGCCGCAAGCGGTGGGCTTGGGCGGAGACCCGTATTATCGGGCCTGGGGAGCTGCACGGTTACAGCCGGGGGACAAACGGGTGGACGGGCCTACTTTGGCGAAACGGGGAAAGAGGGGGGATGGTTGATCAGGTGGCAGAGCGGGGAAAAAAAAAGTGTAAATGACCACATTTCGAACAGAGGGCGAAACTTCTTTAAGAGAAGAGAAAGAGTCAGGGTCTCAATGCTTAGGGGGTTAAAAACGATAGAGAGGGGGAGGGCGGACCCAAAAGAAAAGAAAAGAAAACACGTGAGGAGGGGGATGGCGCACCGAGCTTCGACAAGCAGCGAGGAAGAGTCAGTATAGGACCTCTCAGGAAGCAGGTAGGTTATCCAGGGAGGAAGAGAATCAGCTCGGGAGGCTGGATCGAAAAAAACCTCGGTTGGGCTTGTAGCAGGAAACAGGATCACCTATTTCCGACCTCCAGTAAACGAGAACCAAGAACGTACGGGGGAGGGAAAAAAAACAGTCGGAAGGTCTGAAAAAGGCCTAAAAAAGCATACGTTCAGAGGCATCGACGAAAACAGACAGGGAACGGCAGGTAGTGAGAGAGGAGACAGGAGTGGTTGGCAAAAGGCCGCACTCGTACGATCGAGGGGGGGAAAGGGAGTCTGAAAAGCAAGTACGGAAAAAAAAAACACATAAATTAGGAAACTCCGAACAAAACGACAAAGAAAGCGATCATAGGGAAGGGGAAAAATGCGACGTAGTCCCAAGGGCACTAGTCACCGGACTCGTCGATTCAAAAAAGAAAAAGACACCGCCATGTGGTCAAACCGTGGGGGGACGACCGTCTCGATATGCTCATTTAAAAAAAAAAACGGGAAAGCCTGTAAGTCACAAGGGGAAGTGAAAGAGCGACGACCACGGATCGAGAAGATCATGGACAAAAGCGACGCTTCGCAGTAACGGGAAAACTGCGCGCCGCGAAAGCCTCGGTGGGGGGAAGCAAAAAGATATTCCCTGGGGGAACCAAGCGGTGGCGGGTGAGAGAAATGAGCCTCGCAGCGAGACCACACAGAGCGAAGGGGAGGCCCGCCAGAGCAGTATCGGGGGTTGGAGTTTGAGCATCCCTTAAAACGACGATCTTTTCGTGCTCCACCTTCTCAGAAGAAAAAAGGGTCTAAAGCCACTAAGATAAGGGGAAAGGGTCGCGAAACGCCGGAACAACAGAAAAAGGATGTCAGGGCCGGGAAAGCTCCCGTAGGCAAGAAATCCAAATCTGCCTTCCAGGGAGGGAAGGCACATCCTAAACACGCAAAAGAAGTCGCCAGAATAGCGGAAAGAAAGGAGCAACTTTAGAAAGGAAATGGAGTGTGGGGGGGTTCGCATGCCCCCTAGCTCAACCGGTAGGGGGACGCTGGAGGAGAAAAGCCGATTCCAAAGACGAAGTAGGAATCAAACCGTTTGAAAAGAAATAACTCAGAAAAAGCGGTCGTAAATTGTCTAAAAGGAGGAATCTAGGGACGACAAGAAAAATCGAACACAAACCTCCCGAAGAGATCTGGAGAGATTCAGGACTAAAAGGAAAAGAAGGGAGGGGAAGCGAAGAACACAAAAAAAACTAATGGGAGCTGAAAGGGGAACCCTTAGGAGATCAGACGAACCCTTCATCCCATACCGATCTCGGAGGAGAGGGATAGACTTATCTCACAATCGAAAAACTCTTAGAGATAGGGTGGCCATAGGGGGGGAGGATACTCTTGGGGGGGGCGAGTCTGCCACCCGTACTCCCGGAGGGGATAGAGAAAGTCTACGGGAGAGGAAGAATCAGGTCGAAAAGGAGTTCCTCGAGATCCAGGGGATAGGATCTAATTAAGGCCAGTAAGTCACCCTTTCCGCTATAAGACAGGGGAAAAAGGACCTGGTGGATGCCGCGGCGAAACACATCTCCAAAAGAGGGCAGGCTCTGGCAGGAAGTGGAGGGGGACGTCAAGATAACAAAAGACTAGGTTAGATCCCCCGAACAAATCGTGAACGTCCTCAAAACTCTACAGGAGGCTAGGCGGTGGGTCGCTAGAGGGAAGAGGAGGCTCGGAAAGAGGAAATCAAAGAATCCAGTGAAATAACCACATGGCATCGCATGAAAAAACAAAGGCAGATAAGATCAATGCGCAATTTTTCTATGGAAGAAGGGGATACGGGAGGCGATACCCTACTAGAAAAGGAAGAAAAGAATCCCATCCCCTGAAGGAGTTGGAAGGGCACCTTCCGGGCCGGTATCAAAAATCATTTTGAGAGTAGGCGATAAAAGAATCCTGAGTGTATAAGGAGGACAAGCAAAAACACTACAGCCAACGAGGTCGCCCGAGCCAGGGGAAGGGGGACTGTTAGACAAGCAAGTCGATGTCCATCGAGTAAGTGGGTCAGCCGCCACTGCAAGGGGGGATCATCGAAGGCACGAACGAGGGGGGGGAAAGGGAAGGGGAGACAGCGAAAACGCTCCCCCGCGTCGACGTTCTACGCAAAAAGAAGGGCCAGAAAACGAAGGAGATAACCATCATACCCCGATTAAAGGAGGGGGGAGAGGAGAAGTGAAACCTCAAGCTCCTGAGAGAGAGAAAATCCTGAAAAGGAGGAAGGGGAATGGGAATGAAGACTCGAAAGTGAGGTTATAAAAAAAAAAAAGTCCCTCAGGGAGGAAAAGGGCCTGGACCATTGGTCATCCTAAAACGATGGAGCTCGTGAGGGTCGGGCGGGGGGGAGAGGAATGGAACTTGACTAGTGTTCCGAAACAAGACACCTCCCTTGGGGGAGAGGGGGAGTAGATGCTAATGCGAAGGAAACAGAGTGAAAAAAAAGCGTAGCTTTGAATCAAGAATTGAAAGATCAGAAGTTCTTCCATCTAGGGGAAGAGGGCGCAACTCGGTAGGCAGGGGCGAAACAAAAAAGAGCAAATTTTCCTTGGGAAACCCTTTGAACAGAAGGGGGTAGCGGAGGAGGAGACTTCGGGGGGAGGGGAGCTTTCTAAAAAAAGAAGGGAAAAAAAAAAGGGATGGAAAACGATACCTTCTTGGACAGGTACATCAAACTCGAGAGTTAGACCCTATCGGCACCAAATGCCGATCGGGGGGGGGTCACCAGGTAGGAAAAGGGGTATAGCTGAAGGGAGAATGAACTACGTCGGGCAGCAGAAAAAACAGGGGGAGCTTCGAACGAAGCATGGGTCCGTTTCTGAGGGGGTGTGACAACAGCCTTCCGGGGGGATGGTCTTAGAAAGAGGTCGACGGGTTAGTAAAAAAATCGTCTAAGAACCGTTGTCGACGCGCCTTCCACGAAAAAGATATTGAAAAAGACGAGATGGAACACGATGCCTCGGAAAAGTTGTGAACGGCCAAAACAATTGTCGGGAGAAAAAGAGGAACAAGTCTATCGATGTAGAAAAGTTCCAGCGATGGCTTTCTCTCTACAGGGGGAGGAGCGCACGTAACTCGTGTTATTCCAGTGTATACGGATGCAGCAAGTTGGTTCAATAACATAATAGGGAGGGAACTGGGTACGATGAAGGGGAGCGGTGCCCCTGTGGAAATGAGGGAGGGAAGACGCGAGCCAGTGTCTTTCTCCGGTAAAAAGACGGGGGGAAGCCGTTCATATGGGAACACGAGACTCACTGCGATCTCAGATGGGCGTGGCGGGGGGCCTCGGCAGGATGGAGGGGGCTCTCTTGAGGCAGGTTAGAACACGAAAAAGGGACCATATCTAAAAAAGGAGAGTCGTCCTAGGGACGGCAGGCAAAAGAAGAGATGGGTGAAACGACATGACTATTCATAAGAGGGACGCGTTGCGACAAGAACAGTTAACCATGTTCAAGCCCTCAGGGGGGGGAAAGCCCTCTCGGGTGGGGAGGGGGGGTCCTTATGGGAAGATGGAAGGAAACGTGAGCTTGTAACAACTGGGCGAACAAGCGAGGAAAAAGGAGGGAACTCAACAGAACGATCGTAGGAGGGGCCTCATTAGAAAAAAAATGGATCTCGGGGAACCGGAAATCGCGCTATCGTGGAAGAGAGCGGCCCGGTGCAAAAGATCCTAGAAAAAACAACAGGAAAAAAAAAAGAAAAGATTTTTGGAAAGGGAACGAACGCAGCTCTCGAAAAAACAGAGATAATGAGTGCAAAAGATATTCTCAATCAGCATCTGCGGGCCTCGATCTAGCGCAGGGGGGGAAACTGCTGGGGGGAGGGGGAGGGAACCACTGTCGGATAGGATTAAAAACCCTCCTGAAGCCAACCCAAGATGGACCCATTCTACCGGCTCAGACACAAAAGAAACTGACGGATTCTAGGAAAAGAAAGGGGGAGGTCAGAATTTTAAAGGAATCACGTGTCAGTCCTAAAAGAGCAAACCAGCGCCAAAGTGGAACAGGGAAGGTCTCGATCTGCGTGAATGGGCAAAATGGCGGGAAGAGTCGGCGAGAGGGGTAGGCTCTCACAGGGAGGGTATAAAACGCCGAGAGACTCCGAGAACGAAGACTCGAAGAACTTCCAAAGAAACTCCGGCACTTGCGAGCGAAAACAGTGAAAAGTGGGCCCATACGGCTAGCGGTAGGCGCCATTAAACTTCACCGTCTCTGAGCTGGAGTGCACGAAATCATGAAAAAGAGAAAATAAAAAAAAAAGTTGTGTACCCCGTGGGGGATAAACGATAGCGAGTGGTAAAAAACGGACGTCAGCAGGGAGAACGGGAATACATACGTGCTCTCGGCTAGAAGCACTAATTGCTTGGGGGGAAAGGGAAAAGCGATCCGAATGGGTCGAAGGGAAAATATTTAAGGGGGGAAACCGACAACCGCGGCACCTCGGGTGGACAATAAAAGATATCCTTCCCCAGCAGACTTGGATAGAGCAGGGAAGGAAGAGCCAACAGGGAGAAAGGCAATCTATCGGGGGAAAAGAAAGGGAGAAAAGAGCTAGTTAGAAAAGCTCCGGCTGGGGTTGGGAAACAAAAAGTAAGGTAATCAGCCGATCTTTCGGTACCAGAACCGGCAATGCCGACTCCTAGGAACAGGGGGGGAAAGGGACTCGAAAAACCTGGACAGCCGATCCGAGGGGGGAGAAAGGGTAAGGAAAAAAAAAGCTCGACATAAGGGGTGCTCAATCTTCCACGAAGAGAGGAAAAGGTCTATCCTAAGTGGCAAAGGAGTCAGAGGCCTAAGGGAAGAGTGGCGGTCAGGAAAGTAAACTCCAAGAGAAGAAAAAAAGACAGGCAAAGAACCAAGGAAGGAAACGTTTGAAATTGGAGGTGGTAGGCTGCTCCCAGATTCTCCCGGGAATCCAGAGGGAAGGGAGGGGGGGGGCGACGAAATGGTCGATTAACGAAAAGAAGTTGAGAAAGGAGTGGGGGGGGCGAAAGAAAGATCAGGTCTCTGACGACAGTAAAGAGGCACTCAGCTTTGTTGTCAAGAGAAAGGAATCTCAAACATCCAGCCCGCCTCAGCTACTTGGTCCAAATCGGGAGGGTAGGATACATGCCTGGAAGTCCGAAAACGCCGTGGGGCCGAAAGAAGGAGCCCATTTATCAGAAACAACAATTTCGTAGGGAAGAGAGATCAACCCCATTCGTCATAAGAAAAAGATCGGGATCGGTCCGGAACCGCAGAAGCTTGCAGCTTTTAGATAAGAGAAGGGGGACCCCTCTGTAAGAATTGCGAGTCTCCACCGATACATCTTGTGAGAGGATCAGGACAAAGTGGGAGTGAAACATGTCAAGTCAAGGGGAGAAAGAGGAGTACATTATAATTCCCGGAGTAAACGGATAAAAAAGGGATCTATCCGAAGGGGGGGCCATTGACAAGGACTCGGGCCGCATACTTTTCTCGGAGAAAAAAAAAGAAACAATCTCCATTTCTCGGGGCTAAGTTGTGGGCTATTTGAGGGATAGGAATAAAAGATTAGTACTTCTTTTCTGCGCACAGGAAAGGACTTATATCCCGTGCATAAAATTCCAGGGGGAAGGGAAAAAAAGGACTCCTTAAGGGGGCAGGCGGTGCATATGACATAATGCTAACCCGGTTGTCCCATTAAGAAGCATTCAGATAGATAAAACCAACAGGGGTATTAGGGGCAAGCTGCACTGTGGCTTCTTCATAATGGATGAAAGAGGGCGCTCCTAATACTAGCTTCCGAATCAAGGATGGCCGGCAAAAGGGTGCCGATGCACGTCATAAGAAGAAAAAGGAGGGGGGGACCTTTTCAAAAAAGAAAAAGAAGTAACTCCAGGAGTGCTGATAAGATCCTCCCAAGAAAAAGCTAGAGAAAGGAAGTTTTCAGTGCGGTAAAATGGGCATCATTTCGGGCAGGGGGGAGGAAACCAATGGGAAAGTCTAAACTGCAGCGGTTTAAAAGGAGGGGGGAGGACGAGTTTAGAAAAGAGTCGGCATCAACAAAGAAGAAAAAGGCTCCCAAAGGACCAAAAAAAAAGACGCAAGCCAAGGCTCTTTGGAAGGAAAAAGGGAGAGATAAAAAAGCGTGCTCGCGACAGACTGAAATAATGCTAGAAGCGGGGACGCCTGAAGAGCAGTGCAGGGAGAGACCTTAATTGGGGTGGTTAGACGGGGGAAAAGATCACTGGAAAAAACAGAGCGGGGGGGGAGGTAGAACTCGAGGAGAGGGGAAACTGCCATCAAGAAAGAAGCCGAAGGGTCTCCCCTGAGAGTAGGGACGGGATTATCTTCTGACGGAGGAGTGGGAGAAACACGACCGCAGAGATACTCTTTTGGAAAAAGGTAAAGTTACTAGAGAAAGATGAGTCATAGGGACCCCAAGGCGCTTGGAATTCCTTTGAAGAAACTAGGAAGAATACCCAGAAGAAGGAAAAAAAGGCTGTGAGCGAACGCGAGTTGGAGAAGAAAGAAAAAATCCTCAATTTAGAGTAAAAGGGGGGGAGGCCGAAAAAGGACGGTGATTCTGGTGGAGGGGCCACTTCACTGGGCAAAGGCTGAAGAAGACGAAAAGGATTGGGAAGGGTAAAGATTCTAGAGGAGCAACAAAACCAATCGGGAGTCCCATAAGAAGGAATCGGTTTCCAGGATCGAAATTCTCGAGGGGAAACTGACAAGAACGTCAAAGCGGAGCAGGACGCATCCGGGGGAAAAAAGGGAAAGAAACATACTGGAAGCAAAGGCTAAAAAGACAATGTACATGGAGTCAAAACAAGCGCCTGAGATGAGGAAGGAATCGATTTGGAGGGGGAAAACTATCCTTGATCCAGGGTGCGAGGCTCGCAGATCCTCAAAAAAGACCAAGAAGGGGGCAGGAAGACTATGTTCTAACCACCCTAGGCGAGCCTAATCCAACCAAGAATTGCGTCAGACAGCGCAAGAGGGGAGGGAGGAAGGACCATTAAAAGGGGAAGAAAGAGGTAAAGGGGGGTGGAAAACTATCTTCGAAAAGGAAAGTTACGATTCAAATTCGAATGAGGAGACTTTTGGGGTTAAAAGGAGCATCGTACGACTGGTTCAAAAAGGTGTCATGTAACGCGGTGAGACCATGTCTCAAAAAAAAAGACATCAAAAAATAAAAAAAAAGGTCAG
>Ga0179593_1608645_pt1 | contig 26135 bp, 36 predicted proteins | sample CZODoug2_1_08_16_FD_185931 | JGI IMG/M metagenome (GOLD analysis project Ga0179593, IMG submission 185931) | Vadose zone soil fungal communities from Angelo Coast Range Reserve, California, USA - CZODoug2_1_08_16fungal (PacBio error correction) | ecosystem: Environmental > Terrestrial > Soil >...
ATCCTTTCGACCTGTATATGGACCGAGAACAGGAGGAAAAATGGGTCATAGCAGATAAAGTCTTAGGCTCATTTCGACGTATTCAAAGGCTCTAAAATCAGAACGACCCTAAGTGAAGCAGTGGAACTAAGAACAAGAGAGGAGTAATACTGTTTCTCCAAGAACCAGCAAACAAACACGAAAAACAGCATCTCGGGGACCTTGATATGAAACGATCGTTCCACGTCAAAGTCAAGGAAACGCCGGGCTTGACGATGAATGCCAAAGGAAAATGCGGAGCAGAACTTGAGGGGGGGCTTTAGTCCGAAAAAGGGTCGACTATTAAACCTTTTCCAAGCGCGGCACAGCCCTTTGAAACCGAATCGAGGAAAAAAATCGAGACTTAATCCGAGGGTCGGCTTTTGGTTGGGGAAAAACCGGGGGAACACTCAAGAGATTGGGGGGAAAAGAAAAAACAGTCAAATTGCCGATTAGTTCCGTATTACGACAGGGGACACCCGGCAAGCAGGAAAGAGCTGAAGAACAACTTTGCGGAGAGAGTGCATGCAAAAAAGTGTGGTGCAGCGAAACGGAGGAAGCTCCGAGAGTAACTAGAAAGGGTCGTTTTGGGGGATCGGTTCGTAAAAGAAACGAGGGGAGCACCCCCAGAGAGGGCGCTGAATTAACAGGCGAATATCGAAGGGAGGAGCGTAGATACGATCCTAATTCGAAAGGGGTGGTGAAATGTAAGGCTTGGGGTCTGAAACCCGAAGATTAAGGAAATTACGGTCAACAGAAAGGGATGGTCAAGGCAACAGTTTAAATCATCTAAACTCATCTAAGGCGTGGAGTTGTCCGGGGGGGGTCTGAGAGCGTTGGGAAAGGGAGACTAACAAATCCAATCACGAATAAGTCACAACCATCAATGCGACCCGCCACGAAAACGCATACGCCAACCAAATCTTAACTAGAAAGTTTTCGTTAGGCAGGGAGTCCAGTATCCAAAAATCCCAAGGAAGGCCAAGAGGCCAACAAGGGGAACCTCGAAGCTTTTGGAGACTGGAAGAATTTGTTGTAATCGTCAAGGCAGGACTGGTAACCAGAAGACACAAAGAGGAGAGAGCGATTCTTGAAGTTCGAGCAGAAATAAAGGTCGAGGGGGGACAAAGCGTACAACGCCGAATATCAGATCACCTGCCCAAGTTGAAGCGAAAGTCAGGGGATCACTACTTCTGTTCAATCTGCGTACAAAAAAAAATTTTTGGGGGAAAAAGATGCCGCTAGATGTGTATGACTTTATTGCAGATCCGATTCATGGAAGTGAAAGAGCTCCGCTTGCGCCCAAAAACGTGGTAACTTCTTTACAATGGGGGGGAAACTGAAGATGCGCTCTTCATTTTGTTCCTTCCTCTGGAAAAAGGTCATCGAAAAAATATTTTGAAGATAAAGGGTGAAGGTCGCAAAAAAAAAGCGAAGGCAGAACACGGCAATTCTAAAGCTTGTGAGTCTCGGTTAGGGGAGATGGGTTTCACACGGAAAGGTCGCTGGATAGGAACCTCAGCCTGTGCTACTATGTATAAGAATCTCCTAGCCCTTTGGGATCGGGGAAGGCAACCAATAGGGGGGGCATCCCGAAGAATGAAAACCTATGAGGATTTCTTTGAACAAAACTCCTTTTGAGTCGGGACAGAACAGTAACAAAGAAAACTTGGGACATCCGTCATTTCAACGAGATGGGTGAAAATTACTACCCACGTCCTTAGGAAGGGAAAAGCGACGCGCTGGTCGTAAGCCGGGCTCAATGCAACGAACGGAGCGCGGCGACAGCGGTCGTCGCAAAAAAAAGACAGACGAGGAGGTAAGGCGCCACCAATCAACTGCAACGAATTAGTCGCAAGTCCCACGAAAAAAACTGACGGGGGCGTGACCTTGCCAAGCTCTTGAGATCAAAAAAAGAAGAACAGAAAAGAAAATCGGAGAGGGTGAAATCAGCAGAGCTCAGTTTCCCAGAACAGGAAAAAGCAGAAAGAGATAGATGCTCTCCCGTTTGAGGTTTTGCCAGAAGGGGGTTTTAAATAAAAGGAACAAGACCAAAGGGAGAGAAGAACCTCGAAAGGGAGCTCTCGCCGCGAGAGGCGGGCCAAGAAAGCTCACCTGACAACACCCGATACAGGCAATCTGAAGGGGTGGGGTGAGCCAGGTAGGGTATCGAAAAAAAAAAAACCTTATATTCTCTGGAAGCACTATAAAACTCACACAGCACTCAAAGCGAGATCGGAGCATTTAGACAGCGCAAAAATTCGCTGAGCGCTATGACGAACCAAGTCTGAGGGGAGATTAGAGAAAAAGGGGGGGCTTACGACGCCCTAAGACCTCAAGCCGCATTGTACTGGAGTATCAAATCTCTGGAAATAACGACTCGCTTCCAACCCAAAGGGATATGGTGGCAATGAGAGTCAATGAGGGAGTTGGGGGAGTCCCTTACGTCTAAGACGGCCAGGGGATTTGGTCAAGGCTAGCTCCCTCAAGACGTGGGGGCGTCGCCAAAAAAAAAAGAAAGGGAAAGGGGATTTTTGCCTGTCTAACTGCTCATTGTGGGGGGGGGACGACGAGTTCCGGGAGTTTGCCGTCGGAAATGCATTCCAGGGGAGCAAAGATGGAGGGTTGAGAGGGGTGAGCGGATGGCGCGGAGGAAGCTCCCGTGTAGAGGTCTTCGCTACGGGAGCGCCTACGTTTCACGGATGTTCACCACTCTGAGGAACAACAGACGGGGGGGAGGGGTTGAAAGGGACGTGTAAAAGCTGGCCGATCTCTTTGAAGATCCGATCTTTCGACCAATACGTTTTTTCTCTGTAAGGCGGAAAAGGGGGAAACAAAACAGGGGTAGGGCAAAGGGAGATTCTCGGTTGATAAAAGGGGGATTCTTGCAGTGAGCTGGTGAAAAAGATGAAGAGAAAGTGGACGACTGGGAAAAGACGATCTTCTGAGCTGCGTGCGCATGTGAGGAAAAGCGCGTGCAGAAAAATGACCTTTTTAAGAAGTCTTAAATTGACGTCTGAGATGTCAGGAAGAGGTTCCAGTCTGAAGCATAGAAGGATAGGACAAATGTAGACAAGCTCAATTAGGCGTTTATCAGGGCGGATGGGGCCCCCGATTGGACCCGAAAAAGCGGAAAGAAAAGAGCTAAACTTAAGAGGTTGTTTCCAAGGAGGACGTCTTGTAAAAGGAATCATCACTATACAAGGCTGAATAAAGGGGGAAAGGCCAAAGGGGATTCAAAATGAGAAGGCTGAAAAGAAAACAAAGAATGCTGCTAAAGAGCCACTGATTGTTAAAGGTTTTTCTCACGAATCGAAGGGCAAAAAGAGCCTCAGAATACAATAAAGAAAGGAAATAAAGCCAAAACTTTTGAAAAAGAAAGTTCTGTTGCGTCAACTAGACTAAAGGAAGAGTGCTCTATAAAAGGGGATCGGGTGGCAAAAAAAGATAGATGTCTAAAAAAGAGGAAGAGAATAGATGGGAGGGGTGGGAATTCTAAGGGGAAATTAACACCATATGTATCCCTTCCTGCAAGTCGAGGGAAAAAAGTGGAATGAGAAAGGAAGGGGGGGGAAGGATATGGAAAAACTAACCTGGGAAAAAATAAAGCGCAAGGAAGGAAGCACCGATCTGGGTGGTATGTAGCCTTCCTTCGGAAGATTGGAACGATAAAAAAGAAGGGAAAACAGGACAAACCTCTTCAATCATACAACAAATCGAACTCTTCATCGGTGTCGATTGAGAAATGGGAATGCGAACCGTGATTCCGGTTAAAGACTAAATAGGGAAGGGGAGGATGAGCAAGAGAGGCACCAAAAGGAGAGAAAAAAGAGTCAGCTACGAATCATTATGCTAAAAGAACTGGCATGGAAAAAAAGGAAAAGAAAGGGGGGAGCTGAAGCGGGGGGCTTTGTACAACGCGAACCTCAAACAGGGGACGGAAAAAGAGGAGGAGGCAAAAAGTGGGGGGGTCAAAGATAGCAGATTGACCTGCTAGGGTCCTTCCAGCTCGTCCTCTGCGTTTCTATCCTGAAGTTTTGGCTGGGTCAAATGTTTGAAACAACGAAAAAAGCCAAGCACATATGCTGTATCTCTTTACTATTGGGCGAGAGGGAGGGGCGAGGAGGTGAAAAGGGGAAAAAGACTCATATCGTACAGCAAATAAAAGAAAACAATGTGCTGACGACGCATTGAATTTTAACGTGATTTGGGAACATAGTGGACCTTGGAAAAGGGGGGTCGAAGAACGTGGATATCAGATCCTAGATTATGGGGGGAAGCCTGGGAGGTGAGTCTTCTTCATGGCGGTTCGTTTTCTGGAAAAAACGGGTTTAGGGAAAGGAGCGGAAAGGAGGCAAGCGGTGTCAAGGTCCGAAGAACTGAAATCATTACCTATCATGCTAAAAGTGAAGAGGTGCAAGGGGGAGAGGGCTGAGAATCTAACTGCAAAAACAATAAATTACTGAGGGGCCGTTTCGAACTAAAACGCACCGCATTCCTAGAATAAGAAGGTGTCGGGGGAAAAAGGAGAGCGTGGAAGAAAAAAGAAAACAAAGAGGAAAGAGCCATCACTCCGGGGGGATAGAAATCGAAAAAAAAAGTAAATGATCAGTCTAACTTAATAAAATAAAGGTCGGGAAGTTCGAAAAGAGGAAGACCACCGCAGATCATTGTGCTTTAGTATTACAACAAAAAAGAAAGCACAGACGGTAGAAAGGAGCCAAAAGGAGCACCAGAAGCCCCTTGCTTAAGGGCCTGATCGGGTAGAAAACAAGTCCCGAAGAAACATTATGGAAAAGGGAAAAAAAAAGAAAAAAGAGAGGAGTAGAATGTCCCACGGGAGGTATGCTCCATAATACAGAGGGACTTGGTGGCCTAAATTAAAAAGTGTTTTGACTCGAAAAAACAAATAGAAATCCATTCAGCAGAGACCAAAAAAACGCCAGAAAGTCCAATAGGAAAATTCGGCAAGGAAAAGCATTAAGGGACGATGATCCGGCCAAAAGCCCGGTACAGATTATGGGGCGGCTTAAAGGGGGGAAGTGAGTGGGAGGATTGAGGAAAAAGAGACTCGTTCACCTGTTTCAGAAAGGAAGAAGTCCGCACGTCGTGGAAAAAAAAACAAAGTACTTCTCAATGAAGCACTAACGAGACATTGCGCCTCTTTGAGGGAGGTGAAAAAAGTCAAGGCAGTGTTAAATCAGACCGAAAAAAAAAGGAGAGGCCTATTGACAGAGGAGGGAAACGCAAAGGAAAGCTGGAAGACAAACTTTCCAAAACTCTTAGATCCAAAGGTTTGGGGGGAAATGTGGGGAAAAAAAAAAAAGCCTTAACGGGGGGGACGGCCAAACTATTGACTACAACCGCTTCTTCTGACTTCTGCCCTGGGAAGGGACCATCAGGTCGAAGTCCCGGATGAGAAAGAGGGGGGGAAATAAGTGCGGTGGAGAAGGACTAACCTGCTGAAGAGACTAAAGTCTAACGCGGTTCCAAAAGAGCAAAAGAAAAATTTAGACCAACGAAGAAAGAGGAGTGGGGCGGTGTCTGAAGGACGATCGTTTGCGGAACCTTGCACATCACCAGAGACATAATAGTAAAGTCAAAGAGGGGGAATACAAACCACAGCGGAGTAAAGCCCTGACCTTTTCTGGGGTACAAGGGCTCCGAATTATCGTTAAAAAACGCCCCCTCACCCGCAAAAGTGGGAGCGATAGGGGGTTCATAAAATGGGGGGGTTGGCGAGTTACTCACCAAAGAAGCGCTACGATATAAAATAGTTCGATCATACATTCGAGCATTTTCTTTGTGGGGTCAGCACGTCACCAGTGGAAGCAGAGGCCCGCGGGAAGCTGGGGGAAACACGATCACTTCTTCAATTCAGGAGGAAATCACCTGGGGGAAAATGGCATAAGAGACGTAGGGATGAGGAAAGGGAATTGGGCCATATAAGAGAATTCGTGAGCGCCGCTTTGGGGTGAAAAACGCGTCTTTCAAGCAGAAAGGGGTGGGAAAAGGGGAATTCAACCAGAAAGGGTAAAGCACCTGGGGGTAGTTCCTTCAAAATCTACCAGCAAGAGGGAGGATCTAGGTACTCGCTGAGTCAGTTCCCCTAGAAGAGGATATTTGGGGGAAACTCATTCCCGTTTCGTGGATCTTCTCACTGGGAGGAACTAGAGAGAGAGGGGGGCATATAAGAAAGAGACTCAGCATTGTGCGGGGAAGGAGCCTTGTACGATACAAAAGTATCTACTTCTGGAGAGGGGGAATGGGGTTCGGGGAGAGAGAAGCCAAAGAGGGGAATAAAAGAAAAAGGCGCTGGGTTCTTATCACCTGTCTCAAAGAGATCCGGCGACAAGCCATTTCGCACAAAAGTGCACATAGAGATTAAATCAAAAGAGAGCAAAGGTTGAGGGGGGGACTGGGGGGGGGGGGAACGTCTTTGTGACAGATTTCAATAGGAGAAAGAGTCTAACCATCGAGATTGGATTGGAAGGGGAAAAAAACCTGGCTTTGGGGGGGGTGTCCATGGTTTTGAAAGACGACTAGTTTGGATAAAGTGAACGTATTAGCTCCCGGCATCGTACAAAAAGAAAAGGGAGAAAAAAAAAAAAAACACGGGACGAAACTTCTCGAAATGGGAACCTGTCCTGGAGCGGAAAAAACTGCCAGCTGGGCCGAAGCAATCCCGAAAGGGGAAAAAGCAGGGTCGCTGGGGACTAACCGACGGGACCGAAGAAAGGGCCAAGGGGGGGCGTCTTCACGCCGAAGGATCAGCAACCGAGACATAAAGTCATCAGATAGACACCAAGGAGGGAAAAAAGAGGAGGGTCCGAATGCATGATAGTACTTCAAAGTGCGGGGGAGGCGCGGAAAAGAAATTTTGGAGAGGAAAACTTCAATTTCAGGAGTCAGCTAGGGGGCTGGTACTTCCTTGTAGGGGGGATTTTAAGGGAGAAAAAACTCGAAAAGACTAATAAAGAGGGGGGGGGGTGAGAGCTGTTCTGGCGGAAGAGCTCTCCCTTGATGTAGTCGCTTGATACTTTAGACACTAGGCACTTATATTACTAGAGGCAAAAATTAGAATAAAAAGAGGAAAGCTCTAAAATGATATATGCTTCGACAATGTTGAGCTTAAGTTAGGGTGAAAGGGGGGAGGAGGGGTGGGGGAAGAAAAAGGTTGGGGTTATGGGTGTGGAGGAACTACTGTCTTGATGGATCACGGTGTTGCGCTTGTGATGATGGTCGCTGGGAGAAAGGGAAAAAGCTCGGAAGAGAAACAAGCGGGCGAGGACAGGGAAGTAATAAGGGGGGGGCTTATAATTGACGACTCTCAGTCCTTGAACTGTACGGCGTATCCATTTGTTCCTAAAAATCGAACGGCTGAGGGAAAAAAGTTAGGGGGAACCAGTCTCTGTGGTAGGGTACTCTGCCACAAGTTCTCCGAAGAGATATACAAGGATCTACGTAAGGAGGTGGGACAAAAAGATTTACAAAAACGAGCCTTGAAAAGGGCCTCGGGGGACGTTTATCTCGTGGTTTGAACGACTTCCACCCTGATCTTCAAAATTATAAGCTAGAAATGACGAAAGGTAAGAGAGCGCGCACTGGAAGTTGGAAATCTGGATCAGGCAGGGGGACATCCTGTATAAAATCCAATCATACACATACGACGGAAAACAGGCTCAAAAAGAACTGTGAGAAGGGAGGCATGATTAAGCCTTAGGGGGAAGAAGAGAGGAAAGCCTAGCGTTTACGGGTTGGCTCAACATCGCTTATTGATGCTGCTAAGCTTCCTTCGAGCGAAGGGGGGGCGGGACCCGGTCAAGCAGTGCCGAAAAAGCTTTCTAGCGCTGGCCAGATTTTTGCAGCGGTAAGGGGACAAGAGAAGGAAAACTTGGGGAAGGAAAAGCGGGGGGGGGGATGGGCCGAGGGGGTGGAGTTGAATATATAATGAATTGCCGTAGGCCTCCGTCTGGGAACCGCAAGGCGGAAAATCGAAGGAAGGGGTGCTGGAGGGGTTTGGTTAGAACTGGGGGTCGCTTGCGACCTTGAATCCTTTTTGAAAAAGGGAAAGGGAATCTTCGAGAATAAGGGAGCATTAGAGGAAAGAGAGAGACTAGAATGGAGAAGGTAACGGAAGACATAATGCCATCAGAAAGGGGAGAAGACCAATATGGGTGGGCTTGGTGATCGACTGGGGACAAACAAAAAGGGAACCTGTGTAAAAGAAAACCTTTGGGAGAGAAACTATGAGGGGTTCTCTGAGGAAGCCGCTGGCAGTTGTGTGAGAAGGGGAAAAATGATATAAAGGAAACGGGTAAAGTTTTCATAGACGGTGGGAAAGTCGAAATGGGAAAAACGCTGAAAGACACTGAGGATGAAAAAGGCAGACTGTCCTACTAAAGTACTGACAAGTGCCTCGTAATAAAAGTTTCTACAAAGGATGACCCCAGCTAGAGAGAGACACAAGGGGAAGGAGGACGCACGAGATACGAAGTGAGCAAAGATGGGGTGCTTGGGCATCTTCTCCAAAAGAGGAGGCGGAAGGGACTTGGTAACTTAGACTCTGGTAATAAAGATGTGAGATATTCTATCTTCGTCAAGTGAACTGGGTTATCTCAAAGGATGCGGGAGGGGAAAAGATAGACGTTCTTCGAATGGCCTGCAATCGGAGGCCTATTCAAAACATGAGAGGGAGGAAAACGAGGTCTCCAAGGAGTTGGGAAAATTCTTTCCGGGGGGCGGGAATTCAGAGAGGTACAAATGAAGGACGGGATCTAAAACAGTTCGCATCGCGAGAAAGGTGGGCTTGGTGTCAAGGATATCATTAAGGTAGAAAAAACAAAAGGAGGGAGGAAAGGGGAGGAGAACTCTGTATGAGCCGCGAAATCCATGAAGCGAATAGCGGGGCGCGAAACGAAAAGGCAAACTCATTAATGTTTGGGGGGATGGGGACGAAGGCCAAAACTACAACTAACGTACGTCAACCTAATCTATCGCACAGCAAGGGGGAAATCCCGTTCAGTGCAGTTTTCAGAAATCCCGGCGCTGTGAAAGAGGCTACAGAAGGGGGGAAGAAAAAAACAAAAACTCAAGGTTTTTCCGCAAATCAACAAAATGAGAAGACTAGGACGAAAAAAAACCCGGGGAAAAAAAGAGGTCCAGAACTTCAAAGGGGCAAGTCAACACGCTTCTTGGAAGAGGAAACAAACCGGGCAGAGGGGATGCAAGCAGAGGGTCGATTGCGAGTCGAATTTGGAGAGAGATTCAAACACAGTTCGAAGAGTAGGGGACCGATCTCAAAAGAGTCGAGGAGGGCATCATCTGATGGCTTTTGAGGGGGTACAAAAAATAAAGGGGAACCAGGCCGATGAAAGGTATAGTTTTCAAAAACACAAGGAAGTCGACACCTAATCTGGAAAGCAGAATACACTGGAACAAAGAATCGAGGAAATGGGGAAGGAAACATGGAAACCGAGTAGGCCGGGGGGCCGTCGGGGGTTTAGCTCTTTCGCCCACGAAAGGGCAAGCTTAAGCTGCCTTGGGGAAAGCAAAAAAGCTATCGCATGGGGAGGCTCGGATGCTCTCAAGACGAATGGCGAGACGATGTGGATAGAAGAAATGTTTGCTAAAAACTACGCGAAGAGGGTTGAGCACGCAAAACGACAAGAGAAGGAGTCGGGGGGGGTCTTATTTACGATGGCCGGGTACTGCAAAAAAAACTTAGAGGAAAGCAAAACAATTCTGATTCTAACACCAAGAAAAAAGAAGAGGGGACTAGCCCTGAGGTTCTTTGTATTTAACAGGGCAGAAGACTTCCCAAACTCCAATGTCCGGCACAAGCAGGTGGAAGGGATTTAAGGGGAAGGGTGTTAGAACTGGAAAAGTACCCCAAATAGCGGACGGGAAATGTGTGGAGTTGGGCCTAAGTGGGGCTCCAGGGGGGAAGTCAACGCTCCTCAAACATATCAGAAAAAAAATGAAGCGGGTGGAAAAAAATGCAAAAAAGTTGTGTCAGGATGTATTTCCTCGGAGTGTAGACTGGGTTTTTCTAGACCTAATTAATGCCGGAGAAAAGACGCAAAAAAAATGATCCGGAAGATCAGGTTCCTTCAGCAATAGCTACCATCATTGGGGGAAAAAAGATGCTCAAGTGTGGCAAGGCGGAAGGAAAAGGAAACGGGGGGAGTTCAACAGGGTCGCTGATAGAAAACAACCTCATTCGGGCGAGTGGATTCTTAGCGTACGGAGGGCGAGACAAAATCGGGGGGGATCAAAAGTCGAAGGACCTTGTCTAGAGAAGAAGAGCTTCGATACGAAGAGTGAAAAGAAGGCGCAAGAGATAAATGTGAAATGGGGAGAGGAAGGGATCACCGGCTGGAGAGAGGTGGAAAAAAAAAGCGAAAAAAGGATCCAGCATTAGGAGGGCGCCACCGATAAGGCAAGAAGGGGCTAGCAAATCCCGATACTCAGGTGCGAAAGGAGGACTTGGCGAGAACAGGAAGAAATGCTTATTATCGCAGAGCCTCGGAGAATCTACCTATTCTTTGGGGGGCGCGAGGGAACGTAGTGAAAAGAAGGCGCTCTCCGAGAAGAAGCCTCTTACAAGGGACGCGCTCGACTCAAAGATCAACTTCGAAAACAATTCGGGGGCTGGAAAAAAGGGATGAGAAGCCTGGAACTCACGGAAGAATATCGAAGGAGACATCTTACAAAATCGAGGAGATCGACTGCCTAACTAATTAAAGTGTCGAGGAAAAAAACCAAGAAGGGGGTCAGGGGCCTGAACGCACGCAAGCTCATTGGGAACTATCATCAACCCGAAGGAATCTACTCGCTACAACACAAAAAAAGGATGAAAAAAAAGAGAGGTATTTATGAAGGGCGCGGAAGGGGGGGCGGGCGAAAAGCTTCATACGCCACGGGGGTGGGTCAAGGAAAGAAAGAGACACCATGACAGAGAAATTCGTTGGTCGTGAAGGAGAGACGATTGGTGGATAACTCTATAACTTCCAAGAAGAGGGGAAAAAAAAGCATAAGCGAAAAAAACAGGAAGCAAATTCGACAGATGGATTTCTAAACCGTTGGGTGATATCGTGAGCTTTAGGAGGGGAGAGCGCGAAAACAGGAAGGGTCTCGCTCGTGAGGAGGAAACTGAGGGCACCTATTAAGACAAACCATCGTCAACAAAGAAAACGATCGTCTGTTTCGAAGCCAGGGAGATGATCGGCAAGGTATTTCTCCCTTTCGATTATGAACAAATTAAAAAAGCAAGTCAACCAAAAAACACAATAAAATTGGGAAAAAGGGGGGAGGGATTCTCAGGGACTTTCAGAAATTGCGTTAGGGAGACCCTTGGTGCGAGAGGGAAATGGGATGGGAAATGGAACGCTCTCTTACAGGGGAATCAGACTCAGCTGGCGGGTCGCTCACAAGGGTAAGGGGTAGAATAACACGAAAAAAAGTAGAAAACTTAAGCAAACTTCGTCAGGGAAGATCTCCTGATGATCCAAAAGGCGGAATGAAGGGTTGAGAAGACCCAAGGGATGAGGAGAATCGAAGGGCGCCAAACCATTAAACAAGGGGGGGGGGGGGGGGTGTTTCCAATAGCGGATTCTTGTACACATTGACTCAGACAAAGGGGAAAGGGTATCTTCGGGGGGGCCACCAGGGAGGAGAAAAAGGGGGTAAAGCTTACGGAAATCTGCTGCTATAGAGGAGCAAACTTATTTTAAGAATGGGTTGTCAACAAAGCGGAAGAAAGGGGAAGGTCCCATGAGAAAAAAAATAACAACAGAACAAAAGGGTGGGGACTGAGTCAACGCGAACTTTCGGGAATAAAGATACTGGTTTGGGAAACGCGGAGGGGAGCATGGACGCAGAGGAGGGGGGAAAAGCGGAGAGGGGGGTGGTAAAGACGTTAACATGACATTCCAGTCCTGCAAGCGTTAACGATCTTCAAGGGGGAAGGACATGGGGGTTCGGACAAGACTGTAAATAACAAGAATATTCTTCGGGTTGGGGGTAAATCCTTTCGCTGCGGTGGAGGAGGGTCATGCAGGAAGAAACAGAAACCAGAAGTGGCGAATAACCAATCGAAAAAGGATGATGTTCTGATGAAAGGGTGTCCGTTCCCGGGGGGAAAAAAGTCTCGAGAAGATTCCGAAAAGACCTTAAACACGCTCGCATTCTTATCGAGGCGAGAGGAAGGGAAACTACATCATGATAGATAGGGACATAAAGTCGGCAAAGGAGTCAAGGACTAAAGAAAAAAAAAGACGTTTAAGAAGATGGGGGCTGAACAGTTTCGGGCAAAACCCTTTTGGTGAAAGCGGAGAAAGCAACGGTCTTGGCAAAGAGCGACCGGAAAGAAGGATCGAATTGTGGAAAGGGGAGGAAAAAATTCTAATGGGGGTGATTACAACTCAAAAAGGTGTAGCAGAGAGGGGGGGGGACCCGAAAAAGAGACGCAGATCGGGTAAGAAAGAACTCAAGTGCTGGAAAAAGCATTTTCTGTTAGTTTTGGAAAGTGGGCAGGTGGAACCTGGAAACGACGTGGATAACGGAAGATCCGAATGCTGGGGACAGGTTTCTTGACGAGGAAAGGAAAAAAAAAATTGGGGGGGGCATTGTTAGGGATTTCATGGTGCAAACGTGAATAAGACAAGACGCTCGACTATTATCCGACCTGAAACGGATGAGCACTGCTGGAGGTGGAGGGGGATGAGGGGGGAGGATGCCGCTACTGGACAACCAGGGTACGGCGGTGGCAATTTCGAACGGACGCTCGCCGCATGAGACAAGGGAAAAGGAGGGGCGAAGAAAGGTTGAGGGAGCATCGGGGGAAGGAACCAAAGGAGGGAGAAACGGGTCAGCCAGGGGAGTACCCTAAAAAGCCATGATTCGCGATGCGAATAGAGGAAGAGTCGGAGGTTGTGAGTAGAGGGGACAGACCTTCACGAAGCAACCGAGAGCTGAAAAAAGAAAAAAATTTCTTCTCGGGGGTTAACCGCTTTAGGAAGGAAATAGTCAGGACTGGAAAAAAGAGCTTGACAGACCACGCCAAATTAAAAGAAAATTGTGTGGTGGGGGTTCGCGAAAAAAAGGAGGAAGGAAGAAAAACGCGAAAAGCCGGGTCAAGATCGTTCCGAACAGGCAAATTTCAATTACGGAATGCTTTAAAAGTATGTAGTAAAAAAAAAAAAAAAGCCCGGGACATAAATAGGAGGAACTTTGGGGAGGGGGGGCTAGTATCGGGGGAATTTCGCCATCGCGTACAGTAAAAGGGTACCTATCTATGGAGCATCTAGAACAGGACTCCTCTTGGGAGAGGGGTGGTCATCAACATTAAGGTTAAAGAAAAAAAAAATTAGATCCGGAAAAGACCGAGAAACGCAGGCAAGATGGGAAAGGGTCAAAATTTTTTGGGGGGGAAAGAAAACATGTTCACCAGGGCGCCTCCCTTAAGGAGTTGGGGGGGGAATTTAGGGACGAGTGGAAAAGAAAACCAACTTCAACAAGATGCCTTTAGAAATGCCGTTCTATCTGCATCGATTGACGTCAGAGATGACGCCGATCCGAATAAAGAATAGTAGGGGCAATAAGCGGGATTCAAAAGATGGAAGGCCAAGTGGAAACGAAAGGGGATGTAGTTCGGGGGGGATTATTGAATAACGGCCGGACTCTGCACGCAAAGGGGGACATGGCAAGGACAGAAGAAAAAACGAATCGGAAGAAGAAAATCTGTTTTTACAAGAAGTACGAAAAAAAGGGGGCCAAACGCAATGCCTGGCACAGGGGGGGAACATGGTTAGATAGGGTGGAAGTATGGTTGGGGAGGCTTCAATGGGCATAAGAAAACACCCATCGAGAGGATAACTTTCGAGAGGTAGGGGAAAAAACACTGCTCCAAACAAAGTGTAAGAAATGACCCTCAATTTTAGTGCCTCAACCGATCAAAAAAAGGGTTTCACCGGAAGGTGTGTGGAGATTGACTGGATGGAATCCAGGAAGGAAATATCTCGGGCTTGGGACGCAAACACGTGGTTACAAGACAGGAACTGATGCATGAGACATACAAATCGCTACCATTTTGAATGGAACACCTTGTGGGTCTCTTAAAAGGAGAAAAAGACAACGGCAAAAAAGTGAAAGAGGGCTGGAGACAAAGAGCAGAAACAACGAAGGGGGGTGCTCGTTTAGGCGATACCGCCGTAGTGTCGAGTACAACAAGAGAAGAGGGGAATGATCACCAGGATTGTCGAGAAGAGGAGAGCTGCGTCAGAAATGTGAAAGTATAAAAATCATGAACGCAGGTCAAACGACGCTGGTCTGTCGGAAGACAAATCCGAGCTCAAGCAAATACAGGACCGAAGCTGAATTAGTCTAACTAAAAGGACCGAAGAATGAGACCTGGGACATGGCGGTGACGCACAAGCGGAAAAGAAACGATTGGAAGGTATCTTAGCAAAAGACTCGGAAGGGAAAAAATTCTGGGAAGGGCTGTTAATTTTAAATCGACTGAAAGACGAGCGCCAAGCGCAGCGAAACCTCGTACGGAAAAAAAGAAATAAAGCGCACCGAAAAATAGACAAAAAAAGAGGGGGGACTTATGGAAAAACTTGAAAACGAACAAACTCCGAGCCTCTAAAGAAAATGAGCATTAGAGACAGGACTATGGAAAAACTTACGAACCGTTGACTTCCGGACGGTTCGAGGGAACTGAAAAGGAAGTGCGAAGTACTCCCAGTACTAGCAAGAAGAGAGATCCAAAAAAAAAAGGGGAGGAAAGAGAGAGAGGGCAGATTGCTGAATAGTATGTGGGCTTCTTTCGTCCTTGGTCTCGTAACTCCAACGGGTGGCTAATCGAAAATTCTCAAGATGGGATGAGTCTCAGCGGGAAGGATAAAAGTGAGGTCGAGCGCTGAAAAGATTCGGCTTCAAAGCAAAGGTTCTCTCATACTGTAAAATTTCCGACGATCCTGGGGAGGAGAAGGGGTTGAGAGGGCTTTAAAGAAAAAGCGAGAAGCGAGGAGAGGCCTACTTTCCGTAGATTAAGAATCGATAAAACATCAAAAAAAAAAAGCCAACGGCATATATTCGGCTTTTCCCCAAGAGGGAGGGGGAAAAATCCGCAAAGGATATCAAAGGGAAACGTTTGCGCGGTCGTAGAAATGTGTGCAACGTCACAAAAGGGGAAATGGAAAGTGAGATTCGGAACTTTGATCCTAATTCTTGCGGGGGCGCCCGGTTACACATGGAAAAAAAAGAAGGGGAGCGATACGGAAGAGCAAAGAAACCAGCGCGAAGCTTACCTGATGATTGTGGCTAGTTCAACAAAAAAATCGAGCTTGAAAAAATCCAGTGTTGGAGGCCTCAGGACCAAGGCAAGCAATCTGAGAGGGAAAGAAAATAGGGGAAAGTGAAGATTAACGGGTGGGTAGCTACCCCTCTAAGCGCCTTCGAGCGAGAAGAGGAGGGAAAGTTAATTAGTGGGGGGGAGAATATCAACCCCCAGGATTTACAGAAAATACTAAGGGGGTCACAGCTGAAAATGTTGGAGGGGGGGGTGCGGTTTTAGCTGGTCTTGGAGGAAAAAACAAAAAACTATGAAGGCACAAAAAGGAGGAGGAAATCAGCGCCCAAGTTTGTAAAGGGGTTGTGAAAAAGCGGAAGAAAAGGGGGGGGGACCGGACCTAATGGCGCAGGTCAAGCGGACCCATGCGAAAAAAAAAAAGGATGGAAAGCCAAAACTTTGGAAAATTGAAGCTGCTAGTCAACTACTAAAAGGGCGTGTAAAGGAAAAAATTTTGGAAAGTTGGGGGCATTTGGGGGGGGGGAGCCTCAGACTCATGTCTTCTCTACTTCGATATCGCTATCCGTTGATGCGGGGGGGGAAGGGAATTGACGATTGGCCACTTAAAAGGGGGCTGCGGGAACCGGAATTGTTTGCCGAGCTCCATTTGGGGGGAATAAGGGTTCAGAAAAAAACTTGGGAAGGAACATAACAGGGATGATTCGAGGTGGGGTTAGGAGTCGAAAATTGAGGGTGAAAGTGGCAACCGGGGTGGGCCATGTCCCGGAAAAAGAGAATCAGACACGAAATCAGGGACTCATGATGGGGAATGTGAAAACTGTTGAAAAGGGATCAAATGAGGCCGTGGAAAAGAATTTCAAGAGGAAGAGGGGGAAAAGAGTCTGGAAAATTTCACTAGGTACAAAAAAAAAAGAGGCCGAAGCGGATCGATCGTAAGATCGGCAGGACACATCCGGGCAAAATTCGACCTTCATTAAAAAGTCCGCAGAAGGAGGGGGAGGGTTCTGGGGGGGGGTAAAAATTAAGAACGCTGGCGAGCCTGGCTGAAGGTCGAACGTCGGAAAACCCGGGTTTGCAAGGATCTCAGTTGGAAAAGGAGTCCAGCTAAGAAGGTCGACTAAGACGGGGGAAACTTGAAAAATTAGGAGGGACCAAACTAAAAAAAAAACAGGAACGCGGATCAATTTGGTCTCTATACGATTGCGGGTTAAAGGGATGGGGAAAAGCGAAAAGTGAGGGGAGACTCAAAAAAGTGCGGCGCATGTGTAACTGGGGAAAGTCTCCTATGTAAAGCATGAGTCCTGGGAAGGGCGTGGGAAGTGGGTGAAGAGGTGGGGAACTGATCTTGGATAGGGGGTGCGTGTTCGGGGGGGGGGAAAAAAACTGTGAGAGCAGTCGCGCGTTCTATCAGAGGAAAAAGGGAATTCAAAAACTCGGAGAAGACTAGAGGAATTAAGGTAACCGATAGTCGAATCAAGGTCGGATGGTATTTCCCAGTGCAAACCCAGTTTTTTTTGTTTCGGGGGGGGAAAAGTGGGAAGGAGTTGCGGAAGGACACCAGAAGTGACAAAGCTGAAGACCGAGAAGTCTATTCAAGGTGGCTTTTTCGTGGATATGGGGTGATCTCGGAAAAAGCAGGAGGGTATGCAGAATATCCCCAAAGCCGACCTTCTCGAGAAAGTAAGTTCCGTTCGAAGGCCACATCAATTTGGCTGGGGGAAGCGGCAAAGGCCGAAAAAACCAGCATAAATGCTTTCGAAAGAATTATCCCCTTGGCGGCAGTCAGGTGCGTGGAGCCGAAAGGTGAGCATCAAACACCCGAAAAGACTAAAAGTGTTGTCGACAATACCAAGGAACATTAAACCTCTTCGAGAAAACCGTCTAAAACAGGGTTCAAACGAGCCTATCAAGAAAATGAAAACTGCGGGGGAAACTATGAAGAAGGGTTAGCACCGCCGGGACTAAATAGCTTTCTTCAGAAAAGGGGGGGGGGGGGGGGGGGGGGATATCTTAAACTAAGATTTTTCAGGGGTTCTCCACTCTTCACAGTCAAGGAAATAGGAAGTCGGAAAAATTGCATAAGATTTGGTGGGGGATTTGCAGTTGGGGAAAACACAAATTCGAGTCGAACAAAGCCGAGTCCGGGGGTTAACCCACGGAGTCGAAAAAAAGCGGAAGAAAAAAAAAGTGAAAAGTCGGAAAGGTTTGGGAAAGGGTCAGAAAATAACGGCGGTTTGGGGGAGGCGGCAACGGGGGCATGGCCCCGCTCTGGAGGCAAGACTTTAATGGCCATGCAAGGAGCGTCAGAAGGCGAGATCAAAGAGAAGGGGGGTTTTACGAGAGTAAAAAGACCCCTGTAATATATTGGAGCGAAGGAGAGGACCACCGTCAAGAGGGGAACTAAGACATGAAGCTGGCCGATTTTGTTGGGTGTCATTGGGAACGAGTTCGACTTTCACCCGGAGGCATCTACATAAAAGATTCCGACACCGACAAAAAAAAAAAAAATCGTAAAAGAGGTTTAAAGAAGAAGAGCCAAACGACAAAAAAGAAAACTAGGCAACCAGTTTTGAACTCTCTAACTGCCTTGGAAAGGGGGGGGACTAAAGGGACTTTACAATCGCTAATCGAAGAAAGTTTCAGCTGTCGAAAACGAGAAAAAGTGTCGAGCATAAAAGGCCACGCAAGGTGAAGCGTTGACAGACAAGAGCTGGGGATCAACTTTGGCGAGCTGAGCATGATGTCCGGCTCGTATGGAGGGGGTTTGGGGCAGGAGCATTTCCAAAAGGGGTCGAATCATTTGAGAGGGATAGCAGCAAGGAAGGGTTACGTCATCAGAAAATCGCTAAATTTGAAATTCTCACACGGTTTGAAGTAGGAGAAAAAAGAACAACGACAAGGAGGAAGGAACGCTACGGGAAGGAAGGGAAAAGCCTAGGAGTCAAAAAAAGGACCAATGGAGCTGAAAAAGGGCGGGGCACTTGCTCTGGGTCGATCCAAACCAAGAGATCGGGGGGCAAAGAAGGTAAAAAATCAGCATGCGTGGGACTTGGAAGATACTGGAACGAAAAAGACAGCGTATCAGAAAGAAAAAGGTATACCCAATTCGATTGGAGACTCAACGCTCTATGTCACGGATCAAGAGATGCAGACCGGCGACAAGCAAGAGAGAAATCCCTTAATCAAAGAAAACAAGGGAAAAGAGAAAGGTAAGAAAAGAAGTCTCCCTTGGAATAACCTGGCGGGTGACGTGGAACAATCGAGGTCCGATGGAGAAAAGCGTGTTCTCAAGCCATCGATCTAAGAAGAGAGTTACATAAAGGAAAAACAGCCTGAAGAAGATTTCAGGTTGGGGGGGGAGACTGTGATAACGGGCGCGAAAGACGACCTCGTCAAAGCAGGAACTTCTCCATTCTTCACAGGATCTCACCCCGGCATCCCCTTCGAGAAAAGGGGACGTCTTGATCGAGAGATAAGAAAAGACAGCTAGCGATGAGCGCAAAGAGGAAACGATTGCGGCCAGGGAAAGTAGCAACCTTTACCTATTCGTACGCGCCGAACCCGCAATCCGAATGGAAAACAGCAATCTCTGGAAAATCTCCAACAAAACGGATTTAGTTGAAAGGGGAAGAAGGACGGGGGAGGCGGCGTCTTCCTAGGACAGCAACAAGGTGTTCAAGGCTCTAATCGACAGTCAAAAGCGCAATTTCTGTTCGTCCGTTGAAGGAAGCTCAGCGAGGGGGGGAAATGTCCTTAACGGGAGAAGGATTTCGGACGGAAAACTTCAACCATATCCGTTCGCGCCAGACAGGAAAAATTTCAAAAGGCTGTAGGTCTCAGTGGGATCGTGGAGCGTGGGCTGACAGAGCTAAAGGGGGACGTTCGGATTAAAAAAAGGGACACTGGAGAAAAGGGAGATGAAAGCGAAACAAAAGCCAACGAAGGAGCGGTTCCAAAAATCTGTAAATCCTGAGATCTCGCAGAATCCGATGGTTCGACCAAGGGCGTCGGTCGGGAGAATCTAGAGGAACAAAGGACGGGAAGGGCAAAAGCGGGGGATTTGATCGACGAAAGGAGGAGTTGATCGGTGCGGGGGCCCTTTACGGAAATTGAGGAAAAAGATCGAGACAAAGAAATCGTCTGGCATCACAGACAAAGAGTCGGGGGGGCAAAAAAGATTGAACTGAAGTGTAAGAAAGGGTTCTGGATCTCTAAGGGGCATGAACAGCGAAAAGAAAATAAAATTGATCATAACCCGATCTCTTGGGGAGGAAGAGAAACCTGAAGGACGTCGAGCATCATTCGGAGCAGGAAAGGGGGGATACTATCGATCACCGGGGGGAAGCTTTCAAGGCCCGTTGAAAAAATGTTTTGAGCGAAGGGGGCAAAAAACCCGTTGCAATAACAAAATGATGGTAGTATGAAAGCTGAAGGAAAAAATTCCTGCTGCTAGGAAAACTGATTTGGATGCTGCGAAGAATCTGCAAAGGAACACATACGCACATTCTCAATGTCAGCAAACGGTTAAAGTGATTAGAGAGAACGCTGGAAAGGCACTGCTAAGGGAGCGTGGAGGGTTTCGAACCTCGATGTCTACTACTAGCGCGGGGGAGGGGGGGGGATTTCTTGTTTACAGGCGCGTAAAAAATAAAAAAAAATCCGAAGCGTTCGCTAAGGGGTGGAAAGCGGTCCGGACATTGGCTTTTGGACGATAATTAACAAATTGTAAAAGTCCGAAGAGTCTGGGAGGGGAATTGCGATTGTTTTTTAATGTCCGATCAAGTGCTGGAAGAGGGGCCTTCAAGCTCTTCAAATAAAAAAGACACACGAAGACAAAAAAAAAAAAGTGTAGGGGAGGGGGTCAGGAAGCAAGGGAGAAGCGATAGAGGTAGCTTCGCAGGTAGTAAGGAGAACAACAAAGCTATTGCAACACTCTCTCGAATTCTGAGCAGGGGGAGAGCAAAAGTCATTATATAAAAGTACAGAAAGGGGGGGGAAAAAATAGTGTCGGAAAACAATCAAAACCAACCTACTTAAGGACGTGAAAAGGTCTGAACATGGGAAAAAGAAAACATTTGGCAGCAGATGGGCCAAACTTAATCAGCAGAGAGTTCCGAAACTAGGGAATAAAGTGATGTTTTTGGACGGTCTTGAAAAAATTAGAAAAATGCCGGAAAACAAAAGAAGAAGGGTGTCTCGAAAGGGGCGACTACGGTTTGCAGGGCGAAAAAAGGTGAAAGAGAGAAACAAATCGACTCAGAAAGAAGACCACTCACAGGGAAAACGCATAAGTGGGGGGGGAGGGAATCGGGGAAGTTCAAAGGCGGTACTTGTGCGTTTACTGTACAAGCTGTGTTCCCCGGATCCGAGGAAAGGGGACAGTTCAGTGGAAGAAGACTTCATTGAGGTGAAAAAATGGGGGAGAGGGCGTGGTCCCTTATAAAAGGGGGGTTCAGGACGAATTGGCCAACCAAAGGATCACAGAAATGCCGAACTTAAAAGAGGAAGGCGAAGCAAAGCCCATCTTCGGGGGGACGAGACTGGCAAAATGCGTGGCGGACGAACGGAACTCGACTCACGCTTCTGAGAGTTGCTCTTCGGAATTGTCGGTGATAGAGAAAATCTCAGCGAGCGAGAGGGACACAAGAAGATGATATACCCGAAAAAAAGTTCGAGCGTATAGAGCGAAGTCGCGCGTTCAAGCTAAGGCAGTAATTTCGCTTGTTGGACAGTCTGGCAAGGAACACTACCGGAAAACCATGCCTTCGCAGGGTTAATCCCCTTTAAAAAAGAATTTGCATACAGAGCGGCTGGCGGCGAGGAAGAACATTCCAAATGCAAAAAAAGACGAATGCATACGCAAAGGGTGTGTTTTCTAACAAAAAAATGATGAAGCCAAAAAAACGGGCTCCACATCGAGATGGCTACGTTGAGAAAAATTTGCCCGAGGCCCTTAACCTGATTTAAAACTCTTGTCCGACCAAAAGAAAGGAACATCTACGACTAAGAAAATGTGAGGGGTCTGCGCCAGCGAAATCCGTAACCGAGAAAAAAAAAAGCAAACGTCAATCGAGACACAATCTCTGTGCTGCGTGGGAGGTTTTGGTAAAAAAAATTCCTGGGAACCGTCCGAAGGAAGGTGTTCCAAAGAAAACAAAAAGGACAGCGGAACGAGCTGGAAAGGGAAACGCAGGTCCAAGCTGAGGGGGTGAGCTAAAAGGTTTTTTTAGCGAAACGGGGGCAAAAAAAAAAGGCCGTAGAAAGAAAACGGGGGAGATTTCTTCCAATAGGCGGTCTGCTCGGGGACCCAGACCCGGAAGAGTCTGCTAAAAAAAAAACAGGAGGGCGGAGGCGATAAATCAAGTGCTCAAAGAAGGGAAATTAATGTCTTGTTAAGCGGGACTCCGCGAAGAGTAGTCTCGCAAGAAAAGAATCACGGAGCAAAACAATGGACGTTGCCGAAAAGTGAGGGAAGGGGTGATTGGCGAGAGTACAAAAAAGATGGGGGGATAGAAGAGTACATGCAAACACGTATGTCCAAGACGGGAAAAAGACCGAAACACCGATAAAGACGCAGCCCCGGAGAGGGTATTTACAAGGAAAGAAATGAACAAACGCAATGAGACAAAAAATTCAAGGGGACTTGGACTGGAAGAAAATATGGGAAAAAAGGGACAACTGGGAAAAGATCAATCGCGAGAGCGATACGGAATTCCTGAAAAAGGAAGATTGTACAAAAATGAAAAAGCAGAAGGAGGAGATACGCAAGGGAAGCGGACGACCGATCACTTCTTGAAAAAGGGTGAAGAAGCGCTGAGGCATTTCCTCGTATGTGAGACTGAGGATCCGATTCAAAGGAAAAGGAATCTCAAAAAGAAGGGCTATCACATGGTTAGGACAGATTAAAGAAGGCGAAGAAGTGTGGAGAAGCGCAACCGTGTGTGGGCGAAAAAAACTAGCTCAGAAAAGACTGTGAAAAAGGGGAACGGGGATCGTATCAGTGGAAACAAAATCATTCCGTTTTCCACGAATGTAGGAATCGAAATTCAGAAAAAGTCCTAGTTCTCACATGACACACATTGGGGGGGGACGCCCTGCGGGGAAGGTCAGCCGATCTGCTGCGGAGAAAGTAAAACTGGGCCGTCAGTGAAAGAGGAGGAAGTGTGCAAGGAGAGGAAAAGGCTTAAGAGGAAAAGCTGAAAGGGAAAAGAAATGCAGGACGATCTGAAAAAAGGTCTCGCTCAAAAAGGAAAGAAAACAGCAAATTACCGACAAGTGGCGCCAAGAAAGCATTCCAAGAGAGAACCGGGACAATCTGGGGGAGTTCAGCGAAAAGGGGTCGAAAGCCATCGAAGATAGAACGGACAAGTTACTACGCTGACTGGAACACCCGATATGAAAGGGGTTGGTCAAAAACTGAAGAGGCTACGTGAGGAAAGGAGGCTGTACAAGGATCGGAATCGCCAAAATCGAAAGAACAAAACTGATACCGAAGCTATCAAAATTTTTTAGCCTCTTGAGCTAAAAAAAGACTGAAGCCGAAAAAGACGACTAGAGACAAAGAGCTTAACTACGGGAGGTCGAGTAGACAATCGGTGGCTTGAAATAACTCCGCAGGAACGCATCCCGCATTGGGGAGGACGGAAGATTGAACTAACAAAAACACCAACAAGGATGAGGTGGAAAACTTGCGGGCTGAAACGACGTAAGACAAAAAAAAAAGTGGAAGGCTAATCGCACGCCGGCGCATTCGGGAGAGAGGGTCAGAAGGATTTGGTACGGCTTTCACTGATGGGAGGTCTCTCGCCGGGAGGGTGCCGTCTTGAGTCCTAAACGGGGTCCGAGTCTCAGAATTGCAAGGCAAAAATTAATCGGAAGGGGGGTGGTTTTAGGGAGACTTCGGAGGGCTAACTTTTATCGATTTCAGTTCTCTTGCTCGGTAGGAAAAAATATAGGATTGGGGTAATTCGACTTTCACCGATTAAAACCAGCGGACAACAAAAAGAAAAAGGAAAAGGAAGGCCGGCGGGAAAAAAAAAAGGTCTTGAAGAAAAAAACTTCGAAAGTTGAAAGGAATGAATATCGTCCCGCTGAAAAGTCACCGACAGGGAGGCAAAGAAAAGCTCGGACTGAGGGAGTTGGGAGGAAAAGCGATAATAGGCGCGGAGAGAGACAGTAAAAAATGAGGTCTTCATCTCTGGAGCCAAGGGGAACAGCTAAGAAGACCTGAGGTATAAGGGAAGAACTGACGAGGGAGTGTGCACGAGAGAGGGAGGGGTCCAGCGGCGCCACGCAAAGGAGTGATCATGGCCGTATGACCGATCTCTTGGTGTAGTACTCTAAAACGAAAAAAAGCAGAATCCATAAACCGGAAATGCATCACAAATCGGGAAAGGGAATAAGACACGATACGGGAGTGTCACAGCTTGCCTCATGGGAAGGTTAAACACGGGAAATTTTTGAGCAAACCACCCTGGCGCAAGCAAAATAGGGGTGAAAAGGAACCATGTCTTAGAGAAAAAGACGTGTTGAGGGACTTGCCTAGAAAGGGCAGACACGGCAAAGACTGACAACCATTCTCAACCACTTAACTAATGGGACGGGAAAAAAGGGAACGAGTAGGAAAAATATGCTCGAAGAAGGATCGGTTGGGGGGTCGAAAACGAAGTGCTTCAGGGGAGGGACCTATCGCGATATCGGGGTAAGTAAAAGTGATTAAACATATTTCTTCCCCTTCAAAAAGGGAAAGGGAATTCAAAAACCCTCGGGGATTTAAAAGGAAATCCCTAAAAAAATCCAGGGATGCAGGCCAGAGGGGGGCGGGTCGTAGTGTATGGGCATTGGCCAGGGGGGGCATGCAACAAACGGGTGCACAAAGGATAGAAAGAAGAAACCGCCTCGAAGCTCATGGTGGATTGATAAAAGGGAGGGTACCGTGAGGAAAAAAAATTTTGGGGAGTAAATCCGTTAAGGAATTTAAGGTCGCGAAAGAGAAAAAGACATGATAAAAAAGATCCGCAGAAAAAACGTGGCCGCAATATTCTTGGGGAAAAAAAACCAAAAAAAAAAGGATGAGCGAGAAATCTCCTTAAGCGGGAAAAAAGGGACTGCGAAAGTGGGGGAAAGAACCACAAAGGGGGACGGAGGTCGACTGGAAACTAGGGGGGAGTTTTTGTGAAAAAGGGGGGAAGGAAAATTAGAAAAGAACCACTCATCTTATGAGAGAGGGACGAAGGGGAGTGCAGACTCAGGGGAAAGGGGGGGTCATCGTTTAGAAGGACCGAAAAGAAAAAGAATCTACGAAAAAAAGCATTGCTAGATTTCGGAACGGAAGGGGGGGAGTTTTGGCAAAATAAAAAGGAAAAAACTATTCAAGCCTAAGAAAAAAAAGGGGGAATACTGCCCTTCGTGAAATCCGGGAGCCGTGTCAGGACGATTCTTCGGGAGGGGGGGGTCAGTTTTTGTCTCTAAAAAAAAGGGGGGGGAATTTCGGCGGGGGAAAAAGTTCAGAAAGAGGGAGGCGAAACTAGTTCAAAAGAAGAAAAACTTAAATCTGGATAATTTTTTGCGAGAATCAAAAAAATTCGGAACGGGTTACTGGTGGGACGGCTGAATAAGATTCGGGCAAAGTTAACGCCCAGAAGAACTTCGCTAATCATCCGATCGTATATAATGCGCGTGATGAATCCTCCTCAAAAAAAAAGAGGGAGAAAATATATAGGGGATTAAGCACCTGAAAAGATTACGAGAATTTCAGGGAGGATTCGAAATGGGTAGAAATTCAAACTGTTCATTGAACAAACTTTTTCGTGTACCTTATCTTAAAAAAAAGAGACTTAAAAGGAAAGGGTCAAAAGAAAACATAGGGTCTCAGGTTAATCCAGCTTGAGAGAATGTGCAGTAAGCTCCGCTGCATTCCTCCTGAAAAAAGGGGGAAGCAATCACGGGAAAAACGAACAAGAAGGGAAAAGACTTCGGCTAAGGGAAAAACGCGCCACATAAAGAGAGGGAAAAACTTTTGTCCACTCTCTTTTACCGTGAAGTCAAAGTAATTACACGCTCAGAAGATGCCAAAAAAAAAAAGAGGAGGCTTTCTTAGAAGGGGGCGGGATCGGGGGTAACAGGGGGACGATTAAACCGAGAGAAAAGTCAAGCAGATACATTGTCCTCGGTGGATTGGATTTGAGGGGATCAAATACTAAGGGGTTAAATATTCCTAGCTTTGAGGAATCGACAAAGGGCGGAACTGATCTGAAGAAACTTCGACAGGTCCAATAGATCCTAAGGAAAAAAGTGTTTTGGGAGGAGGGGTCATAATTTGGTTGGTGGATGCGCACGCCATAACCTTTTGAACGGGGGAAGGAACCGCTTCCAGAAATCCAGCAGGGATAGAAGCTAGAAATTCGAAAGGGTGAAAGAAAGTAAGGGTGCAGATGAATACCGAGGGGAAGGAACTCGTAACTTCTTGTACCGAAACGGGAGCAAGGCAAGAAAAAAGTCCCAGAGGACAAGAAAGGGGGGGTGACGAGAATTTCACCGGAGGAGACAGGGTCACAACACAAAAACTTAAAATGAAAAACAAAGAGCGCTAGGAAAGGTAACAGCATAGATTTACAAGGGGGGAAATCAAAAACAGGGCAGAACCAGAAAAAGTCAGGTGTACTCGCCGTGAACGAAGGGGGGAAAAAGGAAGGAAGAAATGGGGCTTCCCATGACAGTCATCAGGAGTAAGCAGAGAGGAGCAGACATTCGATCGATGGGGAAAACAAAAATGCCGTCACTTCCGACAACCATGGGCTGC
>Ga0179593_1283809_pt1 | contig 26133 bp, 20 predicted proteins | sample CZODoug2_1_08_16_FD_185931 | JGI IMG/M metagenome (GOLD analysis project Ga0179593, IMG submission 185931) | Vadose zone soil fungal communities from Angelo Coast Range Reserve, California, USA - CZODoug2_1_08_16fungal (PacBio error correction) | ecosystem: Environmental > Terrestrial > Soil >...
AGATGAGGGGAAGTGTCAACGAGAATCACGGGAAGTGATTTTTGGCAATTAAAAGGGTTCTTTCTCACGTTAAGTTGACAGCTCATTTTGAAAGAGAGAGGGAAGATGCATTGGCTTAAAGGGGTTGAGCGGAATTCGGGTGAGGGAAAAGGAGCGAGCGACCTGTTTTATTGGATGAGGGTGTTTATCTAGAGAAGGGGCGTGATGCTTCCAGGTAGAACGTGAGAAGACGTTGGCCGGGACTGTTCGCGGAAAGTGCCGCTGGGGGGAGGGAAAAAGGAACCTTCCTTATCACAGCGTCGCAGTCGTCGAGGCCGGTAGACGGAGTGCGAAACGAGATTTAGTAAGGAGACTGGCAGTGTGGAAGATAGGCTAATATCAAAAAAAAGACTACTTTCCCTTTGAAGGAAGTCTCAGTTCTCTTGGACAAGACGCGCGAGGGAAGAGGGCCAGGGATTTGAGGTCGCTGAGTAGCGAAAATCACCTGGACCAAAAGGGTTTGGTGGGGAAGGAGGGTCAGCAATCTCGAGGGGTGATGGTCGTCCAGGCGTGGGGACCAAGGAGCGCAGGTGTTCCAAACCGGGAACGTGACGAAGGAGGAGTTGGTCCAGTATAGCTTCAGCTCTCCAGGGGAAGAAAGCTTGTGACGGAGAGAGAGCACGTTGGAGGAGGAGTTGGGGGGGGGGGGAGAATGAAGACGTTTCCTTGGGTCTTTAATGTCGGAGGGTCGAATGTTATCTACGTTCTGTAGTGAAGTAAAGCGGGTGGGGGGACGGTACAACCTCGGAAGAAGGTTCATCTTAGGGAAGGTGTCAGAGGAAAGAAGATCTCCTTCGAGTGTGCCGGGAGCTCTTCGTGAAGGGGACGGTCAGGAGAAAAAAACTTCTTACGCTCTAACTCAACCTCATCAAAAAACAAGGCAGCAGAGGTGAGGGAAACTAAACGTTGAGGTCGGAGTTTGTGTACACACGAATTTTTAGGGATCAACAGGAGGAGGTACGAGGGGAGCGGACCGAAGGTTGCTGCAAGGTTTAACGTCGGGGAATTCGAACTTTAAAAGGCAATATAAAGGAGGAGTTAGAAGAGTACGGGCAAAACGAGAAAGGCGAACGACTGAATCTGAAATTCAGACCGAAAAGGGAAATCAATGTTGAGGAATCCAGAATGGCTCTAACCCTAAGTGGCGTGTAAAAATTCTCTCTGAGTTAGACGCACTCAAAACCGTCGCGACAAGCACTATACTAAGGGAGAGTAACGTTGTGGGCGGGGGGGAAAGGGGAAGGGACGGAGCAATTCCCAACCGAAGAGTTTGAATTTATACTATAAAAGGAGAGAGAAAAGGGAAAAAGGGAGGGGCAGGGAGGTAGCCTTTCAACAGAGCGTCGCGGAAGGTTGGAGCCGGGGGGGGGTGTGGTTTCAGGAAATATAGGGTGTCAGAGATAGGTGCTTCAAAGACCGAACGGACGCCTAATATTGTGATTGCCGCGAAATTGTCGAACGCGGAGTTAGAAAGAAAGAGTGTTTGTCCAATGGCCCATAAAAGCCTTCCTTACGACTCAAACTGCTGAGGGTTCACTCCGAGGTAGAGACCAGCGGAGGCCTGATCTGTCTGGTATTGATCGGCTACTCGCGATCGGGAGGGGACAGCAAATATCTGCAGGAATCACGTACAGCGTCAAGAGACAGTGTATTGCTAAAACATAGGAAAGTAATGGCTCCTAGACGCAAGAAAGGGAAAGGAGGGGGCTGTCAGTCAGAATGCCAGTGGGGCGCGACCTGAAGGATTTAGTCACAGATAACGAAATCATGCTGCTTCGGATGATGAAAAGCACGATTTTTATCTGTTCTGCCCTATTTGCGTGATTATCTATGGCTCAATCTTGAAAAGGCGCCTGGAACGATGGGCTTAGGGATGACCCAGGTCAATGACCGCCGAGGACTTATGGGGGTGGGAAGGAAGCCAAAGAAGGGGGGCCGGCTTAAGACCGGGGCTCTCTGAGATAGTTTCTCTGGGGGGAAAGGTAGGTCCTGAAGAGGTTAGGGCCTGTGTAGAGTGGATCGGGGAGACTGGAAATCATCGCCAACTATAAAGGCTCTCTCTGCCAAATGGGAGACGGGAGAGGGATACAAAAGAGTTGTCAAAATGGGGCGAGGGGGGATGCTGACATCATCAACTTCCAGTTCTAAATTGCGAGCTACTAGGGGGTGGAAAAACAAGAAACTGGAAAATATAACTACAGAAGCAGGGAGGTACAGGGGAAAGGGGAGGATTGACTCCCTGGAGCATAAAAACGGCATGCTCCTCCGGTGGGGGGCCACGCACCGAAGAAAAGATCTGAGAGGGGTCTACGATCTGTAAGGGGGAAAGTCCTACGGAATCGTCGCGTCAATCTACAAGGTTGAAATAAAAAAGGGGATGTCAGAGTTTGGAAGGAGATGAGGGAGCTCCAACCTTCGTGGGAAGTATCCGATCCGAGGAAAAAGGAGGAAACGACTACTGGGAAGAGACAAACTGAAAGGACGGAGAGGAGCGCGGGCAGACTGGAGAAAAAGGAAAAACGAGCATAAGGGAGGAGGGCTGGACGTACCAACACGGGAGGTTCAACCACAGAAGTTACTGCGGAATACTGCCTGGAAAATCATCCTTTATTCAGAGGGGGAGGGGAGAGCGGTCGGACTTTAGGAGAAGAGACCAATAAGAAGGCGTGGAGAAAAAAGGAAAAAGACAAAGAGCCACAAGATCGATGAAGGGACCTCACTTTAACACCCCCAAAAAAAGGAGTCTCGGAACGATGGACACCCTAAACAACTTAAAGAGGACCTTAGGGGGACGCTTTAGGGAAAACAAAGCGGTCAAGAGAGAGCACGTCGAGTAGAAAGTTCAAGTATCACGGGCACTTAAGAAGAAAAGGGGCAGCGCCAAAACAAAAACTTGTACATCGCTCAAGCAGAACGAAACAGGCTGCGTGGCAGACACTCACCCGACGCCCCCTCTCAGACGGTCGTCACCACGCCGACTCTAAAGAGGGGAGAGGGAAAGAGATTGTGACGAAAACGGGAGGGGGGTTTGGGAACTCTGGGGAGTCACATGGAAAAAAAGCTGGGGAAGAGAGGAGCGTGGGGGGACAGGGAGTAAAAATGTCGCACGGTGGCGCCGGGAAAACTTCTCAGCCTATTCGTGCTGGGGAAGGAAAAGGTACCGGGCGGACGCGATCTTGCGTTGCCTTCACAAGAACGTCCCAAGAGAAGAAAAGTAAAGCGTAGGGAGTAGGAGCGGTTCGTCAGGGTTCTTACAAAATGATGGCTCAAAAGGGGGGGGGGGGAGGTAGTTGCCGGAAGAGGGGGGGTCCTGGAGACGCGTAGCAAGAAGGGACTATAGTGGGAAGTTGAGCTCATTTCTCTCTTCCCTAAGGGAGTTCCTTGCCAAGGTTACGTTTGGAATCAGGGTATGAAAAATACGCCTAAATGGGAAAGAAGTATGGGTGGGTCAGGCCCTTTTGGGTGCTTAACCCTATAAAGAGGGGTTTACACGCGAGGAAGAGAGGTCACGTCGGTCATTACGGCGGAATTTCCCGGCGCAGGCAACCTATCTAGGGAAGGTCGCAGAAGAGAGACTTAAAAAGACAATGCGTCGGGATCTCAGACGCCGAGCAAGAATATAACTGCCCATGTCTGAGGAAATTAACCGGGGCTCTATGAGCTTGGACGACTCCACCCTCATTCAATCTCACAAACAAGGCTGAGGAACTGAATCTGGGGAGGAGGGGGAGGGGCAAAGAGCAATTAAGGGGGAAGCCTCGGGCCTGCGGTAAGGCCGAAATGCGATTTGACGTAAATGGGCTCGAGTGCTGATCAAGGGAGGAATCTCTGGGGGGGCGTAAGAGGGAGCGGCGATCGGGACTTATTAAAGATCTCAGCGGGGAACCAAGGGGAACTCGGACACAATCGATGTAAGCCCGATGCTTCTCAGCAGACTTCGATATCCAAAATAAAAGAGGGATATACCGTATAAAACGCGTCAAATGGCCGAACCTGCAATCTGTTGTTACTCATAGTAGGAAAAAGAGAAAAAATCCGCCTTAAGGAGGGGAATCACGAGTTAAAAAGGGGGAAGCGGTCCCGAGACCAAAATGAATCGAGGCGTTGAGGGTCATTATTCCGCGATCAATGAATTAGGGGCATCCAAGGACTAGGGCGAGATCAGGGGAAAGGTGAAAATCAATCCTCAGTTAGAGACAAGGAGAAAAGCGCGAGGTTGTTAGGGGAAAGACTTTCAAGATGGGGAGTGCTTTGAGAAAGATGACTGGAGTAAAAATGCAATACGGCGGGGCAGGATATCAACTGCAGCACTCGTCGGAAGTCTGAAGGTGAATTTCGGCAGCCATCTGTCATGGAAGCAAAAAACGGGAAGGAGGGCCGCGTTGGAGAAAGCGGGGAAGATCTATGCTTCAAGACGATCGTCCCGTAACGAAGGGAATCTCTCAGCACAGAATTGCTCTCATCTTAGAGGAGGGAAAAAAACTTTCCAACCTGAGGGTCAGTCGGTGCGACCGCGATCTATCAGGGTTCGGGGGGTCTCTTATGAAAACAATCGGAACTCGCCGTCGAAGAGGGTGTTCGGTAACGTATGTCGGGGAGAGACGTCGGGGTGGGGAAAGATTGAACGATAAAAAAGTCTGTCGCAGTCGACCTCGAACTGTATGGAAGGGAAATGAAAAGCAGCTCCAAAAAATTTCCTGCGCGCGCAGAGATTAGGGAAGTCCAGAGCACGTGTCTGCATCGGGTTTGGCGTGAGAGGGGGGGTACAACCATCCGGAAAGAAAAAATTCATACCTTATTACTGAGGGGGAGGGGACCCGTAGGTCCTTTCGCCGAGTGAGGAGGAAAGGATTTCGGAGAAAAGAAACTCGGACTGACATCGGGGAGTCGGTGACACGGAGGTAAGTAGGCCGCCGGGAAAGGGGAATGTTGGGGGTTGGTTGGGGGGGGGACATCAATCGGCTCCCTGATCGTGCACCTTACCTCGCAAAGGTGGGGCTGCAAAGGGGGGAGGTTGCCAAGAAAAAATTCGGGATCTGTTTAACATAATCCATGAAGAGGTGTTCAATTGCGTTCAGAGTTCGACAAAAAACGGGGCAGACACGATGAAAACTAATTATAAGTGTTTGAGGGACACCCCAAAAACATCAAGTTGAGATCCTCAATCTCGGCGTTGGGGGTAACGGTCCTTTTGGTGAGAGCTCTCGGAAATATTCTGGGGGAGTAGGGGAGGAGGGGGGACTGAACTCGAATAACTTCACTACGTATGAGGAAGGGCGCGGAATAAGTCGCCCGGAGATGACCCGTTGGGTCTATAAAGGACCAACGGACGAAAGCTCTGCCCCCTGAAGGGGGGCTGATGGGAAATACAACAATCTGTTTAGTCACCCGAGTCACTCAAACCTAACATTTCAAATACACTACCCCGCCACAAAAAGACAACAATAGAGTCCTAAACGGAGATATGTCAAAAAAAAAAATCAACTAACAAACTGGGTCGAAAAAGGCAGATGACGATACTCGGGGTCAAGTTTCGGAAAGGGTCCGTGAAAAACTGCTGCGGGAACAATCATATGGCACAGCCGTCAGCAGGCACTGTTCACTAACGAAACAATCTAGTATCTTCATCTCCTGACAAGCATTAAAGGAAAAAGCTTCAAATCCTCGATCATTGAGACTCTTCTAAAGAGGAAATCTTGGGGAAGAAGACTATCCAACGGAAGGAGGTGAATCAGTAGGCAAGAGCTGGACAACTCCAGCGCGGGGGAGGGGAACGAATCAGGGTTATCACTCTAAAAAAAGTCTACTGGTATCTTGCCAGCACTCGAAAACGAGCAGCGCAAAAAATCAATCGCTCGACCCTGGAAAACTAGCGAAAAAGGTCTATCCATTGCAGCAGCAGACCCCAAAAACTGCAAGCTAAAGAGACATAAAAGGGGCTCTCAGGAAATCCCAACGAGTGGGAACTCGGAAAGTCAGAAATCCATAAGGAAAGATGAATGGCATCTCACGAAAAGGGTTAAAAGACTCGATAAATGGCAAAGAAATAATTCAATGACAACGAAATCCGGACCCTAGGAAAAAAGTTGTCGTCAAGAGAGAAAAAAGAGATATAAAAAAAAAATTCAATAGGGGGGCAAAAGAACGTGCCCTATCACTCGTGAAGATGGGAAGGGGGGGTCAGTAATACTTTTGGGGGGCTGGGCAAGTCAGCGAGGGGGGGCAATGTTCACCGTTGAAGAACGATGTAAGCATGACGGCAGGTTGAGCGTTCTCGTGGGTGATTAAGGGGTTTCTAGAGCCGTGGGAGACTGGGGGGTTTTGTTAGGCAAATGTCGTGCTCAGAAAAAAAAATTCTACGAGGTTGGCCTCGGGGTCACAGAGAGAGGGGACGATTTTGGGGATGGGCTTTCAAGCAGGGGTATAAAACGAGAGGGGGGTGTTGGGAAACCTGGTATCATAAGGGAGAAGAGCTTTAGTCTCCTGGGGGCGTGTAAAAAGGATAAGGTTCTCTCGGATATCAGCGCTTTAAACCGGTAAAATTGGGTTAATGAGAGAGGGGACTCTTTAGAAGAGCTCGAGCGCTGGTCCTCCCCGCGTATGGTGGTGACTCGTAGAGAGACTTCAACTTCTTTGTGAGAGTAAGGGTTGACAAGATGGGGTATTTAGGGGTCGTTGGGTTTGTAAGCGATTTTTCCCCGTGGGTGGAAAAAGACCGAGATTTTGCCCGAGATCAGTCGATGGCGGGAAGGGAAAGGCACATGTTTGTCTTGAGGAGGGGTGACACAGGAGGACAGTGGAACGATGGGGGGGGGTCTTGAATCTGGGATGGGGTTTTAACCTTGAGCTGCACAGGTGAGGGATCATTCCGGGGTTATCCGTGATATCGTCCCGAGGTTTTGGGTTGATGAACAACCAGCGTCACTCCTTTGGCATAAAATAGTGTGTCAACGTGAATACAAATCATGCTCGTCTGGGAAATGTCCGATCATAGGGACTTGAGGGTCTCGGCACTAGTCTACAACAGAAACAGGTAAAACGACGGGGACAGTCATCTTTGGGATGAGCCGGGCTGCGCGTCAGGGGGGGTAATTCAAAAGGTAAGGAGTCTGTGCGCATTTCCAAAAGGCACTCACTGGGCTCCGTGCCGGCGGTGACAAGAGGCGAAAAGTCACCTGGGGGGGGTGGTCCAAGAGGGGTGATCGCACGACGAGGAAACGCAGCTCAGGCGAGGAAATACAGCAGGAGAACATAGGTAAGGGTTAAAGGAAACCGGTCCTTAAAAGAAGGCGCTAAACAAAATGCAACTGCTCATAAGGCGAAAAAAAAAAAGCGGGGGGCGGTAATCAGAAGGGGGTGCACGGCACTCAAAGAGAAAGTCAATTAGGGGGAAAACGGAGGGGGTCAGGAGGGGCGGCACGGGAATGGAATAGGGTCCAAAAAAAAGGCAACTCAAGAACGTTGCTGACTTTGGAGAAATCAGATCGAAGGGCTCCAGGACAGGTCGTGTGAGTATCCGATCTGGCGCAGGGGCTCCGGCAGAAAAGAGGCTTTCAATAAAGGGCAAACTCTGAAACGCATTTATTATGAACATCCGGGGGAGAAGAAAATTGCGGACTTCTGAAAAGGGGGTTTTCATATGAAAAATTCTCAGGTCAATGCGAAACGAACCGCCTTTAGAGTTCTCCTCTAAACCGAGAGCAAAACTGCAATAGGCTTATCTCTATGACCGCGTCACGGGGGGGGAAATCGGAGGGGAGCGAAAGAGACGCCTTCCACGCTTCCACTAAGAAGAGCCTTGGGTGGGAACAGAGGCGGACGCTACTGAAAGAAGAGCGAAAGTAAATTTCGTAGCAGGAGACATCAACTGCAGAACCTAAGCACGCTTGTTCGCAAAACGTGCATCAGGTTAGTCTTCGAGCTCTCAGGGAAGACAAATAGAACTCTGGTATCTTTTCGCACGCGGCGGCGATCGGTCGACCAGAGGGGGGGGAGAATGAAGCGGGGTCTGTACGGAATCTCAACCGCCGCTAACTCTCATGCCCTTTGAGCCGGACAGCGAAGACTCCGTACTGCGCAGATAGTGACGCAATAAAAAGGTAGGGATTCAGGATCAGGGGTCAGCAAAAAAGGACTGTCGTTTCCCGGTGGGAAGGGTACGGTGGAGAGTCGATCGTCCTATGACGACGCTCAAATATCCTCGTGACCGGATGGCAGGACAAAGCGCGGAGACCTATTCGGCGCTCTACGGAAGATTTGGAGACCATAGACTAGATCAAGCTAAACGCATCTAGCTTAACATTGGAAACAAGACAGATAGCAAATAGCAGATAAAGGGGCTATCCTGAAAAAGATGACTCAGGGCGCATCACCAGAAATATCACTCTTGGCCCAAACGCAAGTCACAGATACGAAGAGATTCGTTGTGGGGTTGGGGGGGTGGTTGGGGTTTAGGAAATCCTCGTACTCTTTTGGAAGGGGGTTCCAAAGGAGAGGATAATTCAACTCAGGAAACGAATGGGAGAGAATGGGGGGAAAGTCTATTTTGGCACATCACTTACGCGTGGGACGGGGGGAGAAGCTGGGCTTTATAGCACTCGAGAAAGACTCAGGTCGAAGCTCAGACAGTACGCGAGAGAAAAATGAAGGGCCTCTGGAGAGAGCGGGAAAAAACCTAAATCCGGCAGGGGATGGGGGGAATGTCAAAAAAAACTTGGACACACACATAAGGGAGGAACAGGAAGAGGGCGGTGATAGAAAGGGGTCAAGACCATTAATTACATGAAAAGGACAAGCTTTCAGAGCGGTGGAAAAAGGGGGCGGCTGATACGACAAAAAGAAAGTTTGACTACATCCGACACTCAAAAGAAAGTAAAGACTGGAAGCCTCCCCCAACACGCGCTTCTCAAAAAGGAGAGGATGAACACGAAAATATGCCGACTACCTAGCGGGAATGGCGTCGGGAAGGGGGACGCTGGTTGGAAGGCACAAGACCGTATGCCAGCACCGTTGCACAGTCAACTTCCAGAAGAAAGGAAGCTGCAGACGAGGGGAAAAGCAGCCACAGAACAGTCTCATTAAAGTACAACGCAAAAAACCGCTTCTGGACCACTAGCGAACTCGGGCAAGGGCGGGAACCGCCCAAGGATCTCTCAACAACCACACTTATGGTATAGTAAAAGAAAGGGTCGTGGGCTGTGGAAAATGGAGGAATATGAAGTTCTGGAAATGCACATTCACTGGTGGTCGCAGGGTGAGCGCGGAAAGGGGGAAGAATAGCGGCCGGGTGCGCCGTTAAAAGAGGGTTCGAAGATGCTTAAGGGGGTGAAACGAAACCGATCGGATTAATCTTGACACGACGCGTCCCACCGAATGGACTAACTTCCCGCCGGTATGGAGGGAAACGATTTTCTGAGGCAGGGGGCCAACCGCGAACTTTGTAAAAAAGTTGGGGGGGGGGCGGCAAACATGCTGGTCCTTAAGGCGTGTGCTAGGCTATAATTCACACGTAGGTAGGTATTTGGGCAGGAAGCATCAGCTACAAAAGAATACCGTTCCTCCAGGAACTGGGGGTCTGACTTTTGGGTGGACAGGCAGGGGGCTAAGTAAAATTATACTTTAAGAATTAGGTGGGGTGGAAATGAAAAAATGTGTGGGGGGGAAGGTCCCCAGGAAAAGCCGTTCAGACTAGCGATAAGCTCCACGGGAGTTTGGGGCTGGGGAGGGGGGGGAGCCATTGGCCAGGGACGCAACGGCAGAAGGCAGAAACTGATGACCACGGACAGCGTACGGTGGAGCGCGATGGCTCCGATAAAAAAGGAAAAGCCCCAGTCTGATTCAACCGTTGGCGTTACGGGCGACCATTCCAAGCTTCCAAGTTTGGAACCCTAAAAAAAAAGAGTCTCCGATGAGGGACAAGGTTCTGCGTCGGGGAAAACAAAGTAGAAGAGGTGTGGGGGGACAGATTGAAAATGGCGGGTTCTCCGTCAAGAGGAGTAGATGTGCGATTGGGGTGGAGTTTCAGTGGCATAGGGGGGGAAATCGCTGAATAGATCACGAGCGTTGAGCCACTAATATTCAAACGTTAAGAGCGAGGGGTACAGCCCGATGCGAGGAAGATAAAGCGGTCGCGCTAGAAAGCGAAGAGGAAAACGTAACGCTCAATAACCAAGGGGCAACGAACAATACTGAAAAGGTTTCACTAGAAAGGACCTTCAAGAAGCCAAGCGTTTGAGCGAAAAAAAAACAGCACTCGCAACCAGGCAAAAGGGGAGCGGTTTGCAGGAGGACCTCTCTCCGGAGGAGTGCATCACGTGAGGCCGAGGGGCTTCTCGGATAATTAAGAAAGAGGGTACGAGAAACTCTCAACCGCGGGCATCGTGAGGTGAAGATTCTCTCGAAAGGAAGTCAAGCGTGAGTCCGCGGGGACCACGAACACGTGGTATGCTGCAAAAGAAAGGTGCCGAGGCGCCTGCCAGACTTCTGCGCTATAGGAGAGTAGGTGTCCTAATCTGTTCAAGGGCGAAAGGTCGCTGAACGACTTAATCTTTCATGTCAACATCACGCCGAAGAAGGCCCGTAACCGAGGGGAATAGAGCGAAGAAGGGATTCAGGCCGAGGGAGGCGACATCGAGAAGTCAGCACCTGAGGTGGAAAATAAACAAGCAGAATGCGGTTTCCGGTGTTAGCAGTAGGCACAAAAAGGGGCTTGAGCCTCTCTCGAAACAGGTCGAAAAACGCGGGTAAAGAACCGACCAAAGATCTAAAAGGTAGTCGAGCACGATTCGACGAGATTAGTTCGCAGCGCGCAGGGACTGCACAGCTCGATAGGAAAGGCAGCGCACATCAGAAACTGAAGCGGCGCTATATTCTCTAACGTCAAAAAGAAACGGCATCAAATCGTGCCGTGAGAGAGCAATCAAACAGGACGCCCGCCACCATTGAGATTTTCTTACGGGGCCTGGTCACGCAAGGGGCTTGGCCCATGAGAGTGACGGGGCAGTAGCTGGCGGGGCGCGACGGGACAAACGAAGGGGGGCATAGTACGCCGGGGTGAATTAACAAAAACACTAAGACTGAAGTTTATTCGCTTCAGGGATCGGAAAAACGCTCAAGGTTCTCGGATGTTAGGGGAGCCGGCAGAATTAAGGTGAAGAACAACAAAGCCGGGGCTCTGGGGGTTCCCCATCCGACAACTTGGATAGGGGAGTTCCAGGGAGGCACCGAATACATAGAAAATTAAAGTTCGACTGTTTGGAAATGACGCACACTAGCAGAAAGGGGAGCCCAAAAAGGCGTTAGGGGGAAGGGACTTCGGCGTCGGCTAGAAAGCGTCAAGCGCGGGAACGAGATACTAAGAAGAAATTCGGGATCATCGAGAAGGAGCGCAGGGTGCTATCAGGTTAAGGGAGAAGCTCAAAGACTATTTTGGCCCTCTCAAACGGGGAAGAAGAACGACCGGGGGGAATTCCTCCCAACTGGCAAAGACTAAGGGTCACACAACGGGTCACCAAAACAATTCAATACAACTGGCGAGAGCTAAGTCCGACAAACAAAGAAAAGGAAAAAAGATCAGGAAGTAAACCAATCAGCGACTATATCGGGGGAAAAAAAGACTCTGAGGTCACTCAACGAATCGGACGCGATTTCAAAGTACCATATGAAGGACAAATGACAGTCCTTCAAAAAGAGGGAGCGGAAACAAGCACAGATGATCTTAAAACAGAAGGAGGACACAGCGCTATGGCGCAGGAGAGAGGGGCTGATAGGACTTTAAGGAAAGTAAAAACGAAACGACACCAAAAACCAGGGAGCTGTGAGGAGCCTACAGTTAACACTCCAATGAGAACGGCAGCAAAGATACGTGGCGGGGAAGACAAGCGAGTCAAACGCTGATTACTTCTGGGGGCCAACATCATCTTGATAACTATATTCAAAGCACATCGCACGTCATCTACCAATCAGTCCAAAGGGCGGAAGGGCATGGCTGGTCAAAAAAAGCCTAAACACGTGCACTTCATAAACAAAGAGGAAGAAAGTCGTAGAGCCGGCCTCCACCTAATGGGGGGGGGCACGCTCAACATGTGCCGATAAAGCCGGGGAAGTATAGACAGGTAAAAAGCGTACGGCATGGGGGAAATCACCTGAACGCCAATATGCCTGTCCTGGACGGGAACAGCCTTCAAAAGGATTTCTGTCACGGGAAAAAAAAGGCAAGCTCTCAAGGATTAAAATAAAAAGGATCTGAGCTAACTCGGAGATTTATGGAGAGTACTTGGGGGGCTTGAAAGAGATAGGCGATTTTGCCAAGGGCCAATGGGAAACCGGGGGCAGGATTTGACCGGAACCGCAGGAGTTGAGGAAAAGGTTGCGTGCAAAAAGTTTAAGGGCTAGAAGACCGGTGGGGCCGGATTTGGTGTTGATAAAGGGATCGGCACGTTTTCGTGTGGACTGAAAAAAGGTTAGGACGCTGCCTTGTCCCGGGATGGTAGATTCTGACAGCGGTGGAAGAGCGTGAACGCTCGTGATCAGAGCTGGGGTATATCCTCTCTTGGGGAGCGTGACGAGAAAACGTCTTTCTCAAACTGAGCTGGCGGCCAGGAGAATTTGCTGGACTGCTAGGGAGCGAGGAATCGACAGGAGGGAAGTGCCGTCGGGAAAAAGGTTGTGAGTCCGAGTTCGCCCGAGAAAGGAGGGAAGTCTGGAGGGACAGGCGCCCGAGGAGGTGGGATGCGTCGAGACGGAAGAACCGGCTTGGCGTTAAGGGAAGACTACTCGTGTTATTTAAAAATACTTTCCCGGTCTACCGATTTTTAAAAGTCCGTTTACGAAAAGCGCTTGGGGACCACTATCGAAAGCTGGATGAGGCAGGGCCAGGGTGCGGCCTCGTTGGGGATGAGACTCGCTACTTTGTAAGGGTTTTCTGAAGAGTATTTTGGGGGGATGCAGTCCAGGGAGGGGAGCGTGGGCGTACCGGGAAACTGGGACGTGATCGTCCGGAGAGGGTTGAGGGAAAAAACTTCGCCGGGGACAGCTCTGCCGTATCTAACGACTCCGTTGCGATATGCCGGGAGCGCGTCGGGAGGAATCTAGGTTCGCGAGAAAGGAAGGGTCAACCAACGGGAGATTCACTACGCAAAAACCTAGCTTTGATGCGAAAATGTTCAACTTAGGGGTCATTGAAAAAGTATAAATAGGTGGAGGGGGGGCAAGTCGTCGGTCCGCTACGGCTTTTTGAGGGGGGGGAACCGCGAAAAGTTGGGGGGGGGGGAGTACAATAAGTAGGGGGAATCACGAGGGGGGAGAGAAAAGCGTAAAGCAGGCAAGACAAAAGTTCAGGAGGGGAAAATAAAAAGCTTCTCCTAACCGGGAGGCATGTCAAGTCAACCTGTCATGGAACATTGAAACCTCGGGGTCGTGTCCCACATTCTCTCGAAAGCCTTGCAAAAGGGCACTTTTAAGAAGAGGGCACAAGAAAACGTAACGAAGGGGAAAAAAAAAATGAACGTGTAGTTGCATTGGGGGCAATCGTCACGGCAAACTTGATCGTGGCCGACCGGACGGGAAGTGGACGCATAAGGAAACTGAGGGAGGCCTGGATTCCTTGCTTTCTATCAGTCATGCCAATTTAGCGCATGGATGATAAGAAATATAAAAGGGAGATGAGATCGACATAAAACGCCAAGAAGACGGCTTTTGGGGGTCGAACAAAGGACTGAAAGAAATGGTCGAACTGAAAGGGAAAGGAAGATCTGGTGGGCTATAACCCTTGGATCGAAAGGGGGTGGGGTGACGGAGTAAGGGGGGGCAGTGCTACCGCGGTGAAGGAAATGGGTTCTCACGATGGGCATAAAGAACGTAGAGGTCGACATTATGGAGGCCGATCGGCGTGGGGGATCAATCTCCTTAACTCACGCGGAAGCAATCTTGGGGGGGGGGCTTCGGCAATGAAAATGAAAGAAAAAAAAACTTCCTGACCTAGTGCGCAAGTCGATACCAACTTTCAGGATGCATTCAGAAAAGAAGGGCTCTTCGACTATAAAAAAATCTGGAAGTCTATCTGCGCATCACTCCACGATACAAACGTTAGCGTGATAGAACGGCGGATTGGCTGGAAGGGGGAGTGAGAAATCGAGCTCGCTTGAAAGCTGGAGCTTCCCCTAAATTGAGCAAGGGTCCGCCAGGCACAGAAAAGCTCTAGGAGGGTGAGCAGGACAGGCGCAAACCGCGAGAGACCGGCGAAAAAAAAACAGAACCTGATTGGAGATCCTCGGGATAAAAGTGGGACTGGGGGGCAGGGGAGCTGGGAGTAGACTATAGGGAAGAGCTGCGCGGGATAAACAGGGAAGGGGAAAACAACTAACAGTACATGGATGCAATGCCCGTGATCCAAGGTATTGTATGGCGCTGATCAGTCGTGGATATAAAAACTAAACTAGAAGGGGAGAATAGATCGTTACTCAAGATCTAAAATTTCCAACAAGACAAGATCGCAGCAGGGCGGTGAGCAGGAAAAGAAAAGCATTCAAAAACGAAGATAAAAAACGGCCTGCAAAAAAAAAAAAGGGGGGCCAAAAAGAAAAGCACGCATCAGAGAGGTTTGGGGCTTCTGAGGGGAAGTCCCGTAACTTCACTCTGTCAGGAACGGAAGGGAATCAGAAGGGGAAGGTTTTAAGACTCTTAGCATAACGAAAAGGAAATAGTGTTTCGTGGTTTCATAGACTCGAGCGGGCGTCGACAATTAAAAGGACAGGCCGCAGGCGACACATGCATTGCCAAAGATTAGATAAGGAAGGAGGATCCGGACAACCTATGCCGGATGGGCGTGCAACCAGAAAAGGGGTTGAACCACAAACTACTTCTGGGAAAAGTAAGGTCAATTTGATACCAGAAGAAGGAAGTGCGCTAATTTACTATTTCAACGTCAAGGTATAGAGGGTAGGGCGGGCTGAGAAAAAACAATTCTGATGTACCTGCTACTGGGGGGCAAGCCATACCAAAAATCTCCTTCAAATGGACCGAAATTTAAACGACTGGCACAAAACAGGAGCAGGGACTCACATGAGGGAAGAGGGCCACAAAAAGAGCTCAGGAGGTCTTCCTGGGCCTGGAGGGACCAAATTCCATCCTAAATCAGCCGTCGAGGCAAAAAATAATGGAAAGGCAATGAAGTAGGTAAAAAAAGCGGTCGCATGAAAAGGGGCACGGGGCCCACAGTCTGGAGGTCCCAGAGATAAAAAAAAAAACCGTGCGGCCCCTCTACCCGAGCACAAACTTCAGCAAGGGTAGGAAAAAAAATACATCGAAAAAAAAAAGGGAGGAGAGGAATAGAGGAAGAAGGGCGGCTTGCTAGGTTAGAGTCCTTGACAGGAAAAGCTGGCTTAGGGGCGTTAGCGTGGGGAAAAAGTAAGGAAAAGGGGGCTGACAGTTGGCGGCATACCAGCGCGAGGAAAGCTAAATTAGTAAGGAATGTGAACTAGGATCTGACTTCTGAGAAGGTGGGGAATCTGGGGGGCGACCCCAATCGACCCCAGAAGACGAAAAGTACCGCGGGGGTAGAAAAATGGATGCGGGGGGACTTCGTGCTTCATAATGGATTGAAGAGCAGGGGGTGTGGGCTGTCGAAAGGGCAGGAAAAGGTTTCAGGTATGTGTGGCTGGGGCATGATGAAGTTCAGAAAATGACGAGGTGAATGTTAGGGAAAAGAAGACATGGAGCCCATTGCAGTTCAACGGAAAGCCTGGTGAGTGGGTTGTACAACAAGGTATTCCCGACGGTATCCCGGAGGGGAAGAAGGTGAGGTGGGGGTGAAAGACAGTTGTTGGGGGGGAAAGGCCCCAGGCAGGCCTTTATCACGTGGCCGTGGCTGACGCCAAGGAATAAACGCAAAAAAACATGGGCAGCCCTGTCCAAGGAGAAGCGATAAGGATCGGCAAAGCGCGATTCCTCCAACGCAAGCGGAAGGAGAGGGGATGATGGAAGCAAAAAAAAAAGAAAGAGGAATGCAATGAGCCCTTATGGTCTCTAAGGGACGGGGGAGCGACTGATTCCCCCAGCGTCCCTCAAGCTGTACTAACACGATCTTCTGGCTGGCTCCACCGATGAAACCTTTTTTGAGGAGACTCGGACGAAAACTAAGGAAAACAGGCTCCCCGACCATGCGGGTCGTGGGGTTACTTGGCAATCGAATCGGAGAGTTTCTGTCGGATCGGGGGACTTTTTAAGAGGACAAGCCGCGACAAGGGGAGGGAAAATATGTCGGAAAGCGCGAACATCCTCAATTGGCGGGCTATTCTTGAGACGATCGTCATAGAGCAGGCGCAGGGAACGAAGGTCGAAGATAGTCCATAAGCGAAACACGGGTGAGCTGTTAAAGCAGATGATGCACATCTACGTTCGTAGGGAAGGAGGGAGTCTAAAAACGGCCGAGTTCGCTGGTAAGAGATCCATGTGCAGGTAAGGCTTCCGCCGTCTCCTGAGGGAGGTGTGTGGAAAAGAGAAGAGCCAGGAATCAGACTCTAGGGAAAAAAAACTCTCCTCCCTACATGGTCGAAGGGCGGGATTGGAGGATGGCTCTCTCAAAAAAGGGGGGGGGGTGGAATGAATCATCGTTCAGATTGAGCCGTGCGCCACGATTATTAGATGCATAAACGGGCGGTCTCCTTCATTAAATCATTTGTCAGGAGATCAAAAATGCTGGGGGAAAAGACCATTCATATGGAGAAGACCCATACGAAGGGGTGCCGTGCGTTTAAGGAGAGAGGGAAATGCTCAAGAATATCGCCAGTATCAATATGAAAAAGAAGAGTCTCGAGGTATTCTCCGGATTCTTTGGAGCACTTCCTACAGCCAATCAAGGGAAAAATGTCATGGTGGCGCTTTAGGGAACCAGAATAGTCTTAGAAGAACTGTCGCGAAGAAGTCTGGGAAAAAGCCCAAAGGCCTCTGAGTAAATAGGAAGGGAAATACGAGATGGTCTTTCGACATGCAAAAAGGGGCTCCTGAATACGAGGTTGACTCCACCAAGAAAAGTCCTGCTCTGAAGGAAGATTCTGAAGCAACGTCCAAGCAAAAAAGGGTATTAAAGGGGGGAATTGGATCTCTTCAATGCCCGCCACCCTGACTAAAAAAATTGCGTAGTTAGGGGGGGAAGTGGAGGCCAAAGGAGAAACTTAAGGCCAGGAGAAAAGTGGGGAGGGTCTGGAGCAAGTACAACAGCTGGATAAAAATTAATGGGTGGGACAGTAAAGAAGGGAAGGACAAAAGGGCGGTACTGAGGCCATGCTGGAATGGCCCACGGGAAGCGTCGAGATTCAAGAAGGTCTGGGGGAAGGAATAGCCACGCTTACCGGGAATGGGGGGCTAACACAAGTAGAAGACTTTTTCACAAACGAAGGAAACTGGAAAAAAATTCTTTAAGAGGGCGGAACCGGGCAGAATAATGAACTGCACTTATCGTTTTAAATACCCAATGATCACCTTGGGACCGAATGCTCTGACCGTTTTGTTCCTTTCCTTGCGCAGAGAAAAACAGGTGGGCTCAGAGAGTGTCGCCCAGGCCAGTAACTAGAAGAAGTGGCATCTCCTTGGACCGATAGTCGCCCTGGGAAGAGGGTTATACAGTAAGAAGTTTGACCAACTAAGGTACTGCAAGTGGACGCTGGTGGCAACCGGAAAAGAAGAGAAAAAGGGACGGAGAGGGAAAGTGTCAGGTCCTCTAAAAGATAGCTCAAAAGGAAAGGTAATGAAAAAACCAATACGAGGGGAAAGAGCGAAGAGCATTCCTCACAACGAAGGCATCTCAAAAAGGGACGAAGTAATCGTGGAAAAAAATCGTTACGGAAAAAAGGAACAAGGGCACATTCTCTTGAGACTGCACGGCACAAAGGGCCGGACAAAGGACACTCCTTGGCAAAAACCCTATGGAAAGGGGCCCAAGCAGCCGTTTCATTGAAAAACATATCACAAGGAACTTTCTCCGTTATCCGCAGAGAAGCTACTCAGGAGAAAGAGGAAAACATCTTATCTTAACCCTGCTCAAGGGGGGGGGGAAAAATTGGCTGGATGATAGAGAATGACACAATTATACGTGAAGGCAAGCCCTCTTTTTAGAACTAACGTCGAGATCAGACGTACCAAAAGCGACTGTACGGCCACAGCTACGCATCATCATCGGGCAGCTCACACACTCACTAGAGAACAGGAACGGAAAAAGGGCGGAGACGGAACTAGAGAAGGGGAAAGAAACGAAACGGGGAAATACATATAACACAAATAACACTTCGCATCATATAACTTCCTAAACCAAATAATAACGCATAAAACAAAAACCTTTCCGGGGAGAAATCAAGGAGAAGGAAGAGATGCCAAAGGAGATAGTCAGGGATGGAAAAAATATCTTCTGCACATCCAACTATTCCTGAACCAATTGGCAAAATAGTTCACCTTTCGAGGTCACGGAAAATCAGACTCGAAAAACACAAATTCGGGGGGGGGAGGGAGGGCGGAGAATCACACTATAAGTGGGAATACTTTTGATTTTCCATTCTCCGATATTTTTCCACGGTGTCAATTTGAACGACCAGGGGGAGAGTGTGGCCCTAGGTCAGAGGGGTCTGGGAAAGAGGGGGGAAAGGTTTAGGGTTGGTCGCTCTCGAATTTTTTGCATTTGGTGATAGATAAAGGGGGAAAGTGGGAGTGGAAAGGCTGCAGATGGGTAAAGTTGAAAAAAAGGGGGTCCGAATTCGGGGGGGAGAGCGGAACGCTCGTTATCAGCCTTTTTTTAAATCCGTCGGCCGTGAATCGTGGGATAGAGACACCGGAGTTCGCAAACGAGCTGTACGTTAGAAGGGGGAGTGTGTATGAGAAGTTCTATAGAGAACTACGACGGAGGTTGGCCCTCATCTTTCCTAGTTCAGCGCGAGCCAGGGAGGAGCAGGGAAGGAGAACTTGGGGTGATTCTGGGCGTCAAGTAACCGGCGGGGAGTGGTCGTGAAAGAGGCATTATGAGTTTCAAGTGTCAAGAAATACGTGGCTGAAGTCCGCAGGAGGAAAGGGGAAACAGGGAAAGGGTGAAGACCGCGAAGGGGGGGGAACATCGGAAGGGTCTGTAAAGGGGTAGTGGAAAGTGCGGGGGGGGAGGACGCTATCTCTCCGTTTAGGCCGTATGGTGTGGGGGGTTGATACAAGATTCCTGGGGGGAGGGGGGGCTGAAAAAGGGAAGGTGGTCTTTCCGGGACTGTCTTGGGCTACAGTGATTCACGGCGTGGTGAAGGACCGGGACAAACGTAAAAAAAAATTGCAAGAGGGAGATATTAAAGGATCGTACCCGGGGAGCGCAAGGGGGTTATGAATGATGCTAAATCTAGGGGAGGCTCTAGGAATCTTCTCTGGAACCTACCGTGAGCGCTTGGAGCAACCAGTAAATTCACATCCACGAAGGATTGTTCATTGCTCACGGGGCGGGAGGCTGGTCGGGAAACCGCTGCCTTTAAGAGCACGCTTAGTACGGTCGGCTCAGAAAGAAGGTTGGAGAAAAAAGTGCTTCAAGAGGGTTGGGGGGTACGGGGATTTGGAACCTGCCGGCGTGCGCAGAAAAGAAAAAGACAAAGCGACTGAAAAATCCATGCAGAGGGAAAGGTAACGAAACAGCGCACTGGTTAAAACAACGTTAAATTCCCAGAAATTGAGTAAAAAAGAAGTAGGCGGGGGGACCCCGTCACAGAGGCGGAAGAACTGCCAAAAAGGGGCTAATAAATACAGACGACCACTTCAATACTTAAGGATCGTACGGGTGGACGTTGATTACACGTGGGGGGGGGAAGAAGATCAAGGGAAAAAAAGGGAGAGTAACAGAAGGCTGGCGGGTCAAAAGAAAGATTCGGGAAGTCCATATATTGGCCGGCGGGGGGGCGAGCATCCCGAGATGCGTGAGAAGGTGAGATCAATCTCCAATACAAGGTAACGACGCTAATCCGCGATTGGGTTAGTGGAGACTCGAAACTTTGGGAGACGGAGGATAATAAGATTTGGGGGCTAAGGAAAAAAAAAAAAAGCATACCTTAAATGTTCTTAAGACGACAGCACGAAACGCAGTTGGGGAAGTGGCAGCCCCGAAAGGGGTCAAATAAAGAGAAGGGCATCTGGGGAGAAGAGGACCAAGTCCGGGGGTGGGAGGGGATCTAAACACGCTTCCAGCCCCGCAAGGGGGGGGGGCTGTACAGCAAAACTGAAAAAAGACAGTGGCTCCGTAGGGAGGAAAAACGATGTGATCCGAACAGTTTCCGTCGTGTCATAAACGCAAAAGGGAAATCGTTGGAAGACCTAGTAGAAGCAGTTCGCACGCCTACAGTAAGGAGAAAAGGTTACGGATCTCCCTCGAGTGTGGAGGATCGAGTTCCGACAAGACTCTCGCGGATGACGATGTATCTTCTTGATGAAAAGAAAACACAGAGCGTGGACAAACTCCTTTAAAAAACTCCCAATCCACGCGGAGCAGCGAGAAGGAGAGGAACGAAAAGAGCGGGGAGGAGGGAAGCCTCTGTCCAGAGAAGGGGGGAGCTTTGGTTAAGAGGGTTTCATCGGGCAGAACTACGGTCTCGAACAGGGAAAGCGAGCAGACTATGGCAGCACCAGCCGGAGAGGAGGCGTGAAGGAAAGGGGTTGCTCGGCTCGCTCTTGGGCGATCAAAACGTCAGAGCGTATAAAAGGGAATGCCTCCGAAGAAAAGAGTATATTTAGCGGGAAAGGGACGAAACACATAGAAGAAAGGAGCAGTGGAGTAACTGCCTAAAAAACGTCGGGTCAGGTTTCCACCGAACCTCCTCCCCTGGGCATCGGTAGGCGAAGAGCGTGTTAGCAAAAGAATCTGACTAAAGTAGGTATGAGCCCGGTCAATCGCAGAGTCCCCGGAAGGGGGGGGGTAAAAAAGACATTTGGGGCTCTCGAGAGCAACTTATAGGTGGTGGCGTCTGCTTTCAAAAATTGGGCGATCCTCAAGAGGATCGAGGAGAACTGAGCAGGACAGGGAAACTCCGTGAGGAAAAATGCCGAGCTGGACATCGTAACACGAGAACAAAACTGAAAGCTCTGTGGGAACGTCAAACACAAGGGATTTACCACCGACTTATTAAAGGTAACGTCCCGGAATAATTCCGAAAAAAGTGCCGGCGGAAGTTACAATTGCCCAGGTTGTCACGTTCGGCGGGCTGCATAACAAACCTTCTAAACCACTATAGGAAAAGGTAGACTTAAAACATACAGATGAACAAAGAACCGCCAATTAAAGGCATTAGTCCCCACCAGAGCATCAAGGGGAACCAAGACTACTAAAATCGCGCCGACCTCCATCGGGTCATGACTTGAAAAGCGGGGGACGATTTCATGGCAAAAAAAAAGATGTGTAAGAATATCGCAAGGGAGATTCAAAACAGCAAACCCGGGGAAATACCCTAGCAGACTCCTCTTCCGTCTGGACCAAGAGCCGTCCTCAAGGACAAATCTCTCAAGCAGACGACCACAGAACTCGTGGGGGGACGAAAACACGCCAGAAAACCCTCATGGGAAAAAGGTCGTCAACACAAAAGAGAAGCTCTAAAAAACTATTAGTGTACCCTATAGAGGGTCGGAAGGGTACTGAAGGGAAACTGGGGGGAAGTCGTGTCTGCACACTCTGGGTCTCATGGGGGGATGGGGCGATTGTTACGGGGGGAGAAACAGTGGAGAAGGGGAGACCAAGGGATCTGAGACGATTTAGGAGGACACAGGGAAGTGTCGACTGGACTGATTAATGAAGCGTTTTATTCCACGCCGCGAAAAGGAGAAAAACAAGAGGCGTTTGAGGGCTCATTAAGTCAGGGGAGGGCCCGATAATGTTGAGCAGCGCCGTGTGGTGGCCGAAAGGGCGGTAAGGAGGAGAAAAGAGGGGGGTGCGTCGTCCTTCAAACATGGGGGTATCCTTTATCATAAACCCCCGAAAGAGCGCAAGACTTACGAACGTCCTGTTAAAAAGGGGGAAAATTGAGAGGGAAAAGTGAAGTATCAAGGGCCGCGTACTATTATTTTGGTGGTAAGCCCGTGGGGGGGCCCCCAGAAGAAGGTAGGAAAGTCCGGGGGTACTGTTTCGGGAGAAACCTGTAAAGAGAGTCCGTTGGGGTGGGGGCGAAGGCTTTAATGTCACTGCGCACTGACCGAGGCATGCTATTTATGCAAAAAAGGCCTCAAATTTACTGATCTCTATGAAAAGGAAAAAACCGAAACGCCATCTTCTTCCCTTTACGTTGGATCACAAATTGGGGGGGAAAGAAGAAGAGGGGACCTTGAAAAAACGCTCCGGGGAGGGGGGGGGGGAAAAATAAACACGATCTCTGAGGGCTCGTCATAGTGTGGAGGAGGGTCGGGGCCACCGATGAGCATGAAGGGGAATGAGAGCTGGGGGGAGGGAAGGGGCTCTGGACGGAAAAAACCTTGCAATGGATGTTGGGGGCTTTCCACGACAAAAGATGAGATTCGCTATCCTGGACGTTTGAGATTGCCAAGCTGAAAAAGACGAAACAAGGGAACAGGAGGTCACCGTAAAGGATGGGTCGGCTGTGAGCGTCTCGTTTATCTCATCAATCAAGACGGTCGGGAGGGAGGAACCTAGGAGTGCCAAGGACCTCTTTTGAGTCGGACCTCATATAGTCCATATCCAGGACGTTTCAGTCGGGGGTCCGAGGAGGAGGGTATGTTTCAAGAGAAGGGACAGAAAGAGAGGAGGAGGGGCTTTCTCGGGGAGTCGAAAGGTTGTGCTGTTCCATCCATCGTGGAATAGGAGCCATACGATGGCAGAATTACGAACGAAGGAGTCTATACGAGACCGAGTGGGGAAACTCGGAGGGCTCATCTAAAAGTCATTTGGGACAATTCAGTGAGCAACAGGCAGGTCTGAAGGGAAGGCACTAACGAAGGGGGGGGGGGAGGGGGAGCGCTTCCTCACGCGCTAGATAAGTGAAGTTAAACCATACCTATGTAAGTTCGATCAACCAAAAAGTGAGAGAGGGTCTCGAGGGGGGGGGCCTTATCTGATGAGAAAAAACGAGAGGTTTAAGGTATAAACGAGAAGCCCCGGAGTGGATCTGCGTAATTGAATCGGGGTAACTTAAGCCCTGAGGTTCTCAAAACTGGTCAGCAAACGAGGGGAAAGTGAAAAAAAGAGGGGGGGTGCTGGGGCGAGGAGAAAATTCGGAGAATTCTAGGTGGGCCGCTTTCCCTCCCAATGAATGAGGAGCGGGACGTAGAGAAGCTGGGGGGGAAACTATTATTGAAAGCAGTCAAAAAATTCTACTCTTTAAGTATGCTCGCCACAGACAACAGGGACTGAGACGAAAGTAAGAAGTGAAAAAGTCGGCATATCAGGGGGGGAGGAAGGTCATTCCCTAACGACGCCCGCAAAGTCAGAATTGAGGTTGAGGACGTCAGGGGCCCAAAGGACGTACGAAAAGGAGGGAGGGCTCGGGATAAAATCTAGGGTACACGATTAGGGGGGGGGTCATAATGCTTTAGGAACGGTTGGCTTAAACAGGATGTACGGGAAGGCGGAGGGATGTGAGGGAAAACTCAGGAAGCGGGAGGGGAGATCAAGAACTCTTAATCAACTCTGGGACTACAAAACAACCTTGACAAGAAACAAAGGCGCCAGCGTCAACAAAAAAACACGAAGGGGGACATGGGGAGCAAAGATGAGAGAGATCAATAAAGCAGGGGATAGGGAAAGTTCATAATAGGGTTGAATGACCAAATACAATAAAAAAGTGGGCCTCAAATAAGGACGTGGGGAAGGAGAAAGGATTGGAACACGAAACGGGAATAGCCATCTGGTCGCGGAAAAAGACTCAATTAAGGGGGGGATCTCGGCTGGTGCGACCTTTAAACTTCCATCGCGGCTGCAAACTAGTAAGAGGGTGGGCACTGCAAGAAGGTGTCTGTCTCCAAACGGAGAGGGCCAAACAAAAACTTCCAGTGGAATCATCGAAAAAAATGACAAGAAGGGCTATCAAACCAATACGGCAATACCACTTCGCTACGGAACGGCGAAAAACTCTAACATTTGCCCTCCAAGCATCTTACGATCTCGGTAAAAGAGCGTGAATTCAAACGGGAAACCTGGGGGGGGGGGGAAGAGAGGGCGACCAATTAAAGGACACGTCCACCATAAGTACAAAGGCTAGGTCACGAACCCAGAGGAAACAAGGACTAAGCATTCCACTACCGGGGTCGCAGTTCATAAAAGAGCGATTAGAATAACTAAAGAGAAATCTGAGAGGCAAAATCTCCACTTACCAGTACTCTTTGGCAGAAATTAACCCTGAGATACGGGGGGGATCTCTGTTTTCTACGACTGCTCTATAAAGCGTTGAGGATCACTTATACTCAAAAAAAAAGAAAGAGCGGAACTGCTTCACTCAGAAACATTCACGCTCAGATGCCCGCGAAAAAAGGAGGATGAACTGGTTCTAAGACCAGAGGGGAGAATTCACATCCCACTCTTAGTACAAAACATAACTTTCCTACAACGCTACGGATACGACTTAAAAGGAGGAAATGGATCTCAAAAAAAGGAGGCCAATAATCGATAGCGTAGATCTTTCCAACACAACCAGGGTTAAAAATCGTCTGCTGTAAACTTGTAAAAATAAAGGCAAGTCCTTGAACTTTCAGCGCCCACCGGAGGAGCGGCAAGAAAAAGAATCTATAAAAAAACAAAACGTATGTGGAAAAAGAGTAGCGTTCAAAAGGGTCGCCCTAGTGAAGGATGTAATGAAAAGATACTTGGGGGTGCAAAGGCGACCTCTATTTGTGAAACCCCAGGGAAGGGGGACAATGACCGAGTTGTGGCCAGGAAAGATGCGGAGGAAGCCATGGGGGAAAGGAAGACTTGGTTGACGTCGCATAAGTTTTAGGGGCAGTAGGGGGGGTTTTGGGGGGAGGTCGTGCGGGGGGTCGTGTCCATCGCGTCGGTTGGCCGAGGTGTCGGTAGGCCGTTACTGTTTCTTAAAGGACAGTTGGAAAGGGGGGGCAAGTGAGAAAAGGAAGACGTCGATTTGCCGGCCTGTGGAAATCACGGCGTGAGCAGCTTTCTTCCTTCTCTTGGAGGTGTTCACTGATCGGGACTACCTCTGAGAAAGGCGGAGGAGGGGCGAGTTTTCTGCTAAAAGACTTAAGTCAGCCGCGCGACCGCTATCTCGAGGGAGCGGGAGGCAATTGGGGATCTCGGAGGGACAGCAGACTATACAACCGGCTGTGGGTCCGCTGGGAAGGGGACAAAGGATCAGAGGGGATTTGGCCTTGTAAAATACTGGTTTTCCCTTCTACGAGAAGGGGCCACCTGTAAAGTGGGTGACCGGGGCGCGTTTGCAACGAGAACGTCAAGGGAGGGAGGGAGAAAAGGTGCGTCGTGCAAAGGGTCTTTTACGTCGCGCAATGTCCTATTGGGTTTTTGTCATGCATCGGCAGTGGGGTTCGTGAGGAGCAGGGGGGGTTTCCGGAAGGGAAGGGGTGTGGCGACACGTCAATTTCTGGGAAAATTCTTTTGTACTGGCCCAAAAAAGAGTGAAAACTAAAGTTGGAAACGCTATCGAAGGGGGGGGGCAACAGTTAAGAGAAAAAGAGGAACCAAGTTCGGGCATCAAATCTGATAATCGAGTTCAGAGAGACTTACGGACCGTAGTCAGGGAGGGGAGGGAACCTACGGCAGACACAGTGAAAAGGTTTAGCTCTTCTTCTGTCTGGCTGCAAACGGTACTTGGCCGGTTTCGGGAGGGGAAACACGGATTTAAAGATCAGTGGGTAACAGTGGACCTTAAAAAGCTGACGCCTTTGTTTTTCGGCAAAAAGCGCGTGAGAAGGGGCGGCGTGGGCTCAGCGGGGAGCAAGAATCAAACTGCTACATGAAAAGCAGCGATATCCTTTTGTCAGGCAAAAGGGTCCCGTAGAGGAACCCTCCAAGATCGTGAAAATAGAGGGGGGGGGCAAAAAAAGACGGCCGAACTCAATCATTAATTGCTGGTCACAATAACCATTCTTCGGTCCGGGTGACAGGGGGCGGCACGGGGGGGA
>Ga0179593_1329127_pt1 | contig 26131 bp, 31 predicted proteins | sample CZODoug2_1_08_16_FD_185931 | JGI IMG/M metagenome (GOLD analysis project Ga0179593, IMG submission 185931) | Vadose zone soil fungal communities from Angelo Coast Range Reserve, California, USA - CZODoug2_1_08_16fungal (PacBio error correction) | ecosystem: Environmental > Terrestrial > Soil >...
GATACTTATGGGGATATACCTGCTCCTAGGAGCCACTTCGCTCCGGGCTAAGCTCATACACTTGGCCAACAAAACCAATCTTGCACAGCATAAGTCGAAAACTTCCTCCAAAAGGAACCGATCACCAAAGCCTTTGGGGAGAAGTCTCTTTACTTCCAAGGGAAAAATGCTGACTGAAAAAGAAAACGCTATCTCGCGGTGTCGAGGACGATTGGCTCAGTATTTGGAAGCGGTTGAGATTATTTAGCTGTTCCCATTGACACAATGGCAAGGGACAGGGATAGGGGAAGAAAGGATCTAGAATTGGCCCCGTGGCTGGGGAAAAAAGACGAGGAGAATCGCTGACAGTCCGGTCGGGGAAAACCAGGCGACTTGGGGGGAAATATGCTGAAAGAAGGACCGAAAAAGCACAGTCGGGGGAACAACAAAGGACAAGTCCGTAAAGTTCAACCAGGACACCGAACGGGAATACGAACCCTCGTAGGACATCATAAAGGAGGGTGGCTTTTTGCCCTAGGGGACCTGGTTGCGACTGGCAACCAAAAACGCTCTCGACTGTGTAAAACCAACCCTGCTCCAACTAAAGAGCTTTCCTAAAAAGGAAAAAGCTAGAGAAGCCTCAGATCAGGAATTTCGTCGGGGGCATACTGGGGGGGCGGCATAAGTCCTTGCCGACAGAGGAATGCTGGGAAATTCTCTCGAGTAAATGCGTACATCGCAAGTATGTGGGGAGAAAGCCTGGGGATGTTCGCCGGGCCGCACGTCTCAGGGGAGGGTGATCGCTAACCGGAAAATTGGGACGCGGGACCTCTTGGCGAGGATACGTTAGAGTCTCTCGTCATACGGCGACCGTAAAAAAGTAGGGCCCACCGTCAATCAACGTTTTTGGGGATTGGGAAAAGTGGTTGTGGGCTGAAAGAGGAAAAGTTCTACTGGTGGTAGTTAAAGCCATAAAATAATACGGATGGCTCTGTAAGCAGGGGACGTGAGCTTGATAGGTAACCAAGGGAGGAGTGAATCCTGGAAGACTGCAGGCGGAATCGAGGTTTGATTGAATTCATCTCAAAAGCGAGGTGGAAATAAGATGCCCCTTTAAAGGCCTGACGGCTCGAGAAAAAGAAGATGGACAACCACATGGCGGAGGGGAGGGACGGCAGATTGTAGAAGAATATCCGAAACAAAAAAAAAGAGACAGGATTTTCACTTTAGCAAAGACTAGGGAAGGGGGACCGCCGGTTGCGGGCACAGAGAGGTCCCCCTACATTAGAATCAGGTCGGGGGCCGTCTTGGATAAAGCTGACCAGAAGAGTAATTAAAAGGTTGTGTGCTGGGCGAGATGTGGCAGATGTTAAGCGAAAAAAAGGGGGGCAAAAATAGCGGGGGACCTGTATTTGGTGGGGCGCGGAAAAGTTACTTATTTCATGGGGGTGTTTTTCAATTGGGGTGCAAATTCTCATAGGTTCAGAGACCAAGCCGCAACAGTAAAAAACAGACAAACGGGGTTCTTCCGGCTCTAGCGAGAAAGAAATCCATCATACTGAATCAAAGGCAGATATAGAGAGGGCCTAACGAAAAGAACCCGAAACAACAGCTAGCTCGGCAAAAAGTGGTTTTAAGAGCAAACATTAGGAGTCGGGGAAAAAACCATATCCGGGGGTTTGAGCGGTGGGGTCCGCCGGAGAACTCGGAATTAAAATACCGAAGAGTAGAACATGGTCACTCAAACGGGGTGGGAGGGGAAAATCAATAAAGAAAAAGAAGAGGATGTTAATAAGGCCAGGATTGGAGGAAATGAAAACCAGCCCCGATTATGGAGCTATATCTAGGAAGTTCAGTGGCAGGTTTCGGCCTGTAAAAGCATGAGAGAGCTTTCTGAAGAGGCCTGAGCTGGCCTCTCAGAAACAGGTGAGTGGCCGAAAAACACTCACGCGCATCAGAAGGTGACAAAAACGTTGAGGACTGAGAGAAAAGCGGCGAACAGTATTGTCCCAATGCAAATTAAAAAAGCTTAGGGGTGGGAACCCCTTAGGTCGATCACTGTCACCCTATCCTGAAGCAGGGGGGAAGATTTCCAAGGGGAATGCATCCATCGAGTGACGCGAAACGGCTTGGGGGGGAAGTTACAATCCAGACCATTGTCAGGAGATCGAAAGAAGGAAGAGATCAGGTAAATCCAAAAGGGACAACTACAGGTCAAAGGAGGCGATATAAGTAGCTGTTGCGAAGAGTAAGAATCCCGGGAGTTGGGGGACAAAACGACCTCCTTGAAGGGAAATTGTGGGCTATCTAGACTAGGAGAAAGCAAAAGAGCGATTTAAGCAGGAAGGGGCCTGAAAAAAAAAGAGCAGAACCAACACAATTAGGAGGGGGGGTGTACAGATGAAACTACAAGCTCGGGGTTTGATGTCGCGATTGACGAGCTCGGCCAAGTACAGGGTCCAACGGGTTGCAAAGGCCAGGATGGTCGAAAAGTGTTGCGCACCCCAAGCTCAAAGAAAGCCGGGGCTCGGTGTACTCGGGGTCTTTGGAACGACCAATGAGGCCTCTCTAGGCTTAAGGAGAGGGATAGGCCAAGAAAAGGGGTCTGGGAGCCAAGTAACGGCAAAATCCATCTGGAAAGGGGTCGCGCGTCAACGCGGAGGCGGAAGGGTAAAAAGACCGAACTAGATCAGAACAGTTTCATAAGAAAGGTTATTCACACCGGAGGTGCCAGGGAATGGGTACAAAATACGGTCCTTTCGAAAGCAGAAAGGCGTGGAAATAGTGCGGTACAGGCTGGAGTGTTTTAATCACTCATTGGGACGGAGGCAACACACTCAGATTCTTGATCAAAAACTCGCTACATAAAAGGAGCCGCAGCACAGAACTGGATTGGGGACTCACTATTACTCATGGGATATTTCTGGCGTTCTTGTTCCTCCCAGAGAGCTGCGTGCATTGACATCGAAGTATTTAATGGTGTTATGGGAATTTTCTGTAAAAACTAAAAAAATTGATTGCCGAAAACGGCGGAAAATAATGTTCTTAAGCGAAGTTAGCTCTGGGAAAACTAAATTGGCGTCCCACCTCAAGATTCCAAAAGCGGCAAAGAAAAAAGTGAAGGTTTTGCGCGGACCCGTACCAAAGACTGGGCCATACTAACTAAGGTCCCAAATGCAGCAGAGGAGGTGGGAATGTCGGCGGGAGGGGGGGAACTCGGCTATAGAGAAAAAGGCTAAAGGAATGAATGGGGGATTAATCTCTCGTAGAATGAAGTGATGTGGCCAAGGAAGAGCTTGGCTCTAAAACTGAGAAACCCCAAAGTTTCTAAACCAAAACCATTCAAATAAAGAGGGTGCCACACCCGCTTACCAAAAGAGCCTCGGACCGGGGAACGAAAAAACGTCCAGTAGAAGTAGAAACAAATCTCAAGAGGGGTCTCGAAAATAGTGACGGGAAAAAATAAGACCATATGTAGAAATTTGACCTCGGAGGCGCCAAGCGGCCCTCGAAGAGCAAAGCTAAGTAAGGATATTCTCGGGTTATTACGGGAAATCCATACAAGACAGCCCATAGGCGTCTCCGCAGGGTCAAGGGTCTTTTTTTCAGCGAAGCGGGGTGGGAAAATGAGTTGAAACGAAGCAGAGCCGGAAAACAAGCTCATTTACCTTCCAAGAAAACTAGAGCTAACGCAGGCCCCGGAGGAAAAACTCTCCCTTCGGACAACTGAGAGGATGATCGGGGAGTGCGTCGTTAAAGAATGACAGAAGCTTCACGGGGCACTCCAAAAGGGAAGAGACGCTTGCCTAACCACCATCATTGTCCAAAGCGGGGGTTATATTGCGAGAGGAGGACCGGAAGGACCAGATCGTAAGTACAGATCACAAGAAAATTGAGATACGGGTCAAGGAGCATAATGATCACGGAGCCTGAACTAACTAGACAATTTCCCCCTTCTTGACCAACAATCACATTCTGTCAGCAGCTCTCGAGAGGATTTGGGGGGGGAGATTACTCTGGAGCCTCCCGTGTGAACCCCAACAAGTACCAAGAGGCCTCGTAAAACCGTACAGGAAAGAGAAACGAACGATTAAGCTAGTCACAGGGTAATTGAAAAGGGGGTGTTCCGCAGCAAGCTAAGCGAGTTCAAGTTTGGTGCGAAAAGAAAAGGTCGAGAAAACGCACAGATTATAAGTACGCGTTGGGTTCGGGATCAAGGGGGTGGGGGGACCCTGGTGGCACAGTCTCGCGGACGGGGGAGGTGGCGTATGGCAACGAAGGGTCTGGGGGTTGATGAGATTAAAAAATCATCCCCTGGGTTTGAGAAAAGAGATCCACGAAGGGACAACTATAGGGGTCGAGGGTAAGGGGGGGAAGTACAGGGGGGGCTCCAGGGAAATCTAGGTGGAGGGTCGAATCAACGCCAAATATCACCACGATAAAACTGCAAAAAGATGGCGGCCAACAGAGAGATTTCTGCTCATGGAAAAAGCAGGGGTGGAGGGGAAAGGTGACTAAAACGGTGGTGACGTTCGTTCTTCCTTTGACGCATGCTTCATCGGCACGGGGTGGTGCTTACTTTGGGAGCGGGAACTTTAGCGAAGGGGGGGGGGGGCGAAGAGGCGCCTTAAACAGATGGAATATGAACAATCAACCAAACGGATGCTAAGAGAGAAAACCTAGATAGTTCAAGAGGGACTATCACGAAAGGCCCCTTCCTCAACTAAAGCAAATACCCTAAACACTGCCAGTGGGACAAAACACCGACAAAACAGGCAGGCGCGCAGGAAAAAAAGGACTCTAACACGGGAAGATTACCAACGCCTTTGTATTGCGTCACAACCATCCGAAGCCGACTCACAAACTGTTTGGGGACTACTTTGAACGATGGGAAGGAGTCGGGAGGGGTAAATATGATGGCATGGGATAACGTATTGAAAAAGCAGAGAGGGACACGCTTTAGGACATAGGCAGAGAGACGTAAAACAGTGAAAACGTTGCTTTGTAGAGTAACCAGGGAGGTGAGTAATAAGTCTGAAAGGAACCCCACAGAACAAAATCAGGAGTTAACGAAAAGAACTTCGAGGTAAAAAGAGGCAACTGAAGAAAACAAAGCCATCAAGACGAAAGGAAAGGGGGGCTTTTCAGGGTCGAAGGGACCTGAACGCGCGAAGCGGGTCGGATCAAAAAAACAAGGGCCTACTCAGGAGGAGAGCGCATCGGCTGAGGAAGGTGCTCGAGGTCGGACTCTCATAAAGGGGACCTCGATGTAGAACGGGGGAACCATTAAGGTCTTAGCAACACAAAGAGAAAGGATTGTAAAAAAGGCTTTCGGCCTCGATTCGAGGATTGAAAAGGATGATACAAGTGAGGGAAATAACGGAGGGAGTGAGTGAAAAGCCTAGATGAAATGTAGCTATCGGACAAAACTGGGCAACAAGGGGGGGGTTGCTTATTGGTTTTCAAAAACGAGTAGATGGGATAAAGGTGGGACGTGGCAAGTAAAGAGTTGGACGAGAAGGGAAAGTATCAAAATCGGAATTGTCCAGAACCTTTACGTGATGAAGACTTTTTTGAATTCAAGAATGTTATTTTGCTTGGCATGGCTTGAGTCAATCGTTAAAATATTACCCCAAGGAGGTCGGTACCAAGAGGGGGGGGAATAGGGGAGAAAATCAGACGAGCCCCGTCGATGACAAGAAAAGGGGACGGGGGAAGATAGGGAGGCTGGAAGTGTGAATAGCATAACTACATCAATAAAAAAGCGAAACGGTTTCAATAGCAAAGGGGTCTTACTTCGAAGGGTAAGTCTGTTGTATCAAGATGAGACAATCATCCAGGGGGATCGCTTGAGTTTGCCCCTCTTGTAATTGAAAATTGGGGCGCATAAGAGGTGCACGTGGTCCTCCGTGCGATGGTCATTTTCGGGTGGCACCGGCCCCTTCTTTGATTGGGGGGTGCAGTTTCTCAATTGTTGGGGACCACGGGGAGAGGGCCATCTTCAAAGACAACAGACAGTTATGAGCGAGTACGAGGATACGCCAAGAATCATAGCATCAAGTAGGAAGGGGAGGTCCAACGGACCCCGCAAAAAGGGCTGTAACGCGCATGAAACTTACTTAGATTTGGGATAGGCTCTGGGGGGGGGTAGGGGTTAAAACGAAAAACAAAAAAAGTTTAAATTGACTAATTTTGGGGAAAAAGGAGAAAAAATAACGAGAGCGGAAGGCGGTCGACTTTTTAACTACAAAGGGAGGGCAAATAAGACCGACTGTGAGGTAAGAAGCGATGATGTTTACAGAAGAAACGTCTCCTCTGAACTTTTCTCTATATGGAAGAAACTGACTAAAAGGGAATGGGGGAGTGTGGAAAATATACGGGGAAGAAGCTTCAAACGAGAAGAGGACTGTAATTGGGCTCATCGAAAAAAAAGGCCGGTCCTAATAGGGAGAAGGATTTCAATAGGAGTCCAAAGGTAAAGGGGCAATATTCTTCTTTTGAACGTCACCTGGGAGTGGAGACCGTAAACCTGGTGTAGCTAAAGTCGTGAAAGGTAATTAAGAACGGAGTTTTGGAAAAAAAAAAGTCTTCGTTTATTTTAAAGGGGTACAGGTTATCCACGCAGGGAGACATCGGAGATCACGATAGAAGGCACTCTAGAAAATGGGTTTTAAAAACACTAAAAAATAAAATAAAAAAAAAAACTAAATAAGGAGAAAAAGAAGGAAAAAAACAATACGTAATAAATAAAAGAAAGAAAATGAAAGAGAAGGTATAGCGAAGCTGGGTGGAAACCCTCCTGTGTAAACATTTTGGAGATCAGAATTCTCTAACTCAAAAAAAGGGTATCAGTCGCAAAAATTATCTCTCCAAACTAAACAAACACGGAGAGGAATTAGATTAATAACATGGCAAAAGATAGGGGGGTGAATCGGGCTTAGAACAAGTCCTTTTCAAGCGGAGGGGTGCCATGGAACATGGCCCTTACAACGATATAAAGCTAGGGGTACCGGTTGAGGGTGTCCAAGAAAAGTGGCTTACGATACTGCTCGGGGAAGGCGTAGGAACGTGCGGGGGAAGCCGAGATTGTCGACGGCAGCAGACGAATGAACGCGTCAAAGGCAGGATGATTAACGAGGAAAAAAACCCGGGACCGGGAGTCTAGCGTTGTACAAAAATTCTGCACGGGCATGTGGGACAAAAAGATGGCGCAGCACACAGAAGGGGGAAGAGGGATGTAGAATTCGTAAGTGTAGGGGGGGGGGGACAACATGGATTAGGCTAGCAAAATACTTCTCTATTGAAAAATAACTAGCTACTATAATTAAAAAGCGCTGGATGGGGTCGAAGAAAAGCGACCAACTGCACCTTGGAAGAGCGGGAAAAGTATTCAACAGGGGAGAAAACACGGATGATTACATCCACGAAGAGGTCTTTTGATGTGTCATCACAGTTAGGAAAAACTCTAGCCTGAATGGATTCGATTTAAAAGGGTCTCCCCATCGGATAAAAAAAACTGTGGGGGGAGCTTAAGCCGGGTGGAGCAAGCCACTATGGAAAATAGGTGCAGATCAGCCAAGGAGGGGGGGGTTAAGGGGAAAAGGAACTGGAGCGAGAAGAGCAGAATGACTAATGAGTGCTGGTGGTGGCTCTCAAAGAGATCTAATACAACGGGGAGTTTGGGTGGCTGGGTCTCAAGCTGAAAAGGGAACAAAAAAAACAACGAAAAATACATAATGGGCAGGGGCCAGCACCCTCTAACCGGGCCCTCGTAAGGGCACATATCAAACCACAACAAATCAAAAAGCTACGATAGGAGAGAACCATCACTCATGGGGGGGAGTATTTCTAGGTGAAGAAAAAGAAAAGCGAATTCAGCAAAGTAGAACCACTTCTAGGGTAGTGGTCTGGGACCGTTAAGAAAATCCTGCGAGAGAAAGAAAGGGAGTGTTGAATAGTGTGAGAGACGGGTTCATCCGAGAATGCAGGGTCAAAATCACGTCACGGAAAAAAGAAATACAAAGTCGCAGCAGGAGTTAAAAAAAGGAGTGAAAAACTGGGAATAAGAGGCAGATGGGCGAGGGTCAACGGAAGTCTACGAGTCCATAGGGAACCTTAGAAAACTGGGAAAAACCCACCAGAGAAAGGCCAAAATAAAAAACGTTCTTTGGGGGAGAGAGGAGAAGGCAAGTAGGTCATAAAGAAATCCTCTCTAAGAACAGGAAAGCGGACTAGTCACGGAACGAACATAAAATCTCTTAGAGAAAAAGACGGAGCCCACGAATAAGGGGGGGGGGCAAAAGACTCGCGAAAAAATTGTTTGCTCTGGGGAAGAAAAAATGAGGCGCCCAAGTGATTAGCAGGAAAAAAGCAAATTCCAGCCGTAAAAAAACTACATGAAATCGGCGATTTTCCTTGGGGGAGGGGGTTATGGTGGGGGTGTCCGAAAAACAGGGGGAGGAGCGAGTTCAAAAGGGTGGGGTTGCCCTAAAAAAAGCATTCGCGAAAAAAAGCTTCTTCTATGGAGAAGAGGGGAGTGCGGGGTAAACAATGGCGAAAGAGCGTTTGGACTTAAAAAGGGGGAGTGTTCGGGGTTTTATGGGTTGGGGGGGGGAATTCAAAGCGTTTACAGCCTTTTTGAGTCCAACGTGAAACTTTCCAAAGAAAAAAGCGCGGTCATAAAGGGGGAAAATTTGGGAATTTATTAGGAGTGGACGACGAATGATAGTGAAAAAGGGGGAAAACTTAAATAAAAAGGAGCGGATCATTGCAAGACCGATATTTGAGAGAGAGGGGGAAAAAGGGGGTACTAATAAGCGTTGGGACGTTTAATGGGGAAAGAATTTCGATCTCGGCTGGGATGCTCGGGTGGGGAAAAGGGGTGAGGGAGCGAATGGAGTCGGAATGGGCAGGGACCCGTCTCATTAGGGTGGACATAATGACTTCTGGGAAAAAACACAAGTGAGGATGTAAAAGAAGATCTATACCATCAATTAAAGGGGGACGATACATGCGCCTGGCAAAGGAATTCCTATCGACTACCTGCCCCCGAAGGGAAGCATAGGAAAAAGACGCAAAGACCGCTACACCAGCCTTTGGGACTCCGGAAAAGGAGACCTGTCATGCCTCCTCAAGAAGGGAGTTCAGAAGACGATGTGAAAAAAAACTTTGATACGTGTCAAGGGGCAAGTGCATTTACGCTATGGAGAAAAAAGAAGATATGTTCCCCTGGGGAGGGAAAAACAGAATTTCTTGGGACAGTAATTTGCGGGGAGCAAAGAGGAAATTGGTGTACAATGCTGTCGGAAACCTAGAAGTCTTGAAACATAAACCCGGACAGACGGTAAGAGGTAAAAAGGATCCGACCCAAGGACAAACTAGGAAGCAGGGGGGGACGTTGGGGTTAAAAAGACATGAGGGGTAAAAACCTCGAACTCGGAAGAAGGGCATCGGTAGAAACAAACCCAACTACTACTCCAGAAAAGGGGAGGCAGAAACGTACGTAGTAAGGGGGATTCGCTGGGGACGTCCTTGGGAAAGCTTAAACTAGCAAGACAGGAAGTCAATTTCAGAAAAAAAACAATGAAGAAAAAAATAAACTTAACATCAAGGGAGGGTTGGATCCAGCTCAGGGGCCTACATGACGGGGGGACGGATATAAATTTGCAAAACGCGGGAAGAAGGATAGTTAAAATGGGGGGAATCGCCACTAACAGATCACAACTTGAACAGGAAAAAAAAGGGGGGTTTGTGAAGGAGCTTGGTGGGTTCCGCTAGAGGGGAAAAACTTTGGAGTTCAAGTAAGGGCTCCTAGGCTCTGGCAGAATAGACGAAAAAGGCGAGGAGAAGGGTTCCTGCCGGAAGGAGGGAGATTGTATGGGGGGGGACAAGCGGGGAAAATCGATTGTAAACAGTTCGGTCGTTCAGCACTGGAAACGAAGAAAAGAGAAGATGAAACTAAGTCTAAGATTAACTAAGGGGGGAATCGTAGAGGAAAAAAGAAAATACAGGGGGCTAGCCCTGTTTCATGTAGAACGAAGTCGTAGTCCGTACTTTGGCTAAACGGGAAATGAATCCTCATCCATGGAGGAAAATATCTTCAGGGGCAGCCCTAAGTAGTCGAAAGGTGGTGGGATGCAGATGGCCGAGGTGGGCGGCCACTTCCCGCAGGGAGGGAAGAAACTTCTTCTTGAAAGGGGTCACGAAATTGGTGGTCAGGAGAAAGAGGGCATCCCGCCGATCCGGAACCAAGACAGTGGCTTAAGCGGTGGAATACGCGATTCACAACCTCCAAAAAACAACTCTAGCCCTTATCGCGTAGGGCCCACGACCAAAAAACGGACATTCAAACCACAATTCTGGCTCTAGGCACCAAATTCTGGGGTGTTTACTCGCAAAAGTCTAACAGTCACGCAAACACAGGAGGAAGGTTTTGTTCTAGAAAGGGAGAAATGGTCGGAGAAAAGGGAGCGCTCCAAGACCGTCGAAAGGGGGGTGACTGTTTGGAATCGAAAAAAAAGCAGTAAAAGAGCATAGGGGGGGCCGCACTATGGGTCAAGTCCCTCAACACGCGCTTGGGTCTAAGGAAAATATCCAAAAAGGGGAGGAGACGGCTCATTATTGCTAAAAAGGGCAAGAAATGAGAGTCATAAAAGAAAGTGGTAAAAACGGCGTAAGGGGTATCCGAGGACCGAAAGCCGGGGAAAAGGGGGGCGGGGAGCTCAATAGGAGGTCCACCAAGAAAATTCACGCTGCGTTGTGGGACAAATCTTAGATAAAATCAAGGAACCGATCAGGAGGAGGAGCTAGAAGTAGGCCTCCTCATGGTGGAGCGAAAGGAAAAAGACCCAGGGGGGTTATGCCAGTACGGGGGAACACAGACCATTCTCTCTGGGACTACAATATGAAAGGAGAGGTAAATCAGGCAGGGGGCAAATAACATTTCCATAGCGATATGATAAAAGGGATGGGGTTCAAACATGAGAAAGCTGCTATTTGGAACCAAATACGCTTATGTACTGGTAGCGCTCGATGGGAGACAACTATCTGAAAATGTTCGACGGTTCCTCACAACAACACGTATATTGGGATACGGAGAAAGGCGAGCGGGGGTTGTTCGAAAAAAGAGACTGCCAAGTAGGGGGGAAAGGCGGTACCTGAAAGGGAGGCTAAACCAAGGAGAGCAATCAATATAAGAGAAGGAGAGTTCGGGTGGGAAAAAACACCATTGAGGGACTTCAGATTGAATTCGGATAAATAATCTGGGAGTTATACCAATGAAAGCAACAGAAAGGGGGCTTCGGGACTCAAATAGCGAAGGCTGGAAGTGGAACGATGCTCGTCGCTACCTGAGAAAACGGGAAAGGGGAAGCGGGGACATGGGGTTGTCTTCGAACAATAGGGGCCAGTGTGAGGGGGAAACCCTGAGAAACTGGCGGGGGCTTCACTGGAGGCGGGGCTGTCTTGATGGGGGGAAAGTGGGGGAGGTTTGTCAACTTCTCCTTCTCTGAAGTCTAAAAAAAAAAAGGGGATTAGAAAATGCACTACGACACGTAATGAGAGGGAAAAATCCCCTATCTCTCAAAGTAGAGGTTGAGGGGGCTGGTGGGGGGGAGGAACATAAAACTTGTATTACAGAAAGTTGAGGAATCGACACCAGGTGAGGGAACCTTCGGAGGGTAGGAGAAAGTGGAAAAAGCTCGAAGTGCGGCATCAGCATTCTAGAACAAATAACGAAATCGTTCCGGTAACTCAGCCTGGGGGGAGCAACAACAGATGATTTCCCTGAGCAACGTCGGGGGGTAGGCCTTTGGGGCGGGGGGCAAACGCTATAGCGCTTTCTTAGTTGGGCTAAAGGGGGGGGGGGAAATCCGGAACGAATACGAGCTAAGGGATGGTTTTCCTTAAGAGGGCGGTCTGAGGGAAGGAGGCCAAATTGCAAAAAACAAAAACACAATTAAAGTCCGGCAAGCCCGATACTCTAAAAGCCGGGTCTAGCAGGATAGCCCGAGCAAAAAAAAGACTGCAGACCGGGACTAGGCGCGACAAAAAGATCTTGCTTACAACGGAGGGGAAGGCCGCGGATGAGGGGGGCGAAGAGAGGGAAACTTAAGTCATCAAAATGCAAAGAAGGGGCTGAGCTCTTTTTGGATTGTGCGGGGCTAGAGAGCGCTAAAGACAAAAGGAAAGCTTCAAGTGCCAGTTTATATTCGTAGGAAAGCGCGTTTCGTTGCGGAAAAAAAAAGGGGACATCAAACTCGAGGGAAGGCGTCAGAAACAGAGAAGAGGGATCACGACATGACAAGGGGCCTTATCAGCGATTGAAGAGAGCATCCGAGGCATCCCTGAAAGGTGAAAAAGAAACATTATACTCTTTAAAGACAAAACACTTGAACAAGGTGGAGGATTGGAGGAGAGGAAGGTGGCATGAGGAGATCAATTCTCAAGCTTCGCTAAAAAGGGGGGGACATGGGGGTACGTCAAACCGAGACAAAAAAATACATTGCCCTCGACAATTACCAGGAGGATCCAATCAGAAAAGTTGATTGTTTACAGAAGTCGCAGCGAAGTTACTTGACTTCAAATGAGAGGCAATACAAAAGTTCCACAAAAAAAAAAGGCCAACGGCGACGAGGAAAGCGCGACGGAGGGGGGGGAAAAAGGGAAAAGTAGTAAGCAGGGGGGTGGGTGGATCAGATCTTAGGGGGAAATTCCTGGGTGGGCCCTTAAGAAAAAAGCCAAAAAAACGCCTTCTCTCTTATGAGGAAAGAGGGAAGGGGGAAGTAACGAGTGTGCCCTGTTTCAAGGACTTACTCGGTGAGGTGGCGAATTGACACACGGATCTTTGGTGGAGGGGGTACAATCATAGAGAAAATCAGCCGGTGCTAAGGGAATCAAGACAGGTAAAAGGAAAAAGGAGGGCTGGCATGGGGCTTCAAAAAAGGAGTATACATAAGGGGGGGCATACGAAAATACAAAAGATAAATAGGTCTATGCTAATACTAAAGACAAGGTATGCTAAAAGTATGGGTCAGGGTAAAGGTACTTACTTAAGGAGTGGTCGGCGGTTAGAATGGGAAGGTTCTGGTTTGCTCGATGAATGTAGAGGCGAGTTTATTGTACTTAGAGGGGCGTCGTAATTTTCTGTCAAGGGGGGGCTTGGACAACCATATTTCAGGGGGTGAAGAGGAAATCAACACAAAAAAAACGATAAAATAGATATATCTCAGAGAACTTATGGGGGGATAAACTAGGCACCAGTTAAGAGAAGATCAACTTCAACAGACAAACCCGCGCGGTCAAACAAGCAAATCTGGAGAAAAAATTGCCTTCAATGACTAAAAAAGGAAATGGGTGCTTATTACATTTAAGCGACAAGGGACTTGCCAAACCCTCAATATCGCGTTTTCCGGAGAGTAATCCTCCAGGAGGCGTTGGGGGCATTAGGCTAACGGGCAGGCAGTAAGACAATTGAGAAATAAGAGTAGATTAAATTGCCTTACTCAGAGACGGGAAGGGGACAGTCCTGTAGCGATTGATCAAAAACCAGACTATTTACAAAAGAAGCGACCATAAAAAAGAAGAAGCCAGGTAAAGGAAAAAGAAACTGAGGGACCAAGGTAACACCGGGGAAAACCCAAACTATAGGAAGCATAACTCTAAACTGTGGCGTTTGGGAAGGGGCGGTAAGGGTCAAAAAACTCGCTATCAGGGGGGAAACAACTCACTACTATCCAGCGGCGATACTCGGCCTTATATCAAATTAAGGCTGCGGCCCAGCTAATGGAAGCATCACTGAAGGGGGGACTATAAGGAAAGAGGAACAAAGGCGAGTATGCAAAAGTAAAAACGGAAGAAAGGGGGGGTTTCTCGCCTTTTTAATGTTCCGGGGTCATAATTATCATCTGTGAAGCCGGGGAAAGGTCGGTGAAAATCACTAAGGAGGAGGTTCCTATCGAAAAAGTAAGGAATTTTGGGGGGGAGAGTTTTTTAAAGGCGAGTTACGTACTTGGAGGAAAACATCAAAGGAAAAAATACTGGAGCAACTTAAACTCGATGAAGAAGGACGACTTATTGCATCGGGACTGGGACGGCATGAGAGTTTATTTGGCGGAAGGAAAGAGGTCTGTGGTGAAAGGCCAGAACCTGCTGGAGCCCGCACTGGGGGGCGCTCCGAGAAGTTAAAAAAACACAAGCTGGGCGTAGGAGGAAATAAAAGCAATAACAACTGCCCGACGGGGGAAATTTTGGGACTGACGAAATGTGCGCCAGAAGGCGGGGTAATCTACATTCATCCAGGGACAAATGAGGTGAAAGATCCATTATTAAAAGGGGAGGAGGGGATGGGGGCCCAATTTCGAAAAAAAAAGGACGCGCGCTGGAAGGGGAAGGCACATGAATGGACTGGGAGGGGGGGTTTAAAACAATTTGATAACGGGTACCCCAAAAGGCACGGGACAAAAGGACATAGGATCTTGACGGGCTGACTAAAAAATACCATAAGACCAGTCAGATAGAGGGCCACTAACAAACCAAAACAACTGCGAGGGGGTTAGCTGAAAAGGCTTGCGAGAACAAATGACAACGTCAAAGGAAGGGGATGGGTGTCAAGTAGAATGCGATGGGTTTCAAAAGGGAAAGGGTGAAACTTCTCAAGACATCGTAGGGGGGTTTGGGTCACTCAGTTGCCTGGAGAAAAAATCCGAACATAGATAAAAGGGGAGTGTTCTGCAGAAAGGACCGTAAACGCGAAAGTCAAACTGGAAAAACCAAGGGGCGCCATTAGGCAGCAGGAAGAGGGTATTTCCGGCGCAAAAAAAAATAAGACTAATGTGGGGTCCACACAAATAAAAAGCCTAGCAGGGAAAAGGGAGCAAAGGAAACGTCTGGTGCCAGGAGAGAAGGGAGCAAGTGCTGGGAAAAATCCCAGAAAAGAAAGCTGGAGACGCAAGTAGTTGCAAAAGAGCATGGCGGATACTATTACACAGGGGAATTTCCTGAGGGGAAAGATAACCATTCGTCCGTGGGGGAAGGTGATATCCAACCAATTTAAAAGGGCCGAAGGTAAGAGAAGTCGAATCATGTGAAACCACAATAATCCGCGAGAATCGTTCCTTGGTGAAAGGGGGGGAGGAATCATAGCGCAGCGGGCAGGGCAAAACTTTTCGAACGCAAAACCGTAGGATATGCAGATCTCGATCAAAACAACACAAAAAGGGGGGGAGAAGAATGATACGACAGAAAGATCGCATCGTTGGGTGAAATTCCCAATTACGGGACAAGGCGAACAGGGGGGGCGAAACTGGGTTCTGCGCAGAAAGAAGCATATATCTAAGGGGGGGGGGGTAAATTTCATTTCCTGAAAGGGGTTACTTCTACCTTCGCAGGGCCTGCGGGCTCGTACGATTATCGCCTATAATGGGCAAGGCTAGCTTCACATCAAAAGGGGACGCGACAACAGAGCGGAGGCGTCCCGGGGAAAGAAGAAAGCTCGTACAGGAGCACTGCGGTGTCAAACGCCCGGAAGAAAGATGGGCAGTGTTCCGATCCCCTTTCATAATTCTTGAAAAAGGGAGGGACGGTCTGTAACGGCTTGATGGTGGGGGGGGTAAAAAGAGGGTACGAGGAGAGCACGATGTCCGGGATCTGAATAGAACGAGAAAAACTATAAGAACGCCAAAAAGGGTGACTGGAATAAGAAACACTGAGATTAAGGGGGGGCAGGGGGTCTTTGAAGAATCCTCGAAGGGGGAATTAAACGAAGAGGTTATTGAGTGGTCGAAATGACCACGGGACGGGGGAAGGGGAACCAAGCTATGGAGGAGAATGGAAGCTTGATGGTCTGACAAAAGAGTCATAGAAAAAAAAGAACCTGTGTTGGATCTCCAACCGGGAAAACTCATGTGTGTTCAAATTCCCACAGGGCCGATGGTTGAAGTAGGAACAAAAGAGCAAGGAGGTGGGAGGGATTGGCAAGGGAGATATGTAACTAACTGATATCGTTATTGTTTGATTTACATATAGACTCTGCGCAAGAGGTCGCCTTACGTTCGTTGGAAAAGCGGAGGCCCGCTACCCCGAAAGGGGGAGTAAAACAAACCCATGCAAAGTAAAGAGGTCCTGCCAAAAAACAGTACCGCAAACCGGAGCCGGTCGTTGCAACTAGAAAAGCTGCCGAAGGGAACCAACAACCTAACTCATCTAACCTCTGTCAGAAAAGGGAAAGAGGAGTCAAACCCACGAAGGGGGACGCTTCTCAAAGCGAAAGATCAGAACGTAACCAAGTTGCTAACGACAAGTGATTTTGATGGCGATTAGGGGAGAGAAATAACTCCTCGTCAGGGTGGAGGTGGTGTAAAAGGGGCAGAAAAAGGGTCATGCGGGGACTAGGAACATTTCAAAAAGAGGTAAGAATTCCAAGCAAAAATCTTTAGAAGGGGAAGGAGGCAGAGGCCAAGTAAAGGTCATTAGGGAAAATTAATTTCACGTCAGAGGAGCCAGGGGCTGAGAAAGAAAAAGAAAAATCGCCCGTGAAGAAACCAACAACAGACAGGTCCCCGATAGCATTTGGAGGAAAGGGGGAGGAAGGAACGCAACTCAGTCTAAAGATAACGGCACGGCGACAAAGACCGTGCGTCACATGGTCAGTAGCACAATTCACGAGAAGCCGTCCTACGGAAAAGGAGGGATCAATCATAAGTTAGGAGGGGAAGACAAAAAAACAGAGGGGGAGAGAGAGATTTTCGAAGTAAGGAAAAAAAAGGGGGACAAATGATGAGCTTGTCCACAAGACGATCAGCAACTTCCTCGTAAGAGAGCATTATCTCAAAGGGTCGGTAGGGTTTGGGTACCCATCCTCTGCAGGGACGGTAGCGGGTGGTGCCAGACGAAAAAACCGAACTCTTACTAAAGTGATGTATTTCTGGGGGGTCAGATGGTGCTGGGTAAAAGAGGGGGTGGGCATCTGGGTTGTGGGGGGTTGGAGTGCTTGGGTTTCTTGCAATTACATCCAACACAGGGTAGCAAGCGAGAAAAAAAGGAGCCAGAGAAAGTCAGGAACGAAGGCGCATAATAATTGGAAGGGGCGAATTACAGGCATAAGGGGGGGAAAGGAGACATTGCGTCTTGGCAAGGCCAAGCAGAACAGGAAGGGGAGTCTGAAGTCAGGGGACCAGCGTTGAATGCTGTGGGAAGGGAGGCAGACCTTTTTCGCCGCGCTGCGTGTGCAGACGAGAGGGGGGGGGGGGTGGCAGTTGGGGATGACCCCCGGGAAGGGGACGGCGAGGCTGATTAAAACCCATATACATGTGTGAGATAAAAAACAACAACAAACAACAGATATAAAAAGAGAGAGAAGCTGCATTGGGGGGAGATACCTCGCGCAAAAATTCCTATTCAGAAAGAACTGTCCACAAGAAGCGCTCAAAGAGGCGGCAGGGAAGGCCTAACAGAGGAAGGAAAAAACCAGTTGGCTGGTACTTGTACTCGAAATGGATGAATGAGCCCCTCCCGGAAGGGGAGGTTGGGACCTAAGGACGGATGTATGGGAGGAAAAAAATTGACATAAATGGCCAAGGTCACGAACTGATAGGGAGAGAAGGAAAAGTGGCTTAAAAGCGAGGCTCGAGAAGGGTGAACGTTGATTAAAGAACCAGGCGCTGTGTTTGTCTTAAGGCAAAGCAAAACCCAAGAATAGATGAAAAGACAAAACGGAAGTCAACAGAGGGGGCCACAGGAACTGATAGCGAAAATCAGAGAACTGTGGCTTGGGGGAGAAGGAATAAGGAAAACAAGCGAGAGAAACGGCTTCATAAAAAAAAAAAATGATCGGATTTCCTAAAGGGGGTGTTGAGGGGGGGGGGGGGGGGGGGGGGGGGGGGGGGGTGTGGGGGGGGGGGGGGGGGGGGGGGGGGAGGAGCGTCTATCATGGGTTTGAGCCTCCTTGTGAAAAATCACGGACCGTGAGCTCCATTGAAGGAAACGAAAAACTACGGATATTTGAAACAAGAAGCAATGTTGAGGATACTGTTCCTTTCGAGCCCAGGCTTTAATTAGGGAGCATAAATGTACGCACGCGTGTGATACTTGGGAGAGGGAAATGAATAGGGGCATGGCCTCCTAAAAAAATGAACGTTTGTAAATTTTGGGGTGGGTGCTCAAGCTGCAGACTTGGCTAAAAAGGACGGCCGGATGCCTCTTGAATCACTGGGAAAAGATGAAAGCTAAAATTAACTACAGTTTATGTAGTTCCGACCTAAACCGATTTTGGGTTTGATTAAGAGGCCAACCTCCGGCCTATAGGAGGGAAAGGGTGACCCAAAGGGACGCTCGACGAAATCATGACACAAAAGAAAACTGGACACTAGAGATGGAGGGGGCGGGGAGGGTAGAAGCCGGAAGCAAAAACAGCGAATAGCAAGGAATGTGACCTGCTTTTGAGACGGGAGGGGAAGGCCATAGTTTTGCCCATCAAAAGAAACACATCCATTGGGGAGAAAATACGTGTGCGGGCGAGCCTAGGACGGATGAGATTGTTGGGGTTCGGGGCCGCGAGAAAAAAAAGGGAAGAACCGAAGTAAGCGGTGGGATGGGTCCCTTCTGAGGAAGGGGGGGGTTTCTGTGGTGGGGCTCAGCAGGGAAAGACGCGGTAAGGTACACAAACCGGGTCTCGAGCGACGAATAAGATTCCTCAAAGAAAAGAGAATATAAGTACCGTAAGCTCCCGACGAAAAAGAAAGAAACACAAGTGGCGATGGGGGTAAGCCAAAACCGTGGTAAGGGGTTAAGATGCTAACCCCAAGGAGGAGGTGAAGTTACGAAAAAAAATAGCCGGGTTTTTGTTGGTTCAGGGGTCCACACTTCTAAAGGGTAGGAAACTGTCGCGTGGAAGAGGAGGAAGGGGGGGTTGCAAATCACCTTGTGCCTGTAAAATCACAACAGAGGAAGGGGGAGGGATCCTCCGGAGGTGAAAAGAGACGCCCAGCACGGTGCGCGTCTTAGGAGCCAAGTGAGGGGAGGGAGAGGAATTAGTAATGGGATTTAAGTCGCGCAGTGGGAATCGGGTCAAGAAAACATGCGGCAAACGAAAAAAACCGACCGATCCTTAAAGAAAAAGGGGAAGTGAAGATGAACACAAGTTATGGTCAATGGCACCGTTCAAGAAGGGGAAGTCTGTCCAACGAGCCGGGGTATATAATCTCATGCACTAACCTTTCAGTCTCTGATCCGGGCAATTGGGAATCCTACTCCTTCTGATCGAGAAAACCAGTCGGCGGTGTGGGGGAGGGTGGACCGTTGATACCTACATTTAGGCGAAAGCTGGGGGGTAAGACGGACTCGAGGGCAGAGCTCTAACATGGGGGGGAGGGCAAGAGGTCCGAAGAGAACTTGATCGGTGGAAAAATTTCCATCCAGGGTCGATTTAAAAAAAAGAGTGACCGGAAATGGGGGGAGGAACTAGAACCACGAAAGAAAAAAGAATTTATCATTGGAACTGTCCAAAACCCTCACAACTTATTAGGAGGGGAGGGAGGTGAAGGGCTATCTAAAATCTGGGGAGAGACTAGCGACTCACCGAAACAACTTTGGAAGCTTACCCTCAGTGAGACACTTGGGTGTCTAGCTCTATTCAAAGGGCATCAGATATAATGCGCGCGAATAAAATAAATCGGGATTGAAAGGGGTGATCTGAGGTACCTTAACGAGAGCGTGGATTTTCGTTCAGACCCTTCGCCTGCATCTTGCCTCGCTCTTACCGGGGGAAGGGGAGAAGATAACAGGTAGAGTCGTGATCCAATTGACAAAATAAACTCCACCCGACGGAAAATGTTGAAGGGAGGGTCCCTGCTGTGGGCCTTCCCGGGGGAGAGCTCTTAGTCCTCTCTAAAGCAAATTACCTGATTTGGGGGGGAACTCCTCTCCCGGTGGAGCGGGTAAGGAGAGGCACGCATAATTAAGTGGGCCGTGGGGTAAAAAGGATTTAGACAGCTAAAGATTTTGGGGCTCCTGGAAGAATCTTTCCTACTGGGGTGGGATTTTGTACCAGGGGACGCTGTGACCGTTACGGGGGAAGGACTGAGATCGCTAGGGGGTGAAGTGTTTGGGGACACAACACCGTTTTCTTTCGGGTCAGTCCGGATCAAGGTCTATGTGGAGGCAGTCAGAGAAGGAAATCCGGGGATACTAACCGTTGTCCTGGGGGCAACTCACGGGCCATTGGGATAGGAGAGCCTAAATAAACGGTGATGGAGATTCCCCCCAAGCATAGGGAGTTACTCACTATGTTCAGATATTTTGAACACAGGGGGACAAAAAAAAGGGTCAAATTCGTCAGAAGATGCAAATTACGCATGAACCCAAACTTCTATAAAAATAAACCGGCTATTTGAATCCCGGGAAGCAAAGTAGCATCTTCCACTATACATGGTGGGCGGACTAGCAAATCACCCGAGGTTTTGAGGGTCTGGGACATGTGGGGACCCGCTCGAGTATGAAGGGATAAGTAATGGGGGTTGAGCTCTCGAGAATTAACTGTCCACTTTTTCAGTCCTTCTCGCTTCAAAAAGGGATCTGTACCCTAAATTAGAAAAAAAAAAACAAAGAAAATTGGGCCTGCCATCACAAATACCGGAGACAGGGCGGGGCAAGGAAATCTCAAGCGCAAAAGTGGCTCAAAACAAGAAAATAGGAAGCGACATCTACATAGAGGAAGAAGGGGTTATCGGGACAATCTTCTTAAAGGGAGAGGCCTTCAACCTGCTAAGTGAAAGGGGAGGCGTTGTTTTGCTGGTACTGCAAGCAAAAGACTCTCCAAGAACGTCGTGCTTTGGTTCAATTATTCTCAGGGAAGCGTGTGCGGACCGGGGAAAACCGGTCCAACCTAACTAAGAAAGGAAAAGGAACCGGAACGCCGGCAGGATGGATGAAATAAAAAGGGTAGTTAATGATGATAGTGGAAAGGGCGGGATCAATAAATGATGACAGAAAGTAGAATCTGCAATCGAAAGGGACCACAAAAAGATCAATTCCAAAACTTTTATCGTAGGGTGGGAAATAGGTAGGCCAGGAAAGTATTCCAGGCGGATCTAAGACACCGGGAGAAAACGTCGCGGGGGAACAGGGATCTCTCATGGCCCGAAGACGTTAGGAAAAGGACATGAAAAAAAGGTCGGAGCAAACGAATATTCGAAGCATCCTACCGGATAGAAGGGGGGAAAGACTTGAAGAGGGAAATGAAGCTTTCAACCCAAAAAAACTTCGCGGCCGAACTCCTGAAAAAAGGCGAGGAGGCCTTACTTGGGAGACAGGAGAGGAGGAGCAGGTGGGGGGTGATACCAAGGTAAGCAGGAGAGGAGAGTGGCGGGGTTGAACATCTAATAGGGAAAAACGCAAAAAAAAAGGATCCTCATGAAGAGGGGGGGGGAATCGTCTTGGGGGGAGATCAGTCGGGTCTAAAAAAACCAAATTTCATTGCGGAACTTGACGTGTTGGGCCGACTGGATGAAAAAAGGGACTTGGGGTTGGTGAGTTAGGCTCATCATTTACAGACCCTGAGGAAGGTGGTTTCCAATCGGAAAGCACGGACCGGGAAAATCTCTCTTCGCTGAAGAAAAGGGCCATTCAAAAGATGGTAGAAAAGGGTTATAGGTCTTTTGATGGTGAAGTGATCTACATAGGGGGAATAAAAAGAGGATCATCGGACAACAGCCCAAAACGTATGAGGGGGGCATGAAGGGCATGCGGGGGGGGAACGCTACAAAATTCTTGGGTGTATTAGGGCGGGAAGGTAGGACTGGAAGACGGGGAAAACGACGCTGCTGGCCGCAGGAGACAGGGGTTTTCATCGTGTTAGCGAGAAGAAGGTCCTGCAGTATAAACCCATAATTAATGTGTCGGGAGGGGTATCAGAAAAAAACACACCAGGATGAAGAAGAGAGCCAAAGGAATAGGTTACGAGGGTGAAAAGATACTGCGAAATCGTCCGGGGAACAACGATGCTATCCCCTCCCTTCCACAAACCGCCTGAAAGCGGGGCGAAAAAGCCGGCCAGCTGTGACAAACAACAGACGGTCTGGGAAGTAAAAACAAAAAAAAACGAGGACAAGTCATGCCACACTAGCCTCTTTTCAAATATTGGAAACCATTTTACGTAAAATATGGAAAGGCCATTGCGCCAAGTCAAAACGAAGAGGGAAGAAGTGAAAAGATGATATAAAGGGGTCCATAGGAGCTCATCCTATTGGGAGTTAATCAATAGGACAACCATTGGGGACATATGGCTGACTTCATAAAAAAAAAGAAAAAGAATAAAGTGGGAAAAACAGAAAAGCCCTCACGACCAAGCCGCTGACATTGACCTAAACAACAAAGTAAAAAAAAAAAGAAAACGTGTTGCGGTGGGCGACGAACGGAGGGGGGGAGGGAGTAAAACAAGACGATCAAGCGGCGTCGGATCACAAAACATGTCTTTCTAGAAAGGGCGCTCACGGCGTCTCTTTAAAGTGACGGCCCTGTCTTAAAAGGGGGGAAGCTAAAAAGGGCAAAGAAAAAAAAGGAATTCAAGGCGTACCCAAATTCGTCGCGAGAAAAGATGAAACAAAAGAGAAGGAGGGTCCTCGTCATGAAGGGCCCTCAGGATTCTAAGGGGGAAAAGAGAGAAATAAATGCGCGAAGCGTCAAAGTGAATTAGTAGGAATAAGTGACTACGGCCCGTCCCGACGACAATGCCAAAAATTGGAAATTGAGAAAAATGGTGTGGGGTTGACAACTCTGGAGAGGGTCGAAAGGTTTTAACTTTAGCAAATCATGCAAATCGTCAAGCAAGGGAGCCTTTATTGGGGTCCGGGTAGCAAATCAGAAGTGGTGATTTTGGTAGGGTCTGGTCGTCCAAGAGTTGGCAAAGTCAAACGAGAAAAGCGTTCTGGGGACAAAGATACGGGATGAAAAAACAAACAAAGTTACGTAATTCTCGAAAAAAAGTCCAGTAGGCCAGAAAAATAAAAAGCTTCACTGAAAGGGATCCGCTTTGACCAGAGACCACCCGGAAGGAACGCCATGGAGGAAAAAGGAAAGGGCGAAAAGGAAGAGCGGGATGAGATGGTTTGGGGGGAGGAGGAGAGGGGGTAAGAGTGTGGTCTCGTGGACGGGTGAGGGGCCAAAAAGGGGGGTATTGGCAGGGTGGTGTGACGCAATTTGTGCCTTACTAAAGTGGAAAACAAACCGCGAAAAAGACAAACAAACTGTAATTGATTCGCGGAAAAAAAGGAGATTCAACTCCTCATAAACTATCAAGGAAGCATAATTGCGGCAAAACTTAACTTCGGGGGACAGACAAAAAACAAAAAGTCAGCTTTGGGAAATTTCAAGAGTGAATAAGGTTGACGATGCTCCACAAGAATGCAGGTTGCAATAGCTCAAAAAATAATCCGTGGGATGTCAGAAGAAGTTTTGGCCCCTAAGGAATATTGACGCCACAGCGAGATTGGTCAATCAACTTGTGTCTGAAAAAAAAGAATAACAAGAGGGGAAGTGGAATACGCCTATGTGAGGACAAAGAAGACATGCGTCTTCACATCTCGATATTGGCGACTTCAGGAAAAGGGCTCTTCTCATAGTTAGCGGATAGAAGATTGCCGAGAATACAAGTAGGGGCCAAACATCGGAATGGAACTTGAGGCAGGGAAGGTCTTCCAGGGCGAGCAATATTGAACCGCAAGCAAGGGGCAGCCAGTCCGCGTTTTACTCAAATCCGTCAATATACGCGAAGAAACGGCCCGTCCTTTGAGGGCTGAGGAGAGTTTAACGGGCGAAGAAGGGGAAGACTCGACAAAAGAGTGGAGGGGAAATCTTTTGATAAGACCGGTGTCTCAAGGCGATAAAAGAACAGAGAGTCAGGACGAGAAATGGGAGGGAAAAACCGGAAAGGGGCGAGAGGTGAACGTGAGGGTGCAAATTGGAGAAAACCGAGGTGGCCAAAGGGAAATGAGGGTGCGAGACTCCCCCGAGCTTGAATTTCGAAGAGTCTAAAGACAACGAAAGGATGAGGACGAGAAAGGAATAAGCGAAAGTGAAATCTCATTGGTGGAGGAAGCTTAGAAAGACTAACAAGGGCATGGGGGGGAAGCTTCGTGGTGCGACAAGGGGTCTCCCCTTATGAGACGGGAACAACTCAATATAAATGGGACGTGGAAGAAAAAGGGGCTGAGGGGGACATGGACTGCTTCTGGATAGATCCGCTTAGGGATAGCTGGAAAAAGGGTACGAAATGTCGCGGTAGAGTAGGCAGGACCTTAGGATCAAAAACTCGCGACAGATAAAAAAGGTAAGTGATAGAAATCTAAGGTGCGGTCTCACACGCGGGAAGGGCTTGGGGACAAGCATTTGCTACCGCCCATCGAAAGAAAAGGGTCCAAGAGGACCATTAAGGGTGTGGGGAAAGTCGGGGAAGACACATCTTTGAAGGGGTACGGAAAAAGAGATAATATGAAAAAAAAATCACTTGGGAAACGCTCACGTCTCAAACGGAAGAGGGCAAGTGGGGTCTTTGAACGGAAAAGATCTCTAAATACACTCACGAATATTGTGAGGGGGGGTCACATTCGGGGGGGAATTTCTACTATGAGTCAAGAGTTGAGTGTGGGAAAGGAAACATCTTCTAGAAAAAATAAAACCTGATTTTGCAGACGGGCGCAAAACGGTAAAAGGAACGTACCAACATATAACGTGCTAGGGGAATAAGCGATCTGGGGGGGGTAGGTGTTTGCCGGCCGTATCACGGGACTAGTCTTCCTGAGTACAAAATGAGCGGGTTGGGGGGATCGGACTCGTCGCAGCTCAGCCTTAAAAGGGGTACTTTGGTCATCGGGGGGCCTGGGGGAAACAACCTCTTACCGGGCACATTGAGGAAAACAACCATTCAAGTAAGAAGGTGGCACGAAGAACAATCCTAGGGGAGACCTAGGAGAAAGGAGGAACAGAAACGTCCCAAAACGAGAAAAAAGTCTTTCTCAACGATCTGCGTACACTAGGAGAATTTCCTGAAACAGGGGGTGAAAACAAAGCGGGCATTCGAAGTAAAAAGTGCTACAGAAAGGAAGGGCTAAATGCCGATTTTATTTGCTGGGGAGGGAGAAAGATCCTCAAGCAGCAAACAGGAGAGGGATCCCGGTCAGTCCGTTTTTTGGTAATCGAGGGTCAGGAAGTCCCAAAAAGCATCGGCCGGTCCAAGGAAAGATATGGGAAGATGTTTAACTGAAATCAGATCTTTCTCAGAAGGACTAAGAAAGGGAAAACCGGGCCGGATGATCGAGAACCAGGGCATCAAGGAGAATGTAATGAGAAGAGACACCAATATAATAGTCGAAGGACCCCGAAAGAAAGGAACCCTAGGTGGGCGAGGGGTGTCAGATAGAGTCGGACGATAAAAGGCAAGTCAGGGCGGACATTTGGATAGGGAGTCAACTAAACCTTTGGAGCACTGAAAGCGGAGAAAGTTAGTAGGGGGGGAAGAAGCCGATAGAATTTGGGGGGATTGACTGGGTCCCTTCCTGATGAAAAGGTAAAACAAGAAAAAGGGAACCAGGACGAAAACTTCAAGGATAGACAGACTTAGAGGGAGGGATGAATGGGGAGAAAGGACAGGGGTGTGTGAGCAACAGGGAGCGTTCTCTGGGGCCCTAAACCGAAAAAAAGAAAAGAAACGAACAGATTCTCAGGAGGTTTAGGACCGGATTGGTGGCCTCAAGTCATATGACTCTGGGGTAAGAAGAAACGAGGACGGGCTTGTGGCTTGATGGGGGCACGAACTAGTTTAGGGACGGGGGAAAAGATGTGCATAAACAGGGTGGTGGTCTTAAGAAAAGAAGTAAAGCAAAACGAGGGGGAAAAAAAAACAGAGGGGAAATGACATGAGGAGGGTAATGGGATAGAAATGACTTATGAATGGAACAAACCACCTATAAATGAGAAGGCTAGGACATGTCGGAAACCGATAGGGGGAGGCAGAGGAGTAATGGAAGCGGGAAGAAAAAGAAGGTGGGGGATAAAAGAAGTTCTACGGGTCGCCGATGGTGGCAGCCGAGGGGTAGGTGGGGAGGTGGAGAGGGTTATTGAGATAGAAAGGGAGGTGGAACAGACTAAGACCAACGATAGAGTG